>Ga0065711_1026680_pt1 | contig 62497 bp, 43 predicted proteins | sample Hoacrofraction12_FD_59098 | JGI IMG/M metagenome (GOLD analysis project Ga0065711, IMG submission 59098) | Hoatzin crop microbial communities from Cojedes, Venezuela - Epithelial fraction 12 v2 (version 2) | ecosystem: Host-associated > Birds > Digestive system > Esophagus > Crop | place... | reverse complement strand
CCCCCCCCCCCAAATGCTGCTTGTCTTTTCTGCCATATAGAATTACATTTTGAGTTGAATGAAACGGTTTAATTTTAAGGACTCAGCTAAAAGCTGTTCAAAATCTTTACCAGGATTTACACCCCATCGTAAGTTTAAAACAAAACTAAAAAGTCTCTGCATTATGAAGTGATGGTGTGAAAATTATCCCCCATTTCGTTTCTCTGAAATGGCTGCCTTGATTTCTCTTGTAGCAGCCGATACCTTCTCAAGGACAGGATTTACCCACTTTGCACAAGGCAGCCTAGCCTGAGCATGAAGGAGATGCAGCTAAAGACCAGCCTGATGTGAGGGCACAGTGCAAGTGTGTGGACCATGAATGACTAGGGAGGAGTGCTTGTACCCTGCTTTATGACTAAACAGTGTGCAGGGGCTGGAAATAAACCCGGGGATGAGATTATCAACCAAAATCTGCGGCTTCTGCCATGCATAGAGGTGCTCAGAGCAGATGCCACCATCCATTTGTAGAGGAGCTGAAAATCCACCTGGAAACACCCACCTACAGCTCCTCTTTTGCAAGGCAGGCTTAGCTCTGTGTCACTATGTGCATTTAGCTGCATGCATAAGGTAATGGGCTGTCAACATCCCCATAAGCTTCTCCATATTCTGTATGGAGAATGGGTCACAAGGCAATGTATCTGTGGGACAGCTGGGGTGGTGTTCTACTCTTCCTTTGAATCTATTAAATTTGACGCTTAAAAAGAAAACAAAAAGTGAATGTTTGTTAGCTTGATGCTGTATAAAGTACACCAGAAATGTTTTTTTAAAAGGGAATGTTACAAAATAACAAAGATGCTATTCGCCTGTGGATGATCAGACAGACAGAATGATCCAGTGGATTCAGCAACAGCATAAAGCAGAACTGCGGAGAACGCTGCGCCCATGGGGAGGACGGGTGGAGCCTGTGTGTGCCGCAGTCCTGACCTTCTCTGCTCTGCTCTGAGGGGTCCATACTCATCCTTGCTCCTGAGAAGCGTGGACTGGCAAATTCTGCTCTTGGAAACAATTCCCTAAGAGATAGTGCCAAGGGTTGGTTTTCATGCTTGCTACCAAATGCCAGTGGCTCTTACAGTCCTGTTACACACTGTGTACAGTGCAAACACAGCCGCTTCTTGATAACAGGGCGAAATACCCGAGAGAGACATTTTTCTTTACAGTCCCTAAACTAGACTTACTTTCTGTGTGTCCTGCACACACAAAATGAGGCTGTTTCAATCTCTGTAGCTAATTTGTCTTTAATTTCTGGAATAGGTGGAAACTTGTGATATTGTTTTTCAGAAGATTGGTTAGGCTGGGGGAAATTAGACTGATTCTGTATTTCGCATTAACTGCCTTTTAAAATTTCTCCAAGTGAAGGGCTACCAGCCTGCTGCTCAGTGACTAATAAATTTGATTCATCCTCACTCCCCACAGGGTTATCCTCCTTCTTACTAATGTTTGACATTTTACGTTTTAATTAAAATCACCCTCCAAGCAGCAAACCACTAAAAGAATGACAGATATTCTTACTGCAACAAGATATAAGCAAAAGGGCAATTTGCTAACTATATCTTCGATATATAGTGCCTCTCTCTTATAGCCTATATGACCACCTAATGTTTGTGTGTGTGTGAGAGACAAGGCAACAACCCTCTTATCTTCCAGGGTATTTCCAGTGTCCCGTCATTTAATGTCTGCATTTCAGTAGGAGCAACTGGGACTCAGGAGTAGCAGTACTTGTTTGGTGCTATACAAACCCACATAGAAAGCTGTGTAGCCTAAGAGAAGGTAAGAAGGGCAAAGAGGAGCAAAGTAATTTGAAGCTGTGAGAACAATAGTGCTATAAATTGTGTGGCAGCTGGCTGCCGACTGCCCCAGCCATCGCTAAGGGGCTGGTCATATGGGACCTCCTTGCAGAGAGGAGCAGAATGAGAGGAACCGGTAGATAAACCTGGTGGACAGGCGTAGAGAGGGTGTTTGTGTAAGGGCCTGTGCTACTAAGCATGTTAAAATGTCACCACAAGAAGCTGAAGAGCCAGCAGCAAAGCTGATGTCAGTGACAACGTGGAGGAGATGGCCGGTGGGAGGCAAAGAAAGAGGCTGGGTTGCATAGGTGAAGGTGTGAGGCATGTGAAGCTGGAGACCAGAGTTACAATGTGCTTGGAAGGAAGAAGAGGTGATGTTACCAAAGAGATGGATATCCTTTGCAGAGCTCGGTCTGTAATCCTTGAGAAGGGGAGTAGCAAAGGTCTGGAAAAGAGCTTTGATTATTTGAACAGAAAAAAGGAAAACCTGATACTATAGCGATGGTACTTTTTTTTTTTTACTGGTCTGTACATAAGACAGAGAAAAGGTAATCCATTGAAGATGCCCTCTGGGGTGCAGAGCTTGGTAGTAACAAGATGGTGAAACCAAAGGGACAACGATGGATGCAGGCGGGGGCACAAGAGCAGTGCTGTGAATGCATTGGGGAACTGGTGCCTGACTCTGTATGGAGGGCTAGAGGAGGGAAAGACATTGACCCAGTGGCTTGGGAATGGCATCAAACCCAGAACGAGCCTTTCAGCTTATGAATCTTACTTACCTTAGAGAGCTCTGGTGACAATGGTCCAGGTGCTCACGATAAGCTAATTTTTTTTTTTCAGATGACAGTGACTGGAGGTGTGTGATGTGAGAAATGCCATCTTTCCTCTTCTCATGCAGTCTAAGAGCATGCAGCTATGTTGTGAGAGGGCAATAACACAGCCTACGCCTCACTTGCTTCTAATTCTTGACGCTCACTGGGCTCTCTTCCTACACCTCAAACCCAGCAACAAAAAATAATTTTCTTGTATGTATTGAGTCTGCTGATATTGAGGATATTATTTCAAATGTCTTTTCTAAAAGACAGCGTGCAGGAAAAACTTGCAAAATCCTGAAAGTTACAGGCTTGTCTGGGCCTTTCTGAATTATGATATGAACCCCAAAGGAGTAGTGGAGAAATGACAACTCGCTTTCATGTGATATTCTGGCTTCCCTTAGGAGACGAACAGTGAAATATGTGACTTCTGAAGAGAAACACGCCTAATAGAGAGGAAGACGACATGGATATATTGGTACGAATAGATGGGCAAAGAAAGCAAGCTGTAAGACAGTAAGGTTTTGTATTCACAGCTCATTTCTCCTCCTTTCTGGAAGTGAAAAGTCAGAGAAACATGGTAGTTCCTCTTCAGAAGCTAAATGATCTGTACTTCAGCATCACCAAAACCAGACAATGAAGTGGTAGTAGCTGGTCTTCTTTAATGCCACGGAGAGGCCTGTTTTTGGTTTGCTAGAGTAGACAGTAGATAGCAACAACCCTGTGGCATGTCCTGTTGGTAACAACAGCTCGGTGAATAAAAGCTGTTATAAGAAATAGTGTTTGTGTCTCCCCAAGGCTCAGACCTTTGGAGGGAATTTGCAAAAAAATGTTAGAGCTGCCTCCTTCTGCCAGGACATCCGAATTTTTGTGGAGGGAGGGGCTTGCATCAACCCTGGTAGAACCACGTGGACTTCCTGAGGGCCATCGTTGGGCATCTTTGTGTGGTTATGATGGAAAGGATGGTGTCTGTTTTCAGAAGCATGTTTCTTTCAAGAGGATTTCTGTGTCAAAGTTGCAAGAGAGTGCAGATGCTTTGCCAGGCTCTCTGAGTGCATATACGTACGTGAAAATAGGAAGCAGGCACTGACTCTGAGGAAAACAGGTACAATGCTGCACAGATTCCTACCTGCCGCTGGCCGTCCCTCAGATGTGTTGTCATGGGTTACTCTACACAGGCATGTGGAAGGAAAGAATTCCAAACCAGCTAAATGATCTGAATTTAAAGTGGATTGATTAAATTGCATTAAATCCCTGTGTAGGTGTTCTTGTTCAGAATTAAGGGTAAAGTAAGGTAAGTCTCATAAAGGCCAAGTTAATTCTGAAGGAGAATATGTACATAGAGGTTTAATGCATTTTTAACTAATCCATTTTAGCAGTTAATTCAGATTACCCGTACTCAATGTTTGTCTCTGGGAAAGCCCTTCAAGAGAACAAGACATGCAAAAACACCAGGCTCAGAAGTGCAATGTTTAACATCCAGCACAGTCGATTACAAAGCAGATAATTACTGCCACGGCATTCCTGAGTGGAATGGCTGCATGCAGAGCAACCCGTGTCGGTGCTGTCGGAGGGGGCAGAGGTTCTGGGAAGGGCTAGCCAAGGGCATCCTTACTTCCAGGAAGGCAATGTGGGAAGCAGCACAAGGTGCCGTTAAAGCCTTGGCTAACCTGCTGCTACGAGGAATTTTGGTCGTTCATGAGAGGTCTGTGCTAGCAAAATGCGTCCTCCTCATGACAAGTGTGGAGTCAGCTGATACCTGTGCCTGCTCGCTGTTTGCTTGCAAAATAGGAGGGATGCGGTGTGAATCTTAATGGTTTCCCTCCTACCTGGAATGATGTATTCTCGGGACAAACCCTGTCTTCACTCCTATGTGTAAACCAACTAAGCAAACGTTGCTTAGCCCCATGCGGTCTCTGTAGTTTAAAAAGTCAAAATCTGGAGTTTAAGCTTTATTATTGATTTAAAAAATATATTGTGAGCAATAACTTACAGGGAAATGGGAGATTATGAATAAATAATAAAGTGCATAGGTGTACAGAGAAAATACAGCAGTCCATAAATATAGTTAAGAACTCAGTTGTACAGTAAAAAGAAAGGGTATAAAAATGTAGATGACTAAAGCAATATGTGTACAGAGGAATAATAACCTCCCATGAATTAAAATGTGAAAGTATTGGGGACTAAATTGCTTTTACTACTCCATACATTTTTTTAAAAGTATCTAGAGGTCTTCAGGTATGAGTGCTAAAATAAAAATATTATTATTATGGATTCTGGGGGGCAGATGAGTTGGAACTCGAGGATGTCCCCTGTGCCTTAGTTCTATTGCATGTGGTTAAATGCATTGGGCCAAATTTATCCCTCGTCTGCTGTATTTACTGCTGAAAGCACTTCAGAAAAGTGCATATTAAAGCTATATCTAAAAAAGCACTGAATTCTGAATAGGCATTCAAAGCAAGGCAATAAAAGCAAAGATGTTCTCTCAGGTCAGTTTAGTTTTGGGCGAGGGGAGCAACTGCTCAGTCACATCGGTCCAGTGAATCTGAAACAACAGCATATGAAAAATATGGCGGCAAAATAATGTCTCCATGTGGGGCAAGTGCTAATGCTAATCACTAGCTAGGCTTCTTCTCAGTTTTTACTCATGGATTTAATCCTAATTTTTTCACTGATTATTATTCTTCCCCAGTGACTGCTAAGGTAGCTTCTGTCCCTGTTTCATGGGGAAATTCGAGGCCAACTTTTTTGCTGCATTATGAAATTCAAGTAAGAAAATTCTTCATAGTGCCTGCGTGCAGCAGCCCACAAGGCAATCGTAGTTTTCATGCTGACCATGAAGGAGCTGGGACTGAGCTTTGGAAGACGACACCAGGACTGCAGCACATCTGGTGGGTGTGCAGCGCAAGAGGCACCCCGTGCACACGGATAGCAGCAGGTATATTCTGCCGCTGTCGCTGCCACCGCCGGCTGGGGCGATACTTTGGTAATGAGGGCAGTGGTGCTGCTGGGGCACAGCTGCTAGCAGTGACAAGTGCCAAACAGGCCACGCCTGCAATTTCTTCATCTGTTTTAGATTCATCTCCCATTTGCTTCAGAGCATTGGGCCCTTCAGGAAGAACCTGCATGACTAAGGAGATGCAACAAATATTCGGGAAAGGTAGAAGGAAAGGAAAGGAAGAACTGAGTTTTCTATCATTTATTTTATCTGTATTCAAGCTATTTTTACAGTGTTTGATAACTCCTGTGTCCAAAACAGCCCACTAAATCTTATCTGGAGGAGCTGACGCACTCCATAGCCTTACTTCTTGAGCAGCCATTTGCCTGTAGCATCCTGGTCCAGCTGCATTGTCCCCCTTCCTTAGATCATATGCAGAGTCTCCTGTGGCAGGGCTGCAGCTACGTAAAAGTGGTGATGGCTGCTGAGCAGGGTCATGTCTGGAAGCAGAAACAGGGCCATCTGGGAAGCATGTCAAATGTCTTCCCAAAGAAGGGAACATCTACAGGCAGTGGGGTGTGGAGAACATGCTTGGTTGCTTGCTGTTACTCCGTGGCGATGAGTTACAGGAGAGCAGCTGAGTGGTTGATGTGGGTGCTTCATAATGCCTAGATGCATCTTGTGTGTTTTTGCAACCACATTTTCAACTTTTTATTGCAGAACCTGGCATGGCTGCACGTAGAAAGTCCTGGTTTGTGAGAGAAGGAGGAAAGGACTTGCACCAGTGGACGACCAAGCTCACCGCATTGTTGTTTGCACTGATTTTGCTTGCAAGTGTAAAGTAGAATTGCACCTGAATTGGTTCATTTTCAGTGCCGTAGCTGCAATTCAAGGGTTTAATCCTGCAGACTGCTCTATTTGGCTGATAGAAAGGAGCTGGCACACTAGGGCTCAGTATGGCGTTTGCTCAGCACTTGTGCAAGCAGCTGCTTTAACGTGCATGGGCTGCACAGCGCAGTGTAAACCTTCATACCTGAGGGGAAGATGTGGTGCACGGGTGAGTCCATGGCACTGAAGCTGGCACTGCTGAGTACCCAGAGAGAGTCAGGGACAGAACTGGAAACAGGGTTACTATAATGAAGTCACAGCGTAAAAACTGTGGAAGACTGAACTAGTCCACGACAGGCAGCAGAGTTGGAAGAGGTTGTGCTCCCAGCCTTCTCGCTCTCTGGAGGAGCAGGAAGCCTTGCGCAGCCACTTTGATGCCTCGTCCTATTTTTGTCCCCTTTATTTAAGTGCTGTGCTCTGCAAAGAAGGAAAAGGCGGGGTTCAGTCTTGGCTGACCCCAGTTCACATCCGTGCCATAGCAAGGCCTGTGTATGTGAGAGTTCAAAGCTGTGTAGCAAGTTAATGGGGAAGCACATACAAAAAGGTATCTGTCTTTCCTGGATGCTCTTGGGTGCATTGGCGTGTAGTACTCATCTTTTGACTTTTATTTCTATTTCTGTTTGTCAAAAATGTCCCTACTGGTTGCCATGCAAGCAGCTTGTACCTCATGCCACTTGGGCTTGGTATCCTGCACCTTTCTGTAGAGAGAGGCTCTTTATCTCAGCACAGAAGCTGCGTTTTTATTGGCAAAACCGCTTCAATGTGCAAAGAATGCGAGAGACAGCTCAATTTTCTGTATTCCTTTAAAGTATAGAGATAGCTCAGGCTAAAAGGATCGAGGTGTTTTCAGCAGCACACAGATGTTTTCAGGATGGCTGCTGTGCCTTCTGGGAGGTTTGAGTCCCGTGGTTGACGTCCTGCTGCGCTGCTTCAATACGAGATTCTTGCCAGAGATCAAGGCAGAGCTGCCACTGATTTTAGGGCTGCGTGGCTGCAGACCAGAGCAGGTTCGCACATCGTTCCTGGGGATCATGCTCCGCTTTGTTTTCTTACAAGTGTGAACATGAGGCTTTCCTCTCCGCCAATTTAAGCCCCCCTCATTCTTCCAGCCAAGCAAAGTCCTTTTAATCAGATCCCTTTCTTATCATGAAAACATGCCGTTTCCTGAACAGAGGTAGCTGGGGGTGAGGGAGAGGGGCTGTTTGCCTTTTGCCTGGGTAGCAACGCAATTTTGTTAAAACTGAATCGGGCAGTCAGAACAAGAGAAGGAAAACCAACCTGAAGTTTCTGTGCAAAAAGAGCAACTGTCCATCAGCTGGGAGCCTGAGTATGTCCTGTCTCCAGCAATGCAAGCAGTACGATTATCTTGTCCCCTGGTGAAAGTGCTCCCAGAAGTGGGGAAAGGCAGACTGAGAGCAGGCTGCCCTGATGACCCTGTTTGAGACCTGTCCTCGTCTACACAGCTGTGTTGTGCTGGCTGGTGAGAGGGAGGAGTGGGTTGAAATGCAACATTGCTGCCTGTGCTGAGGGCTCTTGGGTGCCTCTGCTCTGCCGCCCTTGGCGATGGAGGAGCTGGGACTGACTCCTCCTATGTGGGAGGACAGGGTTGGCTCAGGCATGCCATGCTGAGAGGGCTTGAGAGAGCATTCTTGAAATAAACTCTTCAAACGGTTTTTGGGGAACCCACTGCATGTCCAGAGGGACTCCCACCTCTCGCTGCCATCCTTGTGGGCATGTCCTCCAATGACAGGGGCATCAGGAGCTCGTGTCTGGGCTCAATAGCTCTTTCCCTTCAGTTGCTCCAGGCATTAAAGCCTGACTTTCTGTGCCTGTTTTTGTTTCACAAAAAAGCAGGTGATGTTTTGCCTATTGCACAACAGGCAGGTTGTGAAGGTGGGAAGGTAAAGCACTTCAGAGGAGATTAATCCTGCGGGCATCTTGTTTTGCAGAGCCTCGTGCCTCATGCTGGATTTGAAGCACCAAGAGCTGCCAGTGACTTTTCCAGGTCAGGGCCCCCAGGCATCCGCATGGAGAACCGCAGTAGCGGGACTGACACAGCTTGGGCACAGTGCTAGGAGATGGATGGGAGAAAGAGAGAAGAAAAAGCAATACCATCTTCTTTTTGCCCGTCTCCTTTGTTTCAGAAGGTAAGTTTTGATACCTTCCCTGTTGAAGAGCTAATAGAAGGCGGCTGCGGCGTTCCCCGGGCTGCCCTCCTAGGTCAAGGCAGCCGCTGCGGACCGAGGGGGAGCGTGGGTGGGCTGGCTGGATCAGTGAGCGTGCTTGCAGAAGAGAGCAAAAGTTTACGTTTGTCAGAGCAAAGTGAAGAAGCATGGAATCGGAGAACACTGGGTGCTGCCATATAAGCACCATAGCCTCAAGTCTAATGGGTAATAGAGTCATTAATTCTGCTGATTAACTTGGCCTTGGGGTTCATGGAAATGACATCCACCTCCTTTATTTTTTTTCCTTCTCTTTTTTTTTTTTTTTTTAAACTCAAACTGTGGAACGAGGGAACATAAAAAAACAAGCTAATTAGAGAGAAATCAGGAGAAAAGAAGCAGGGAGAAAAGAGAGACAGTCTGAGCATTAATGAGACTGATTTGGGAAGAGGATGTGACAAGCTCTTCAAAAGCATTATTGTCAAATGTGTCACTGTTTCATAGATGGCTAGCACTACCTTTGAGCTTCATGCTGATAGTTAATGATTTGAAACTATAAAAAGATTGAAAAGGTAAAAGGGAAAATGGCAGACTCAACTGGATTTTAATGAGAGCCCCCCCTCCCCGCTTTTCTCTTTTTCTGTGTGAGGCAGCCTTGCAAAGTACAAAAAAAGTTCACTTTCCCCCCTGCCCACTCGCTCTCTCAAGCCAAACATTGTTTACAAAGGAGCAGGGGGAGTGCAGAAGTCCATCCGTCTCGCCTTGACCACCATCCATCTCCTCTTCACCAAACCATCGGCTCCCCCATCCGCTGTCAAGCAGCGATGGGGTTGCGGCTGTACAGGCTGACAAAAATAAGCTGAGATTGATGGAAGAGACAGCTATAGCTCTTGTTTGTTTTTTTGTGACGTGCTGAGCAGAAGCAGTCTTCACACTGTGAAATGTAACAAAGAAATCTAAAGTGATTACACAGGTTCATTTGTCAGTATCACTGCTCCAGCTATTGCTGTGTGCGACAATGAGATGACAAGGCATTTATTGCTGATGGTTGGTTATTAGCCGCATTATAGGAAACATTAGCACAGTCTAGGATACATAGACCAGGGAGACAATAGCTTTCTGGGCTCCAAACTCAGCAGGGTAGCCTTGTCATTAAATTTGGTAGTGCCAATTTAGTTTTTTAAAAAATAAATTGAAAGGAAACTTTGAAAACTAAATCTGTAACCCTGCATTTACCTTAAGACCGATCAGTGTGTTTTCTTCGGATGCTACATTTTGTATCAGAAAGGCTACGCAGCCCAGCAGGCCAACAAATCTCCTACAAAGAAAGACACATCAGAAAAGCCTACTGATACACCGGCTCCTGGCTGACCCCATCACTGCCTTCCAGCCCTGACCTCCGCCGTGCCCCCGGTGCTGCTGGTATGGACCAGGTTCTTCTCAGCCAATTCGTCATCAAATGTACAAGGAGAAAAGGGAAGAGACATCTGTAATCTTGTGTTATGATCTTTGTCCTACTTGCCTTCTCTTTCTCTGGTCCACCCATTTTTTCTTGTCTTGCTTGGGTTCTTTACGGTCGGATATTGGTAGCTCTCCCATTCTTGCAAATGGCACTGTAGAAGTTGCTGGAAGTATTTGGCAGAGAGGGCTAGGTGGGGAAAGTAAAAGTTTGGCATCCCTGGGATGTGACTGGATGACTGCCACATTTATTAAGCTGTAAAAAACATGCCTGTCCTATGGCAAAAGCTGTATTTGCACAGCGGTGTGAAGGCAACCCTCAGCTCTGGGGTGAAATGCCTGCTTTTTGCAGCCTCTGACTACAGAGTTTTGCAGTAAAAAATAAATTCTGGTGGTGGCTCCTTCTTTTCAAAGAAGGCTTTTATTATCTAACTCATATTCATGCTAACTCAGTGTGCAATATATTCCCCGTTTCATTTTTTCTGACGCTCGTCTTCAGTTTGTTTTGTGCTACCCTCAGATTTGCAGAATGCCCCAGATTTTGGCACTGACAGCTCTTAAATAAACTGTAACAGTTGTCCTGGGAAAGCTGGAGGTTTTGACAGCTGCATGAGGGATCATGGGACTTCAGCCCATAAAATACCAGTGCAAGGGGAATGACAATGTTTTTTAAAAACACTATCACTTGATAACATTGTAAATAGCTACAGGAGATGGATTTGAACAGATTCAGGCCAAACCCAAGGATATTTGAACTCAGAAGTGAAATTTTTCTGGAATCTCTTCATCACCAGATTTGGGTGAATCAGATGAGGGGAAAACAGTGTTGGTTTTTTTTCTTGTTATGAAATTTCTCATTTTCTTTGCCCTATATGTTGTCTGCCTAGTGATGAATTTAATCTAAACTGTTTGTTCTGGATTCATTGACAATAGTGGTAACTGGTGAAGATTCAGCCAGACTCAGACCCTTAAGATTGGTAAGTCAGGTTGTAAATTTTATTGCATTTTTGAGGTCAAAACCAGATAATAGTAATTTTCTTTTTAAACTACATTTACCAAATGTGTGTGAGAAAATTGGTACTGTTAGCTCTCTTACATTTACAGAGCAAGGTGATTTTGCCATCCGCTAAACACACTAAGTCACATCATCTGCCTCTGCCCAGCAATTAATTTCGCCCTGAACTATCAAGCCAATACTATCTCCCCCAGATTCTACGTCACTGTGCCCTTCTGTCATTATTTCTGCTCTTGTGTTAATTTTGTCTTCTCTTCACTTCCAACTTCCCGCTGAAATACTGTGATTTCAGTGAAATCAGAAAATCAATGGAGCCGATAGCACTGTGAATCACTTCAGTTTCAATTAAAGAACGTCCACCTGGTGAGCTAGGGTACCTTGGAAAAACAAATATCGCCTGTAAGATGGATGGATAGCAACACCTGTGATCCAGCTTCCAAATGAGGATCTTTTTGTGAAAAAACAGGACAAGGAATTTAATTCAATAATGAAAAATATTAATAGAATCATAATAATAAAAATAAAATAAAAATAATAATGAAAGAAATCATACTCCTCTACTCATGAGAGGTTTTGAAAGGGTAGCTGCTAGGTCTGAATCCATGGTGGCAATCCAGAACCAAATAAGGATGAGGTATCTCTTGAGGCCATAAAGCTTGAAACTTGTCACAGAGGAGGCATCTAAACTCTCAGAAAAGAAAGTAATCTCTGTTTGAGAGCACACAGGCATTTCTGACGAGTAGGGTCTGATGAATCAGCATTTCAGCTAGTGAGTTAATGCAGTGTTTGGCAGCTAAGCTAAAAAAGAAAAAAGCCCTTTGGCATCAACTTTGCTTCTGATGTACGCAGTGTATCTTTGAGAAGTGGGAAGGTTTTTGAAGTTATAACGGAGGCTGTTTCAATTTGGGGCAGGCTCATTAAGGAACACGGTTTAAAAACATAGATTTTGTTCCCTCTGGTCGTACGCTGTGCTTCACGCTAAACTTGGCAAAGCCAGAATACAATCCAAGAGAAGGTATCTGTATTGTAAGATAAAATGCGGTAAAGACTGCCTACTCCATGGCTGGCTCAGGTCAGATAAGGGCTATACCTAGTATACCCACCCCACAGTGTAAACGAGAACTAAAGGTATTAGGGGGTGTGCTAAGATTATATATCATAATTTAATTTAAATCCTCCTGCAGTCAAAAAGCCCAAACCTTTCAAATCATTAGTAGTTAAATATCAGTTGGTGCCCATGGAGTTCTTTTGTCTAAAATGAAGATGGTGGAAAATGATGCGAAGAAGCAGATCGCAACCCTGTGTGTTGGTCCCACCTTTGATCACAGCCATTTCACTCAGCTAGAGGTGCATCTTGGTCTTTGTAAAGCCTGAGCCCAGCTTCTGCTCGCTCTTCTCTCAGTTTCCATAGGAATGTTAAGTCTGGCTTTCAGTATACAACTTATGCAGGAAGGGCAATGTCTGCATTTCAACGGAGGCTAAAATGTTAGGCTGAAACTCAGACTTCAGATCTACCAGAATTTGTGCACAAGAGAGTAGCAAGTAACTGATGACACGCTGATAGAAAATGGATCTTTTTTTTTTTTTTAAAAATTACTCTTTCTGCTGTATGATGCTAAATTTACAAAGAGTAAAGTATTGACCAGCTATCCACCACAAACAAGACACAGAAATTTCAGACAAAGGTTTTTGATGTTACTATTAATCATTATTTGTGTTGTGACAGCCTCTAAAGGCATAGTAGAGCCAGGTCACCAATGAACCAAGCACAAATATTAAGCATTCATAGCTTAAGTGCACAAAAGAGCCATGAGAGAGAACCGTCTCACAAAAGTGACAGTGAACTGCTGAGGAGAGCATCCAGCCCGAAAACTGCAGCAGGGTCCCTGCGGCAGCCCCTGCCTGGGTGCTCCCTGAGCTAAGCCGCGGTGCGGCTGCAGGACCCGGGTTAAATTCAGCCCAGCATTGGGCTGGGAAATGTGGCGGAGGGGCTTGGAGGTGGCACAGCAGCCTTTAGCGGGGTGCAGCGTGTTTGTGCACCCACGGCACATGCAGAGGTGGGATGGGAAACACCCGCAGCCAGCCACCCGCACCAGGTCTGCCTCCGTCCCCCGGGCTGCCCTTACCTTCCTGTACGCCCGTGCGAAATGACACCGATGGAGAAAGTCGAAGTAAAAGGCAGACATTCAAAGCTGACTCTGAATGTTTGTGGCTGATAGATGAAAACAAAACTCATCGCAGCAGCGTTTCTCAGGATGACCGGTGGAATTTTGCTTTTAAAGGTCAGGTGGTAAAAAATACAGCTTTGCTGCTTGTAGGAAGGAGAGTTTAGCTGTAAGGTCACTTTGTTTTCACACTCTTGGAAACGTTACCTCCACCCTTCACAGGGAGTGCAAATCAAGTAAAAAACCACCCAGCAGGGTTATCAGGGTAACACTAAATCAACACCAGCTGCAACTGCTAGGGGTGAATGTCAAATTTGCAGTCAGGCATATGTGTATTGATACTGAGTGATTAACAGTCTTTTAAATTAAAACACGCAAAGTCCAAGATGATTTTTTTTTCTTTTTAGTGGTCTACGGAAAAGCAAACTTAGAGGCCAAACTCATCCAGGTTTTCTGTTCTGTGTTCATGATGTCTCTAAATCAAGACTGTATTGCAAGCTGGAAAGAGGATAAGGGAGGAGGGCAAACTTTCCTTTCAGCGGTTTTAAAAAACTGCTGACTAAAATCTGCATCTATCATCTTGTTATTGGAAAGTATAAGTAAAAGGTGAGAGAAAATTGTGTCTGATGTGGGATGTTTAGTTGACAGGCAGCTCATTGTAACAGATGTGGCTCCTTTTAAATAGCACAGTAAATGAGATCACAGAAAGACAAGGACAAAGGCTAGGAGAGAGCACTTAGACTAATTAGACAGAGAAATCCATTTCCATTTTAACTGAATGCTCCTCTAAATGTGCAGAGATTTCCAAGTTACCAATGCAAGCAAAGGATGGAGACTACAGCTATCAGTTCATGATCTGGAAGGCACAGAATAACAATGGTCCTCATTTTTCAAGTACTGATCTTTGATAGTTTGTTAAACCCGCACATCATCTCCTCACTAAAGTACCTGCAGATTAATGGCATGGCTAGAAACCTTTTCATCTGGTGTGTGTATGGGGGGAAATTGTAAAGAAAGGCAAAGAATGGCCTCAAAATTTGTTCTGTTTAAAAAATTGACTAAGTAAAGGACTGGGAGCCCAGATTTTTACTCATGTCAAACTTGCTGCAAAAATAAGAATCAAGGTAAAAGACAGAAATCGTATTATGGTTTCTATAGCAATCAGCACTCCAGGCTTGACGTGCCTTTCTGTGTGTGCTTGATGTGGGCAGCAGGGTATTAAAGGCAAGATCCCTCTCACCTAGCTTCAGCTCTGTCACTGCCAGCCATTTGTGTATTATTACCCTTTAAATGCACATAAACTGAAGTTTTCCAGGATCCTCCTACAGGTAGCTTTGAGAAAGAGAGAGATCTCCAAAGTTTGTTTTTTCTTGTCTGAGGTGTGTCTCTAAGATGGGCATCTCTGGAGGGTGAATCTGTCAACCTATTGCCTCCCACTGACCACAGAAGGCAACTGGTTCAGGTTAGCAGAGTTGCTTCTAAACAGAGTTAGGTAGCTATTTTACGAGAAGTGATTCTGTACTTATCACCAGAAACCTCTGAAAATTTTTTCACCAGTGATCTGCATGCTTGCTTATTTTTTATCTCTTTGTCTGTTCTAGCCAAGACTAGAGCAGGGGAAACTCAAGGAAATGGAGAACATGACTGATTGTTGTTGTTCCTTTTTGAGCTGAGTAGGCAGCCAAATTTTAGTGCTTTGGACGTTATGTGGAGTAACCAGTGATTGAGTTGGGCATCTCTGGTGCAACTTTTGTGTACATTTTTTCAAATAAACAGTTCTGCTTCCTTGGAAGCTGGGGGAATCGGCCAAATGGAAAATGCTTCTCAGCTCCTACCTCTATATCTGTTCTGTCAACCTTTTCCTGGTATGTTTTTCTGCACCTCAGCATAAGTAGCATGTGTTAGCAGGGCAGTAGCAGTGAAGACAGAGCAACGTGGTTTTCAAAGAGCCAGAGGAACCAGAGTACGGACCTAGGGTCTGTGGGTCATCTTTAGTCTGGTTGCTGTCACGTATTATAGCCTGGGCTGCAATGCACTTTCACTGTTGTTGTCCATGCCAGCTGCATTGACCAGAGTGTATATAACAGCATTACTGAAAGACTAAGAAGTCTGGCAAGAGGGTGAAGTGAGGAGAAATAGTAAGTAATTGTTGTCTCCAAGGGAAAAAGCCTGAACTGTTCCTCATCTCCCTTTTCAGAGCCTGCTCTTCTATAGAAGAGTAAGAGTGGGAGCAGGGAAAGATGAGCTCTGCTTCTTCCTACGTCTCCAAATATAGGAAGAACGTGTAGGATAGGAACATCATTTTAGGAAGGCTTTGCTGCTTCTGGGATGTGCTCCTTGGAAGTAAAGGAGCCCTTCATCCATCTGAGGGGGAAAGCAAAACCTGTTGCCAGTAGGGCAACAGGCAGCTTTCTAGATAGTCTGAAGAATTAATGCAGTGTCTTAGTAACATATGAGCCAAAAAAACGTGGTTTTTTTGAGCGTAAGAACTGCCAGATTCTTGCCAGGGGTGCTTAACAGGCAAATTGCTTAACAACTACAGGAGGGGTTCTGCAACTGGGATCTGTGCAGGTGCAGGCTCCTGGTTACAGGCCAGGCTGATTTTGCAATGCCACTGGCTAAAATCATTTTTAAAGGAAAACATGCTGGAACTGTATTTGAGTTGTTTCTACGTGTGTGTGTGTACCCAAATATTTATACACGTGTGCCTATAAATGTGCGTGTGCTTGCGTGAATGTAGATGTGAGTGTGTTTGAACTGTACACTGGCAGTGTTTGGAGCAGCAGAAAAGTATTGCCAGGGTTGCTGGTGATGAATTAACCCCAACGGACTGAGTTTAGTTCGATGACTCTGAAACAAAACAAAGCCATCCTCAGCGCTGAAGATTAACAGCATATGGCAGGGTGAAATAATGGATGTTAGAAACTCAACAAAGTTGTTTTGTGTTTACAAACAGCATGGGATAACGTGAGCACAAAAGTGTATTGCAAGCATAAAGTGGACATGGGTCACGATAACAATCTCGGCTGGATTTCTCCCTGCATCTGGACAGGACACTGAGCACACAGGGCAGCATTTTCCAGACTTAGCAGCTTGTGGACTTCATTTCCACAAATTAAGAAATGTACAGAGTTATTTATCTGTGATTTTTTTAGCAGAGACTGTCTTAACTGAGACACTAAGAGGACTAGCTGTAGAATAGATTTTGGTGACAGATGTCCTGTGCTTTGCTGTTATGTAAAAAGCCACCTTACCTGCTCTGTCAGCTGTACTATCTGGCTATAATTAGAGGAAAAAATGTCTGTCAAATAATTGGTTATGCACATTTTGATTAGTTTCCTGAAACAATTCCACTCTTGTGCCACTTCTCAATCTCCTTGTGATTTCTTCATTTTCTCATCTAGGGAGAACTTCCAATTAATTAGACTCCAAAATCTTGCTAACAGCTCTGTAAATATGTGCAGTAAAGTTTATTTCCTTACACTTGTGTGATACCTATATAAGAAACACAGGATGTTTTCAAAACATGTCCCGTAAGTTATATAGCCCCATTGTTACTGAAAGTGGAAAAAAAACATGGTAGAGCATCTTTCTTGAAAGTTTACTTACGATATCAAGAAGGAGTCTAGTAAAGCGCTGTGAGCCTGCTTTGCTGGTTGATCATACTTCAAACGGGTTAAGATTGTGAAATATTTTTTTTGAGATGAAATATTTTGAAATATGAGGCTTTTTCATCTCATTGTGGCTTTGTCAAATGCATTTGATTTTCTTTTTAAGAAGTTAACCTGCAGAATTTTCAGAAATGTGAATTTGGTTTTTCTATCAGACAGAGATGAATATCTACTCCAAAATGTAAAATCAAAAAAAAAAAAAGAAAAAAAACCAAAACCCAAAGTTTATAAAATGTTTTGTTCCTAGGCATGAGACCAGCTGCAAGACAGGAAAAAGGTGTGGAGAAACCCAAGAAAATCCATTCCAAATCTTTCCTAGGGCTACCGCTTCGGTAGCATCTGTGTGTGTTGCCTCGACAGGCGTGGTGCCTGAGGGGCTGCAGCCATCCCCAGCTGGATCCACAGGTATGTGAGAGCAGGACTTGCTCCAGACCCATGCCAGGACCCCATGTGCCTTGCCCGACTGTGCCACGGGCATGGTTCAGGCAGGGGATCGAGCGGCGGCAGCAGCTCCTGCGCCTGCTGCGATCCACGGGCACCGGCACGCAGTGACAGGGGTAGCCTGAAGAGCCTCCAGGCTCAGGGCAGGGTTTAGGGTGAAGAGATGATTTTCTCTGGCTTTGTATAGATGAGAGAATATTAAACATCCCGTACATCTCTGGAATAAGGATAACTGGAGAAAGAGCAGGGTTTTTTTTTTCCCCTCTTTCGGCCATCCCTTTGGGGCACACAGTAGTAACTGTAGCCTATATCAGCCGTGCACTCCTATTTGAGCACAAGTGCAGTATTTTCCTGGAGCGTATGTACTACTGAATATCTTTCCTTATAAAAGTCTTGAAGGAGATCTGCCAGAGTTTTGGGAAAGACACAGCAGATTGCACGTCAAACATCATAAACATTTGATCAAAACGTAGGATGAAGTCTCAGCCCTTTTGAAATCCTTTGGGATTTTTTTACTGGTTTGAAAGAGGCCAAGACTTTCCCATAATAGATTATGAGAATGGGCCAGACTTGACTTTGATCTCATCATGTGATAATCAGCATGGACTCTTCTCAGTCCAACCTCCACTTTCTGTTCAAGTTCACCCTCCTCTATGGAGAAGGCAGAGTTTTTACTCCAGAGCTGTCCTGGAGGTGGACGCACTGTGATGAAACCGTGCTGGGCAGCAGGACTTCCCTGCCCGCCTGCATATCGGTCAGGAGATGGGGCCTGCAGGGGAACCCTGGAATCGACCCAAAGGACAGTAAGGTCTGAGGTTAAGCCTCCTTTGATGTTCCTGGGCTTATCAGTGGGGTGCAGACCTGTGCAGAGGAGGAAACTCATTCCTGCAGGCTTCCACGGAGGGAGCAGACTGCCTCCCGCCCTGGAGGTTTGGCAGGCATCGCGCTCAGCAGCGCTTTTGCTATCCAAGTCTTGCTTTTGGGGATCGTAGATCTGTGTGGTGGTGCCTTTCTTAGTCACTTCTCGGTTGTCGGAGACAGCACCAAGAGCATAATACACCCCCCCTGCTCCCCCAGACCGTTTTCAACACCTCTCACTTCAGTGTGTTGAGCCGTTCAACAGCGTATGGTGTTCTATACTTCATACACCTTGCTTCTCTTCGCTTTTCCTCCATGCCCCTGCACATTGGTCTGTGTGTTGTATTCCTTGCAATGTGTGATGGAGTCCTCCTGATTTGGGCCCAAATCCCACTGGCTGCCTATTTGACTTCTCTCTTTCCTGCCTGTCTTCCACCTCAGGTTTGCTGTCCCATCCATTTGGCCAGCTCAACTGAGGGATGGTGTTGCCTGTTGTGGAGAGGCCGTGCTGCCTTCATGGCAGCATGAAACGGCACCAGGAGCCCTGAGCAAAGCCAGTCCATCCAGGTGCGCAGAAAGTTGAATTGCCACTGCCTCCTGCCGTCGAGGAGATAAATAGTACCATGAAGTGGATGTGATGTGGTGGTTAGGCTGTGATTCGGTTCATACTGAGCGGTATTGATTGGTGTTGGTTCAGCGCTTGCTACGTATTTTATCAATTGACCTCCTAGATTGTGTTCCTGCTCTGCTTCTTTTACTTGTAATTCTGCTTTATGTTCAGGTTTTGTAGCTCCTAATCTTCCTGTGGTTGATTTCTCATAGCATTTCTTTAGTATTCTGTTACACAAAAAGGCTCTTTCTAATGAAACTATGCTTTCCTTCCTTTGCGTCCCTTCACTTTTGTTTGCCTTTTAAAATCTTTTTTTAAGAAATCCACCTGCTCTTCCCTGATACATGAATTCCATTAAGAGATTCAGCTTCTGAAATATTTTTGCCCTCAGCAGAACAAAGAAGTCTTAATGCAGGTGTTTTGCAGTAAAGCTCAGGGGTGCAGAAACTGGTTTTATAGCAGATCTTGTCAAATAGGATTTACAGAACCCGATAACATAATACAGTTTGATAACATAATGCCTTCATGAACTGTTCTCCTGGCCATCTGTGGAGCCTCACGGTTACACCAGCTGAAGATCTGCTAGCCTGTTTCCAAGATGTTGTTTGTAAATATGCACTGAAAACAGGAAAGAATAATTGTAGTTAAGTGCATTTAACTGGGTGCAATTCACTTTGGGCATTAATTTTGGACTTTTACTGAAAACAAGGGAGACAGCATTGTCTACTGTGTTGTTTTAGCACTGGCTGGTAAGAAAACAAGGTTGGAAGTTAAAATACCTGCCTAGATCTGTGCAGCTGTCTATGTGGCAAAATTATGGTTGAAACTCAGGAATTTCTGGCTCACAGCTCTCAGCCCAGAAGCATGCTGCCTGTGTGCCACAGACCCCTGAAATACAGATCTGCTCTATCAAGTACAGAGACTCAGATTGCGAGAAAGTCAGCACAGGAAAAATAACAAGTTTGTGCAAGTCAAAGAAGTGAAAGTTAAAGAGTACACTGCTGATTCACAATGTGCGAAAAACTTACCTTCAGCAAGCGGATGCAGAGCATCAGAAAGAAGACCACGGGATTTTCAAACCTTTTTGTTAGTTGGGAGGGATAGAAAGTATCTAGTAGTAAATAAGAATCCACACAGATATGAATTACGATAATTTAAACATCTTGGATTCGTATGCCTGCCTGAAGTTACCAGTTGGAAAATGCTATCTAGCATCTTATTACAGCCTTTGTGTAGGAGAGAATTTGAAACTCACAGCCCAGAAGAGTGGTGGTTAGTGTTAAAAGGGGAACAGGAATTTCAAAGTACGTATTATAGAACTGTAGTAAGGTACCAGCTCTTTGGAAATATCCCCTTGTCAGTAGTGCACAAGTGCCTGTTCTCCATGCAGTTTCCTCCAGTACTCTTTAATGACTTGGATCATGAGAGGCTTAGTAAGTCTGAAGATAAAACAAGTCTAAGACTGCAATCAAAATGGGGAAAGAATTAGAATTAAAAGTGATTCTGACAAATTGGAGACATATTCTAAAAATAGGATGAATTTCCACAGTGCCTCATGCAAGGTAGTGGGCAAAAAAGCATTAATTAAGCATGTGACAAGAAACTGTTGGTTTCTTCCAGGAAGGATCTTGGAATTATGTTGGATCACAAGCTGAGCAGGTGTGAACAGTATCAGCCTGTTATGAAAAGGAGAAAGTCCATCTTAAGTTGTGCCGGCAACAAAGACATGAAGTAATCCTGTCGCTGGTAGAGCTATTTCATGTCCAGTATTAGGCACTGCGCTTCAAGAAAGCTGTAGATCAGTTGGGGAGGATGGAGTAAAGCAAGATCAAGATGTCTAGAAAATGTGACCTAAACACATATGCTAAGAAGAAAAATGGCGAAGATCTGGGTTATTTACTCTGAGGGAGAGTAGACTGGTGGGGGAAATGGGATGGAATAACAGTTTTCAAGTGATCTGTTGTTCTCTATATCTATGGCATGCAAAGCGAGAGGTAGTGGTTATAAGCTGCAGAGAAGGACCTGGGTGAGAAAGCAAGACAAAACAGGAGAATAGTGAGGAACTGGACAGGAATGTCAGTGGAGCTGGGTAGCCATCCTCCTTGGTGAGCTGTCTTTCAGAGCAGGAGAGACAAGCATCCACTAGGAACGGCATTGAGATACAGCTTGTCCTGCCCTGGGACATCTCTAGGTGTTTTCTAGCTCTACCTCATGTGAGTCTACAAAGTCTGTGTCAATGAAACCTGCAGGGATGATGTCACACCTGCAGAAAGCATGGGACAATAACAAACTGGTCATTCAATGCTGTGTCTGCATTAATGCTGGTGAGAGTTTTGCTACTGACAACCAGCAGTGACAGTACCCCACCTTTTATCTTAGAAGTGCAGATGTGCAATTTGTTGGTGTTTGTGTTTTGTGACGATTTAAAGAATCATAGGGCTGCCCTTGAGTCTGCCGGGGTTCGCCAGAGCTTGCTTGCATGTGCAGTGCTGTTGCACTGTTCTGAGGAGATTTCCTCCTAGTGCTGCTTTTCCACTAGCGCTCTCTGAGCAGGTAAATCGCAAGAATATTTAAGTTGCATCTAATACTGTTGTTTTTATATTTGAGTGATGGGCTCATAATCTTTGGGTGCGGACACAACATTGGGTTTGCTTTAGACCCAGCTGTACTACAGTGAAATGTTGCTCCTGCCCCTTTCCTGCTGCACGCTCATCGGGGGGTCTCAGGGGGTCTCAGGAGAGCCAACGTGAGGGATCTGTCTTTGAGAGCACCCGGGTGCACATCAGCCAGGCTACCTGTCACTGGCCCATTCCTGACCTTTGGTAGGTGCTGTGGCGCCAACGGGAAAAAGTGCTTTAGATAGTGGGATATGTACTAGGAAATGGGCATTGCTAATGAAGGTCCTATGGAAACAGATGGCTTGGATGCATTTTAAGAAGGCGGGAGAAATCAGTAGCACAGATCAGAGACTGTTCTCTGCCAGCTAGCCTCACTGCCCCAGGATGGTCCTGGTCATCCTTTTTTAACTAGCAGAGATGTGACCTCTGTTGCCAGCAACTCTTCTAAAGCAATAGCTGCTATAGTGGGAGACTTGCCATGAGGGCAGTGACTCTCTAAGCTCAACCCATCAATCAGCCTGCCTTCAGCTAAAACAGGTCGGTCCTGAAAAAATTCCCTCTAGTTCCCGGAATATCTCACAGGGTGATCAGAGTGCATTACACAAGCTCCATCAAATTCAGTAGATTCTCAGCAAATTGCTAACCTATACGGCTCTTTCCAGACTATCTGACCCAGATGAAGCCAAGAACAGACAGACAAAAGAAGATAAAAGCCCCTTTGGTCTATGCTCTGTATGCAACATGGAAGCGTGAGGTCAGGTCTTCATCTCAGCATGGCTCAGGGAGGATGCAAAGTGCCTCTTCAAACTCATCTCTTCCTCTTGTACCAACACTGAAAGGAAATAACACATGCATTTTAGAAATTGCTTCTCATTCAGTATGGTAATATTTGAGTGTGTTTGTGAAACCACTTCAGAATTACATTTAAACAAAAGGAAAAAAAAAAAATCCAGCTTCAATTATCTCTGAACAGACCGCCCTGCCTGAGAATGTTACAGTATGAGGGCAGCAAGAGAAGTATTTTCACAGCCAAATCACTTTCCAGAAAAGTGTTATGGTCCATTTTCATAAAACTACCCTTATGTGATGTCTTACATGTTGTTGGTTTTTTGTTTTTTTTTTATTTCCCAGTGTGTTAGAAACAAGCTAACCATTGCCATTAGCATCAATGAAAATTTAAAAGAAATCATAATGGTCACCCCAGGGTTTTGCTCTAATAATTTTTTTTTTCATCTGCTTCATCCATTGAAACAATTTTTACACTTGTATGCAGTACCATACCATCTCAAATATTTGACTAATTTTGGAGGCAAACCTGAATACATTCACAGTTTAGATCTTTTTGTGTCTCATTTACATAAAAATTAAGGTGAAAAGATGGTGAAGACTTCGTGAGACTTCTAGCAAAGCCGTTTTTATTACATCTGAAGAATGAAGTTGAATATATCCACCTCAGTGTCCCTCTAGGATGCTCTCCCCCACAGATTTTGAAGCTCAGCTTTCTTATTATCTCACAAGCTGCAAGGCTTCCCTGGGGGTCGGAAAGATGCAGTGCATTTCGACGCATCCTGTAGGCGCCACAAAGCCCGGGCAGCCTCTGGAGGGGCAGGATAGCTGAAGAGGGTCCAGTCAGGGAGACCAATATCTGAGAAAGTATCTTTTACGACTCTTATGAGGCAGACAGAAGGGAAAATTTGCAAGATGATATTGAGAAGGAGTTCATGTACATCAGGGAGATAAAACAGCTGGCGAGAGGGAAAGAAGAATGAAAGAGGCAGGAAAAGCGTCTTCCGTAGCGGGAGGAAAAGGAGGATGTTGGGGTAAAGAAAGAGTAAAATACTCTCTGTGGGTTCATTTTGGGGGCAAGAGTTTTGGAGATGGAGTCTCATGATATTTTAAGATGTTTTGAAATTGTTTATCGTTGCAACATTGCTTCCTCAGAGCAAGATGCCATTGAACCTTCAAATGACGGATGATAGGCAAAGACCATTTCTGTCAACTGTCTTGTCTGATCACCAGCCAGCAGGGTAGTGAAGAGTGAATGAGAGAAATTCTACACTTTTTTTTTTTTTCTAGGAGACACAAAAAACAGAACACCATCTGCCTTCAGTCTTAAAAATTGAGGGAAAGTTCCCGAGAACAAGCCGTGGAGTGACTCCAGGACTGACCGCACCACCAACGAGCAAGCTATAAACCACCCTGTAACGGTACGGCCCCAGCAGACATATCCTCCATTCTTTGAACCTATCACAGTACCTCCTCAAATCAGCAGTTGCTAACTTCAAGTGCTTGTGGGGTGAGGATAGGGTTTTACTTTATTTTTTTTTCTTTTTAAATGATCCTTTCGAGCACAGATAAACTTCATTCAATCTTCTGCAATGTGAACAGAACGTGAAATCCTACATTGCTACACAGTGGAAAGGGAACAGCGGTATCTTGTAATGTACTTATTTGTCTCCATGAGGGATAGCTGCCAAGCTTCTGTGAATAGACTTTTTTTGGCCGCCCTCACTTAAATGAGCAAAAATGCTGAAAATTTATTCCCACAAACCCCAAAACTTCTTTCTGGTATTTCGTGACATTAAAACATACATACAAACATGTACATACACATGCAGAACCTTGCCAGGATTAAAACTGCTCTTTTGCGACCACAGCATCTTCTTTCCCAAAGCCTCAGAAAATGCTTGAAGGTGTCTAAGGTGTCAGTTTATTCAAAACTTTGGAATTTCTTCATCTCTCTGTAACTCTAAAATCATTGCCATTCTGACAGACATAATCAAACCTGAAAAACATGATGCATATCCTGTGCAGCTATATTAAGACTATTTCTGAGATGGAGGAAAAAGAAGAGGGGGGAAGAGTTAAGTCCAACATTCAAGAAGTATGTAATAGTTCACGTTCCATAGCAGCAGTAGTTTTTTTATTAAAAGAAAAGCCAATAAAAATGACTGATTAAATGTTCCTTGTATCTTTATAAATCTGATGTTCTTCAAAGAAGGCCAGACACTTGCTTGGATTGTGTGCACATGAGTAAGTGTGTGTGTGCAAGTTATATCTATTTCTATGTACAGTACCTATTTCCAGCAGTGGCAGGTAGTAGAACTGATGAGAACAAGATGGGAAAAGGCTTTGCTGATGAATGATCAAATTTTCAGAAACATCTCACCTCATTTGATTTGTTCATAGAATCCATTACAAGAATAAATAGTATTTTCATACCTCAGGCGTTCTGCAGTTCTTGGTCACAGCATGATGGTTTTCTGCAGTGTCTGAAGTTGGAGGTTTGTTGTTTGTTGTTAGTTGTCTTTTGTTAAATACGATGTCTTCTGAAAAAATACTCACATTTTTTCTGAAAGAACAGTGGGAAGTTGACAGCATGATCAAACAGTCAGCAGTGGTGTATAGGTAAGGAATTTATATGAAGAACTTGCTAGCTAGAGTGATCTATTTAATAGGCAGGGTCGGGAGATGGAAGGCAAAAGAGCCGAAGAAATGATTGTGCTGATATAAATGTTTCCCCTGTCATTTTTCTTTTTCTGAAAACAAGAGCTTCTTGGGTAGCCTGTGCTGTCCATTTCGATGAGCTTTGATGGGGCTGAGGTGGAATCTTGGACTCACACCAAGGAAAAGCCTCTGCAGCTCGCAGAGTCAGAACCGATGTGCGGTTTTCTGCAAATATTTCCTGCAGCTGAACCCCAGAAAGTAGTAGTGTCTGCTGCTACTACTGTTATTTGCTATTCTTTATTACCTAGTCTTCATCCCTTGTGGAGCAGTCAAGAAAATGTGTTGTTTTTATTCTCTTAATTGGCCTTCCCGTGGAAGGTGCTTTTGAGAGTGCACCTTGCCGCGTGGGCTTTCGAGGCAGCTGGGGAGGTGTTCTGTCCTTACATACAGCACGTCACGGAACTGCAGCAGCCTGTCCTAGTGCCTGAGCCTGGGGGCAGTTTTTCTTTGGACGAAACCCAAGTGCACACTAGCCTCTGCAGGGGAAACCCAGGCCCAGCGGGAGCTGCAGCGTACACCGTGATCCCCCAGGTCCCCCAACTCTGTGATACGTATCTCAGCAGGTAGCGTGGATGCAGCCATAGTGACTGGCATTTACATTAATTATGGCGCATTGATGATTACGCTCCAGAGACTTACAAATAATTAAGCTTATTAATACATGAAAGGCTTTACAACCTTGGGAGCCTTTATCAGGCGCTCAAATACAGTTTTTATGACATTCCAGTATGGAAGTTCACATTGCTCTTAGATCACTCAGGTGCTGAGGCTTTTTCCTTCTTGTCTTGGCAAAGCTGGCGATTAGCAACATGGCCAGTGCTCTGTCACAGGAATTTCTGGGCAACGCAACAACAGGTGAAAATGGGTTCCTGCAGCACCTTCAGAAAGATGTGCTTGTGCATGTATCCCTCCCCAGGGCCAACAGGACAAGGGCAATTCACAGTCACGTGTCATCCATGGAGACTGAGATGCTCTCTGCCGTGCTGTGGTTCAGAGGGTGTCCCTGCACATGGGACCATATCCTCGCTGACAGCTTGCCACCTCGAGTCATATTGGAGTTCAGATTGCTCTCTCCCATCTGATGTTGTGCCAGGGGCAGTGGGCAGGGGCCAGATTCTGCCTCCTCCCTATGAGAAATTTGGGCAAACGTGGCCTTTGCAGAGATGCCGTGTTCTGACTTGTGCCTGCCTCTGGATACAGCACTGTGTATTCAAACCTTTCTCCTCGTCTGGCTACTTACAACGCTGTGTTCACGAAATGGTGAGAGCTGCGGGGCCCTCTGCACCCGCTGCCTCGGCTCTGAGCGCTGTATTTCTGACTCGGGTGCTTCCCGTTAGGTGCGCTGGACTTTTTATGGTGCCTACATAGCTGGAGGAGTGTGAGTGCCAGTCCAGACTGGGCAATTCTCTTTCCTCGGCAAACTGCCATTGCGGCCTCAAGAGTTTGTTCCCCCAGCAAGCGCTGACCGGGTGTTTTGCTGCTGGTACCCATCACCTTCTGCACCCTTCACGAGGACAGGTTAGCCCTCCCAATATCTGACAATCAGCTCTTCTGCCTTACGTATATAACAAATTCTTCTGCAATTTCACAGTCTCTTCATGTTCTCAGCTGCTTTAAACCAAAATTGTCCTCCATTTGTTTTCCGATTTGCAGTGAAGCATCATTCTAAACCTTTTCCAGTTACTCACGGGTTTCCAGAGAGTTTAATTTCTATTGTGGGTTTTACTGCTTCATTATCTTCTTAGATACTTGCTTAATTCTTCTGACGGCTAGAACCATATGCTGTGTGGTAGTCACCGAGGCAGGGAGTCTGAGAGAGGTTAAAAGTGCATGTTAAAAATACAGTTTTTCACAGATCTCATTGGGAAAAGCACTATTGATCTTTTGTCAGCCATTTGGACTTTTTATGCGTAGTTCTGTTTTAAAAGCCTTCAAGCAAGTCTTCTGAGAATGAAATTTTAAGTCATGAGAGATGAAAAGAGCGAGAATTCCGAAAGATAAAACTCTTTGTTTTTTTAAGAGAACAACACGGCTCTTGCACGGGGCTGGTGGCAATCTGTGTTTCCTCCCACCGCTCCCATCGAGGTACTGAATTTGAAGGAGCTGATGTCTTTTCCAGTCTTCCCTCCCTGTGGTAAAGATCCAGATCATACCTGTAAAGGTTAATATCAGCAAAAGAGTTACTGATGTTAATGGCTTAGCGGGCATCGTGCCATGGGTTGGTCAAGCCCTCTCCTCCATGGTGAGTGTATGAGAAAGGGCACTGGGGAGTGCTGGTCAGGCAGGACTGGGCTGCAGGATCAAGTTGTTCGGTAGCCTGAACACCCAGTTTATTTGGAGGAGGCAGCGGCAAAGTCCTCGAATGAATCCTGCTCCTGCAGTTTTTCAGGCTTCGCCCAGCAAAGGTCTTCTGGCTGCTTCCACGCATCACTTATAGGTGATGGGCAAAGGTGCATGCCAGGAAGGCTGAACTCTGCTGCCAATGTTTGATTGTTGTGCTGTTGATGAGGTTAAAAAGAATTAGTTGCAGACTCAACCATCTGGGTTAAATATTTTAAATTTTGTTGTGAGTGGGTTGACTTGGAGTATTTGGGCACTAGGCTCTCTGTGCTGAAGAAGCTGAACTCCTCTCTCCACTTCTCCCCCTTTCTTCTCTTACTTTTTGGCAGTAGTTTGCAGAAAACACATCTGCTACCCTTGGCAACTAAAGGCACCTTCGTTTTCAGATAGATTCTGTGTAAATACCAGACAAAACATATTACAGATGCTTGGCTTGGGTCTAGTATAACATTTGCCTCCTAAGCTACCTTTTACTCCCCTGGTTTATGCAGACATAAGGGTATTTCTGCAGCTATGTACGACATTCTATCTATGTGATATTTTCATATGTAATTGAGATCTAGTGGCCACCATCCTGCTGCCCTTGCTTCTAAGGGCATAGCCTGCAAAAACCCTATCTGGAGTAAGCGCCGCTGCTGTTCATTTGCCAAAGAAAGAGAAGGGAACAGGCCCCATGTCTCCTGGACCTTGGTGGAGCTGTGTCAGGCCCCGAGCGTGCTCCCCCTCTCAGAAATCCTGATGTGCACACGGAGCAAATAATTGCCGTGAGTCACTTGCTTCATAAACTTTTGTCCTTCCTCTCCTTCAGGTTTTGATCTGCCTATAAGCACAGTGGGGTTTTATCAGGTGGCCCCAGCACCTCTCTGAAGGATCCTTTGTCTGCAGAGCTGCTGGGCACCCTTCTGGCTGGCTGGAGGCGGAGGTGACGTGTATGTTTCTGTCTTTTGAGTGGACTTTTAAAAATCTTTTTCTGGGAAAATATTTGGGTTTGCAGTTTTGAAAATTGCTTCCCACAAATATTTGCCTAAAATTTGCCTGTGTAGGGAATGTTTCTTCAGTAAACACATTTGCCAGCATGTTTTCAGTCAGTAAACACCACAGAGGTGTGAGCACAGTCGAAGGGAATTCATTTTTAATATAAAATAATTTGGAGAAAGCTGGAATCAACTTTTTGTCATGTATTTTGGGGAATGCTGTTCAGTCCAAACCTGGACACGCTCAGTGCAAGCCTATGCTTTATTTGGGGGTGGAGTGTGAAAAAAGGAGTGTGCTTTTGCAGTGCAGCACACAGCGAGGTGTGCCCCAGTTTGGAGGGAGGTGACAGCGTAGCTGCACGTGGTATGAACCAGTCCATTTAACTCGGCCGGGCATGAATGATGAATCGTTGCACTGTGAGGGTCCTCACAGCACTGCTTGTGACCAGTCTTTTTTGGGGGGGATGGGGGAGAGGCGGGAAATGGGAGCTCTTGCTGCGCTGAGCCCCAGTGGAGCTGGTTCTCAGTGTGGTCGGGCACCAATGAGGTGGTGGGACTCGACCTGTTCCTGTGGTGAAGTGGCCCAGCAAAGATGGGCAAGCTGAGGAAAGGGAGGCCTGGTTTGCTTCTCGGTGAGGTGGCAGCCCCTGGCCAGGCTAGCGAGAGCAACTACTGGTGTTTCGGGCTCTGTCCTTGGTGTCCTTCCCCCCACCTTGAAGTCCGCTCCCATTTGGTGGTGGGGCACCTTATCCTGCCAATGATTTTTTTATCACAGATTCTTCTTCCCTCCTTCGTGGGAGGAGAAGCGCTGCGCTACTGTTGGTTCTCTGAAGTGGTGTAAGACTCCATCTGTTGACCTGGGGTCAGCCCATGGTGGGGTGGACCAGCTCACCATGCCCTGGCGTGGGGGCTTTGCCTGGCCTGGGGTTGTTGAGAGGAGGTGTTGCCCAGGGGACTGGTGTGTGCAGTGTCAGCAGGCTGTACCAAGGACGTGGCTTGATTATTATGGGTTCCCACTTCAGTTTTAAAGCTAATTTTCAAGCTCTAGAGAATCAATGGCTTGGCAGAGGGGAGATGTCACTATTCTTACCAGCACCAGTAGTTTTAGACCAAATCCCTTGTCCTCACTCCTTCTGAGAGTTTGCTGATTTTCAATCAAGAAATGTTGTGACCCAGGTTGGGTAAAATGTTTATTTTTAGGCAGGGGAACATCCGCTCTGAATGGCATGGCCAGGAACACGAGCATGAAATCTCGTTCTCATTCCAGGGCACTCTGAAGCTTGTCAGGGCTGCTGAAGATAATCAAACCCCGTCTTATTAAAGATCTTTTTCTTCATCAGTATGTTGTCCACTGGCAAAGTGGGAGGCTCAATCACTGTTGCCAGAGCAGACTGAGGGCTCATAGAGAAGCTAATTATATTTTGCCTTTTTTTCTCTTCTTTCATTGCAGAAAGGCAGAATAGTTGTGAATAAATTGGGAAAGGGGAGGGTGAGGAGAACTGAGAGTTCATTAATATTCATATTTAGCCACAAGTACACAGAAAAGGTGACAAGGAGCTGGCTCCCTGGAAACCTATGCACCTTGGCAGTAGATGGAAAATTGCATTTAATTATAGCTACCTTTAGCTCAGCACCTAATGAACATGTTTGAAACCATGCAGGGTTACCGTGTACTAGAGGAAAATACAAGACTGAAACAGAAAATGAAATCCTTCCCTCCTTTTTCCCTGCTCTGCTGAATTTAAAATAATTCTGCCAAGGCTCAGGAGACCGAGTGGACTTTTATTCTTGATTTCCTTATAATTATTCCAAAAACCCATGCAGCAAAAAAAAAAAAGAAAAATAAAATAAGATGATCAATAGCACATTTTAATGGGGAGTAAAAGAATGGAGACTTACTCCGTTCTCACTTTGCCTGGTGAGCACTGCTAGGGTCCTGGTGTCTCTTTTTATTTTCCTCACATTTCCTGCTGATTTATCTATTCTTTGATAGCTTTTAGCATTTTTTTTCTTTATTTGATTTTTGGGGAGACTGCTGTCTGTGGTTTTTCCTACCCTGTAGCTATGCAAGAGGGAAGCCAAGGAGATTTCTTTCACACACGTTTCTTAGGGTTGCTTTAGCGTGTTGGTTCCTACAGCAACTTTAAAACTGCAGAGCCAAATCATTCTTTGTAGCACGCAAGTACAGGCAGATATTGAAGCTAGTAGAGATACCTGAGTTAGGGGAAACCAGAATGTGGTCTATACTTGGCCTTTCATCTAACAAACTTCATCTTGCTGAAATATGTCTTGAGCAAAACATTTGAAGCTGCTTTTAGCCTTACAGTAAGGAACTGATGTTTGTAGTGCAAGCCCAGCAGAAATAACTTTCATTTCAGTGGCCAAGGTAGGGAAGTGAGTGTCCTGAATTATCCCTTATATTTTTAACATATGCTGAAATTTGGCTATTCTCACGTAGTCCGGCCGTGAGCTGTAGATAATGACCTAAGAGAGGACTGCATTTGTCCTTAAGGAGAAGCTTCTTCCACTGTGATCAAACCTTAAAAGATTTGGCAAATGAAATGTTGTGTTGACACAGCGGCGCGTTAGGTCTCTGCAGTTACTGGATTGTTTCTTCACCTCGTCGCTGCCGAGGGCAGCTGGAGCAAGCCTGGCAGTCGGTGATGCTGCCGGTTCGCTTGCACCCCGACCTGCGCAAGTCTGGCCAGCTGCGAGGTGTGCCCGGTTTGTGGCGCAGGGGGAAGGAGCCGGCGAGGAAGAGCTGTGCGTGGAGCCAGGAGCCCGGAGGCGAACCTGTGCAGAGAGGAAAGGCTGGCAGGATGGAGGGCAGCTGGCATGGGTGCCAAGCTATGAAATGATGGTCACAACCTGGCCCTGCATCTCTGGAGTTTGGGCCAGTTATTTCCCAGCTTAAATTTTTTTTTCTGAAAGCGCCATGTTTGCTTCTTTCTTGGCTCCGTCCCCAGGGGAATTTGGTAAACCTTGAGAGAAGCATATAATCATATGGGTTTCCATTTGGTCTCTCTCCTCTTTGGGTCTTTGTTTGGAGGAACTTTGCTAATGGTTCATGTTGCGTAAATATCCCTAGCAGACAGATAACACGGGCGCTTTGAGCGATTCTTGAGATAAATCTCATACGGACACACAACAGTTACCACAACACATGTTTTCTCCCCCCTGCCTCTTTGGCGTGCATTTACTGACTTGATGGTTTGCAGGAACCACTCTCAGCTTCAGAACCTATCCATGTCTTTTATTTCTTATTTCTTTGCAGGGGATGTTTTCTTCTGCCCCTGCTCTTCTCGGATTCGTACTGCTTTACTAGCAACTATACAGTCTATTCTGGGTGATTTAGAACAGGGCAGATAGCAAGGCACAAATATTACTTCCTGGCAAATAAGCAAGCCTAGATATGCCTCAAACACATTTTAAAACGTTCTAAACCCTTATTCACAGGCAATTTATGTAGCTGACTACCAGGCAAACATAAAACCCCGAATAATTCTTTTCATATATTTTGATCAATGTTGCTTTGTCTTTCTTCTGCTTTTCTTGTCAGCTTATTTCCCAAGGTAGTAGGTACCAACGTGCTTTCAAAAATCCTGTTATACTGATTTTTTTGACACTGCATACCACAGCAAAATTTTACGTCAGTTGTCATGTATTTTTTGAATGAAAATACTATTTAATTATGATGAAGAAGAAAACCTTCTATGCATGTCTGTCTTTAAAGGCATGCCCATGCTTGGATGCTGCTAGTGCCGTGCTATCTTCTTTTATTACAGTCCAGCCCCTTACTAAGCTGTCAGCTGAACCGAGGAGACGCAGAGTGACAGGCATTGCTGAGTATACTTCAGGAAGTGACAGGGCCCCAAAGTGAGTCATGAGGTGTGACAGATAGCCACAATTTTTCACCTATATGTGGAGTTTAAAAAGCTGCAAGATGCCTTTCTTCTGGAAAAATAGCTGCTACCCAGAGAGCAGTGGTCCAGGCACTGTGGGTCCTGCCTGTCAGTGCTGTGGGGCAGGAGGTACTGTTGTACAGGCTGGAAATGCTACAGCCCATTTACCAGAGAGTTATGTGAAAATTTCCTTTGACTTCTTGGTCTTTCCTGTGTAACTGTCACAGTCATTGTGACACCTTGCAATACATAGTGTGCGTCGCTTCAGTTTGCTTGGGAAATGAGACGGGATGTCGTTTGCTTGCTATTTGGCTTGCCAGTAAGTGTTGTCTGGGGAAGTGTGGGGAAAGGGAAAAATACAGAGTCTCCGCAAATGTGTTTTTTTTTTCTACACTCTTTTTGTTTAAAACTATGGGAAAATTTAAAATTTTGAATAATGCCCAGAAACAGATGCAGCAATTGAGCCAGAAGAGCAACTTCAACTCTGAAAGGCTGCCGCTGCACTTTAGTACGGGCACCTGAGGAACCTGTATGCTTTCTATAGCCAGCGTTGTCTTATCCTGGCAAATCTTCCCTCAGGAAATGTCCTCCTTCAAAGAGCTGAGGTGCTGCAAAATGGGAGTCCTTCACCTTGCCGTACCATGGCAAATCTTGCCTGTCTCTTGGGAAAAGAGAGTGAATGCTTTTGAGGCACTTCAGCAACATTTCCAGTCAAAAGGCTCTGGTTTTCAATGAAATACGTGTTAGAATTACTTTATCTTTTTGGCTTTCAGTGAAGTATGTGGCAAAAATATTTTGGTTTTTGAATTTTTATTTTTTTCCCCTTGAAGATACACCGATTTTGTGGGGGAAGAAATAGGCTTAGCTGTATTGGTGATACTATTTTCTGTCAAGAAACTAGTTCATCTTAATGGAAAAATTTTAAGCAGGCATGGAAAAAAAGCACTTTTCTAGGCAGCGGTCCTGTCACCTGTAGAGAAGAGATTTGGGATCTGGGGTGGTTTCCTTCTGGTTTCGAGCCTTAAAACTTATGTTTTCAGGCTCCTCAAGTCAGCCTCCTGCTGTGCAGGCATGCACAGCTAGAGCTTTATGAAAAATAAATAAAAAGAGATTTCTAACATAATAGCCAGAGCTGGTAAAAGTGGCTTCACCTGCTCCACTGAGAAGTTTGCGAAAGGGTGCTGCCCTGTGGCAACGGCCACGCACTGGTTCTTGCTGTCACCCGTACGACTTCTGTGCATTTCCATTGAGACCCCACGCCTTTGTGCCAGCTATATCGTTATCAATCAGGGCTGCACGATAAAGCCCTGAGATGATTAAGTCAATTTAGATTGTGGCTACCACTGATACCCACTGACCGATCCCCAGCCATTGTGTAGAGGCCTGCGGGAAGATGCAGGGAGGTGTCCCTGCAGCAGCCTAGATGGAGTATCAGATTGCATCAGGCACGAGAATAACTGTACGTACAGAATGTATTCAGCCCTCAGGCACATATCCATATGTTTGGATGCTGGTGGGTGTTTTTAAAGTTGCTGTTTTAAAGATATCCACACAGGTGGCTAACAAGCATTTGTTAGATGGCACAGCACGAACGTTGAAGCAATCTGACCGCTCGTGGGTGAGGAATAGAAGGAGAAGCAGTGCTGGGTGTCCAGGCTTTTCTGGATAACGGCTGTTTGCCTGAAGAAAGAAAGGACTAGTTTTTTCCGGTTAGCTTTGGGGAAGTGCACAGGGCTGTGTGGAGGCTGACAGGAGGCTCTTGTTTCAGAGAAAACAAAAATCCCATCGGGTAGAGGCACTTTAGATAAACAAACCCAGTTTTGATGACGTAATTTTTTTTTTACAAACCACATTTCATGCCTGGGTGCAAAGTGTTATTTTCTTAGTCATTCAAAGGAAGTACAAAAAAAGGGCGTAAGGCGTGAGGGGGAGGCAGTGTTTTGATTTTGTTGAGGTTTTTTTGAATCATGGAAATATAAGTTGAGGCCAGAGCGTGCCATTGTAGAACAACTCTGTGACGAGCAGCAGGACGGTGTTGCGCAGCCCTGGAGGTTGGGCAGCTGGTTTGCAAAGGCCACAGGCTCCCCAGAGAGTCGGAGTCCTGCACCACTTCCTTACGGGATGACGAGAGCTTTTCCCTGTGGACAGCCAGCTTCTCTGGGTTTCGCTTCCTCCCTCCATTTCACAGTCATGGGAGCATTCCCTCCAGGAGGACAGGTTCATTGTATGGGCAGTCACTTAGAGGACAGCAGATGTTGTTGGTGCATGTTCAGAAGCAGCTTTACTGAAAGGATTCTGAAGACAGCTTCAGTCCACAGCCTGCTCTAGGTCTCAGTTTGCTCAGTGCAGAGAAAGTGTTAAACAGCGAATGAAGGAGGGTCACTAATTGTACAGGAGATTACCCAGGGACAAATAGTTCTGAGGAACCTTTCCTTCTAAAGCAGTAAAGGCAGCCACCGAGCTGAAGGAGACCCATCCTTTATTTCTGGACAGTTGCTGAGAATAAAAGGACTGTCAGCAAAAAAAAAACCCTAATTCCTGTACCACCAGGCCCCTGGTCCAAACGCTGCTGAAGCCAAGTAGAAAACAGAATTTCTTCAGAGCGTCCTATGACTTCTCCATCACGTCTCCAGCAAGTCCGCTCTCATCAGAACTTTTTGTTGCATGTACAGGATTCGTGCCAGTGCTCACTGAGGAAAACAATCCTAATGTAGGTTTGCTGGCTCATTAGCTGGGTGTTTGCAAGGGCATGAGTGACATATGAGAAAAGTTAATTAAAAGAGCTATTGCTGCAAGGAGGGAACGAATACCGGTGGTCATACAGGGTGGGAGTGGGACTCGGGTAATATTCATATTGAGCTATAAATGGGGTGCGTAGATGCGTAAGCCAAGTATTAGCAGCAGAACCGCCCATGTGCTGAGGGAGTTGTCAGCTGGTGAGGCCAGGAAAACAGAACGGGACCAAGACTTTGACTCAAAATGTCAACACAAATCCCTCACCAAGCTGACCTGCACCAAGCACATCTGTGCATTGTGAGGGGAGAGCTGTACAGACGGTAATATTTTAACCTGAAGCTATTTGGAAATGGGTCTGGCCAGCACTCAGCCATAAAGACAACAATTGTCTGTCACAATTTACTTCAAATATAACTGAAACTCAAGGAAAATTAGTACAGTTAGGCTGATACTCTCAAAATGACTGCAAAAATGTTAAAAATAAAAAAAGCAAAAACCACCTGGCTTTCTGTTGAAAAGCTGTGGTGCTCCATGTGAAATCTTGGAAATGACTGAGTGATGCTCCAGGTCCTTCGTCCGCCAACTCTCATGGCTGCTGTATGGGTGGCTTCTGCGTGGGGTGTGCGAGGCAGAGCTGGTGCCTCTTGGGGGAACTCGCTATTTCCAAGCTGATGACCTCAAGCTGTCGAGCCATAGTGTGTGTGTGTGGTCCTTAATAACCATTACTGAAATGACACCTTATGCAGGCACGCACACGTTCACCTGCACATAACATGGACTGTGCATCGTTTTTTCCATCCTGTGTTTTTTGGTCATTTTGGGAATGCTTTCCCTTGCGGGCTCGCACTCATTCTATTCTTTTGTCGTCTCTGATCAGCGTGTACGCTGCATGATGCTGAGAAGCCCCTTAAATCTTCACAAGCATCCTCACGCACACATGCAGACAGTCCGGCATTATCAAACTCCATGGTGAGGATGTTCACATTTCTTCTCATTAGTGGTGTGCAATGCAAAAGGCTTGCCTTGAGTTTCTTGAAGACGGCAGTAATGAAGCTCTGAAGAAATAGTCAGGGGACTGGAGCTAATTAAAATGCAGCAGGGTGTAGAAGTAAAGGTAGCAGCAGCTCGCTATGCCATGTCTCTGGCAATCAGCAGTCCCTAGTTTACCCACACTAATTGACAGGAGACGCAGTGCTACTCAGTGTGCACACAGCCAGCGTTAATGGAGTCAGCACACGCTGCTCTTCCTGCCTGACTTGTCTCATTATCGACCTTGAACCGGCAAAGGTCAGTTGATGGTGCTGCTTTCATCAAGATGACAGGTGTCTGAAGATCTTCTCTTTGTAGTATAATAATTTGGCAGTTGTCTTATCCTGTACGTGAATTAGTGGTCTGATCTCGAAGAGATGACGGATAAAAAAGACCAGCTCACTGCGGTGACGAGCTCGGCTGTTGTGTATTTAAAAAAAAGAAAGTTACTGAAAGTCCTGGAGGAAGGAAACAAAACTATATTGCAGATTTCCCCTTCGAGGAGATAGTGTGTGAAAAAGTAAATAGGCAAATTTTCACAAGTGGAAATGCAGTCGGCCCACCGTTAAAAATCGAGAGCTTGTTTGAGTTGATTATGAGCACCAGGTGCACCGCTGGCACTTGGCAAATATCTAATAATAATAATAACAATAGTTGGGGCACCTGACACCTGCAGTAAGCCGCGAGTGGCAGTGTTCTTGGGGAGACGTCTCCTCCAAAGGCAGCGCTGTCTCCAGGAGATTCATCATTATAACATGCTGCACCAGGGCTGCATCTCATGAGTCCTCCTTTTTTTACTCGTCTGTTACAGATGGTCTCAGCAAAGACAGTGGAGACTGACAGAAATACTTCTGCCATCCTCCCCTTCCAATCTGTAAAACCAGCGTTTTTGAGCATTTTTAACAAATGCTTTGGCTTTTCTGGGAGGCGACCAGCAGCCTCCTGTGCCTTGTGGCTCCTCTGGTCAGAAGTGGAGCTTGGTGGAGCCTGGGCTTGCATCTCCTTTCCTCTTCCACATTCACCTGTGCAAAGTGTGTGTAAAGATGCTGCGTGCTGCCATAGTGGCATTGGGCAGCTTGTTTGCGCGTACAAAATGGGGTAAATCAGGGCCTAGAGCTGGGAGGGGTCAGTGTTCCCCGGCAGCACAGATGGAAAAGGGCTCCTTGCTGAAGAGCCGAGGGGAAGTCTCGGTGGCGATGGACTCGGTGGCAGTACTAGGCTGCATTTTTCTTGGCTAAAATAGGGAGGGAGGAAGTCAGTGGGAGCCCAGAGAAGCAAAGCAGCACGTGGAGAGGGGCTCCTCCGAAGCGGCTCCTGCTCGCTCATCCCGGCGTGGGTGGCTCTGGCCCTGCTGGCGGGATCCCAGGCAGCTCTCGTGCCCAGCCCTGCTCCGGTTCCACTGATGGCAACTGGAGATGCTGGTCCCAAGCCTGTGAGGCTTTTCTTGAGGGGCGGCTGCAACCCTTACCATAGCTGGGGAAGGGAAAGCAACCGAGCACAGCTTCTCTTCCCTTCCCCTGCAATTTCCCTTTTTATAATATCCGTCTCTGAAAGCAACCGCTCTTTGCTAGTATAATTACCAGAATATTTCTTCATTTATATGTGATTATAGGAAACTGAAGTATTGTCTGGGGAACAAAATACTCTCTAACTTGAAAATGATTTATAGCAGCTCTCTTTTTGAAGATGTTTGAAAAAAAAAAAAGATGGGACGAAACGTGTGTATGGTGTCTGTATACCTGCAGATCAGCTATAAAAGTAGAAGATTAGGAGCTTTTAACCAGGGCAAGCCTGAGGTGACTAACAGGATCATCCTTTAAACAGAGGAATGTTTTTGTTATTGAGCCTTCCCAATCTAACAAGTTTTCTCGGCTGCCTCTAAGGTGATGGCCAGGTATACGGGATGTTCCTGGTCTCTCATCCTCCCAGTAGCTGCACTGGTGCTGCAGAAACCCTTGCGTTTCCCACCACCCCTGGCACGCAGAGGGGCTGTTCACCCTCTGCCCTCAGCACTGTGTCCACCCGGCTCTGTCAGGATGCACTCTCCTTCACGGACACGAGAGCAAGCCTCCGCCTCTGTGCTGCATTGTGAAAGCAGCTGTAAAATAAATGTTAAAAGAAAAAGAAGTGTCGCGTAAGTGCACCCTGAGATCAATAAAATATGCAAGCAAGGGCTCCCACTGTGCAGGGCTGCAACAGTCTCTAACCTAGAGCCGGGGGCCTGGAGGAGCACGTCGGGGCTGCTCGAAGTGACAGCTGGTAGGAATCCTACATTAATGCCACAGGTAGGGCTCAGACGTTTGTATCCAGAAGTCTCAGGCTCAGCTGCCAGATATGAGGAGACTCTCAGGAGGTCCCTCTCTGAAGAAGCAGAGATAAAGGAAACTCTAAAAATTAAGGTTTTATGCCTGGGTTAACTTCTTCCAATTTCTTGTTTTGCAGAAGAGGATCTGTCCCTTTCTTTCTACAGCAGGGAGGCAATCAATAATAGAAGTTTTGAAAAATGAGGATAGTGACCATTTTTCTTTTGCTGGGAAGAGATGCTCCCATCCAATCCAAAGACAAATGAGATGGATTAATGGATCATTTCTTCTTGAAATGAAAAGCTCAGCTTATGCTGCTGAAACCAATAGTGACATGGTGAGACAATAGTTTCTCCCTCTTACCAATGGAATGGGTGGTGCGTGGAGAAATAATATTCATGTGGGAAGTATAATGTGACAACTATGACAAATATATGGTTGTGTTTGCCTGTTCGATCAACCTCAGTTCCTGTTAACTCCCAGGTTATCTCTTCTATTAAAGAAAAAAAGAAGTGGTAAAGGAAAAACCATCACACAAGTATTCTAGCTGCTACCTGGTTGTCTTTGTTGGGAAGGATCAGGTAGGTCTCAAACCTGAATACCATGGGATTAGCAGTTTGCAGTATTCCAGAATTCAGGCACCACTGGAAGCTTCTACGGATGAAAGTATTTGATTTAAAGCAAAAGCATCTGGGGATATTTGCGGCTCACAGGAGCGTTTGTGTTAAGAACATTTGTATCAGTGATTTGAAATCAGAAGTGTTTTGTCCCTGTCCTTTCCCTGCGTGTGTACATGCAGGCAGGGAAGTCAGGACTGAAAAACAGAGTGGCCTTTGGTGTGACAGCTTTCCTAAAGGGTGTCAGGTGAGGCGTCCTCAGAGATCTGGTGCTGGTTTGTCTTCTCTGAGGAGAGAGAAACAAGACCCTTGAACAGTAAAGCGACACGTGCAGCAGGAACCAGTGCTTTTGCAAGACAGAAATGCATCAGCTCTCCCACCGAATCAGGTATACATTTCAGGCAGAAACCAATTTTAAGGCTTAGATTGAAACTGAATTGAAAGCTGCCCTAGGGCCTCCCTATCTGACTTCAGCTGCTCTGAAGAGGGACGGGTGGGTGCGTGTGGGGCAGGATGGAGCCTATGAGCATGGAGCAGTGGGAGTTGCATGCGCAGCCCTGGATGCTCCTTTGTGGAACTCTGAGGTGGGAAGAGAGTGTGGAAAGGATTTGGGATTGATTGACAAGGAGTTTTCTGCTGAGAGAATGAAATGTTTACTTCAGAGGCTGAGACGTGGGGAGTGGGAGAGGGTAGCAGGAGGTGGCAGAGGAAAGGGTGTCTTGCTGAGAACGCAAAACTTAGAATTTGGAAAGCGAAATGGAGTGCACTTTTTTCCTGTCATCCAACTAGTGTGTTGCATTAATGCCAGAGAGACCTGAGCTGGGAGAAGCCTTTTGGCTCCTACATAAGCTCCTAAGGAACCTGGGAAAGCGGACAAAGAGGAGAGGCCTGAAGAGGGGAAAAAAATCTTTCTCTCCTTCTTTCTGGCATGCAGCTCTCTGGGAAAATGACTTTTCTCTGTCTGCGTAGGGAGGATTGGCCACTCTGGCTCAAAGTTTCTCTTGCCCCAGGACAGGTTTTTGGGGCAGATACAGGAACTGGCGGCTGCTTCTCTTTAGCCTGTATTATGTGGAAAGTCTGACCACACGAGTATTCAGGTCCCTTCTGGCTTAAATATGTCAAGCATTGTCCCTTCAGCTGTTTAAACAGGCAAAAAGGTTAAAATAACCTTTGTCCCCAGGCTGCGGTCTCCCTTAGTGATCCTGAGATTTTCCCTCTTGTCGTTACCCCTGTGGGTGTTCCTTTGGCTGAGTGCTCTGGGTCCTACAGCTTTTGCGGAGCTTCTGTCTCTCACCAGAGGTGAGGAATTCGTTTCCCTATTTCTGAGTGCAAATTACAGAGGATTATTCCAGACGCAGGCTAAAGCAGGAAGAGTGTCTCAAAACTGGGTTCAGCGAAAAAATGAGAAGAGATCGAAACAATGTAAAAGGAAATAAATTGATATCAAAACTCTTTGTAGGTCAAAGGATTGCTGGAGGAGGCCAGGTATCTTGCGGCTGCAGTTCAAATGGTGCTCCCATTTTCATCAGCTTTGTCTCCCAGCAGTTATGGCCTTTTGTTTTACAGCATCTCTTAGCTCCAGTTTATACCAGATCAGTGAAATGTTTTACTCTGAAAGCCTGTCACTTCTATCTCACAGCTGCTCCTGTACGGCCAGATGTGATCCGCTGCTACCACGCTAGTCATGGAGTTATTAACTGTTAATGTCCAGGAAATTACATTTGTCCAGGTGCACTGCCTTGGGATGTGAATCAATCTCTGTCTTCAGACCACTCCAGAAAGCTAGTTCTCCCTACTCCAGAGGGATGATTCGTTTTCCAGCTCTTTCTGATACCCTTCCCTAGAAAATCTTGAGTATGCACTTTGTTTGTTTTGCACTGATTTGGAGCAGCATGAAGGCTTGTCTGAATTTTCACAGTATCCTTCAAAAGAAGTGGCTGCGTCTTCACACTCTCCTGTTAGGCAAGAAACTCTCTCTTGCCTTTTAGTCATAGCTTGAAAATTTTTGTATCTTCAGAGATTATTGTCAATATTTATCAACAGTTTGCTTCATAACATTTTTGATTCCACAACTGGAAATACCTAAGGCCTGAAAACCAATTTATTTTCTAATCTGGAAAAAGCTTAGAGAAAAATATGCTGAGAGAAGGACAATAAGTACTGTTCTTATATCTCGTCTGTTTTGGTGTCGAGTCCTCTATTAATCATCACGAACACAGCATAGCAGAAATATTTACCCCAGCAGAAGACTGTGAATTTAGTGGAAAACTTCTTTCTAAAATTTTATGCCTCGTTCTACTCCGAGATTTTTGTCTGATATGCACCTTTTCTATTACATTGTTATGTCATAGGAAAACCAAAGAATGTGTAAGGGAAAAAACAAGTAAGAGGAGACAGATAAAGCAACCTGAAATGTGCTCCAGTAGTGCTTACGCGGTTTGGGTCTGTGCGCAGCTCCAGGGGCGTTGCTGCTGGCGATCTGCAGCAGTGCAGCAGGTGAGTGAGTGCTCAGCATTTACAGGCACCCCAGGCAAAGCCACGATGAAGACCAGCCTACAGCAGGGGTGGCAATGAAGAAACACCTTTCCAAGAGCTTCACATGCAGAAAAACCATTGAAGTTTTCTCAAAGTGGAGTTGTGGGGGTTTTTTTGTCATCCCTTACACTTAACCAGGGGGAGAGGACATATTAATGTTAGAAGTTCAGAGAATGGACTTGCCTGATTCCATGCAAACCTGAATTCACAAGAGGCCAACACAGCTTTGCAAATCCAAAGCATTTACGCATTCTTATCGTCAGATAAGAACTAGAATGAGGCTTTTTTTCTATTTACCCATTGCTGCTTAAAAGCTAATACTGAGAAAGCCATTTTAGCAATTGATTTTTTTATCATTTCTGCACATACACATTTTTGCAGTCTGGATTTTTTTCTGCATTTCACAGCTTCATGAGTTTCGGTCTGTTATACAATGGCATAATCAAGCCAAGGAGAAGGGTAATGTTTCTTTTCTGTATGTTGTATTTGAATAACACTGAGGTCATGACAGAAAAGCAGATGAGACCTAGGGAATACATAGATCATCTAAAAAACTTTGAAGAAAAGTCATCACTGCAAATATTCACAGCATGAAATGTCATTGAATATTTTTATACAGGTGGCTTACTTGTTTTCCAGATTCCAGACTTCTTGTGGCTAGCCTTTGTGCTTATGTCAAAATCTCCTTTGCGTTGGGTATGTATGTATAGTAATCAATTTGGGTGATCCAAAGCCAAAAGAAGTCAACAGTGGTATTGCCATTAATTTTAATCTGTAAAAGGCTATGTTTATATTATATTCAGTGGTTTGGAATCTGATCTTCTGTATTCGCAATGGAAAAAAAGAGCTTTTGTGCCTAAATCACATTTATACTTTATGAACCTCTTTTAGTTTTATTAGTTTTTTTAAAAAGAAGCTATCTGCCTTTTGGTGTAATCTATGTTTCATAAGAAAATCACTGTTATACCAAGAAGACTATGAGCATATTTTCTGTGATAAAGGCTTAAAGGAAATGGAATTAAGCACTAAAAGTGAACTGACTGGACTAAATAATTACAAGGAGCATCAAGAATTTTCCCCAGCATACAGGCTGTTATACCTGGATGCCAAGAAGACTATGAGCATATTTTCTGTGATAAAGGCTTAAAGGAAATAGAATTAAGCACTAAAAGTGAACTGACTGGACTAAATAATTACAAGGAGCATCAAGAATTTTCCCCAGCATGCAGCTAGATCCAGTCTTCAAGATCTGAAGAGGATCATTCAGTTTCAAAATAAGATGGTTTCTGGTTTTGCTCAGTTCTTCCCATGCTCCCTGCTTGCCACTGGAACTAGATGCAGAAGAATGGAAATACTGGGAGGGAAAAAGACACCTCTGGGAAGCACTTCTTGGCTAAGTATGAAGTGCCAGGGAAACACACTTGTGAGATAACGTCCTGGGGGATTTGCACCCTTAATATATTCAAATTAAGGAAGAATGCTGAGACTTTGAGGGAGCTCACTGTGTCTCAGCCTATGAGTTTCTCACATTCCCACTGCTACCAATAATCTTATATGTAGGAAGTAGTTTTCTTCTGACTACAGTCTGATCCGAAGTTCATATTTGGGCTTCGTCGTTCATTTGCAAAATAGCAGCCTGAGGAATCCTCCCCACTTTCTTGTTAGATGCCTGAAATGACTCCCCTTTTCCCATTCAAGAGGGAAAACAGGCAGAGAGGAGGGGAAGATGCAGCAGCAGATGTTCAGTTTCTCTCCATTACTCGGTAGGAAACATTTTTATTGAGAAGTTTGGCTCTTTCCCCTTTTTCTCAGAAGGTGAGCTACCAGGGAGGGAAAAGAGAGATGCTTGTTTAGCCTGGTTTGTGTCCTACGGAAATGTGTGACTGGATTAACTCTTCCCAACCACAAGCAAAGCGGGAAGCCGGGTGCTTCCATTTCTAGCCAGTCAGCCTGACCACAGTTCAGTTCCAACAGAAATACACCTTCTGCCTTGTCATAAGGGAAATTAATTGCGAAACACTGACAGTGTCAAAAATATTACAGAGATAGCTCCAAATCGCCCTGATTAAAAAGACTACCTGTTCCAAAATGGAAATTTCTTTGTCATCATGGCAGACACCAAATGGCCGCTTCCTTTACCTAACCCAACACCAGTGAGACCAGGACTTGACCTTTTGGACCATGCTGGCCTAGCAAAGCTAGGTACAACCTATGGTGTGAACCTTACCTCTGTGGGTTTTAGTATGTGCCTGGTTAGACTTTAATTTTTTTTCTGTCCACCGGGTGTTCTCTGGCAGCAATTGGGAGGAAAAAAGTCATGTCACAAGAGTTTGTTTCTTGAAGCTTTTTCTGAAATGAGTGAGAACCGAAGGTAGACTTCTGTCTCCAAAATCCAGTCATAAAGCAGCTGCTATTTAGCATCCAGTTCTGCCATCCTGACACCTATGTTATCTTCCTCTGCCTTTGCTAAGCCCTCTCATTAATTCATGGGAGCACAGCATCTAATATACACCCCATGCAAGCAATGATGGCAGAACTAACTTTAAAGAAAAGAGGAGGATTGCAAGTGAAGGATGAGAGAGACAGGAAGAGAAAAATAGAGGAGAAACACAGTTTTGCTGTGGGCATTGATGCATGTGTGGTGCAATCTCTCTATTGTGGTAATGAAAACTCGAGGGTCTCACCACTGTGTTTAGGCAAGACCCCAGAGACCAGCAGTAACTCTTTAGTGGGGGTGAACTGGGAGTGGAGCAGCCCTTCCCATTTAATTTTTATTCTCTGTATGGGAGAGTTTGGGAAGAGAAGCCGAAAAGGACAGGTTTTGCTGGTATAAATTGCTTCAGTGCCCAGGCGGGAGTAATCCAGCTACTTCGGGCAGGTTGGACCTGTACGGAGCTGAACGCTCAGCTGTTTGGCTCCCACTTGCCCCACCTCCCTGGGCTGCTGAAGGCTTCTTGTCACTGATCTGTCAGGATCCTTGCTGAAAGCTGTTCCTCCTTCTGCTGCTGAAGTGTTGTCACACACAGGGATCATCAGGATATTGCTGGGCAGGGCTTCGGTTTTCAACTGCATTCCTGTGTTATGAATGCAACTTATTTTCTGCAGCACATTTTGGAAAGCAGATCAGACTGTCCTTTAAAAAGAGCTATTAGAAGGCTAAAAGAGTTCCAATGAGGAAGATAGTAACATCACTCAGTGAAAGAGGATGCTTACCAGACTCTCATTACAGCCTGCAACTCCACTACAAGCAGCAGAGTAGCATAGGCATAAGAAATGAACAGTGCTGTCCATTCCACTTCTGAGGCTGGCAGGAGCCGAGGCAAAGATTTACAGTTGGCGATATAAAGTGTCAAGGGTTTGGATTAGACCCTTTGCTTTTTTCCATCGGGATGCTCAGGGAGCCAGTCGTGACTTTCCTATGCTCAGTGATACTTCACCCGAAAAAGACCGAGGATCCAACCAATGTCAGAGCAGCCGTGAGCTGCATGGAGCCAGCCAGCAATTCTGCCACTTTATCTTAACCTTTATCCATTTGGGGACTTTCCTCTTTGAAGAGGAATATCTTGCTTTTCCACTTGTTATATGCTGATAAAGCTATGAATTGACTCCTTTGCTCTGAATTTTCAACAGTTCTGTTCTTTTAAAGATCATCTTTCTTCTTTCCCTGCTGCTCCCACTTCCCCCGAATTCCCCTGGCCATGATGAAATGGCATCGGGCACGACCCAGGAAGAAAGGAGCCGTGTTGAAGTGTGTGTGTGCTTTGTGGCTTTCCTGTGCTTTCATTTGGCATTGAACTATCCATGCAAGCAGGGAATTAAAATGACATGAACATATTTGATTTTTTTTTTCCTCCTCAAAGTTTCCCTTCCTGAACTCCACATAATAACTTTATTTTTTTGCTGGAATTATCTGCCCCAGGACAAAGCCTGTGGGCCGTATAGGACTGAGCATTGCAGAACGGCAGCGTGTGTTGAAAATCATCCTAGCACACACTTGGGGGCAGTTGTGTTTTTCTGCGATTCACTCAAGCAGCTCTCTAAACTGAGAATCATTATCTTTGACTCTAATGGTTAACACGAGGGCTAACGTGACGATTTGGGTGCTAGTTACCTCTTGTGTCCTCGTGTGAATGCTGGATGGTTACCACACATGTGTGCCTGCAAGAGCAATTGCCCATTTTTTTTTCCCTCTGATGTTTGCGTGCAGCTGTCAGAGGCAGGGAAACAAGTTCATTGTAAAAAAATGTGTACACAGTTTGAATGCAGTGAAAGTGCTTATAGTTTTGTATAAGCTGAAAACAACATCAGCCCATGACTCAGAACAAAAGACCGAATCCTAATTCAAAGCATGTATGTTTGCTAATAACAAAAACTGAAAGCCATCGAAGGAAAAAAATAAACAGAGAACCAAAAGAAACTCGGAAGAGGCAAAGAGAGCAAAAAATCAGCCACAGGCGGCTGGCCTGCGTACGGCTTACTCTGCTGCACAGACCCCACTCCTGCTGTTGCCGTCCCCCCGCGCTTGGCAGGGGCAATGCTGGGGGCTTCTGTCCGACGGGGTACCCCCGGCTGCCCCCCTCCGCCTGGGCACAGCGGCGATCTGCTGGGTGCTGGGTGTCTCGGCGCTCGGCTCTCCGCAGCGGTGGGGGTAACGGCAGGGAACTTCACGGGTAGAGGCAGCCGCCTTGGCCGGTGCTGCGTGTGGCGAAGAGCTACCCCGGGTGCGGTAGGAAACGTCCTGCGGGCTGTTTCTGTGTTAAATCACACCTCCTACTACTTCTCTGGATTCAACGGAGGGGCAGGGGTTATAAAACAGCAAAAAGCATTGGCCCCTTGTGCCTGCGCCTAGTCTGCTCAAGTTAATTCGTTTTTTGGCTCATTACATTTTCTGCCCCATTACTAATTGCCTCTTGGGCTGTACTCGTTGCCAGCGTTTTCTGACCGTCAAAACATTACTAAACAAATGAACTAAATAAAAAGTAAGCCTTCTTCAAGAGGCTTTCTCCAGCCCTCCTCTTGTGTTAGTATTCCAACTGCACCCAACAGGTAGGCGTCTGTGCTCATGTTATCTGTATTAATTAGACTGTAATACCCTTGGCACAAGACAAGGACAGGGATGCAAGAAAGTCTCTCCTGCAGCTCTCTGATAATTTATACCAACCGAAAGCCTGCCGCAATGTCTTTCTCTAGTGCCACATGTACCAATAGTGATGCATAAATAAGATTAGTTTTTATTAGAATTTTTCCCTTCCTTCCAACTAATTAGCCCCTTCTCCTCAATATCTGTGCCCTGCACAGTATTTAATGAGCATTTTGCAGCAAAGTCCTGAGGCAGAAGTACTATTATCACCAGACACACTGGCCGTGCCACCCATGGTCGTGGAAGAAGTGTCTGATAGAGTGAAACATGAAGAGTGAAACATGAACTCAAGTTTCCCAAGGTCTAGATTAGTGATTAATGACCAAACCCTCCTGCCCAGCAACTACCTCTAGTAGTTGTTTACTGCTCCCTGACTTTGCACGCTTTTATCTTATGCTGAACATATCTAAATCCTTCAGGTATAAAACCTCACAGTTGAAGCAATCCATCCTTTATATTGGGTTTCTTATCTTCACAACATCAGCATTTCTTAAAATCAGAGGGAACAGGAGGGTAAACATGACTGACTCAAGGGATAAGCTTGCCATGTTTTTCATTACAGCTGATTGTTAATATAATCAGTTCAGTAGCAAAAGTACTAAAGCGAATTGCTTAACCTTGGGCCTTGCTTGACCAGGCTCTGGAGGATCCTCATCCAATATTCATGTTACAGTAACAGCGGGGCAGGTTTCATTATGCAGGCAGTAGTACTATAGCAATAAAAGAAGCACCAAAAGTGGGTTTGTTCATTACTGCCTGAATCTGTGTTATCTGCCAAGGGCTGCACCCTACACGGATAAGCATCTTCTCTTGGCAAGACAGTTTAGCACCAAGGGTTGTCTTCTGCCGCTCGCTGCTCTCCCCTCCCCGCACACACTCCAGTGGTTTATGTCTCCTGCAGCTTTCGCAGAGCCATAGCCCTCTTCCTCAGCAGCGAGAGTAGCTGGCAGGCTCGGGCACCCCTTTGGCCCCACGTGGCCATCGCTTATCTTACGCCTGTTGCGGTGCGAAGGCGAAGGTGGAGAGCAGTGTGCTCACACCCTTTGCGCTGCACTTTTTGAAGCAGCTGCTGTTCTGCATCCAGAGCGGGAGTGAGTGAGGGATGGTGCCAGAGCCCCGTGGTCCCGAGAGCAGAAGACGGGTGGGCAGCCTTCAGCAGCAGGGCAGCACCCACCAGAGCCAGAGTGCACCAGAGCCCTGAGGCTCTGCACAGCAGGGCTGAGGTTTAGCCCTCGATGCAGGGTGTAGGTTTGTTCAGAGCAGGGCTTTTTGTCCCCTTTGTACCGTGAACACCGTGTTTTGAGCCACTTTGGGAACTCACACCGTTGCCAAGGTCTTTGCTTCGCCACATTCTTTTGGTTAATAGACATATTTAGCTGAAGCATGAAGGCATTGTATTTCCAAAAGGAAAACACACAGAAAAAGGTCCGATCGTTTTTTTTTTCTTTGGGCCTGATTGTCTCTGCTTGTTTATGGCTGCCACTAATTTGCTCGTTTGCTTGCTGGAAAATAGCTAATTAAAACCCACTTCAGCTAACAAGCTGACTGGGACCATGCAAATGTCACTCTCTGCTGTCTGCTATTTTCGTTTATACTTTACATTATTAGTGTTGTTTTTCCTCCCTCCATAGTAATAAAGGCAAGGATAGATTTAGTACCCTCTTCACAGGTGTGTGCTTGTACATCAGCACATCATCCCGAGAAAAGTGCTGCTGTTTTACTGCACTTCAGTACTTTGAGTGTTATTACCCCTGACAGTTAATGGTTTCAGACTACACTGCTTGTTAGCACTAGATTCTGAACAGCTTCATCTATCTTTTTGTTTTTACACTGACTGGTCACATTAAGTATATGTGTCTGAGCTATTAGTCCCGTCTGTTCATTGCATGCATTTCATTTGGTGCGTTTTTTCGCTAAAATTAGTATGTATTGTCATCCATATACTTCAACACATCGACTTTTGTTATAATTATGCTGTCATCATTTTGCTTCCACACACTTGCTAATTTATTGTAGCTAAATTAGACCTAATATTAGCAATTTTGCAGCTGTTCCCATAGACCACGCTCAGCCATATATTTGTACATTGTTTGGTAATTGGATTTGAGGGCTCTGGAATGGACGATGGCACTCTTCAGGAACAAGGGAAAGATTTGAGGAAATGGGAGAAAAATAAAAAATACAAGCTCCAGAAGAGGCTTTGGGGGTGAATTTCCAGAGCCAGCTTAAAAGGTTTTCACACGGCCAAACAAATCAGAGAGTTAGTGTACCAGATCACAAACTTTCCAGAAGGCATGTCGCATGCAGGCAGGGGATTAGTCATTCTCTCTGAACATGCTTTTTATTTTAACCAAGGCTGGACCATGAAAAATCCCTGGGGACTGATGGAGGGTCTTGGGAAACGGTTCTTACTGCAGCAAGTTAGAAATCTCCAGGAAAGGATCTTGGCATCAGAGGAGGCTCCTCTGAGATGATTTCTTTGGATTGAACCATGAGGAGAGAAGAAGGAGGGAAAATGGTATTGTTTCGGAGTGTGAGCTGTCCATCCTGGCGTATGGACGCCCACCTCTCATTGCTTATCCAGCCCCGTTTCAGCTGATGTCAATACAAGCAGAGGATGAAGAGATGATTTTTAAAAATAAGAGAGCAAATGAAGAAGGCAGAATAGAGATGCACAGCTCTCACATATCCTTTCTGGGCACAAGTTATTTTATTGTGAAGAGGGGTACAACTCCGGCAAAAAAAATCTGAGAGCCCACCATTGGAACTTAAATGGCCTTTTTGTAAATAACTTTCTGACATGATATAAGACAAAATTGGGAGGGAGACTGTTCATACTGATGCTGCAGAGTCAGTTAATTCTCAGTCCAACAGAAGGAACAGAAGAAACTTGATCACTAAAGAGCAGACCCTTAACTGAAATGGAACTAAATTCTCTCTGCTCACGATACATCCACCTGCTTAATAAGAATATTATAACAAGATGCAGTGCTGCTGGCAGATGCACATGCAAGTTTAAAAATAAGACAGTAAAATTAACCAAAAAAAAGGGGTATTTGCTCAGCTCTCGTCTATAACACAGAGTTCTTTCCAACTCACTACAAGCTGTTGCAGCAGGCTGCATTCTGCTCTGCTTCTCCCTCGGCCAAAACTTAATTTCTGTTTGGAAAAGAATAGAGCAAAATGACCTGCCAAAAAGTAAGACAGCATAGGCCAAGTCATGTAAGCATTCAGGCCCTACAAGTGTCATGTGCAGGAAAGTGAAGGCTAAAAGCCAGGCCATTTAACACATTTTTAAATGATTGCAACTCGTACAAAATATTTAAAATAACAAATCCAATTTAAAACAACTCACCCCTCCTCACATAACAATTGTCAATAACCAAATGATTGCCAGATGATATTCTCTTGTCCTGACGAAGCCTTAATTGTCCTTCCTCTCCTCCCAAATGCTGGGAAAAGAGATCGGTCTTGCAGTAGCCTGAACAGTTATTGGATGCAGTGATGGAGAAGTCGGTCTCTCGGCAGTTGCTTCCAGTAGACACTGTGACCATGATCAGCATATCCTGCAGAGAACAGTGAAGCGTGTGCTTTGCTTATTTACTCTGCTTTGGTTTTTGGGGGGTTCATTTGTTTTCATTTGATGGGAAACTTTCCTCTGGCCAGTATTCTCTTGGGCTCTTTGATGTGGAGACCCAGCTAGGTCAACCTCTTCCTTGTGGCCGTTGTCAGCGCACCTTGCCCTGCTGCACATCCCTAGTTTTGGTGTGATTTCTCACCTTCTTGTCTTTTCACTCTGCGAGAGATTGTTTCTGAAGCGGAGGTAGACAATGGCTTGTTTAGCTCTTTGCCCCCCAGTAATTCCCAGTTATGACTAATATTGCTGAGCAGCGTAGAAATATGCGTGCAAAGAGCACTTGCGGTAGAGAACGGATATAATATGTTATAATATACATTTCAAGGTGAGCATAACAAGAGGAGGTTTGACAACATTAAGTCTTAGCTTGCACGTACACCTTAGGTTCTTGTTTTCACTACTTTATTGTAACATCTTTTCTATCAAGCTGCTAAAAGACCTACTAAAAGGGTACAAAATGAAGTCATTAGCAGAAACTTGTTTAAGGTCTCCACACACATATGTGCTCTTCAGGTAGCTGGCTGGGCAGTGCTGTGAGGCTCTTACTGGGAAACTGGAGCAATAAATGTCATGTCAGGGGCCAACTGTCTGTAATCACAGTTAGCAGGTTGAACAGACTTGTGAAAATATTTTCTTTATGTGAAGGGAGACGCTGCACACTTTGCCACAGCAGAAGTTGCTAAACCTAATGTAATATGACAAGTCCTTTGGCAGCAAAAGCCACATTTAATAGACACACTGCCTGTGAAATGGGAAAGAAACAAAAGCAGTTTTTCTGCACAAATGTCATCTCCTCTCTTTTGGAGTATTTTTCACCTTGTCCTGCTCCCACACCCTTTGTTGTCCAAGTGACATCAGCAGCACGGTGTGGTCTCCTTCCACATCACCCCCAGCTGTCTTCTCCTTCAGGTGCCCTGGGACCTGGCCTTTCTCCATCCACAGCCCTGCTAGCGATGCCCTCCTTAATACGCCATCCTCGTGTCTAGAAGTCCAGCTGGTGAGGGGTGCCTTGCTCTGCTGGGAGGAAACCTGGGCGTGGAGGGGGACCTGGCACACCCCGGCAGCTCCCCAGGGCTGCAGCAGCAGGGCACCCCTGCCACTCCACAAAGGGCCACGGGCAGGGTACATCTCCCAAGCGCTGTTGTCCGTGGCAGCCTCACATCACAAAGTGTCTGCAGCATTTTGCGCAGCTGGTGGTGAGATTCAGGAAATGCCGGGGGACTGCCGCGAGACAGGCAGGAGTCTGTCTGTCCGTCCTCTTGCTTTGCCAGTGGCACCAGTGGAAGACGAGGTGAGGCCAGGCTCTGTGTCCCCCCACCATCTCAGCAGATACAGAAGAGCTTGGCTCTATTGCTGCGAGCGTGGCTGTGGCTTGTCACCGTAGGTGACCTGAATAGAAAGGCAGTCACCCCTGAGTCTCCCCCGGCCGCTGTTCGACCACAGCAGCGTCCTCTCCCACCTTGCACAATGACAAATGCTCACGCTGCTTTGCAGATGTAACAAGATTCTCCTAGCAACTTGCGTGCCAGAAGGCGTCCTTAAGTCAAAGGCAAAAAGGTGAAGCAATGCTCTTTGTCTTGTGCAAAGGAGGGCAGTGTGCGTCCGTACTGTCAGACCCTCTCCGAAGCTTTTCAAGCTCATCTTCCACCACTCTGTCTGGTGGAAGAGGGTGGTGGAACACAGCCAGAGTCAGACCTCTGCCTGCAGCCGTGTGATACTGTTTTGCACTCGCTTTGCACTGCTGTCAATGACTACATGAGGTGTGAGGCAGTGGAGAATCAGCCTCCCGAGGGCTGCTTACAAGATGGCAAATAATTAATGACAGTGTGCAATGCCAGTGCAATAGCAGTAACAGTGAAATCAAGACTTTAACTTGCAAAACAATTTCTCTGTCACTGAACTAACAAACCACCAGTTTAAGAAGGAGATTCCCATAGAAAGGTTTTCAGCAGCATCCAGGGTAGTTATTGGCAGTGGCTTTGCAAAGTCAGTCTTTTGAGCCAGAACATCTTCAGTACTAAGACACATTCAGGGAAGGAGAAAAAGGATCCCATCAAGAAAAGGGGTTCTGAGATTTCCCCTTCCTAAGAGTTATTGTCGAGCTTCATGGTGACTGGCAGCAATACTTGAGGGCCTACAGGGAAATACAGTGCTGGTCCACCTGCCATCCAGTTTTCCCTATCTCTGCAGCACTTCTCTTCCCCTCGGCAAGATGCTTTTTCAGCTCAAAGGGAACAGACAGGGGGGCTCAGAGCAATTTTCTGATCTTTTTCCATTGAATGCCCAAGGATGAGATCTTAAAGAAAAGCAACAAAGAAATAAGAATAAGTGAAGTGTTTTAAAGCTACTGCTCCCTTTCACAGTTCTTTTCAACAATTTGGCTTCTTAGTAAGATGATGCCATTAGGAGGATAGGAACAAAGCATGTGTGAGGGCGTATGAAGGGAGGGAGGTCAAGAAATCTGCTGCAGCAGGATGCCAGGCTCACATTTCTTATTCTTGACTCATTCCCCAGCATGTTACTCCACACGAAAGGATGCAGTGGCAGTGACTGGAAAAGCAAGTGTAGCATCCCTTGAGCTGCAGATCGTTTCTAAGTTGCATTGAGTGTGACAGATAGATGAGCTGATTTAGTGGTGAGGGTGTATGTCCTCCATTTCTTTAAAGCTGTAGCAGGGAAAAGCAAGGAAAAAGTTAGAAACGGCTCCAGACACAAGCATTATAGATAAGAAACATAACAGAGCGGTACTTGAGATAATAGTGTTTGTTTGACTTAAGAGGATGATTTAAGCATACTATGGAATCAAATTGCAAGCAATGTACATTTTCCTTCAAGTTTTATCTGGGGTGGGCCTTTGCTGTCTTCGTTTTAAAATCACGGTGCAGACCTTTCTGATTTCTACTTTTCTCTCCAGGTGTTCATCAGACTTCTAGGTTCATTTCAGGTAGGATCACAGCGTAATGTCCCCCACTGCCTTGCACCTATGCCACCAATATAGTTCATTTGAAGGCCAGTGGTCAACCGAGTTTGACACTGACACAGGGCAAGGTGTGTATCAAGATCTCTGCCAGCAGTCCCCTTGGAGTTTCAGTACATCAATGCAAGCTGAAGCTAGGAAGTGTAGGAAGAAATAAGTAACTTTGAGCTTATTCATATTTAAATCACATCAGCTTGCTTCATCACATTATTTTCACCATCATGGCTTCTTAAGCGGCATTTAAATCTGTTCTCTTAGCCCACAGCTGCAAGTTGGGAATGCCATTTTCCAAGTTGCTTTCAATGTACATATAGATTTACAGCCTGTGCTGCAGAGGAAGCATTTTTTGCTGACCCTGCTTTGCTTCTTAAAGCTCAAGTGGACCCTGAAAATATTTCATGTGCTGCACTGGCTAAAGCAATAGCACTGATGTTGCCATCCTAATACTTTAGAGAGCTGCAACTGCATTATTTTTACCATAGGAACGACATTCGTTTTGGATATAAATTCAGTATGTAAATATATAATAAATTTGTTTAGTGATATTAGGACAGTAATTTTTTTTTCTGAACAAACCACCCAAATTACTGAACCAGTGTAGTTAATTAGAATCGATCTCACTTTTTAGCACCAGGAAGTGCATAATGGAAGATAAGATTGATTGTAACATTGGATCACTTCATTTAAAGACTGCTAATAGGCTAAAATGACAGAACCAATCTAAAATTATAATTTCAGAATCAATATAATTTTTATAACGTTGTCAAATCTAAAAAATTAATCTAAATTTATGCTGTGAAACTAGCAAATCCTTCCTAGCTATTATAATGAAATGAACCAACATTTTATTATATTACTTCTTTAAATAGAAAAAAGGCTTCTTTATTGGCATGGCAATGCAGCAAGCCAGATAACCACACTTTCAGTTTGGGAAGTATCTGCTCATTTCCTGCTCAGGGCAAGAGTAGAAATGGATTTTAACCTTCCCTCCTTCCGTCATAGACCCATTTTTCCACATTATTAAACCACCACAAAAATGTGAGAGCAGGCTTCATTTTAGAAGAAGAGATCAGGACTGGGATGAGAGTAGCACTTCAGGAGGGAATTAAAGTTTGCCAACAAAGCTGTGACAGAAGCATGTGCTCTTAGTTCACCATCGCTATCCCCACACCCACAGAAGAAATGTAGACTTATATTCTCCAGAAGAAAGAAAGGGACAGTGGTGGTAGCTTACAGACAAATATTTTCCTTTCCTTAAAAATTTTATTCTGGGAATAGGGCCTGACCAAAAACCTTACTGACAATTTTGATAATACCAAGGATTTTGCTTCATTCTGCCCCTGCAGAAGTCAAAAAAAGCTACTAGCCCACATTGATGTTTCTTCGCATGTCAAGTGTTCAGGCTGTTTTCTCTCTTTTTTTTTCAGTAATAAATTCTCTGCAGAACTTGTAATAACTGATTTGCTGTAAGTTCATAACCACTCTTCTATACTGAGCCATACGGCATAGAGTGGGCAGAAGTTGTCCCCAGATGCTTCCAGCTGCAGAGCTCACCCAGGGCTGTGGATCATACCACTTGACCTCCTCAGCAGCAGCAGATCTCTCAGGAGCTGTAGCGTGATAAAGCAGCCCTGGCTACCACAAATCAGGGCTTTTTGCACCCTTGAGTGCCTCCTGGATCTCCTTGAGTCCCTCCTATGGAGAGCCAGAAGTGCTGCTTGGGAAGACCAGAGATACTGCTCTCCAGTAACCTGTGAGTAATGAGTCAAACCACTCGGTCGCGTCACTGTGAATTATCACTGTGTGCTTTCTGACTGATGTTGATGTGGTTGGCAATAGACTGATCTTCAACTCTTTGCACTGTGCTACGTTAGGATGAGGCTGTTGTTTCCAGTGGTGATAGCCCAGTACAGCCTTCTCCCTGCTCGTGGTAAAGGCCAGGCTAAGGGCAGTGTCTCCTTCTGAAAGCACAAATACTGTTGAACTGCTCCCAGCCCTGGCTGTCATCACTCAAGACTGCACAGGGGAGAGGGCCTGGGTCCCACTGAAATCACAGAAGCCTTGGCATAGATGTCAGTCAGGCCAGGACTGTGATTCAACAGCCTTGCCTATAGTAGAGAGAATTAAGACATGTCCAGAGGAGTTGGTTGGAAGGTCACCATCCCTACTTCTCCAAAGAAGATGCAGAGGCCCCTTTCTGCGAAAGGGGACTGAGTCTGGAAAACTAGGGCAGGCCATCCTTGCCAACAAGGCAATTCCCTTGGTTCTGCACGCGAAAGCAGAGGCGACGCGCATGCAGACCCCATCCTGAATTCGTTTCGCAGCAATGGGAGTTGAAGATGAGCATGTCTGAGTGGGACCTGCGCGCGGGAGCTGACCCTGGGATGGCAGTAATTTATTGCGGGAAAGAGCGAGAGACCACATGTATGGAGACCTCAAAGAGCACTTTGGAGAGCTTTGTGTTTCTTGGAGGTTTAATGTATTATAATCTGATTCGGCACAAGCCAGTCTGGGAATAAAAGAGAAATGCAGAAAGCCTAATGATTTGAAGCGCAGGGGGAAGTGGAAAGAAAACAGCACTTTTAAGTGCATTTTTTCCCTTTTATGCAAGATCTGACTGGGGCCAGGCAGAGAGAGCAAAAAGCTTCTGTGAGTTAACACAAAAGTGAAACAGTACTTTAAAGAGGCTTTATTTGCTCCTTAGAGTCTGCTTTTGATTTTTAATATCTCTGAGACTTGTCAGGGAGGAAACAGATAAAGACATTAGATTCCAAGTCTTGAGCAAAGCTCGGGGACTTGAGCCTTCCACAAAATGAAAGAAATTACAGCCTGAAAAAGTTAATTACCTTACCGTAAGTGCTGTGCAACGTCAAACAGAAGCAAGCTGGTCCATCCAAGGTGGAAGTCTCTTGCGTTGGCTGGAGGAGTGCTTTAGGCTGATCCCAGCATGCCCCGAAATTTCCAGTTGAACTGTTTCGGCTGGGTTGAGAAGGAAAGCAAGTTGGGGAGAAGCCCAGCACCAGACCGGAGCTGCTGCCTGCATTAACTCCAGCAGGCAGGAGCCATCCCGGAGGTAAGCACACACAGATTACACCGGCTTTTCCAAGCCCTCTTTCTTGCTGCCTGCCTGGGCCCCCGGCCTGCGTCCAGGTCTCCATGTCCAAACGCTGTTAGGGAAAGAGGTTATCGAGGGACATCCTGGCTCCACCGGCAGTAATAAAAGAGGTGCTTTTGGTTCAGTAAGTTCATACCTGAAAGTCCTGAAGCCACTTCAGCTCGCAGGCCAAGATACCAAGCTTTGTTTTCACTCAGGGTCAACGTGATTTGATTATTTGAGTCTATTTTAACAACACAAAAGAAATAATTTCAGCTTCATTAAGTTTCTGTCTGCTTTCTGACAGTTTCATGCATTTGTGACACTTTCCCACCTTCTGCTGGTTTCAACCAGAAGAAAATAATGCTAGCAGTAAAGATGCTACAGAAAATAAAGCCTGAGGTAAATTTTGCCAAAAGCCAATTAGAGATTTGAAAAACGGATAGACGTTCCAGGCCAACTTGAAGCTTATCAAATTGAGCTTCTGGTGGTTCCAAAGGAGTATAGAGACTGAACTGACTCTGAAACATCTAGCAGATCCAGCCAGAGAGATGTGCAACTAGCCAAGACCCTCTGCTCAGAGGCCATCAAGGTCTGCAAGAAGCCCACAGGATGTGGTGGCTGCAATGAGACTTAAGGAATACAGCCTTCTCTTTGTGAAGTGAGTCCCCAACTACGGAGAAAGCTGTCGGCCTTAGGCAGCACCACAAGCTTCATATGAAAGCAACCAAGGTCCACTGCATGGCGTTTGAAAGATAGACATCTATTTTCTGAACCATGCGGTTTTCCAGTGGTAGCTTCATGAAGAATAGGCTACAGTACTCCAGCCTAGGGATTGCAAAAATGTGGTCTGTCTAAACAGCAAAGGAGTTGATTTGAGTCAAGCATGGGAAAACTTGGGTTTTCATGATCAAGCGTGGAATTCATTTGTGATAAAACATAAAAGCAGCTTGTATTTCTAGGTTAAAAGTCACTAGAGCAACTTGTGAATTTGTCCATATTTATTGCCTGATGTAGGATAAGGAAGTGACTGCCATGAAAAGAATGCCCAGGGAATATATTGGGAGGTTTAGCTATTTTTAAGCTGTTGATTTCTGCTGAGTGTGAGTCCTATGGCCATTACTTCATCTGCAGGACTGCCACCATTCTTCCCAGCGAGGACTCCCACACATATCCTGTTTTTCACATTTCTGCGAGAACATCTGTTTGCGGTTCCTCCAGCAGATTTTGAAAATATGAAAGTCACTCATGATGGGACTTTCCATCATGACCTAAAATCTAGGATTGCCCGTTTCAGGAGAAGCCTGAGTGGCTTTGACCATCCAGAGCATTCAGATGTATCTACAACAACTTCCATTTTTGAAAGTGGAAACTGAGGCAAGGATAAGAGAGAAATGACCCTTTGCTAATAATGAAACAAAAGTGAGAACATTTGAGACATCATGAAAAATATGCCATCTTTTTCAGCAGATCCATCAGAGGGCGAAAACAGGAAAGATGTTTTCACCCATCCTGCTACTAGCAGAATTTGGACTTCTGCTCATGCCCTGCTGCTCACTCACAGATATGTGTGTTAGGAATATCAAGAACTGAAGCCAAAGTTTAAAACACTCTCTGTTATTCTTTCTCGCCTTTTTTTTTTTTTCCTGAAGAAATGCCCATGTTTTCCTTTAAAATGTGAGTGTGTATGCATGGGAAAGAGAAACCAGATTTATGAACAATTATCAGAAGACAGCAGCTGTCCTCCTCCTTTTTTGCGCCAGTCCATCAACTCTAGCTAGGAAGACAATTCAGGGTTAAAAAGCATCATTGTCCCAAGGTTGTTCTTGTGTACAGTTGATGTAACCATCGCTTCTCTGTTTTATCTGTGGAAGAAAAGGGTTCACCATCTAGACTACTCACTTCAGAGAAAGAAAACCACACTTCATGCTCCTGCTTTCAGCAGGGAGTCCATAAGCATTTGTACCTCTAGTCTGACTGCTAGACTGAACAATACTGGCAAGGTAAGAGATGGCCCCAGCCCATGTGTCTAAATCAGGGGTTCTCAACATCTGCTTTACAGCTATCCTCTGCTTCAAGAGAAGTTGCTTCAGGATGCTGTGAAGCCCCTAAGCAAGCAAGAGTGTTCATGGCCAGCAGTTCCCTCTTCCAAAGCATTTAATTTGTGGGAAAAAATTATTTTTAAAACCTAAAAACTCCTGTGTGTATGTATGTTTTATTTTCAACGTGGATAGAACTTCTCATCCAAACTAGAAAGAGAGCCTCTTTCACCCCGAGTAATGGCTTGAGGTGTTCACTCAAACCAGTGATGTGAGTTTCACTCTTCTATGTTGGAAATATGTGTCTGAAGCGCCAAGTGGCTGGTTGTTCTCAAGTGAGTATTTCCCCTTCTCTTATGCACATCCTAGATAACAGTTCTCCAATTCTGAGTATATTGAAATGGCAGCAGAGTCTCTAGTTGTCATCAATGAAGCTTTTACAAGGACTGGGTTGATTCTGTGGAAGAAGGATCCCCACCTTTTTTCTATATATATTTTTTTTAAATCTCAAAATGTTTTTTGGGATGGCTAAACTGTTCCCCTGCAGCTCTTCTATGGATAGTTTGAAATTTATTTGTAATCTTCAAAGTGATAACTCATTTTCCGAGGGCTTTCGTTAACTATAGGAATGCAACAAGATCAAGCGGCTGGGCATGAAAGCCAGTTCTATTTAATTTAGAAGTGAGGTATATGTTTTTAATAGTGCTGATGACTGGCAGAGACCTTCATCGGTAGAGATGACTTTCCTAAATCTTGATATTGTCTGTCACAGGCTAAGTATCTAACAGGACGATATACTTTAGTCAATCCAATACCAGGATAATAATGAAACACTCTCTGCACCCCCAGAAGATGGGATCAGAGATGTCTGCATCCCTCAGCCTTGTCTTTGGGCCAGGCGTACACGGCAGGAAAAGTCCGAGATGTGCTGCTGGTGCCCAGCACTGCTGATCTGTGAATGCAAGGTCTGTCTGGGACTGTGGGGATATGTCTGCGCTGCTTAATGTGCATCAGCTGGGCCGTGTGCTTGTGTGCACACTAAGTAACAGCACAGCAGCTGTGCACCGCAGGACTAGGTGATCAAACACTCACCTTAAATCTGTGTGATGATACTAGTACATGGTTTGTGCTGCACAGGTGGATGTCGAGCTCATTTTTTCCCTTCTGTGTCTTCTCCTCTGTATGCTCTGACAGAGAGCTTCTTATCTGGATGATAAGGAAATGCAAGTAGGACATAAAACCAGAAGGAAATTCCTGGGTTAGTAAGTCCATAGCTTTGTCCTCTCATCCAATTCATAAACATGCCAAGGAAGGAGTTAAGCTATCCTGAAAATACTGCCAGGGATAGGTACTTGTGGAACCTAAACCACCTTTAAGAAGGCAGGGGGTAATTAGGGCAGTTGGTTTTTAATTATCACTGAAGTCAGTCCTTGCAAGGCCCCCCCAGCCATATCCAGGTTAATGGTCACCAGTATATGCTGAGTCAGCAAAATGCTCACCGCTCGCCTTCGCTAGGGGGTCCCGATCGGCTGAGGCCAGCTCTTTTTGCTGGATGTGCTGAACTTCTCTCTGCAGCCAGGATGCCTAAAAGAGAAAAGCAATCTACAGCTTTAATCAAGCTCGCAGGAACACACCTTCCAGATTTTGTGAGAAGAGGTATTTGTTACCTCCTGTCCTCTGGCATAGTAGCAGTTTAATGAAAGGCTGCATATTTTTCTGTTAGCAGCTCAACCACTTAATTCTTAAGTTCCTTCAGAGCTCTCAGATGTATGCCATCTGGTCATGGTGACTTGTTGCTCTTTAATTTGTGAATTTGTTCCAGCACTTCCAGTTTTGACACCTCAATCTCTCACAGAGTCTCATCTTCATTACTTGAAAAGAATAGCTCAGAGGGCTGTCTCTCTCTCCTGTACGCATCTTCTTGTAGCTTAAATTTCATTAATACAATTTTAACTTGAAGCAGAATTTATAGCTTTTCCCAAATATGCCATCTCTCCACCTCCTACCCATCCTGCAATATTTTATTGTGCTATATTTTTGTTAAACAAAAACATATCTGCAAACTACATGGAACCTGTTCAGACAGGTAGACAGTACCTTTTTTGTCTAATAAAAAGGCCTGAATGTGAGTTCAAAGAAACTTCTGTCACATCCACCAAAGGGATATTATTAGTTCTCAGAAAACAGGGAATTGGACAGCCTATTTAAACACATCTAAAATGCCTCTTCATGGCCCAATGTTATTTATTTGTGTATCGTAAATAATATCTATTATTTATGCTCTATTTGCATTTCAGGTTTTCAGGGAAGTTGAGTTGCCATTGTAACACGCACTCTACAAGCACATAGTTAGAGGCAATTCCTCTTCTAAGGAATTTACAAATAGAGAAGACAAATGGCTAAGAACAGACAACATGCAAATAAGTTGTCAAAGACATATGTCTTTATAGTTATATTTTTAATGGATTTTCCTGTCATATACAATGTCCTTCAACCCCCCTCCCCAGTGTTTCTCCAGACATCTAGCCCCACATAGCCTCATTGGGATTTCCTAATCCTAATATGATTTATTTCCATCCTTTCCCCACTGCAAGAAGATGTGACAGCAAAAACCTTGGCAGTGTATCACACCAGCCCATACCAGCCTTTTCTTCATCTTCCTGGGAGACTGAAACAGTTTTCCAGAGGTATCTTTGCTCTTGGGGTTTGGGGCAGGAGGTTCACCTGGCTTGCTCCCTTCTTTCTGACCCACAAAGCACGGGTAGCATGAGGACTGCATTGCCTTAGCAGCAGAGGCCACGGCTGAAAAGCATCCTTTGGCTTCAAACCACAGAGGTGTTGAAGGGAGGGCTGCTCTGCTGTTCCTCTCCATACTTACAATTGGCAGCAAACTTTTCTGCAAGGCCTTTTGCAAACCTTGGAAATCGTCTGGCTGGAAGGAGCGATTACGGGTGGGCACGGAAAGGGCAGAAACTCGAATCTGCTCTTCACTTCTTTATTAAACCTAGGAAATGACAGAAGCACATTCCCCTCCTGACAAAGTCTGAGGGTCTCTAGTGACATTTATGTCACTGGAAAGGCATATAATATGTACACTGTGGTTTAATTTTATCTTAATGAAACAATATACATATAAAACTATCCATTAAATATAAAACAGTGAAGTAATTTGCAAATTTTCCTACGGCATAATAAATTAAGCATGGAGAGCACTAAGGAATGCAATTTGCAGTCATTTATAATGCAGTGTTTTATGTTAATAATTCAAAATCACATGCTATTTGGAGACACTTCTAATTAATGTATTTATGAAATTGTGAACTGTGACTGTTTTGGTTCCATTTAGCTAAACATTTCAACAGAATGCGCTTGCTGTTGTTTTGTGTTTGCTTAACGGCACCAGCAAGCATCAAATGTACAACTGGGGAAAGTTGGGGGTGGTATCTGTTGCAGCTTCTTTTCTGGGTATGTGTTTTTGTCTGTGTGCTGTATACATGCATGTGATTACACTCCTGATCTCACTGAGGAGAAGAAAGTTCTGCAATAATTTGAGGAGGAAATAAGGAAAGTTTTATGGATGAATAATTAATTGCAGGAAAAGTTCAGTACCTTCCTAAAGAATTGCTAAAATATTCACTATTTTTCCCATAGTGGATCTGTATACACTGACATTTCTCCTGACTGGTTAATTATGACTGATACAGCTTGTAAATTTGTATTCTTATTTTATTTTGATATTATTCAGCTTTTTCATCAGCCTAAGTGTTTGTCATGCTGCTTCTTTATCAGAATGCTATGAAGAATGTCACGATTCCCCAGAAAGTTATTCTCCTGAGAGGACGCTTGCAGGGATTTGGGGGTATTTTGAAATTTCAAATACCTTTTAAGAAAAAAACGTACATATCAGAATTTGTAGTGAATTATTACACTTCGTGGCCCTGATTCTGAAAGTGACTCGAAATGCACGGGCTTCTAGGCATATGCAGAAACAGATGCTATTAGTACTCTGTTGTAGCTCTGCACAGGAAAGTGAAGGAAAAGCTCTTGAAATAATTTTCTGTGAACAATCTGTTTCACACAGGAAAACAAGAAAAGAAAAGAAAAAAGAAAAGAAAAAAGAAAAGAAAAGAAAAGAAAAGAAAAGAAAAGAAAAGAAAAGAAAAGAAAAGAAAAGAAAAGAAAAGAAAAGAAAAGAAAAGAAAAGAAAA
>Ga0065711_1000547_pt1 | contig 62520 bp, 34 predicted proteins | sample Hoacrofraction12_FD_59098 | JGI IMG/M metagenome (GOLD analysis project Ga0065711, IMG submission 59098) | Hoatzin crop microbial communities from Cojedes, Venezuela - Epithelial fraction 12 v2 (version 2) | ecosystem: Host-associated > Birds > Digestive system > Esophagus > Crop | place... | reverse complement strand
AAAAAAAAAAAAAAAAAAAAAAGCCACCAAAAAATGAAAGTGAGAGGTAGGGTTGGCAAAAACAGTTGCTCACACTGAACCAAAAGGACTGAGAGGCAATGCTGTGTACTGCAGACACACACTGGTAGTGTGGCATGCAGTAGGTTAAAACTAATACATGAGAAAGCATGCATAGCTTAAGGCAATACACACAGAAGTAAAATTCAGTTTTTTTCTGCATGTCTGCAGGGCACAAGTTGGGGGTGTACACAGGGAACACATGCTGAACTCTAAGATTATGCACAGCAGTCCAGTAGCATATTTGCTCTGCTGCCTGTTGGTCTGGATCATAACCTGATGATGTGAGCTTCCAGCCCTAACATCGTCCATGCATTTGCCATGGCTTATATGCTTGATATTTCTTTCCAATAATAACTTCCCTTTAGGCATGGTTATTAAGACCTCCATCACTGTGAAATAGCTTGTGTTCAGTGAGGCAGTCTTTTAATGGGATGTGATGCTGTATAGGAGAGTTTCATCTACTACATTCAAGAAGGTAAATGATAGATTGTTTACTCCCCTAATCCATCTAATTATGGCAGCTTACAGGAAACTGGAGGAAAAGAATTTGTGCTGTAGGTGATGCTGAGAGAGATCTGAGAGCATGTTGATTTAAAAGGTCATAAAGGCATTGTCTAAAATATATACAGAATAGCTTGTTGATCTCACTGTAAGAGACAGCACTGATAGTTCAGTCCCCCATGGGATATGGCCTGTTACTAGATATTGTAAAAATTTCTAGCCTCTTTTGTCTTCCTTTAAGAGAGGGAACCTGTAGAGCTGTCTTTATAAAGCTACATCCAAGTATGGTAGGGAGAAGGTGTGGAAGGGGAGTTAGTTCAATAAAAGCAGAGTTGCAGGGCTGGGGAATACCTGGGGACCAGCACAGAAGAGGTTCTTCCCACCTGCTGCCACATGAGCCTTCTCCTATGCCCCCTGCCCTGGCAGCAGCACCGCAGTAGTACAGCACCCATGTGGGGGAGCATGGCTTTTGATGACCCACTGACACCTCCTGGTCACACTGCACTTGACAGAGCAGAGGGAGGAGGACTGGTGCTTCTTTCATCGCTGATAGCTACTGTGAGAAGAGAGTGAGTTGTTCTGGGAGCTCTGGTGCAAGTAAAGCATCGTGTCTGTAAGGGTATCTTTCCTTGGCTGCTGACTTTGGTGTTTAAGGAGTTACAAAGTCTGCCTGGAGCCTCATGAAGACCCATCTCCATGTGGATTGCCTGGGGTTTTGGCTCACAGGACACAAAAGTGTATCTGCCTCAGACTCTAAGGGAGATGCATTTGGGTGTAGAGTATCCTATTTCAGTGAAACTGGTTGGTATCTCCATTAGACTGGGCTAAAATTCAGCAGTGTGTTCAAAACTTCCTGAGGAGTGGAAGAGGAGAGGATACTTGCACAAAAAGTGGCAATGTAAACTTCTAATAGGAAACCAGACCAAAATGCAGTCTTGTTTTGGTTCACTATGTAAGCTGTTGAAATATAGGACAGCATAATTTTTCTAGAACACTGTCTCTTCTGCAGCTTTATTAATTGCCATGGTTTAGCCTGGATGAAAGCCAGGTGCCCACAAAAGCTGCTCTATCACTCTCCTCCTCAACTGGACAGGGGAGAAAAAATACAATGAAAGTCTGTCGGTCGAGATAAGGACAGGGAGAGATCACTCACCAATTACCATCATGGGCATGAACCTGGGGAAAAAAATAGTTTAATTTACCACCAATCAAATCAGAGAAGGAAAATGAGAAATAAAACTAAATCTTAAAAATACACTTTCACCTCCACTCCTCCCTTCTTCCCAGGCTTAACTTTACTCTCAATTTTCTACCTCCTCCCTCTGAGCGGTGCAGGGGGACAGGGAATAGGGGCTGCAGTCAGTGCATCACACATTTTCTCTGCCACTCCTTCCTCCTGAGAGGGAGGACTCCTCACATTTTTCCCCTGCTCCAGTGTGGGGTCCCTCTCATGGGAGAGTTCTCCACAAGCTGCTCCAGCATGCGCCCTTCCCACAGGGTGCAGTCCTTCAGGAACAGCCTGCTCCAGCATGGGTCCCCCATGGGGTCACCAGCCCTGCCAGCAAACCTGCTCCAGCGTGGGCTCCTCTCTCCAAGGGGCCACAGGTCCTGCCAGGAGCCTGCTCCAGCATGGGCTTCCCACGGGGTCATAGCCTCCTTCGGGCATCCACCTGCTCCAGCATGGGGTCCTCCATGGGCTGCAGGTGGAGATCTGCTGCACTGGGTACCTCCATAGGCTGCAGGGTGACAGCCTGCCTCACAGTGGTCTTCTCGATGGGCTGCAAGGGAATCTGTGCTCCGGTGCCTGAGGCACCTCCTCCCCCCTCTTCTTTACTGACCTTGGTGTCTGCAGAGTTGTTTCTCTCACATGTACTTACCCCCCTCCTCCAGCTGCCATTGCACAGCAGTTTTTCCCTCTTCTTAAATACGTTATCACAGAGGTGCTACCACTTTCACTGATGGGTTCAGCCTTGGCCAGCAGCGGGTCCATCTTGCAGCTGGCTGGTGTCGGCGCTGTCGGACATGGGGAAAGCTTCTAGCAGCTTCTCATAGAATCCACCGCTGTAGCCCCCCCCACTACAAAAAACCTTGCCATGCAAACCCACAAAATTACTTTCTATACTACTACCATTAACAAATCTGTTAATTTGCAGGTTTATTTTCTTACTGTTGTTGCTTTTTGCATCGTTCAACATTTTAGAAAGGCTTCTTTCTTCTACCCACTCCCTCCCACTACCCCCACTTGCCATTATTAAGTGAGGTCAGGTGCTTTTAGAACTAATTGCATGTAATTATCTACAAAATAATTAGCATTTCTAATAGAAACAGCCTGTGTTGGTTTTCATTGGGGTGCAGGAGAGCAACAAGGTAAAGAGTTTGACAATTAAAGCTTCATTATTCTGTTCTCCCCTTTACATTCTCTGTTTAATAAATCCTTTACTGCAGAAATGGATAGACCAGAGCTCATTTGAGATGAGCATTGTGAAGAGCTTAAGGTAAGATTTTCATCTGTTTTGTGCTCTTGACAAGGCAGGAAGAGGGGGAAGAAGCCCAATTTGAAAAATTAGGGGAAGTGGTAATATAGAAAAGATTCTTTCTCCTTGCAACCCGCTTGCCAGATGGCCTGCCAGACACAGATATCAGGCTGAGACAATTGTTATATCTTCTTGTAAATCAGAACTCAAAAATATGTAATCTGTGGAGTAAGAAATGCCGTTTTGGTTACCAGGGATTGAAACAAGAGCTTCCAGAAATACAAGCATGAAGGGCTCTAGTACACATGGACATGACATGTGGCTCTCAATCCTAAAATGAGAGCTACTGCTAAGTCTGTAGCAAGTGTAAGGTGCAGATATTGTTTCTCCTGTTCTGAGGTTGTAAGAGACCAACATGCCATTGCATAGCTTACAAGGCTGTTGCAATGATGTGGAGAGGGCTGGGGTGCAGGAAAGTTTTGCTTTTACGCAGAGCTGTTAAATGGGTTAGGAAACTGTGTATGTCAGTGAAGCTGTAGTAGTTTACAACTGGGCGCAAAACACCTTTAAGTTCATGGCTGCGCTGAACTACACTTGCAGGATGTGATGACGTTTCTTTCCCCTCGCCTTCCCTCCAGTCAGTTAAAGGTGCTTGGGTGCTCTGCAAAGCCCTAGTTCAGGAGGCACTCCTCCTGCAGACAGTAAACCCTATGTTACCTGTCTCGGGTCATGCTGTGTCGTCAGGTAGTCCCCTATGATCTGACGGCTTTGTCCGTTCAGTCATAAACTGTGAAGTTAGCGATTGCGTGAGGAAGTAGGAACAGAGAAGAAATAAAGAGACTCACTGAAGTTCAGCTTTACAAAGGGATTTAGATGCCTAATAGCATTGGTAGGCTATGTGGTTATGGCCCTTGGATTCCCAGCTTCCAAATAAATCTCTGTGCCTAGTCTTTGGAAAAGGCAGGCCCCAATGAAGAGAGGTTTAAGGGGTGTAAATGGAAATGCTGGGCAGGAAATCATCTAGAGGCAGCCTAGAGTAGACATCAACCAAGGGTATTGCACGAAATTCAGTCTGTCTGCAAGTGTTTTAGTGAGTTGTGGTCTAACTCTCATTCTAGGATGATTAACATGAGGAGTAGGAAAAAAGAGCATTTGCTTTTTTCCCTGCTACCTATAGAAAAAATGACATGAGTTTAAGCAAAACTGATAGCTCACTGGGAGGTTAATTGGAAGGCGAGAAAAGAACAAATGCGTTGATCGAAGAGCCCACTGTCCCCTATGTATCCCAGCTGCTCACCATCTTCTTTTCCTCTAGTTCCTGAGCAGTAAAAGTAAACATAGTAGAAATCAGCAGCTGGGATTTTTTTGCAAGGCAACAGCACCGACCAGAATTCCTCCCTCCATATTTTATAATTTATCTGAAGGCTACAGACATCTGTTCGGATGGCCAAGGGGAAAAAAAGCATGAGGGATTTGGGCTAAATTCAGCACCACTTAGGAAAGATGCACCTGGCCTGCCATTTGTTACATTCTTTCCTCTCTGCTCTATGATTTATATTTTATAAATCCTTTCCATTGTGGCTCCCCCCACTTCCCTCCTTCTGTTCCAGTTTGATCAGATTATAAAAGTTCAAAGTGTACTCCTGTTACTTTAATTAAAGCCATTTACCTCTGCCCTCCCTGTTGGAACAGATGTATTGGAAATCCCCAGGCATCTCCTCCCTGGACGAAATTGGACACAAAGATGTAAAACTGCATTAAGACAAATTCCCTGTGCTAATTGCTTTTCTCTATGCAGCAGGGCTGTGCAGGAGAGAAGGCATTTCTCCGTACTTGCAGGTCTATTTTACTCTCTATAGAGAGCTTATGGTGGCTACCTGAATTCCTTCTCACGCCATCTTGCCACTCACCGAAAAGGCTGAAGATAATAAAAGCTACAAGTCGTATCTGGTATGATATAGTATATTTACTGCCTCTCCCACCCATATCCTGGGGATCCCATGTCACTGACTGGCCATTCACTGAATTTACCATTCCATTTTCAGTGGAGAATCATGCCTGGTGGATGGAGATTATTTAGGCACACTTATTCCTCAACTAGGTTTGAGGCCGAGAGAAGGAGAATGTAGCCTGAGGTAAAACCAGACTTACAGTATTAAGTCATGAGATGAGGTAGGAAAATACATTTCTATGATTATGCTCAACAGGAAAGTGCCAGCTCTTGCATTTTAGCCAGCCTGTGAGGTAGCTAATTAGCCTATATGAGCCTGTCCTGGAGAGCATTTAGAGCTATATCTTTCCTGCTATTGGACTTCACTGGCCCCTTAGCTCCCCCCTCCCCCTCAACCTTGCTTAATGGAGATTTATTGTCCATATGTTGTTTATAATCCTGCATTCAGTCCTGATGCTAATTTCCTTCTCTTGCAGCTTCTTTAGAACACTGCAGTTATTATGCTGTATGTGCCTTTCCTGTCTGCTTCAAAAAGATAGCCCTTACAGGAGGGAAAAATGCATCACTACAGAGGGTCATTTCATCCTGGCTAGAACATGTCAAAAGGCCTAAGCACAAACGCCAACCGACCCAGGCAGCAAAACAGCTGTACCGCCAGCAGAGATTGCTTTAGCCTGTCAGAGCATCATTGGCAGGCTGTGGAGGACAGCAAATGGCTGTGTGGCATGGAGTACAAAACTCTGCTGGTTTTGAGGGAGTAAAGCCTAGTTATGTGCAGAGGTTAAAAGGGAAGTACAAGATTGTCCATGCATGAAGATATATTGTGTATGCTGCGTCTATACTGTCCTGTCCTGTGGCCCTGGCTGTGCTCCTCAGGTGATACTCCCGACCTGTGCACACTCGGTAATTCTGCATGCATGCCAGACTGTGTGTTAGTGAAACCTCAGAAATGCCCAACCCTAGCAGCAGTGTCCAGCAAGTGCTGTGCTTTATGTGTGAGTAGAGCTGCTCTTGGTTCACAGCCAAGTACCACTCTGGAAAGGTACATCCTTTTTAGCATGGTTGGATCCTGGAGTCAAAGTGCTCCTTTGTCCAAAGTCCAAGAGCCCTTCCACCTAATCAGAAATGCAGAGCAGTGTAACTCTGTCTCCTCCTCCATAAGCCTATGCAGATTCATAATAGAAAGAAGAAGGAAAACAGCATTAACAAAGACCTTTCTCCCTTCTCTGTACATTCTTTTCTAAAGACAGTTTTCCTCTATAATTTTACATGGCACGCTGGGACTTTCCATCTGTTTCAGAGAGCCCTCAGATGAGCAGAAAAAAGGCCATGTCTTACAGCAGAAGAGGAAATATAGCACCGCAAAATTTAGCACCACACAGACTTCTGACAGAGCTAGGTTTTGGAGAACAATTTGATTTAACATTATAAACAGTTCTGTACCTCCCTAAATACCTCCCACAGAACAGGCAAGTTTTGCACTGTCAATTCCCAGTCCCAGCTCCTGCTCCCCAAAGGACAACAGAAGTCGTCTGTCACTCTTGGGAAAACTCCCATTGCTCTCTCCTTCCTGGCATTTCTGATGGTAATATTTATTGCACATCAGACTGCTACCCGCCTCTGTGCTGCGTTCAGACGGTCATCAAAACCTAGATTCCCAGCCTTCCCATGACCCCCTTAGTTAATGTACCATTCCTCAAATGCCCTAAAAATTTCAAGATTGTGTCTAAATCACTTTAAAGTCTTCCAATTTTCTTATTAAAGGGAGAACAGCCTGGACAGATCTATGGTCCCTAAGCCAAAGTCAGCATGACCAGCACCCAGTCTGTACATTTGGAAATTTAAGGAAATTTGGACTCTCCATCAAGTTTATTTATTTCATCTTTAAAACATCTGTGATTGTAAACAAGCATCCAGGACAGCATGCAAAGCAATCATTTCTAATTAAGACTTATAAATTAATAATATTATTCAAATGTTGAAATCCAATAGCCTGAAGATGACTGCTATACTAATACATAAATACAGTGAAAAAATCAGTCATGCATGGTACAAGAAAACGAACCCTATGGGAAAAGGTAGTGAACAGGCAAGGGTCATCACCACCCAATGGATAGACATCATACGGAATTCCGACAGTGAGCACAAAACACGCCTTTTAAAAGAATGCAAAGACAGAAAATAAGAAGAAATACACCTAGGTATGAATTTTGCATTAGAAATCCCTTGGGCTAAAATTAGTAAACATTTCACTACTGCCAAAAATTTCGTAACTATTCTGTGCTACACCAGTGACTTGAGGTCAATAGTATCAGGCCACAAAACCTTATTACTGGATATGGGTAGGTGCCTGTGTGCTATTTTTAAACCTGGAAAATATCTGTAAGAAAATTTTGATTTTCTGTTCAAGACAATTGTCATTCTAGAATAAGGGAAACACATTCAGAAGTGTGTGTTTGACAGAGAAGGGAATACAGATGGGGACATGTTCTGGAGCAAGCACCGTTGACAGATCTATGGAATAACTGATGAGGTTTTGGAAAGCATGTTGCGTAGGACACAAAGAACACCTTGTGCCTGCGAGAGCTGTGAGCACTGATGCGTATGCTGACAAGGTTTGCGCAACTTGCTGCTGTGTACATTTGCCTTTCCGCACCGTACTCGAGGTGAAAATAGCCTGAGCTGGCATGAAGACATGCAGCTTAAACATGACTCAAAAGAGAGTTAGTGATCATATATTTGCTGGAGGATGCGATAAGCTTTGGGCATTTCTGGAGCTTTACGAGCTAATTTAATTGCTACTTCTTCTGAATTTGCTTCTTGCATTTTTTTTCTTAGGTTTTGTTTCATGCTTGGCCAGAGAGGGATACTTTTTTTTTAAAGTAAAAACCAAACATAGTAAATTGGAGTGCTCTGAGTAATGAAGTATCTGGCAGCTGTAGCTGATGAAAAGGAAAGTCCTAGTGGGAAGAAGAAGAAAAGATTCACTTGCACAAGTGTGTAGATTTTAGAGATTTACCACCTCTGTGAGAAATGTTTTGTGCCGAGAAACGGACTGTGTGCCTTGTTGGTTTTGCCTGCCTGGCATTGTATAGGTAAAGATCATACATAATCAGTGAAAACTGTGCTATCCATTTTAATGCAAGTACCACAAGATTGAATGATGCTTCTGAAAAGCCCAGCTCCCAGAGCTGAGAGAATACCTGCATTGACAAATACAAAACTGACTATTTCTATCATCAGCACCAGAATGAATGATGCCAAATTTCTAACAAGCCTGTGGGATTCTAGGGGTGCTGGTTGATAGCCAGATGAACATGAGCCAGCGGTGTGACCACACAGAGAAGGCCAACAGCATTGTGGCTTGTATCAGGAACAGTGTGGCCAGCAGGAGTAGGGAGGTGATCGTGCCCCTGTACTCGGCATGGTGAGGCTGCACTTTGAGTACTGTGTTCAGTTTTGGGCCCCTCACTACAAGAAAGACACTGGGTTGCTGGAGCATGTCCAGAGAAGAGCAATGAGGCTGGTGAGGGGTCTAGAGAATAAGTCTTATGAGAAGTGGCTGAGGGAACTGGGGTTGTTTCGTCCAGAGAAGAGGAGCCTGAGGGGAGACCTTATTGCTCTATGCAACTACCTGAAAGGAGGTTGTAGTGAGGCAGGTGTCAGTCTCTCCTCCCAAGTAACAAGTGATAGGACGAGAGGCAATGGCCTCGAGTTGCATCAGGGGAGGTTTAGGTTGGATACTGGGAAAAATTTCTTTACTGAAAGAGTGGTCAGGTGTTGGAACAGGCTGCCTAGGGAAGTGGTGGAGTCACCATTCCTGGAGGTGTTTAAAAAAAATGTAGATGTGGCACTTGGGGACATGGTTTAGCAGGCATGGTGGTGTTGGGGTGATGGTTGGACTTGATGATCTTAGAGGTCTTTTACAACCTATGATTCTATGGTGCTATGATTCTGTGATTCTATGATTCTACTTGGATCCTCTGCTGTCTCCTGTGTCAGCCTCAGTAGCAGATTTCAGCAGAACTAGGAAATTCCTAATGTTTCTTCTTTGTGCATGTAACTTTGACTGCTGCAATGGATGATGATATTACTAGCTTTCTGGTAACTGTTGCTCTTTCCTCTGCCCAATGTCCCATTCTCACAAAATGTAATGGAAGGAAACATGTCTGAAGTCCACTATTGTTGTCACACCTGACTGAAATTGGACAAAAGATTTTCTGGTCCTACACCCTCCCCAAGGGCAGGATGTGCCATTTTTGGGAGGGTCAACAATGCTGGGCAGAGGCAGACTTTCTGGTCCAGAAAACTGAGCAGTCACTGGTACTGGTGACAGCAGGAGTCCCAGCTCTCAACAGCTCGCTCTTCCTTAGCACTGCTCCTTCCTGTCTTCCCTCTTCACGTGGAGGAATGTAGACCACAAATTCTCTCTTACTCTGTTGAAAGCCATTTAGCTGACCCTTTGATTGTGCTCTACGCAAAGCACATTCCTTTACTATGGCAGAAGTATTATGAGCATCCGTCTGAATCGACATTGCAGAAGCTAGGCTTCCCAATCACAGCACTTCAGCCTCCTGCTATCAACCCTAAATAATCCCTGTGAAAGATCGTTTCCTTCTCTAAACTTTTTTACAATGTCACATGCACATAAAACATTCCTCTTTTTACAAGTACCCAGTCATGATGCCTAGTTTCAGCCTTTTATGTGGGAAAGAGCAGTCAGAACTCCAGACGTAAAGTCCAGAGAGTGCCATATTTATCTAGAGAGGGTCACAAGAGAGACTTCCCTGAAGAAAAAAAGACCCACTTAGCTCCTTTGAGTATAATGATTTATGGTTATGCTTTTTCTCACCAGAGTATCCACATCAGTTTAACTGTAATAAAAGAGGATAGGACACTTATAGCTCTTGAGCCTCTGAAGATTTTGCAGATGTTTTGGGGATATGGATTAGATAATGGTCCTAAAGCCCACAGGTGATTTCTGGAAAACACAATCTTTATAGTTTCATGATTAGGGTGCATGCAAAGATCTCCTTCTGGAATTCATGTGCTCCATGTTTATTTTTTGACAAAAGGAGTACAGAAAAGAGAATCTTAAATGTGCTCCAAAAGTGAAAATCATCTTGTTTCTTGTCATACTTTGACTGCACATTCTTTGGGGCAGGGGACGGTGCTTTTCTGGCATGTTTATACAGTTTGATCGCCCTATTACTCTCCAGTGTCAAGTGCTACTGGTTATGCAAGCAGTAAGCATAGCAATGGAAATCAAGGTCCTAATGGAAATAAATCCAATCAACCCACTTCTGTCCCAGCTAGAGAAAGTGGTTTCTCCAGGTTGGCTCTCACTGAGGACACAGAAATTTGGTTGTGATTTTCCAGGTGCTGTGATACAATGTTACTTCGCAGAGTTTCACCAGAGGCAATCATAGATGAACTAGTGAAATTAGGCTACCTTTTAATCCATTCATCAAAATGTCAGATCATCCCATGCAGAGGCAGGAAAACCTATAAATATTGCAGCTAGATGGGCTACTCTGTTAGAAACATTATATGTAGTTCTCTTGTTCAAGTCAGGAGCTACCTTACAAACAGCAGCAGACTTACATTTGCATGGGCATAGGATAAAGATGAGGAGAAAACAGCCTAATAGTTATTAAAAAGGTACCCCCTTCTTGGCTATAGAATTGAGCAAGTATCTATTGCTTATTTTATTGGGAAGGACAAAATATAAGAAATGTCCTCTTAAATTGTTTAGCTTAGTCTGTGGGCTTGCAATTGTTTGCCTGGTAGCTCAAATTGTGTGGTGTGACTCTCTCTAGTCTTGGAATTTATCATTAAATAATTTTAAAGGGTATTACATTGGGATGGCCACATTTCTTTAAGGTGTTTTCTTTTCATCTGAGAAATATCTGAACTCACAGACATTCTTGACCTTCACCAATATCTTTAGTTTTGGAAGATAACTGAGTACTCACAAACAAATGTGTGACTTGACTCTACAAATCATAGTGCATTGGATTTACATGCTACTTTTACTCATTTTCATTATTTTAAAGTTAGTGCCTAATCAGCTCTGATACACACTCCTTGAAGCAAAGAATGCTTATCCCAGTGCATTATGTTAGACCCATGGAACTTCGTTTGATCTTCGACTTTTCTGCAGCTCTCCAGGCCAGAAGGATTTGTATCAGAAAGTCAACAAGAAACTTTTGTAAGAAGCCAAAGTTTGGGGGGTCTTGCAGAAGGCCTGTGGGCACATGTGGTTTGTACTGTTGTAGAGGGACCTGAAGGAACTGGCTGATATTGCATGATGAGCAGAAGGAAGTCTTATCTTTTTTCTTGTATTTTCTTAGCAGAGAGGAAGTTGGACAGAAAGGATCCACTTGGCTTATTTAATCTAGGCTGCATCCGTCACTGGCAACCAGGCTATAATTCCCTTTTATAGACTGAGTGATCAAGTACCAACTTTGTTATAGGTTGAAGTTTTTTTCTTTTCCCCCATCACACTGTTGAATAGGGACCGTCCTCTAGATCTGTTTGATCTTGTATTGACATCCTTTAGATTAGGCAGACATAGTGTCCCTTCCTACAATGTTTATCCGCATGATGTATTGTTGGGCAGACATTGCATTCTCTGTCAACCCTAAATAGGAGCTAAATAAGTCAAGTTTGATTCCTCTCTTATTCAGGGGAAGGCTTCAGTGTTCCCCTTATGTTTTAGCAATCTGTTTCTGTGCCTATTCTGATTTAAATTAATCCATCCTCAGTGTAGCTAATAAGAACTGGACGCTCTGCTAAGCTACAGTCTTTGCTACTAACCTTGCCTCACTACATCTTGAGATCATAGCTCTTTATTCCTCTCACACTGGTGGGTGATAGACAGCCTGTATTTGTCAGTCATCTGCAACACTCATTTTGAACTGTTGACTTTGGTGTGTGATTTTATATCTTACACTGTTCTTCTTGGTGATTTCAACTTTAACAGGTTCTCTTTTATCCATGCTTTCCTCTTTATTCCAGTTTATTGCATGCAATCCTTCCCAACCTTTCCTTTTACATATATCTCTCCTACACAAAAAATGTCCCTCAGGACAAGCAGCAATGGGGAGCTATTAGGGTGAAGACAAAAAAATCGAGAGAAAGACCCTCTGGGCCTCTTAAGGATCACAGAAGATCTATATCTTCCCCTGGAAGCCAAATCAGAGCGGATTTGTTGGCTTTGGCTAAGTCTCATTTGTTTCAACACATGATTTATCACCGGACTTTTGTCTCACATCTCTGAAACAGACGCCAGATGCTTTCCATGCTTGCTTATTTCTCCATCCACTTCAGATTCAGCCAGCATCAATTCCAGTATCTCAGGGAGGGCCCTGTTTGTGCAGTCTGACAATAAAATCTATATCTTTATTCACAGCATTTAGTGAATTCTTAAAATGGGGTCAATGGCATCGTAATGGTTATTTCATCTCTGTGTCAGTTTTAACAAATCCTCAGAATACAGATGGATGCAAGCCCTAGGGAAGCCAAGACCCCCATCACGGTGGTGGCACAGTGAAGAACTGGCATGCAAATTAGCAAACTGGACAAGGAAGCTGATCTCTAAGCAAATGATGTGGAAGCACTGATTCTGACTTTCCCCTACAAAGAGATGGAGGGAAGAAGAGGGCTCAGCAGCCTCTGTCTCTGGGTTTTGCCCCATGAAGGTGGAAGGTTGGGAGTTAAGTGCAGGAGCAGACTGGTGTGGGGCTCAGAGGTACAGTCACTTTGAATTTCCTCAAAGGGAGCAGACACAGCCGTGATTTTCCCTCTCTCCCTATGGTTGGAACCTGGTAACTTGTGCATCCGTTAGAAGGAGAGACTGAGATGACAGGTTTCTAGGGGTGACAGTAGGGGACTGGGAACCTGCAGCTTACTTTGAGTGATGTATATCCTCTTCAGGACATGTCATGCAGGTGTGTGTATGATGCTGTGCAGTCAAATTGGGTTGCCAGACTTCCCCTGGGTCCCAAAGCATTCTGTGGTGGTTGTTGGAGTACTACTGCTGCAGGGGCAGCCCCCCATCCACAGCGACCACTACAGTAGCTGTGGGTGCTACAGCCGCTGTCAGACCTCCTGACCACTTTGCAAAGAGGTGCAGGTTTGACATTAAAGGAAAGAAAGGAACACAAGGGAAAAATAAAGGCTCCCAGGGGGCAAAGGCAGGATGGTTTCCGGCCCCCAGGATGGTTTCAGCTGTTTAAAGACTCCTTGTGACTATTCCTACATGCTTCCTTTGTGCTATTGATCTGATGGCACATCTTATGTGTGTTTAAAAAAAAAATCATCAAATATGACATTGATTTTTTGAGGGAAAATAGGAAGGAAAAGCAAAAGGCAATACATCAAAACAGAGAGTCACGCCTGAAGGAAAGAGCTCTGGAAGATAAGTGTCAGGCAAGCTTCCACTTTGCCCGAAATTTTGAACTGAGTGAACAAACCTCTGTGATAACTTCCCTAATTTATCAGGCCTTTCAGCTTGGGAGGTGAAAATGCACCAAGCTACAGTCTACAAAAGCATGCAAGGTGCAAGTGGGGAATTCGCAGCAGGGTGTTGCTAAGCACAGTCTCTGCTGCTCCACAACAGCTCAGCTGCCCCACTGTCCTCTCTAGGCCACTGTCCCTATGTTTGACCACTACCCTTCCACTAGGAAACTTTTTTCCCCAGTGTCTGAACAGAATTTCCTTTGTTGCCTCACAAGTGGAAAGAGTGGAAAAATCTCCTCACTTGACCTGCAGGCTAAACTTTTGCTAATGCAGCCTAGTGTCAGGTTGGCCTTTTCAACAGGAAATGCAATTGGCTTGTACTCAGCTAGTCCACTGGGATGCTCACAACGCCCTCCTTACAGCAGAACTGAATTTCACAGAGAAACCAGGAACTCTTACCATTTGCGGTGCCCTTCTCAGTGAAGTGAACATGGAAATGTTAAGTAGGTGATAAGCACCACTTTCAAGTACGCCCTGTGGATATGAACCTAGGACTCCCACAAGAGAGGAACTCCTGTGTTCTTCTTGGTGTCATGAGGAAAGCATTCAAGAAACTTTGTTATGTTGCTTCCCTTACAGATCCCCAGGATTTATAGCTTTACATGCTTTTATGCTCTGGGAAAGAAAAGGAAGCATCATTAGCATATTTTTAAAGACATTGGAGTGCTTTTTCATCTCCATTACTGAGAAATTGAGTCATCTTTACTCTATATAAATTCTGTCTCTGAGAGCTTTTGTTCAAATGATATTTGCTACTTAACAAAATTTGATTTAGTGAGGGGGTATGGATAGAAGAGATGGAAGGGAAATATTAACATTTCATTGGAAATTTTAATACAGACATTAAATGGCACCAAAACCCAGACAGCTCGGTGCTTTTATTAACTTAGCCTCCTAGTCATTAAATGTTTTTCTTCTACTGTTGGTCCTTCTTTTCCTGCTTTCTTATTACTCTAGCTCTATACGTCACAGCCATTTTCTCCTGTATGGGATCTCTAAATGGTATCATCCATGATTTTTTCCACAGTATATATACTGGATTTATGGCCAATGAGGTGTCTATAAAAATTTAAAGACAGATAGCAATGACAACTTTCAAGCAGAAAGCAGATGAGCCTTTCCCACATGGCTGTAGTAGGATGGTGTGCACCATACTGATGAGATGAGAGGCTGCCACTGAGTATCAGTCAAGGTAAACTGTTACCTGCGCTTCTGCTCTTAGACCTTCATCCAGTCCTGTTTGTCCCAGCTTGCAGTAAGTATCCCAGCCAAAGGCCCCTTTTCATCTTCATGTGTCGGAAGGGTCATCCAAGAACACCTCTCCTTTGCAAAGACCACAATGACTTGTGACGGCAAAGGTGATTCGTCTAAATGGGTTTGGGAATGTTACTAAAGTAATACATAATAAAGATATATGTTTAATTCCCTGTTCTGATCATTGCTTTAATCTTGGTGACCATAACTTGTTTTTAGCCTGAAAGATGATGAAAATGCAGGGTTTTATAGAGTGAAGCAGCAATATCAGGCCAATATCAATAGGGAACAGGTTCAAAGATCACACATCCATATAAGACCATTAAGAGTCACCAAGTCTGACATCAGAATGGAGATGTGGAACTTCTCTGAGCAATTCTGTCTTGAGATGAGGAAAAAAATTTGAGCTTTGCTTAAAAATTGTCAGAAGTGAAGAAATTGCTGTCAGCCTTGGTCACTGCTCCCAGCTGATAATGATCCTCAATTGTCCAAACTACCATCTTTTTTTCAACCTGATTGTACCCGCTCCCTACTTCCCAGCCGTCAGAATTTGGTATTTCTGCATGTTGAGAAATCCCTATCCGGGTATTCCCTCTTTCTCTCAAAACCAAATCCATTGCTTCTCTGTTTCCAGCTTCTAGGAAGAAAAACACTGTTTGACTCAAACAAAAAAAACCCCTCTGCTCTTTGTTAGTCCTTTTTGAATTATTTCTTGCTGGTCTTCTAGGACTCAAGATAAATTCTTCATTGACTGTGCCCCTGATTCATTGATCGTTAGGATCACCCAGAACTTGTTGCAGTCACTGGTAAGCAGTCACACAGCCAAATAACACATTTACACCACTGATGAAACTCAGCTCAGTAACTACTCCTGAGGGAGCTAGTGATTCAGGGTTTGGTACAATGGAGGAGGATATTCTACTTGCAAATAGTTTCCAGCTGTTCATTTAGATGTGTATGCTAAACACTACTAAAGCTGTAAAGATGCTGAAATGTAAAAGCCAAAGAATTAAAAAACAAAAGTCCTGGTGTAAAAAAAAAAAAGTGGCAATCAAATAAAAACGAATCAGGACTATTGTTACACATTCTTTGCAAAAGTGCTGCTTCTCTAAGAAAAAAAAAACACACAAAAACAAAATATGAAGAAATCTGAAAGAAAGAGTTAACACGTTCAGATCAGTTCTCCAGTGTTGTATAATTATCCATCACTCACTATCACTGTATTTACACCTCCCACACAGCCTTTCCCTTGCCTCTTGTTTTGTGCTGTAATGGAAATGCACTGTTGGATTTCTGCTGTTGACTTTATACGTTGTTTATTAAGTGTGTAGAACGTATTTTGAAAGAAACTTGTCCCAGGGTACATCAAGCTATGTCAGACTGTGATAGGTTTTCTCATAGTGTGCTAAGCTGGTGAAGCAGAAGAATTTGCTTATGGTGAGGACTAAAATGATTGATCTGTTTGGTGGCTTGAAATGTGTAGATTATAGGGTGTTGTAGGCTTATGTAGGTGTGTGGGCAACTTTCTAGTTAGTATTTCACCATATTGTGTAGTAGCTAACATAAGCAACAGGGATATTTTTAGCATGTACAATAATGTACGTTTGAATTTTAGCACATTAAAATCCCATGTTTCCTGTTTAAGGATCTATTTCTAATAGCCTAGCAATAGTCTCTTTTGATATCCACACATCTTTTAGAAGAAAATTTGGGAATTAATACATGATAATCATACTTCTGAAGTGAAATAAGAATCGGACTAGAAAGAAGACATTTTTAAGGCGTTATGAAATGAAGGTAATTAACCCTTAACCACTTTCCACTTAACTAATTAACTGCTTACCCTAAAGTATTTGTAAAGGAAATATGGTGGAGTCTCTGATGATCTGCAGTCTTTAAATCCCACTCAAAAGCCTAAGAAGCACCCTCCAGATAATCAAGTAGCTATGGACTTGCTATAGGAATTGCAAGGAGAAATTTCATAGTTAAGTAGGAGATTAGGAGATCAAATAATTTTCTCTGTAATTCTATCATTCAGAGCTTTCACAGAATCAAAGAACTTTCTTCTGCAGCTCTCCAAGCGCTTAAAAAATGAATACATTAAACTTAATCACGGACACATCACCCTTCCCTTTCTCAGCTGGGCAAACTGAGGCACAGTGAAGTTACAGGGCTGGTATTTTTAGAAGTGGGCTGGAATGCTGGGTTACATCTCTTCAGGGTGTTTTGATGCAAAAAGGGGGATTAGACATCTCATAGTAAGCTGTCTGAGCTCCTGAGATCCACCTGTGCAGTGGAAGCATACATGCCAGCAGCAGACTGGCATCCCCACCCTTTTGTTGTTATCCTGCAATGATACACAGAGCTTAGTGCATTGCTCCATGTGTTGGCAGCCGTGATTCCAGATGATGGAGTGGATCTGTAGTGTGCTTCTCAGCCCCCTGAAAAGAGAGACTTTATGTTCAGTAGGTGGTTCAAAAGCCCACCCAGTAGAATGAGAAAGGCCAGATAAATTGATGAAAAGTAGGAGTGAATTGCAAGGTGCCCAAAGTGTTGCGTCTGTTGCTAAACTCTAAGACAATCTTCCCCTTCTCCCCCTGCCATTTACCCAAAAACAATCCACATATCCATAGCACATCATGCTGTGACGATCATTAACCACCAACCTCTAGAAACACAGAAAAAAGAAATATCATGATAACCTGGAGCTCTGCCTAGTCCCGTGATTTGGCCCCTAAACCTGTGTCACAGTGCAGTCCACAAGCACAGACAGAGGTAGGCTGCCTGCATAACATTTTTGGCCTGCTCCCCTGAGTAGCTGCTCTGGCCAAGTTTTCTAATCAGTGATCAATGATTATCAGACCAGCAAATGGGACATATGCACCCAGCAGCAGATGGCGGTGACTGTACTCAAGCATGACAGCTCTTTGCACGCAGAACTGGCTGCAGAGGGAAGCAGACTGTTCAGGCCACCTAGATACAACCCTCCCTCTGTTCTGAGCCTCAAGTAGAAAGCATTTTACTACCTGCTAAGACATCTGAACATCCCACTAAAGGTCTGGAGCATGCTTTGCCGTATGCTAGAAATGTGCCTGGGAAGCAGAAGAGTTTCTCTGGCTTCTGCTTTCTGGGACTCCGTACATGGCCCTTCACTTGGGTGAATCTGTAGTGTCAGCGTATGTGAGTATGAAAAACAGGAAGCGTGGCCTCTGTACCACTATTTCCTATTCATCCCAGAGGTATACTGTCAGGAGAAGTAGCCGTATCTGTGATTCTAGAGGAAGCACAATCCTTTGAAGGACCCTAAAGATTTGAGAGCTGCCAAAGGCTGTTTATGTACACCACAGTTTCCTATTTGTCCATATATCCTAATTCCAAAACCTCCTGGAAATTCCCAAGAGCCGTCTTCAGCATTTGCTTCCACACTTCTCTGGAGGGGACAAATGAGCTCACTGCTAAGGGAACAGTTCTTTGTCATTATATTAGGACATTTTGAGAATCATGCAGAAACATTTCATCTAATCATACTCTTCTTGAATATGGTGGATAATTCCTCCTCTGCTAGTACTTCATAGCTCTGAATATACAGGAAGTATTTTTGTTTGTTTATTTATTTTTTGTTTGTTTATTTATATTGGGTAGCAGCTTCAGTTATGGGCTAGGATCCCATTATGCAGGGAGCTGTAAAAACAGCATTCACAATAAGCTCAGAGATGGTTATCATATCCCTCAGGCATTTGGCATGTTATTCTTTAAGTGGAGAAGAGTTTGAAGGCAGATCAAATTAATCTACTTTATAATTTATACCTTTAAATAATTTTGATTAACTCCCTTAATAAGGAAGTTCCATAGCATCCCCATGGAAACAGACTTTGAAGCAACTTGTCTGCATCCGTCTGTAAGAAGATGTCCAGAACAGTAGCCAGTATTCCCGGTATGTACTCAGGAGCACCTCACAGGGGCCTGCTAGTTCTGTCCTGTGATACAACATCTCCATTTGTGCTGCCCAGGGTTTGCACAAGTTTTTTATGACTTTAGCAAATGAGAGAAGAGTCTGCGTTAAAGAGATCAGTGCAAATTTTGTGAGTATGCTGTCCAAAATTGAGATAGCCTCTCCCCTGCTCATACCTGCTGGAAACTGAAGACCTGTAAGTGCACTACATACCCACCCTATTTAAATCAATCTGTTGTCATTTGCCATTAACCTTGGCTTTCAGCTCTAGCATTGCTCTTTTCCAAATCTATTGGAATCAGTTTTGTGCATGAGCTTTCCAAAAGCACTGTAACAAACTTTATAAAAAACAAGAAAGAATACTTGATGTGGTTCATCTCCTCATGAGCCTAAACTCATTGTGACAAAGAAACTGACAAGTCAATCTAGGTGAGGTGCTTACAGCATAGCATTTGGGAAACTCTGGAGGGAGCAGGTGGAATTGTGGAGAAATGTCAGGAACTTGTAATAGCCCTAAAGTTTGCATACTGTGAAGTGAAACAGAAGGCCCAGGGGATGCCGGTTTGGTTAAAGATGAGTGTGAGGTAGATTGCGAGGCAGGTGTGGTCTTACCTTTCTGAAACCGTATAAGAGAGTAAGGAGACCAGAGAGGCATGTCTTCTAGTTGGAATTCAGTCTCTGCCTTTACAGAGCTCATTTTAAAGAAAATCTGTATCTGCCTTCTATAGCACCTCCTATGACAGAGACACCATCTATAGATGAAATGATTAGGACCCACTGCAACAGAAGCAATCATCCATCTGCAAAACAGGAACATAATACAAACCAGACTGAGAATCCCTGCCATAGAGTTAAGTGAATTGGATGCAAACCATTTTTTTTCTGTCTGCATAAAGCACTCAGGTTTTTTTTGCAATGTGCCTGTATTATATGTAGCAGTAGCTTGTTATCTAAAGGTACATTAAGTTAAACTTCTCCTCCTCCCAAGTGGCCATTCTTTATAACTAGAAAACAATCCCAAGGCTAAGGGAATTGAATATAAGATTTACTGCTTGCATTTAAACCATAGTTTTAACTTTTGTGCAAGCAATAATAGAGAACATTTCAATTGGAGAACTGAAAAGTACATTTATTGCAGAGAGATACACTTCCATTTTAGAGGGGAAAAAATGTCTTAAAAATAACTTTTATAACAAAGCTTATTGGTCCACATTTAAAGTAGATTGTCAAAAGAATTATAAACAGCTACAAAATTGCTATTATCAGAGTACGTAAGTAACAATAGTGTGTAAGAGCTCGAATTGTGCCTACAATATTGTTCCACTAGTTATGGTAAAAATGAACAATGGAGATGCTGTCTTTCCAAAACCTACACTTTAGTGGCTTTCTCTGATGGAATGCCTAGTTAATGATTTGGGACATGTTAAAATTACCTGGTCAGTCTCTTCAGCTATAACAAATCTAGTGGTTTAATATTGCAGGATTGCCCTAGATCTTGTCCCAACATGAAAACCTACATTCAGACTCCTGTTTCCACCAGAAGAAAAAGGGAGATGGTCTGTACTTCTTAGCAGAACATCTGTCTACTTACCGAAACAGGGACAATACACAAGTAATGAAAAAACAAAACCATCAGCCCATGTCTTATCTCAGTTACAAAGTTGCTTTTGAGATTTGCATTTTTGGTCTTCCAGAAATATTTAGGCAGTGGAGAGGAGAAAAAAAGAATGCAGTTGGAATGTCCATATTAACAGTTCTCAGACCTTGGGAAAATGTTTTCTGACTCTCAAGTATATTTCACTATTCCCTTTATAATTGCCTTTAACAATGTGTTTCTACTAATACCATAACAGGGTTCCAGTTGTAAGCCGGGGTCCTCATATCTTGTCCTTTTGGAAAACTACTGTGTTAAATATTTACCTCCAAATAATTGAAATTTCTTTTAGCTTTTTCTCAGCAAACTACCCCTATGTCATCCTCCTTATTCTGGCTTTACAGAAACAGTATGCACACTTTTTCCTAGCTTGCTTGTTTGACGCCTAGGTCACTTTTGCTGTCAGAATCTATTTCTTGAATAAAACTGATTTTTTCCCTTCTCAAGATACAGTGAAAAATGTGCAAGAGCTCCCAGTACAGGGATGTTGGTTACTAGGAAACAGTCTCCAGAGAGCAGAGTAGGAGCACAAGCCTTGGACTACAAAGATTTATTTTGGAGACAATTCTACAACAAGGGTTGGAATTAAAATAATAGTAATCTAAAAAAATGCCTTTGCTGAAGGACGAGTTTAAAGACAGTCTTCTCCTCTTGTCCCAAGAAGATGTTTTATGTAATGGTCCAGCCTTTGTGGATTTCTCTCAAGAAAGAAGCTGAAAATACTCATGAGTATGAAAAAATAGATCCAGGGATTCCACTGAGGATTTTTAGGTTCCTTGACAAGAAAAACTCCGCTGCTCAGATCAATGTGCAGTCATGACACATGCGAGACTCCTTTCTCTACGTGAGCTTGTGCTGGTTAACAGCTTCAGCATCAAGTGGTGAACAGGTGCTTGAATATGGCTTTGGAATATGACCTTTGTCAATATTTCTGATTTTCTTAATTATTGCCAGCTAACTGGCAAATTAAGACCACTAGGATAGAGTTAAAACAAACAAAGAAACAAAGAAATCCCCCAAAATAAATCAAAAAATAAAATCCATCCAAGAATGGTGGAAGTATTCTGTATGGTTTGTCTGATACTTGCATATTATGACCACTCCACTTAGAATGAGCCTGCTGGGAGGAGAGACAATACCTCTTGGGGAAGAGATGCTCTAGACCAGGGTGTGTGGCAGAAAAAGAAAATAAGGATCATAGGAAAGAGTTCATGGAGGCACAGAGAGACAGCTGAGAGGAACATGGGAAAGACCCACAGCCAAGCTTTAGACATGATGGAAAGAGAGACTTAGCAGGCACCAGAAAATACTGAAGAATCAGCTGTAAATCCAGAAGTTAGTGTGCAGATTGAAACCAAGCATTGAAGTGAGTGCCTGCCTGCAAAACAAGAGTGGTCAGGAGGACAGTTGTGTATAAGCATTATTTCTAGGCTGTTTTTCCTAGTTTCAGAGTTAACAACTGTTTTAATTAATAGCCTGATAAAATCCATCTTCTTTGAGTTTAAAAGATTTTTAGTCTTCTTTGGGACAGCCTCCTACAAGGAGAAGTTCTGGGCACGGTTTCACCTGCCTAACTAGGAGCCCTATCACAATTATGCATTTGAGATATATTATCCAAGCTTTTCCCAAATGGCTCCCTGTCTCTCCTGTGAGAAAGTCCACAACACCCAATGGGCTATATTGGATTAAATTCCTCAGTGTGGCCTGGAAAATAAGCAAAACAGGAAAAGATCCAGCCAGGAGTCACTGAAGACAAGCTTTATTCAAAATATTTACAGTATTGGAGCAAGGCCCAAATTATCAATGTTTCTGTATTACTTACTTAGATTGACATGTTTCAGGATAAGGGTTGCAGGGGAAAGGCTTCTCCTTTAGCCTCTTGTAGATTCACCCACCCGTCACCAAATGGCATGGTACAAGGAGATTTGAAGAGAATGAAAAGTCCCATGTTCAAGTGGCATGAATGCCATCACAATAATAAGTAAATCCCTCTTGGACCATTTCTAGAGAGACTGTCAGTTGATAACCTATTATGCCTGGTCTGCAAGGACCATGTAAGAAAACACTGCCAGTGGCTATTTGTCTTAGATGTAATTAATGTGTGTGGGATGCTCTCATGTTCCAAAACAGAGAGTGGAGGTAAGTGCAAAAGCCAGCTGGAGCCTGGCCCTATGAAGCTGGTGCCAGGCAGTTTGAAACAAATACTAGTTTTTCCCACCCAGCAGCTTGCAGTGCTAAACATCAAAGGCAGGCAGGCAGCCAGGACACACTCACGGAGGTATACACATATGACGAGATGATGTGCTAGATACCAGAAAAGGAGGTAGTCTTCATCTTTACAAGTTGTACTGAGATGAACAGAAAAATAATAAGCTCTCCTACTCTTAGTTCCAAAAAAATACAAAGAAGATAGTGGAGAAAAAGAAAGCAAAGAAAGCTTTTAGGTGTGTCAGCACCATATAAGAGTTCTGAAAATGTTCACAGCCTCTCTTGGGAATAGAGCTTTGAAACCTCTAGCCTAGGAAGGTCTCATGCACCCCTTAAGTGCTTAGAAGACTGAAATGCCTCTAGAAGGACAAGAGCTTCTCTTGGACTCTGACCTCAAAGGAGAACTGGAGGAGTTGTCCAGGTCACAGGGAAGATCTGTTTCTACATAGGATTGAAGATGGGCCATCCACCCCCATATTAAAAACCAAAAAATGCCCCAGGAAAATTGTGGGACATCAGTAGATCAAGGAAGAGTACGCTTGGGTATGTTGTGGTGCAGTTTTTCTCATGGACACTCGCAAATGTACTTTCTTGGTTTAGTCTAGATAGCAAATTTTGCAGGAAAACTGAAAGATCTGCAGCTGACCACAGAGGCCAGGAAAGATAATGTCCCTAAGAGAAAGATTCATGAACACAGACAGAGAATAAGTGTCCCAGCTGCTCATCTCCTGGGGTCTCCAAGAAAATGGCATTGACTAGTACATACTCCAAAAAGAAAAGCTACAGAAGCATGTAATCAACTTGCTAAATTCCAGATTTGATATTAAAAGAGAAGGGCTCCTTTCCTAAGCCTTCAGTCTGGTATTTCATTCACTCATATCCAAGCTTGAATTTCAAGGTGAGGAGCGCCAATTTGGAGAGACCAAAATCATTGCATTTGAATTTTGCTGATTACTTGGCCCTGCTAAGTAGCTCTTGGGACAATAAATCAAGAACATCAGCATAGTAGAATCATTTTTCAAACTCTACTATCTATTGATCCAAACCAAGAACCATTATGTTTCAAATCAACTCATTCACAGTAAATAGCTGTGAAACCTGGGGAGCAGCAGCTAAAAGCACTCAACGTGGTTGGTGGTAGTTAAGTGTGAGAAATCTCTAGAAGTGGTGGCTGATCCGTGGTTTGGACCACCAAAATCAGGTTGTGGTTATTAGTGGACATTTGGTTTTGTAGAACTGGAAAAGCTTATTTTAGATAATTCTGGAAGCTTGAACTGCTCCCTGTGTCCATCAGACATGGATTCATGTACCTGGCAGGACACATAAATGTGAAAGAAAAATCTTCTTAGGTTTTTCTTCTTACTCACGCTTCCTGTGGGACCAAGAGAAAATAGTAAGAAGGCAGGAAGGCTTGTGGATCAAGATAAAGATAGTTTAACAGGTGAAGCAAAGGAGTGCATGAAAGCAAAGCAAAGGAGGAAGTTGTTCACTACTTCCCATCAGCAGGCAGATGTTTAGCTGCTTCCTGGAAAGCAGGAACTCTGCATGCTAGTGGTTACTTTGGAGGACAAACTCTAAACATCGGTGTGTTATCAACACCATTTTAGTCAAAACACAACACTGTACAGGCTGCTATGAAGAGCATTTACTCCATCCCAACCAGACTCAGTACACATGGATTCATGATTGTGCTGAGCAGGGGAAACAAGGAGAGAACAACAGAAATTGCAGCTGTCAGTAGGAGCTAGTGAGGAGCAAAGTCTTAACATGTTCAGTTCTATACCAGACTTCATAGTGCTAGGCCCAGTAAAGCATACTGGGTGATACTTTATTATAGCATACGGACTTCAGGCCTTGTAACTGGAATAACACCACATTCAACCAGCGTAACAAGCTATAGAATCAGAGGGGTAGAGTAGGACATCCTGAAGAAAGTCCAATAGTAACAACTGTATTAACTACAGTAAGTGAGTGCTTGAACAACTGCATGTGGCACTCTAATTTTGTGCTGATTTCTATGATAGGAGGAAATTTCTAGATCATAGACAAGAAAGCACTGCAGATATAATCCATCAGAGCAGAAGATCTGTTCATTTGCTGAAGGTTCTTGCCCAGAGATACAATTTACTGGGTCTGATGATGTATCAGCATCTGCAGTTCTTTCCCCATCTTCCCCAGTTAGGACTACACAATATCCTGTGAGTCTTGTGATAGTGACAGCATCAAGAAGTTAAAAAAGCCTGACAAATTATTGTTAACAATGTTAAGGCCCAGTGATTGACTTAGCAGCTCAATATGAGAACAAATCCAGTGCTATAGTAGCAGGAAATGTTTGGAAATTGTGAGAATTTAATACCAAAGTGTTATCAACCTTGTCGGTCACTTGCTTTGTCCTCCCGGGAGGAATCAGAGTAAGGTGGCATGAGTCCAAGAACAAACTACTTTTGAAACTTTGTCCTAGACAAGGACAAGTTGCCAGATTGTTCAGCTGGAGATGTCTGCTGTACTGCACAGACATTTGACATGTCATCAGATGTGGGAAAAGTAAAAGTGGTGCATCATATTTTATCTAATGCACTAACTACTTTGTCTTCCAGTTTTCTTTTTCTTACTGCACCTAGCTTTTCTTCATCCAAGCTATCTACATCTTTATTTCTTTGCCAGCTTCCTTTCATGGGATACTTTTGCTGCTTTTGCACCAGAAGCTGCCAGTTTTGGTGGACAGACCATCACAGAATTTCTTCCCACAGGCCCATAGAAAGTTTATCATACGGAGTTTGTAAATAGCCTAAGTGACTCCCTTAACAGTATCCTCTCCATCAGCCATGGAACATGAAGTGGCTTCTCCTCCTTGGCTTTATCCTTCATGCACCAGCAAAACCTTGACTTGGTTCTTTAAATCCAGCCCTTATCCCCAGCACTGTTTTTTTTCCCCTGTGGAGCCAAAGTGTTCCCAGGAAAACCCCACACAGCCTCAAAATCTAAGACAACTCTCTATCTGAGAGTTTTGAACGTTTGTGATATCAGGGTTGTTTGCTACCTAACCGTACAAATTTGTAAGAAAAGCTTTGATGAGCCTTGGAGAAGCCACTATTTGTCATTAGGAGAAGCATCATTCTGGAAAAAAGACACCAAAGACAGCTTCCTATTAATGCAGAGAAGTTCAGAGGGAGCAGCCTTAAAGACTGGAAACATCCATAAAACTCAGGGGAACATTCTGACACAGAGATGCAAGATAGGCATAAGTAAGTGATCAACAAAGATTTAGGCCAGGTATACATGATCAAGATCTGAAACCAAGAGAAGGACACCCATCTGGGGCAACTGACAGGAACCTGCTTTTCTGCATGCACTGTGCTCCTCTTCTAAATTTTTAAATCATGCCTGGGCTGCTCACTAGCTAAGTCACAGTAACTGTTCATGCATATTCCTGCCCTGTGGCAAATGCAAGTTAATGTGCGATCTCTCAGCCTTCACATATTGAGGCACAGCTCAACTTACCTTTCATTAATTGCAAGCTAACCGTGGACACAGGCAATGGCAAGGGATAATCTGACGCTATTACTTTGTTCAAGAGACTGAACACTTCCATTCAGACACTTAGAAAGACGGGCAAGCTGACAACTGTCAATTAGCAACTACTTCTTCAGGGATAATGAAGAGGTGAACAAGTCAGATGTCACAGTAGTAAAGTCTCAAGTGAGCCACAGGTTTGGATAAATCTTCAAAAATGGATCAAAACTACCCATTTCAAAGTGAACTGTTTACAGATACCTGAATCTATGAAGCTCATCTTAAGAACCAAGATTTGAAAGTACTTTGGACTTTGAAAAATCTTGTTGATTTTTTCAGGTGGCTTCAAACCTCTCAAATAATAGATCAAGATGATCTCCTCCTGTAACCTTGGCACTCATGCCAAGAAAAGGCAGAGGTTTTGAAAATGTTACCTAGGTAAATGCTTACTGAAATGTTTGAGCTCCTGATGAGTCCAGGACAGGATGAGGCACTGGCCCCACAGCTCTTTTACAGGTTAATGAAACTGCATCATTGAACAGTGATAGACTGAGCGTGCCCTGAAGATCGCTTTAAACCGTCCCTGGTGAGACCATTAGCAAACACCAGCTGAGTCCTTAAGCTGTACCATTACCTTCTCCTTCTAGGGAGCAGACATGGATGATGCTCTGCCAAGCAGAGTCAAATGCCGTCTGATTGGTGTCCTGATAATCTTGGACTTTTCCTAGGCAAGGCTGAAGGATATTTTGCATAAGGCTATCATTGCAGAATAGCCCCTCCAAGCACTTACTCACACTGTTTCAGTTGCTATGCTAGTTCTGCTCCAGGAAAAGGGGCTATTTTGGTGGGACAGAGCTGGGATAACAAGTATGAAACTGCTTCTCGTTTGATACAAGGGGAATACAGCTTCCCTGTGCATTGCTGATTGCTGACTATTGCAACAGCCTTGTGATTGCTGCAGTATGAAAGAGCAGTCCTTTTAATTCACACTTACGGGGAGCTGGCTGTCTTCATACACTATCTGATTTTTAGAGAAGAGTTGTTCCTTACCTTTTCCTGCTTCCTTCCATATATGCTCCATGCCTCTCAGTAGTAGTCATGCAGATGGGGACCCTCCCTCCAGGTGGAGAATCTGCAGCAACTGACTATAAGCTCATAAATCAGCAAGCAAACATAGCATATTATGGAGTATCATTTCTACTAGAAGCAGATCAATGTGTGTGTACATGTGTGTCGTGGTTTAAATCAGCAACCGGCAACTAAGCACTAGACAGCTGCTCGCTCAGCCCTCTGCCCAGTGGGATGGGGAGGAGAAATGGACAAAAGGTAAAACTCGTGGGTTGAGATAAAGACAGTTTAATAAGACAACAAAGGAAATACAACTACAGCTGCTGCTACTGCTACTGACTATGCAAACCAAACTATATACAATACAATTTTCTTACCACCTGATGACCATTTTACAGTCAGTCCCCAAGCAGCTATCATGGAACCTGGCACTCGCAGATTTTGTGAATCTCCCGAAAAAAAAGACCAAACTAACAGAAAATTTGGAACTCCTGGAAAAAAAAAGGAATCAAGAGAGGATTATAACTCATGGAAAAAAAGGAATAGTCCTGCCCCCCGGCCGATGCCCATTTATAAACTGAGCGTGACGTCTATGGTAAGGAATATTTCCACTGGCCAGCTCGGGCTGGCTGCCTGGCTGTGCTCCCTCCCAGCTCCTGCACATCTGCTCATTAGCTGAACATGGGAAACTGGAAAAAGTCCTTGATTTCTTAGCAACAACTGAAAACATCAGTGTTATCAACATTCTTCTTGTACTAGATGCAAAGCACAGAAGGTACTGGGAGGAAAACTTACTCTACCCCAGCCAAAACCAGGACAATGTATGTGTAAGTATGTGTTAAGAACACATCTGGATTGCACAACCTCTTCCACTCCATAAATCTATGGAGGAGAAGCCATCAGCTCTCCTTTCCCTAGCAACCCCATGTTTTTGATAGCAGCAATGAATCAATAAGGAAATGGCTCCCTTAAGCATTGTCCCTTTGCTCAATGTAATCGCTCTCGTCTAGTCCCTTTGCTGTTTGCTTCAGCCAGGAAGATCAACCAGGGCTCAGATGCTGTTTCAAATACATGCAGAAGTTTTTCATCACAGGCAGGGCTCTGGCAGGTGATTTATTTTTCTTTGCTATCTGTTTTCACAAAAGTCTCATTAGAAGTGCAGGCTCCACATCTACAAGACAAAGGTCCAAGCCTGCTCAGCTGATTCAAATGACAATAGGGCTTACGGAGTTGACCATTACAGAGGGGATTTCGAGGGGCACTGGAGTTAGAGAGCTCTTCAGATTACAGTGCTGTTGCTCTGTTTTGCACAGTTATCCCCTGCTGCACGTCAGGCAGGAAGGATCACCTGCAAGAAAACAGTACAACATCATATTTCCCCTCTACAAAAAGCAAAACACAGCAGTCTTCCAAAGATCCCCCCTGCTCAGGCCGAAAAGCTGCCAAGATAACTAAGTAGCCTTTTTCAGCTGGGACCTCCTCAGCTGTACCAGAAAGCATGAACTGGATAGTTGTCACAAGGGTCCCTTACGTGAGGAACTTGTTTGTGTGGGAGCCTGGAGCTCAGTAGGGACTTCAAGGACTGATGTGTTAGAAACAAAAGCAACAGCTGTAGGCTCTGTCTCTCTTTTGGAAATGGGAATGAGTTGGTACAGCTTTAAAGGAAGACACCATCCAAGCAATTTCATTTTTCACCATTTATGAGGACATAAATGGACAGGTGCTCAAAGAGCTTTAAGATTGCCTCTCTAATTTCAGCTGACTGAGATGAAGTTCGAACTCAGTCCATTTCAAAGCCATTTTAAATTCTTTCATATTTCTTTCACACTATGCCTTGCCCAAATTACTTCGAAGAAAACAGTCAGAAACAGTTTATGTGGTTTTGTTTTAAATGCAGCTATATTTCTTTCTCCAGTCCTTGAAGGATCCTAACTCTTTGTGACAATTACTCTGAAAAATTGAAAATTTTCACTTTTATTTTCTTATAAGATAATCATATGCTCTCACGGCAAAAGAATTTTGAAGAAACATGGACTTATTATTATAGTCCACCAGCCCTAGTATAATATTATCTTACTCATTTAAATCCTTTCCTAAAAACGTCTAGGTAAAGAAGGGTTCATCAGCTTCAAGTGCTTCTTTTAGGTCTGCAATAGCAAGTCATTCCTGTGCACGCACTTATGACACCGATAATCTAAAGCAATTCATTGCTGTGAATTTCAGCTTTTCTGCAGACTTTATCACCAAAGATTGAGATCGACTGCATGAAGGCATTTAAAGGATGCAATCAGTCTCCCTTCTTCAAGGACACCATACAGCAACGGCCCAAACAGCAGTGGTTACACTGTGTACAGTTACAAAGCAAAACACATACAAAGCTGCTTACCTGATAGCTGGAGCACAGCACAAACAGGTGAAAATGACTTTTTTCTAACTGCTAAAGAGTAACCTTAAGTATCAGGACAGGGCCAGTGAAGTCAGTGAAAATATACTGATTTATACTAGCTGAGAAACCAGTCTTAATACAAACTTGACAAATGTGTGAAACTTTTTAGCGCTAATACTCTTTATGCATTAGGTAGTTCACCCTGTCAATGCCAGTAAGCCCTAACTGGTAGAACTACTGGGTCTTTCCTTCCACAGAAACAGTTTTATGCCTGTGTTGTGGGGCAAAACTAATCTAAAGGCAGACTATGAGCCTTCTTTGCATGGGGAACCCTTTAAACAAGTGAAAAAAGTTACAGGATTTACAGTCTGCCTAGATCATCCATGCCAGGGACATGGCCAGGGAAACACCTGAGCCATCATTGTACCAGAGGATCCCTCAGCTTCTGGGAAGGGCAGCCACAAAAATTTTGCTGAGTGGGAAGAGGACTGAGGAGATCTCCAAAGCCGATCCAAGCCATGGGAGTGCTTTTCAGTTCCGTTCACTGATGATGGAGAAAGAGGGTTTCACAAATATTTTAAACCAGAGTCGTCTGGCAGCGGCTTTAGTGTGTCAGCAAGTTTCCCACCTGGAGGGACATGCCACGCTAAGCAAGGGCATTCGCCACAGAGCAGTAAGGTGGAGTTTTGTCTCCCTGTGCCAGTTCTGTGCTGTAGAAGAAGGGACTGTGTTAAAAAAAGACAGGAACATCAGTTCTGCATCAATGTAGGACTTTCCAAAAGAGGATAAATATCCATTAAAGGAAATGCAGGATTTTTCTGAAACAGCCAAGAGGATACGTGCCAAAGAGTCTACATTTGCAAATAAAATACCAGAGTAAAGTTAGTTTTTGGCAAGAGAAATGCTTTCCCCACCTTAGCGGTGTATTAATTAACCAGGCCTTTTACTTTATGGAGTAGAATATTGCCCTTTGCTGTTTGCATTCCTTTCTGCTAACCCAGTCACTTTGTATATCCTGAACCTGTTGAGCAACCAAAGCTTTAAATTGACTGCTAATTTTGTGTTGGGTCAAATTGATTTTGAAACCAGATTAATTAAAGCAGATGAAGCTTTGTTTATCCATTATTCATGAAGCTCATGGAACAGGAGAGAGTGCATTAGCTTTATTTAGGATATTACTTTAATGAACTCTTTTTTTTGCCTCTTAATGCTCCTTTTGAGCAGGAGTTAATCTTTGTGTTGTTGGCTTTTTTTTTCTTTGGTGGCCTAATACAGACAATAGAGTTAGCAGATTTTCTTGCTCCGAGAAAGCTGCAGCTGACAGTCTCTAGCAGTGACTGCCTCTCACCATAATTCTGCAGAGGGAAAGAAGAGCATGTGTGCGTGCTGAGCAAGGATCTCCCACTCATCCTGTCCTGCTGCATTTGGATGCTGTAGAGGGGGGTGGATATGCTCACTCAACATCAGAGCCAGAAAATCCACAGACAGTTAGAAGAAGCTGCTGAATAAATAAACCAGAACCACCTAACTGCAAGCGTTTGAGCATCACTGTGGATGATCCAGTGAAGAATTCTTTTCCCTACAGAGCAGTGATTTATAAAAGCCAGGCTAGCCATGAGGGGGTGTAAAGTATGGACTAGAAAATATTACTGAAGCTATTACAGTGCTCTTTGCACAAATGCTGTATTCCTCTCTGGATATGGTTTAGTTCTAGTAGCTGTGTCTAAAACGATGTACTGAGACCTGAGATACTACTTGTCTCAGCAATTAATGGCATTTATGAGCAAGTGGAAGACTGGAACTCCTCAGAGTAAAAAGAATGAAAATAGAGCTTTGCTAAAAACTTGCAGTAACATCATATTTGTAAATAAAATTAGCTAAGCAAAAGTAAGTTTAAACAAATGAAAGGTTGCCTTCACAAAGTGGGTTGGACTAAATTAAATGAAATACCAAGATGCCAATTAAACAAGATACAAAGGTAGGTCTGTGTGTGAACATAAAAGGATAGTTTGCAAATTTGGAAAGCAAAACATTTAACACTGCTAAAAACCAAGTCTTTTTCCTGCAAAACAGCAAACTGATTGACAGACCTCATTGCTACAGGGTATTAATGAGAACTGATGAAATTGAAGATGGACGTTTTTACCCACATGACTTAGGAAAACCTCTGGGTACAATAGCGAGAACACTATAAAGAATCCAAACTTATATTTCAGGCTGTGAAACAACAACAAAAAATTAGGATGAAGCTTTCATAGAAACAAATATCTGTTTTCCTCTTACATAGCTTCTCTAAGGAATATGATATTAGCCACTGCATAAAAAACAGGGTAGTAAATCACACATCGCAATCACTTGATCCTCTTAACTGTGGTATCTGAATATTTCATGATCTCCATGTGTTTAGCCTCACAATCCACTTGTGGATGTGGGAAAGTGATTTGTGTTTTAGAAATGAGAAACTGAGTGGAATGAAACTAAGGCTGTGGTCCTCAGAAGTGTTTATTCACCTAGTTACTGTGGTTTCACACAAAGCTGCAAGAATAAGGCACTGATCTTTGTACCCAAGGTGTATTCCCCTGGTCACTGCTTTGCACTCTTTTTAAGATTAGGTGGCCCAAATTGACTACCGTAACAGTTAGTTTTTGCATCTGTCAACAAGAAAAGTATTTGTCATTTGCTTGAAGAGAAAGATTGTTGCTAAGCAAAAGAGTATCCAGCAAGGGGAATGTGAAGTGGTTAGAGAGATCAAGGCAAGAAACCAGAATGATGAAGTGAGAGCTTATGTTCCCTTTATTCATGGCACTTTTATTAGTGCTGTATTTTTAGATAGCTAAAGTGCTGTTGTAACATCACCACAGAAAGTACCAGGTCCTGGAGAAGAGGCAGGAAAGGACAAAAGGCTGTAAAGTACTGAAGAGGGGGGATAAAACTTGCACTAAAGCTGCTAGATAAACTCGTGGATGTTGAAGACTAAACCTCATTTAATGGGGCTATATATCTGGTTTAGTTATCGTTATGGTCAATGTTATCCAATAAACTTCTATTAAGTAGATTAGTACCGGAGGGTATACTTCCTGTTTATGAGCTGGTAATTACTGCATCTTGAGCTAAATAAACTTGGAACTTGAAGGATGAAATTTTTATAGGAAATAAATTCCCTCAGCCTTGGTGTTTGTTAGCTCAGGATACGCTGGTTCCAAGCTAAGCGGGGAGCACCACGGTACGTATATAAAGACACGGTCAGCTGGCTGCTACCGCAGAGCTCTGCTCGCTCTCACACCTTCTCCAGACACTGGCACAAAAAAAGGTGGAATCAAGCTCCCGTTGGCTCCTGTGGATAAGTTTTATTTAGGAAGTGTTTTGGCCTTACATTGCACAAGTTGCAACAACATTTTTCATCTGATCAATAGAACAGGATTAAAGGGGTGCGGCCCTCAGCTCAGCAGGCTCTCTGTCTGCCCTGAATGGAGACCAGAAGGGGTGATAAGGCTGGTGGCTGCTGAACTGCCCAAAGATGGGCTGTTTCTAACAAGCTTTAAAGCTAGTTGAAGGGAACTAATTTTGAAAGGAGTCAGAGCTGCTATATGGGTTCAATAAAAGTGGGTCAAAGCCACTGCCTAACAGGTCTACATTTCATCTGTCTCATGGCCCATTTTGGTCAAACCATCTTCTGTCACCAAATAGTGGGGTGAAACCTGGGGTGAAGTGTTGGCTCTTCTGAAGTCAACAGGAGTTTCAGTGCTGATTTTCATGGACGTGAAGGTTAACTCTGTGTCTGGCCGGGAGAATTACGGGTCTGGCTGGCATGGGCAGCGTGCAGGATCAGAATAAATAAAAATTCCCAGCACTGTGATTGGCTGATGGCTGTAAATAGCCAATTAGGCTGCACATGTTTGCAGATTAACAAATGGCCATTCCACTGTGGCTAAGCTGCATAGAAATCCTCAGTGTGGCTTGCTGAGAACATTCCACTGCTGCTGACTTTAATTGTTATTAGTTAGCATTATATGTTGAATAGGGGAATATTTTAATGTAATAGCCGTAAGCGCTAAAGCTGAGTGAATAATTCATAGCAAATTATTTATTCAATAAATTTAGCCTTTTTTACTCTTCAGTTTTTCAGGAACAAGTTTATTATTTTCTCAAAAGAGTAGTCATTATTCAGAATTACTTTCTAATCAGTTTATCAGAATGTTTCTTGCTCTGCAGATCCCCTGGGTAGGCTATTTTTTACTAAATCCGTAAGCCACACAGCACCATTGCCTCCCCTGTTTTGAAGTGTATTACCCTTTAGCAGAAGTTTCCAGTGAGGACTTAGGTTTAACCAAAGGCAACCTGGCTCCTCTCACTCCCAGAGTCCCTGATGAAAGGTATGACACATGTTCTGCCACAATGCTTTTATTTTCTGCAGAGGCTGGCCTAGGAAAATGGTCAATGCTCTGGGGGCTGAGGCAAGTTTAGGACTGAGAATTTCTGCGTTACTCTGATGAAGAATATGTGTAATTGTCCCATCCCCCTGGCCTTCATACTGGGCCTGCAGAGCATAAGAGATGCAGCACAGATTGCTTCAGGATCCAGGATAGGTATGAAAAAGCCATTACAAGCTGTCCACCGATAAACAGCACTTGTCTCACTGTCAGAGGACCCCAAAACATACGCTGTTGTTATTTTTTAATTTTTACTATTTTTATCTTTTTTTTTTTTTTAATAGTTCACAACTAAAGGAAAGCAGATGAGGAGAGCCAACAAACAGGACAGAATCCCCACTCCCACACATAACTGCATCGAGCTACCCTCTGTGCACCTCTCCTGGCTCTGCACTTTAGAGGTGAGCAGGTTATAGCTCTGCTTTTTACCCTCAGCTGGCTTCCCTTGAGCCTACTTGCAGCAATGCTTAGATAATTTTGTTGCAGCCATTTGCGCCTCAGATCTGCACCTCATGCCAGGTGTCTGCCTCAGGTATTTACACGTGTACGTGAGATCTGAGAAAAGCAGAGCTAATCAGTGAACCTTGATAATTAATAAGCCTTGAGATCTCACAACGCTTTGCATTGCTCCCTTGTCTTCCCCCAGGTAGCCCAGGGATTGCTCCCACTCCCCCTGGTGGGGTGCGCTCCACCTCAGGGGCTCTGGCTCAGAGCAGCCTCTCTGTTACTCACAAATCTGCGGGGCAGCGCTGCATCCCTCCTCTTTCCAGTTGCCAGGCGGTCATCGGCATAATGCTGTTCGTCATTGGCGCACGGGTGGTCTACTGTTTACTGAAGACCAAGCAGGAAAGCAAATCGTTTGGGTAAGCTCTGCTGACAGTAGAGTACAGCTTTATTTAGTAGAATTTGTTTCATACAAATGGCATCCCAAGGTACTTATCAAAGTTAAATAATACATAATAGCAGAGGGAGAGAGAAATTAAGAGGCACAGGCATGGGAGCAGAGACGTTTTCAGATGAGATTTGAAAGTAGATGGAGAATCGGTGAGGCAGAAAGAAACAACAGAGAAAAAGACTGTTCCAGATGGTGGGAGGCAGAAGGGGAAAAAGCTTCTGCAACAGCCGTGGTTTGAGCATAATTAGGCAGAGAGATGACCAGTGCCGTTTGGAGAGGAAAATAGGAACCAAGGAGAAGGAAGAGGAGTTCCAGGAAACAGGCTGGGGAAAAGTCACAGAAGGCAAATAAATCAAGAGGAGTTCTAGGAAACAGACCGGGAAAACATCACAGAAGGCAAATAAAGAAATGAATGGGGAGGTGTCGGAGCTTTCTCTGTAAATGTCACAAGAGTGATTTGGGAAGTCAATGCACGTGCAAAAAGACTGGTGTGTTCAGGGTGGCTGGAGGATGTTGAGATGGAGAATTCAAGCAGAAATGAAAGTCAGGCACTTTACTTTTCCGCACAGAATTCCCAGTAAGAAATAGTTTAGTATTCAAAGATTATCAGAAGGTTTTACAAATATTTTTTCACAGATATAGGGACTTCTAGCAGTATTAATATTTAGGACAAGTAATTTTTCATAGTAGTTTAGCTACCCCAAATTCATCTCACTATTTCATACCGTACCAAACTGATCTACAGTGTTACCATATAATATGCAAGAACTTTCAAGAATAAATTTTTTGTTTTACTCTAGTAGAAAATTGTTGTGGTATGCTGGGAACAAGGCAGAATGGTGGGGAAACCTTGTATGGTGATGGGCCACAAATTTTGTGCTGCTGAAGAGGAGGATGGAGAATCTAGTATTGATCTCCATGAGGTTGACTGCTCCATATGCACCTGACAACCACCCGTAACTTAAGCCTCCTCAGAACAGCTCTAGCTGAGGGCAACCTCTTCTCAACCCACAACACCCACAACTTTGGCAGGGAGAAACACTAACTATGGAGCATGAAGAAGGATCCACTTCTCTGTAGGGCTGAAGCCTCTCTCTTTTTAGAGGTTTTGGAGGTGATCAAACTTCCATCTTCCTTGCTCAGGGCGTGTATGAATGACATGTAATAAAGGGAAACATGAAAATCCTCTTGTCTCCAGCCCCCTGAAAAGAGGAATATGGCTCTCTGTTTTCAGAAGGCCTGTGATTCTTGGATTTGAAAAAAAAAAATGGCATGTTGGTGCAAGAAATTTATGTGTCAAGAAGCCAATTTCTGCAATTATCAGGGCAGCCCACTTAGCTACGAGTTGTTCATATTTTGTTTAAAGCTCTTTACTAAAGAGTTTGCATTGTGTTTACCTTATTAAATGGCATCAGTGAAAAGCTTGATTCCTCATTCAACAGCGCTGATAAATAAGAGAGGAAAAAGTTGTACGGCTGGACTTTTATACCAGCAGACATTAAATGATTACTGGTTTACTTTTTATCGTGCCATAGCAGACATAATTTCCCTATGCGCTCTCTTAAATGAAGGGTCTTTCACCTGCTTACATCCTTCCCTGCTGATAAGAGAGGAATGGAGATTGTGTTCCTAAATGCCAGCAGCTCCAACAGCTACAGAGACATTAAATTAAACCGCTCCGTTATTTCCACTCCTTTGTGCAGGACAGACATGCCAGTACCTGGCCAACCTTCCCCAGGCTCACCAGTGACCACTTGGATCCTTGTAGTCCCATGCCTTCCTTGGTCCTCTCATATCACTGCTGAGACTTCCCACCACCGGCAGCCCACAGCAAAAAGTGGCACCAGGTATCTAGCAAATTACTCCCCTGCTCCTCCATGGGAACAGAAGCTACCCACAAAAATGGTGGGTTACACTGGACACAGGAAAGTCTTAAGCCTTGCAAGAAGCATACTCTCGTTGACCATCTTCATGTTGTCAATGATACAGGGCCATTTCCTTGGTCATGCTCCTGTCAGCTTCAATCGCACTGGGATGTGATGCAAGTTTAGGATGAAATTTGATTATCTGCTTACAATACTGCATCATGAAGATCTCCATGGCATTTTGTCACAGTTGGCAGTAGCGCAGGACACTACTGGTTTAAGGTCAGTGTTGTAAAGCTGTTTTCCACGGCCTCAGGGTCACAGTTCACTGTTTGTGTTAGTGAAGAAGTGAAGAAAGCAAGAAATGGCAGAGCCTCAGTCCTGGGTGAGAGGCAGATGAACCAGGAGTGACAGATGAGCCACAGAGTGAAGAAAACATGGGTAAGGCAAAGCTAGCACATTCCCAGAATACTTCAGAACCTCTACAGCACGGACACACGATACCAGGAGACAGCACGTTTTGTAAGAGTAGTTTATACAGAGCATTACTGGGCCACGTGGCACTTTCAAGGACAGATACTTGTTCACAGGGACTGCTAACCTGGTCAGTAAGGACAAGTGTGATACCATCATGACACTACTTGGTCAAACCTCAGAGCAGAAGAAATGGACAGGCAGTCCCCAAGGATGACTAAAAGTGGTAAGTTATTGGACATCGGCCTTCCCCCAACAGGTGATTAATGCCTGGTCTGCTGACTTTCTAATTTTTTCAGCCTTGTTGTCTCCAGCTAATCCCAACTCCTCCTGCCTCGCTAAGTCTTTTCTCAGCAAGAGCAAGCTGCAACTGGGTGTCTGAGATTTTCCTTGTCGTTCCAATGTGAAGAAGAGAATCAAGAGCTTTCTCATTTACCTCTGTTTGCATGTTTTGTGATTGCTGTATTTTGCTTCAGTTGAAATCCTCCTTAAAAAACAAGCACTGCTTCCTTTCCATTTAGGGGCAAGAGGCAGCAGCTGCCTGGCCCTGGGCACAATTACACTCCAATAGCTGAGGATGGGAGTCAGTGGCAGCCTCATTCTCCCCCCAGCATTCATGAGGAAAAATTCATTTAGCAGCTCAGCATGGAGGGCTGTGCCCAGCCTCCCCCTTTCCTGTGAAAAAAAGAAGCATTTGAAATGGCAGCAAAGAAGAATACACACGCACATTTCAGCTGTTTCCTCTCTCAGTTACTGCTATCTGAGTTTTCCCATGCCCTCTGCAAACATATTTCCCCCCATCTCTATGCACTCCCACTACACTGAGGTGGTTAGCACAGAATGGACACACGTTTTGTTCTGTTTGTTAGGTGCTTAGAGGTTTGTGGTCTTTCTGTCTTTATTTTTCTAGGAGGGACTGATTAATCAGGGGACCCATACTGTGTGAATGAGCTCATCATAGAATTGTAGGATCATAGGGTGGTTTGGGTTGGAAGGGACCTTTAAAGATCATCTAGTACAAACGCCCCTGCCATGGGCAGGGACTTCTTTCAATCAGGTTGCTCAAAGCCCCGACCCACCTGGCCTCGAACACTTCCAGGGAGGGGGCATCCACAACTTCTCTGAGCAACTAACCAGCTTCACAGTCACCAAAGAGCTCATTGCTTTGTGATCACCCAAAGAAACCAGCTAAAATTTGATGCATTCAACATCAAACTGCTTGAAATACAAGACCTAAGTAGCTTGTTCCATCATCTGGTGAAAAGGTATGGCTCTCTGAATGGTCCTCTTCCAACCAAACCTAGCTGTCAAACAAACAGGAAAGTAGTGTAGTAGTACTTACTACAAGTCAGTTGACCACACTAACCACAGAAGCTCATGTGTCTTCATGGCACAATTTGTGGTTACCAGATCCTGAAGTCTTCCCTGAGATATTTGCATAGCAGCTGCCACTAGCATTGGCTGTGTTAGCTACTACACTTGCTGTGGCTGCCTGGTTTCTAGGTCGCTTCTGCCCCAAACCAAATACATCATACTTGCCTCCTTTCCAGAAGAGAAGGATGATGTTTTATTCATATGCATGTGCCTATCTGGGATAGAGTGACTATCTTCTGTGACTACAGAGGTACTTTCCACCATCACAACCACTCAGGAAAGATGTTTCCCGTAGTGGATATGCACAATACTTTTAAGAAACATTTATGCCAAGGATCCCATATTATGTTAAGCTTCTTGTACTATTTAACCTGTCTCTCATTATAAGTATCTGCAGTACCTAAAGACTCTTAGCTGTTCGATAGACGTCTGAAAATTGTAATGCCTGGATTTTTAGAAACCAGATATTACCACACAACAACCCACAGTACCAAGTGCACTTTTGTAATCTGAAATTTAAATGCAGATCAACTGATTTTCAGCCTTTTTATCAGGCTACTATTTTGACACATTTTTCCATGACCTTATCATATTGGAAAAAAACAGGAGTCACAGTCACATGAAAAGACTGTTTCAGTGCAAACGATTTAAACTGATGCTGCTGAACAGTGGTTCGTCATCAAATTACAGGAGCAGATACGTGATGTTAGGCAAAACAACTCAAGCCCCTCTTCTGTCTCTTGCAGATACAAAAGGTGTCTCGCACAGCGCTGCATACAGTGTACCCAGATGGTGCTTACTGTCTCTAGGACACACTACAAGCCGCCCTCCCAGCCTGAAATGATGCAGGATGACTGCCTCAGCAATGGGGAGAGGCTTGTGTTAGTACTGAGTGGGTGCTTGCGTAGGTGAGCTTGTTTCTACAAAGGTGAAGAACTTTAGCTGGAGGGGTTCAGACAGCACCCTCTAAAAAGAGAAAAGAGTGAGGGGTGGGAAAAGAAACTATGCTTTGCTTTGCCTGTCATGGGAGTGGTGTGAAGCTATCTGAGACTGGGAACATTGCCTGCTGGGCTTGAGCCTGCTATTTGAATTGTGGGTAGAGAACTGGAGATGTGTGGTTTCAGAGTGGGTGAGTTGCCAGTATGGTTTTTATCTAGGTCTTGGCATTCCCAGAGATCATCAGTAAAAACTAAATCTATAGCTGGACTGGCAGCCATGCACCACAGACAGACTGTGGGAGCCTGGTGCAAATGGCACAGGTGAGGTTTTTGTTGCAGGGGTCATGGTGATGATGGGCCAAATCCTGTGAGGGAAGATCATCTTACCATGTATTTGTATACTGCTGAGCTCTGATGCTGGCTGGGACTTCTAGGAGTTCTGATAACCACAATGACAGGCTCCTCCCAAGTTTACTCACACTGCACAGTTGCCTATATTCTGTTTTGTAGAGAAAGCCTTATGGAGGGGACTCGAAGGCAGCCTGGGTCCCTTAAGCTAAAGCTTAAGGGAAGCAGAAAAGTTTAAAAGTATGTCTACTTTGTCTTTTTCTTCTTTTTTTTTTAGTGCAATTTAGTTAGATTGTTATGCTAAAAACACATCTAGGGGGAAGGGAAGGGGAGAGAACAGGACATGTCCTATTTTCTGACTGAAATTGTTAATCTGATGGGAACTTCTGAAAGATAACAATGTAATGGACAAAACAAATGTACGGAATCTTTTTAGACCATGGACATCAATCATGTGGCCTCTCTGAATATGTGTACTGACAAGTAAGATATCCACTGTCAATCATGAGATGGTGTGCAGTGGAACAGCATTATAATGGAGTGGTGCTCGGTCCATGCTAAAGTTTGTGCTGAGGGCTGGCAATCAGGCAGGGAAGCAGTGCCCTTGTCAGGTTTGTTAGAAAGAACCCACCTCTGTCCCTGGAAGCTGCCATGGGATGGTTTTGCCTTTTGCTATCAGGGAACAGATATTACAGAAAGTGCTGTAGTGTTTTTCTTTGTTATTGAAGGAAATATAGAAGTGCTTTAAGTACTTTAACGTTACTCTATTCAACGCATGGCGACAATGACAGAGGCTGGAGAATGCTATTCAGCGGAGCATAGACAGTGGGTGCAAGTCCAGTCTTTGTGTACAGTCTTCTTACACTTGCATCACAGTCTACGAAGCCATAAGCACTTCCTGGCTCTAATGAACACCAGGTAAAGCTGGAAGCCACACACACGAAGCTTCAGGGCAGTATATCTTGCAGGCTTACATATTTAGGCAGTTGGACTAGATCATTGTAGGCCCCTTCCAAACGGAACTGTTCTGTTCTGCGCTATTCTATTCTATATGTTCAGTGTCTGATATAGGCATCTATGTTTACTGTCAATTTTTTTCAGCTCTGGACAAGTATCTTCCTCCTTTGTTTGCACGGCAGGAAGCATAGTGGATGACTGTACCTCAGATGAAACATTTCAGCTCACTCATACCTTCCTTGGGGAGACATGCACAGCACGGGTGGAGCAGCCACAGGATCTTAGGTTTCTCCCTGAGTGCTTCTTCACAGGTGCACTAGTCCCCTCTGAGTGGCCACGTTGTCCATGGTGTACAAAGAAACTTGAATGCAAATGCCTTTGTAAGCACAGATGTTTGCATGGAGCACCTTATTTTACATATTTCCTGCATATTCCAATGTTGTCGGGATATGGATCTTTGGACAGAGGACTAAAATACGTATAAAGAAAAAATACAAGATTTTTTCATGCCCTGGTATTAAATGCCTATATTTACAGGGACAAACCACACCTTATCTAACAGTTTACAGGAAGACTCATTAGGATCTTTATAGTCTCCACTGAGTATACTACAAAAGCAGCACACATACAGCAAAGAATATATAGAAAGATATCTAAGGGAGCCACATTTTACAGTGAAATTTCTAGTTCTTTCATGACTGAATTTGATAGAATAAAACTGACTTCTTTGATTACGAACATCCTTGTGCAGGATCACAATGCTACCTGGAACGGCAAAGACTGGATCTCACTTTTCAAATGCTTGCAAAACAGCTATGATAAATTTAACTTTTTTTTTCCAAAGAAATTCTAAAACTTCTTATGGCTGAAGTAGTTTTAGTACAAGGTCATGCAAATCTACAAAATATATTTTATCCTGCTGAAATGAGCAGAATAGCTGTATCACAAGGGAGGGGTATGAAATCCATTGTTCAAGGACAAATCTTTTTGAGTTTCATCTATGTAGGCTGTTAGAATTGAATTATCTTCTGAGATAAAAGGTCTATCTTTCAGCTTCATCATAAATATTCGTACATGTGATGTAACCATATACACAGCCAATCCAGCCCTCCATTTCCCATACATGTTGAGTGTATGTTTAATAATGATGAAAGCTCTACCTGGATATGCTCTACAAACTATCTCCTACTTCTGTTCACCTTAAAGTTGGGGTTTGTTGCAAATGTCCATTACCAGCAAGGCTAACTGCCTTTAACTATTTGTTGCCTGCCATTTTATGTAGGCACAAGGATGGATTAGTTGAGAAAGTCTTTCTTCCTGTTCTCTTCTAGAGAACTGAGACAAGGAGCCTCTTCTTCAAAGACCCCTTTGAGTTGAGCAGATGATAGGCAATTCAGGCTCAGCATTACGGTCTTTCATGAAGACAGCCTGATGCTAAAGCAAATGACTTCTCCTATGCCTCTTAAAAGGAAAGAGGCAATCTTCCCCGTTCAACCTTATGTCTAGGCATGTTTAATTTGCCTTCTGACTGCACTAAAACCATCTTTAAAGGGTGTATAATGAGCACAGTGTGGCTCTACTGTCTTGTAATGCACGATTAGTTTGCTAACAACTTGTTTGAGTAGGCATGTGTGTTGCCTCATGTCTTTAAGATTATGCCTGAGCAGGAATGAAAAAAATCACAATTCTCCTCCTGTTACTCCTACTCTAGCCTTCCTCTGGAGCATTCTCTCTCTCTTATGTCTGTCTTAATTAGATCATGCCAGTCCTAATTTGAGAAAGCAGATTTTAAACAGGGAGAGAGGAAGGAAACACTCAGACAATATACTAATTTTAGACAGAGACAAATGTGTCTTTTTCCATTAAGGAGAGGGAAAGAAGGAAAGGAAAGGAAAGGAAAAAAATAAGCAACAACAGAAAACCTGCAGGTGAAACTTGTGCTTTGTATCTGAAGTGGTGATTCTATCAAAAAGCACTAGGAAATTCAGCTAGAGAGAAGTCTACAGCCGAGACAGCACTCTGTTACCAGCCGTAATGGCCCTCTAGCTCTTCTCACTCAAGATCTACTACAGAATAACATTGCACATTTCCATTCAAGTACACCCCAAACATTTTTATAGCACTCAGAAACGACAGGAGAAAACAGCATGTGTTTTTGACTCTGTATCTTCTCCCTTGCCCATCTGTACTAAAGCTCGGTGTTACCTGTGGCTATTATCTTCTGAAGGATTTCTCCAGTGTAAATATCTATATGTATGTGTGTGTTTAGGATAAACACAAAGTTCAGGGTTCCAGACTGTGGAGTTTCTTTTGTGTATGCATGGATTTAGAGGATGATGCCTTTCACATGCTGGATGTAAACAGCAGCTCCCCACCAAGAAGACTTTTGTTTCAGCCTGAGGGGGGAGGGAAAGCCCTCAGAGTGATAAATAAGAATTTGTGCCAGGCCTTGAATTGGTTTTCAATACGTCCATTCTGTGACTGTCTTGTTGAGGAAGGATATTTAAGACGTGCAGTGATTGTTGTTTATTACTGTAAATTATTTATCTCTTCCTTTCTCCTTCTATTGCTGTAAATTGTGCACATGTGGAATTTGGATCTGAGAAACACACAGACAAAGGGGATTATAGTTTATTCCCCTGAAATGATTTCTCCTTCAGATTCATCTTGCATTTTTCCACCTCATCTCTCGTCACAGAATTATCAGCTCTGAGCCAGGATATTCCATGCTGACAAACCTGGGTGAATGTCTGGAGATGGAGTTGCAGTCCAGCTTATTAATAAGAGAGATGACATTCAGGAACATTTGTAAAAGTCTATTTTTTGCAAATTACCTGTGCAGAATAAACTGGACTGGTTGAGGTGGGAATGAGGCTGTACAGCATCTAATTTCAGTGATCTGGTCTGACATCCTCTGTTTCTGATAGCAGCCTTGTCCATGTCCGCAGAGAAATTATTCAGCCACTTAGTGTGATACATTGAGTGGGTGAAGTCAGCCTTTGCCCAGGTCAAAGAAGCAGCCACACAGGAGAGTCTGCCTGGTCCAAAGAGCAAATACAGCGTTGTCATCAGAACCAAAAGTAGGTGCAGTACGGGTGGGTAATGCCTTGTCATGGGAGTGACGAAGCATGCAGTGTGGGTATTTTACGAAATGCTGTGGTGCACTCACCAGCCAGCACAGGCATACGAGAGGTACATGGGCTATAGAGACAGATGCCATGCAGTGTGGCTGCGGCCAGTGCCCTGCAGCTGGAGCTAGCCCTCAGTGGCATGAACGTGGGCCACATAGCACTGCTTGGTTTTACACCAGGAATCCTTCTTTGCAGTGCATGTAAACGGAAGGCTGGATGCAATTTAAGAAAAGAGATAGGTAAGGTAGAAATAATGCCTACTGCAGACCAACAGGCTCTCGATTTCTCTGTTTGGTTGTCTTCTATTTAAGAGGCTGGCTTTCCTGTTCACCCCAAACTGAGCTCACACAGTGAAGAGGCAATGGAATAAAAGTGAGTTTCAGCAACTTATATGCTAATAATAAAAGCTCAGCCCATGATTAAAGCACCCTGCCAGGGACTCAGCAGTAGATCCTCTGGAGGCCTTTGCACAGCCAGGAGTAGCTGGGTCACAGCAGACCCTGCAGTGCTGGCAGTTCTTTTCTTCTTTAGGGAAGTAGTTCAATTAGGCTTCTTTTCAGCTGCTGGAGTTTTGTGAAGAGGCTACAGCAGAAAACTGCTCAGGGGTGTTCAGCTGGCTTTTCTTACACTTCGATTCCTAGTTTAGCAGACTCGTCAGATTCCCATGTAGCAGCAGTTTCTCGTGCCATTGGTGAGGAACAAGTGACCTTTCCTCTCCACTGCAGACTTCGCTGCCTGAGAATAGACCGGTGTAACACCCTCTGCATGGGACTTCGCCTCTGAGGTCACTCCCAAACATGAGTTGTCTGCTCATTAAATAAAAGTATTCACATATGACATATTACAACAACAGAGGTCAGAACTTCAGATGTGAATGCAAGCCCTGATAACCCCTCAGTTTCCTGTGGGTTTTGCAGTCTTTCCTGTTGGAAGGTTGTTATGTGTCAAGCAAGGTATTAGAACAGCTTTAACATTCTCAGCAAAGTTCACAATAAAAGCTGTTTATACATCAGATAATCCAAAAGGGAGGAAGGGAGAACGGGAGGGAGGGAGAACGGGAGGAGAGGAAAGAGAGGAAAGGAAGGACAGCATAAAAGGAAAGACAATGTCTATGTTTTCCTCCTCCTTTCTCCTCTTTGCAAATGAATTGCTGAAAACTTACAAAGTCCTGCATTTTTTCTTATACTGAGCTAACAGTTTTCTTCCTACTCAAATGGCAATGCTTTTGAAACAAAAGACTTTCCCTAACTCTGACAGAACAGTGATCAGGAACTGCCTTCTTAAAATACCATAGAGGTCTTGAACTAAACAGATCAGTTTTGCGTAAAGTCTCTCAGGTGTGCAGGGTCAGAAGAAGAGGAGAACTCAAAAACAAAATGGTAGATGATGTCAGAAGACAGTAGGACAGAATGGGGTCCAGGCTGTGGTGTTTTAGATCCTGACAAAAGAACATTACAGAGAGCAGACGTGGTCTGTGTTGACCTGGTGTTCCAATCTATATCTTCTGTCCAGGACCAGCTAGAAGCCACTGCTTCGCTGTGTGGACTGTACTGTCTTAGTTCCTGACTGTGCCCATAGTAACAATTCTGAGCTGGCTTCTAAAAACAAACCTAAATGATCTGACATGGACCCTAGGTTCCCACCGTCTAAGCACTGAAGGGCTACTCCTTTGACCATTCTGATCTCTGAAATACTCAGAAACACTTCTTCCCGCAGAGTGGGTTAGAAAAAACACACTAAACAAATAGGACATCTTTCTAAAATGTATCTAATCTGACTTGAAAAAGCCCAAGCAAAGACAGTCCCACTTCCTTGCCCAGTAAGCTACTTCAATATTTAGCCGACCTTGTCGCTAGAAAAAGGCAAGGTTACCTTCAACTTCCTAAATTAATCTATTCCAGGTGGTACTCCCTATTTAGCTCTGTCATGAGAACTTTTTTGCAAGCATGAACACCTTTATGCAACTATCCTAAGAACATGTCGTTGACTGTCGCACCGTGACCCACTGTCACCCCTGGATATGTGAAGGAAAGAATGGAATAGTTAGAAAAACTATCACGCTTCCCCTAGTATATCACCTCCGTTTTGTACAACAAGGTATGCAACAAGGGACTTACGAGGTGGGACGCTGCTTCTGGATCTTTGCCTTCTCTGGTAAAGCAAACGTTCTGCTCCTTAAGAATCCCGTTGTGAAAGTTTGTTTTTTTCCTGCCACTGGGTCATTTCTGTTACTTTCTTCAAGTGCCTTTTGACATTTGCAGCACCCTGCCATGTAGAGTGTGCACAAAGACAACACTATTCCGAGTGAAATAACCCTGGAAAAAGTGGAAGGTGGCTCTATGACAGACCACAAAATCACTGTCCTCTACTCCCGAAGCTGAAACTACGTTAGTGGTGAGGCACTGGGAGTCAGCCCCTCCTGACTAAAAATCAAGAGCAAAGTTATCAGCCTGGTGATTGTCTCAAAAAGAAAGTAAAATAAGTTAACTTTCTGGGCCTGTCAGTTCCTTTACTTGGACTATGCAAGCACTATGAGAGACCTGGCGACTTGTACCAATGTAATTACTGACAGGTACCTTCTGTAAGAGAATTGGACTCACAGTGGGTTTTCTCACTTCTGTTTCGGATGCTGCTGTTGTCTTTTACCCAGTGTGCAAAAAGCCAATCAACACACAGAGTGGAGATATTGTTTATTTCATGTGTGCGCAGAGATGGGTGCGAGGTGGCAACTCCACAAAGCCAGCACAACTTGGCTAACACACGGTAAACATGAATAAATTTCAAGCAACAGTTATCAGTGCTCGGGCATCACTATTACATTGGCTGTGCTTCACCATGACCTAGCTGAGTCCACATTTTAGTTGTTAAGGCTAGTTATCCTGCTCATGCTTTTAATTTTGTCTTGTACTTTTGGCTTAAAGCACACTATGCTAAATCAAAAGAAGCAAAATGCACCCAGCAAAACTGCACTGTTGCCTTTGTTTTCCTTCCAAAGCTGAAAAGTGTCCTTACATTGTATGTGTTTTACCCTTCTCTGTCCTCTTCATAAGGAATAAGCTGCAGATGAGCTTCAGACTTTTCTCCTCTGAGCTGTGCTGAAATCTGCCTCTCTTAACAAGCAGTTTTTGAATCTTATAAACACACCACAGTTTGGCCCATGTTTTCCTTGACACTTTGCCAAGCCTATTACACGTGTCTGAGCAGCCAGGGAAATAGAAGAATTATGATTTCCATTTGGCTTCTACTTCTGCTTATTCTAATTTTCACTGGCTTTGAAATACACTGAATGCTTTTCTTTTGTTTTATTTCTCCTTGTCATTTTGCTGGTTTCCTTTTCTTTTACTCTCAGAAAAAATGAACAATAAAAAACTGCCAAAATTAAATCCCCTTCCCCTACATTACTTTTTCATAAAATAACTTATTTGTTCCACAACAAGATTTCATTATCTGAAAAGTATTTTTGCAGTAGGAATTATACTAATGAAGTCATATGTAATCAGAACATATGGAATTGCCTTACCATTATCTCCGTTTCAGCTGCTTTGGAAGGAGGCTGACAGCAGGGTATGTGTGCATGTGAAATGAGGCAGTAGCCATGGCAAGTAGAACATTCCTGTACCATGTGCATAGGAAAGCCTGTACCTCTGAAGCAAAAACATTTGCTTTTCAGCAGGGCCTATGCAGGCTGGAAGTATAAGCCAACAAGAACCTTATGAAATTCAGTAAGAACAAATGCAAAGTCCTGCATCCAGCAAGGAATAACTTCTTGCAACAATACAGGCTAGGGACTGACTAGCTGGGGAGCAACTCAGCATGTGCTTGGAAGGGAACATTGCTGGACATAAGCATTTAAGGAAGTTTCTGGAATTGCTAGGGATAATTTATGCATGGATGTGTTGGACAAGCCCACAGAAAAGATGCTCTGCTTTGTATGCTGCTCAAGAGTAGAGAACAAATGATCAGCAAAACAAAAGCAGTCTTATGATGAAAGCTGCAGTGATCGTAAGCTGGTAGCATGCAAGTCCCCAGGTGATGTGAGGAAGGCAAGCAGCAACGTTATCACCCTGCACTTCATGAAAGCATGCTTCAGCTTGTTCAAGGAACTGATAGAGGGGTTGCCTAGGAGGCAGCCTGCCAGGGCAAAGGACCCTGGGAGAGCTGGCTGGTCTTGCAAGACAGCCTCTTAAAGCCCGAGAATGGTCTATTCCAATTCACAGGAAAATGAGCAACTGTGGTAGGAGGGTGTCCTGGCTGCAGTGGGTGTTTCTGACTGAGACCAAACAAGTAAAGGAAGCATATGGAAGGTGAAAATGGGGACAATACAATCCAGGAAGAATACAGAAAAGCAGCGCGCAGACAGGATGAGGAAGGCCAAAACCTGCTGAAATTGAAACTGTGAACCTATCCAGAGAGTCCAATTTTACTGGCAAATTTTTCTCTGAGGCTTCCTGGACAGTTGTGCCCACGGCAGAGTCTGGGGACCAGAGAGGGACAGGAGCATTATCCACAGCAGAGAAAGACAGAGATAAGGACCACTTAAGAAAAGTAAACATGCACAGCCTGTGGGTCCTGATGGGGTACTTCCAAGGTTGCTGAGCAGGCTGAGAACTTTGCAAGGCTACTCTCTATCATCTTTGAAAGACCATTATGATCAGATAAGTTTCTTAAGATTGCAAAAAGGCAAGCAACAGACCTGTTTTTTAAGAAAAGGGGGAAAAGAGGTCCAGGGAACTGCAGATGTGTCCTCGGTCTCTGGAAAGATTATGGAGCAAACTGTCCTGAAAGCCATGCCCAGACATACAAGGAACAAGGTAACTGGGAGCAGCCAGCCTGGATTTACCGAGGACAAGTTATCTCAACAAAACTGACTGCTTTCTCTGATGATATATAACTAACTATGGATGAGGGGAGATCACTAGATGTTGCTTACCTTGACTTTCCTGATGGTTTTGACAGTTTCCAAGAATTGCTTTTTAGAGAAATATGGTTTCAATGGATGACTTAAAAACCCTGTGAAAAACTACCCAGACTGCTGACTTCAGTTTAGGTGTCATCTGTTCAAAGACTAGTTGACAGACAGTTACCAGCTATGATTCTTGAGGGTCGATAATGGGGCAAATGCTGTGTAATATTTTCATTAATGACCTCAGCAGTGGGTCAGAATGAACTGTTGCTGAGTTTGCAGATGATGGTAAATTGTATAGAGCATTTGAAACATTGAATAACAGGGCTGTCATTCAGAAGGACCTTGATAAACTGGATGAATGGTCAGACAGAAGCTTCCTGAAGTTCAGCAAGGGAAAATGCTTCATTCTGCGTTTGGAACAACACAGGCCCATGCAGCAGCACAGGCTGGGCACGGACTGGCTCAGTGGCAGCCTTGCAGAAAAGAACTTAGTCTTGATGGACAGCAAGGACAACGTAAATCAGCAACACATGACACTGAAGGGTAACCACTTGGTAGGTAAGATTGTAGAGAGTTTGGTTTGTTTAGCTGGGAGAAGAGGAAGAGCAACTCAAAGTCTTCCATTAACTGAAAAGAGATTGTAGGGAAGTCTGAGCTGGACTCTTCTCAGACGTGCCCAGGAAAAGGACAAGAAACAAGCTGCAATAAGGGAAATTCCAGCTGGACTAAAAGAAGTCAGATTTCACAGTGAGAAAGGTCAGATGCTGGAACAGGTTTCCTAGAGAGGTGGTGTGATCTCCATCCTTAAAGCTACTCAAGACTTTGACTTGACATGTCCACAAGCAACCCAATCCTAGTTTGCTTTCCAATCTAAGTTATCATATGGCTCTGTGATTTTCAATGCTGCTGAAATTTCTGGGTCCTTGAAGGACAGAAATTTATATGGGATTACCATAGCCATACTCCTCCTAGTTTTCAACCTGCAAAATATTGCTGCTGGCATACTGGGTGGGACTTCCTGGAAGTGTGTAGGAGGTTTCCATGAAAGAAAGATCAAAATCAAATTAGGGGATTTCAAAAGATCCACCAGTTCTTCATACTTGAGTTCCCTTCAAAAAGGAATTCAATGGACCATATTCCTTATAAGAATCTTTTCTGTATACTTGATTTTATCTTCCTTTGCATCCACTGGATGTTCAAAGGAAGGGGACACACAGGCACTTCTTTCTTGCTCTGGATTCCTCTTGAGTGGCCATGGTTTCAGAATGAGAGAGGCCAAATTTCTGGATCCTAATATTGTGTCCCTCGTCAAAATGTCAGAAGATCCTCGAGTGCTGAGAAGAGCCTGGGGTGACAGAAATCAAGCTTGCTGGTTCTTTGCTATTCCCACCAGCAAACACAACGCGTAGGGATTTTTTGTAAGGATTGTATTGTGATCTAACTACTGTCAGACTCTGAAAGACTAGCAGTCTGGTTGCTAGTTATACTTCTAAGAAATTATGGCTATAATTATGGCAAAGAGTTTCATACGATAGAACTGGATCAGCAGATTGATGCAGTTAGTGCTGAGGCTTCTCATCTCCGCTTTACGCAAGCTCCCCTGGTCTGAAGGCCTGAGCATCCCTGTCATGCATACATGTTGAAATTGTCCAAAGATAAGCCCTCCCACAAAATTTTGTTTCCTTGCTTATGAGCCCTTCTCTGAAGCACCACACTATACTTTTGCTTTTCAGGCAGATGATGGTGATATGTGAATGTTACTGCCAGCTGTAATAACAACTCCCATGTTCAAAGAAGCCTTATTCTGCCTCTGCTTGCGCATTTCTAAGTGGTATCATAGTGCTGCTGTCTGAACTCCCCACTGCTGGTTCATTCAATGTTCAAAAAAGGTGTCACAGGGTGGAGTAAGAGGGAACACAACAGTGGTCTTAACCCTACAGAAGCTACTCTGGGAGAACACTCAAGATTACTTATACTCCATGTCTTCTCCTGGCATGGAGAAATACTGGAAGCCCTTGCAACTGTGACTGCTTTGGCTGTGGTTCTGGGAGGCAAACTCTCACTGGTGAAACTGCATTGTTCTTAGGACACAGGACAACTAGCAACTGAAGTCTTTCAGATGTTGCAAGTTTGAGGTCCTCAGCCATGAACTAGCACTATGTCTTCATCACCATTACACTCAACTTTGTGAGCCTGTAGCTGTGTCAGGGAGTGACTGTTGCCCTATGGAGTCAGCACTTAACTCTTACTGATGGAGTAATTTGGTGTAGGCAAGACCATCACAGGCAGAAAGGTGACTGAAACTTCAGGGGTATTTTTCAAGCCACTTTTTTTCAAGTGAGTGAGAAACACCAAGAAGGCTATTGAGGAGTTTAGTCAGATGCAGTTAGTTGAGACAAGTACAGATGAGCACACACAATCTTTTGAACATTAAGTGACATTCATCCTCTTGGAGTGATATAACCAGTTCCCTGAAACAGGTGGAGGTACTGCTATCTCAGATTTACTAAGGGGTTGTCCTATTACACGGACAGATACTGCTTTTGTGGTGACCATAATTGCCCTGAGGAAGATGAAGATATAGCATCAGAGAGAAAAAAAAAAAAAGTCATGGAAGAAAAAACAGAAGGATAAATAAAGGTTCTGGTCATTGGGCCATGTCATCAGGAGCAGCATAGCAGATGCCAGACATGCAGCCTAATCCCCTGCCTAGGCTCAGGAAGGAATTGAGCAGTACATGTTTGGGAAGGGTATGGGACTACTGCTCTAGTGTTACTGAGCAGAAGCCATACGAGGTCACTGGTGAAGGATCAGTGGCTAGGAAATTATATGACCCACACTGGTGCACTGCAGATGGACTGTGACAGTCATTTTGCTTCATGTCATTGTCAGCCAGCCAAATGCACAAGTCCTCTAGAGAGAGAGATGAAGGATTTAAATCTCTCCTGATGGCTTCGGACTGATAGCTTATAACTTTATCAAGTATGCAAGTACTCTGCAGCAATCAGGAACATAACAAGAGTCATGCATGGACCAGTCTCATGCCCCCATATCTATACAAGACACTCACCCACACATGGTGCAGACACCATCCCCCTTGCCCTTGGGATTCCCAACTATCTGATGTTAATCAAGAGTCAAAACACATTCTGGGATGGGCTGCTTGCCTGAGTGCCCCAGCTGGTGCTGCTGTGGACCTGTAAGGAGGGGTTATTAATGGCAGCCTATTGGGTGTGAGGCAGTGTTTTGCAGCTTTGGCAACTACATTTTCATCAACAGGGGGAGGAGTGTGACTCTCAATACATTCATTTAGTCTCCTTACCAAGCAGAGCTAGCTTCTCCTCCATGTCCTTAAAGATTCCTTTGCCTGTTACAGAGAAATATTGTGTCTGTCAGTGTCTTTGAGGGCCTGTAACCACCAATACTTAAAATCAATGCTGTGTGTCCACCATAACATTACAAGTTAAAATAAAAAGGATAAAAAAATCTAGATGGGATGGTGTGATAAGAATTAGACAGCAGCGGGGGAGAAGAAACAACCAGAAATGCAACTTTTACTAGAAAGTAAACTTCTAGGTCACTTATTAGTCAGCTTCACTGCTCCTGGTTTATTAGCATTATATTTGTGTGGAGCTGGTGGGTGTTTTGTGTGTGAAAGCATTGCTGTGCAACAGCAAAAACTTGCCACAAATTTAAACTCAAACTTATACGAAGAGGGGAAAAAGCAGCCTGTTCACAGGAAGGATTTTTTTCATCTGACTTCATCCTAGGCAATTAACTTGAAAGTAGAGACCTGTTTTGCTCCATAGGGGATGGAAAAAATACCCATGCCATAAAATATGGTGAAGGATGAAGGAAATTGAGCTGAATTCACAAAAAAGTCAAGCAAAGGGGTCAAGTGAGATTGCTCCATAAAGCGTTCATTTCTAGCCTTTCTGCAGAGCTTCAACCAGTACAGCAAAAGCTCTGATGCCCCATTACCCTTATTTCAAATTCTCTCTTCTCAGCAGTTCAGTTCCCACAATGGTGACAGGAAGATTTTCTCAACGATTTAAAAAAAAAAAAAGGGGAAAAAAACAACAAACAGACAGATTAAATCCCAAGCCTGTCCAGTTCAATCCAGATTATCCAAGGGCAAGCAAAACCAACTTTTTTTTCTGTTTCTGCCTTGCAGGGAGCACCATTTCTGGACTAAAGGTTTTCTCCTGAAACAAAACAAAATAAATATTATATCTGATATTCCATTTTCTATCTTTTTTTTGCCCCATTTTTTAAGAAGCAAAATCCGATCAACACAGCTGTGCTTCCTAGATACCATAGACATACCCTGCCAAGATAAGCAGCCCTTCTCGTATCTGAGCAAATAACATTTAACTCCCTACAATCTGAACAGTATAATCCAGGTTGGAGATGCAAATAGGGACTTGAAATCCTTTCTGCCCCATAAGAGGGGTCATTTCTTGACTGTGAGAGTGGAGTTCCTGTGCCCAGTATGTAGAGCCGTTGAGGGTTAGATGATGTCACCCTAAACTGAGTCTTCAATACCTCTCTACATAGCAACATGGGGACATAGCTTTGTGATTTCTTCCAGCAGCGATCTAGCTGCAGGAACTGACAGTCATCTGGTAACTCATTATTCAGAGAACGCCTCTAACAGTCTTATGCATTTGGATTAAAGTCAAGAAAATACCATAGTTCATGTCTGTTCTATGGATATTCAGCTTTCTTACAAGGCCCCCTTTGCAACATAGAACAAATTCATGAGCAAGCACAAATGAGCTATTCATGCATAAAATGCTGGGAACAACAGGTTCAGTAAGGCCTAAGAAAGCTATTTTGTCAAGGTTAGTATTTCAGGAAAAAAACGGGAGGCAAGGATGAGCTGCCTGCAACAGGAGAGATTGAGGCCAGCTGGAGTAACCTTCTTTCTAGACCTCTGAGGGTAAAAACCTGAGGTAAAAGAGGGCTTTAAACATGGCATTAGATTTTAACCACAGCAGATTTGTTTCTTGTGTTGGATACAGCCAGAGGGCCCTGTAGTATGTTTATTTCTACTTATTGCAAGTTGTGTGCTACGTAGACCTGTTAGTTAACTCTGTTATTTAACTGTATAAGAGCACAAATTCATGTGCTCGTACCTTATTACCAGTGCTTTAATTCAGAATACATGTTGACATGATTTTGACCTGTGCCAGCCAGCACTGCAAGATAAAACCAGGTCACATTTCAGGGGATGGCAGAAGCTGCAGGCTTTTTCTGGTAGGCAGGTTGAAGCAATACATCTTCAGTTTGTTCCCTCTGGTCTGCAACTGTAATCCCAGCAGGCCTGTGCTTGGTACTGCCTATCTTTCACAAATACACCTTCAATAACAGCTACAAAAGTCAGCTCCCTCCTTCTTTGCTAGCCTCTGAGACAAGAGCAGACCTGCACACACAATATAGTCAAGAATTAAGAGGGGACCATGGTTCTGGTCTCCATGCACAGAGTAACGGCAGAAGGACAGGGGCTGTCACCAACAAAGGTTGGTGGCACTTGCTTGTGTGATAATATGCTGTGTGTTGGGCCAAAGGTGTTGTGTTCTGGATGCAAGAGGCCATGAGGCAGAGAGCAAGCAAAAGTTTCCTCCCTCTGAGGAGTAAGCATGCAGCTAGCTCAGCACAGAGAAGCTAGCTCTGCGTGGGGTATAGGCAGCTGTACACACAAGCTGGTTCTGAGCTAAGACATGGTCTCTGTATACTGACAAAGGTTGTATGACCACTCCTACAAATGGCCAGCCACAGGTGTTTCAATGTCAGCATGTTGAGTGGCCCAGGAAAGGAGAGCTGTGGTGGGTGAGAGAATATCAACCATCAGTGTGACATTGTCACTTCCAGGAAATCCCATGTATAGAGGAGAGCTGTGGTCAGTCACTCAGGCAACAACAGAATTGATCTGTCAGAGCCAGAGTCCCCACCACCAGCAGCCCACTTAGTGTTTAGGTTAGTGCTGCAACCAAGTACATCAATCCAATAGATACTGTTTCACCTGCTTGGCTCTGCATTTCAGGAAGCACCTCTCTTGCTGTAAGGCACCGTGCACCTTATGTCACAGTCTGCATGGCTTCACAGAAACTTTCTCCATTGTTTGACTAGAGTACCCTGTGTTCCCTTTGTCTGGTTTGAAGAGCATGAGTTACCAGAGAAACATCCTCAGACCTGATTTGTGAATCAATGAATACAGACATCTGCTTTTCTTCCACACAGACCTATGCAATGACATAATCTCTCAAGGATTCTTGCACCCCACACATCTTTTTGTAGCTCTTGCTATAGACAGAGCAGCTACCTGAGTGCCAGCCACAGCTGGAAGACCTTTAGATAACAGCATGAAACAAACCAGAGTGTAACTAAGTCAGGAGAAAAGAAAATAAGGTGTGAAGCAGAGCACAGACTTGAAAGTGTTTTCTTCTTCCAAAGTGCAAGAAAATACAATTGTTTTCCAGCATGCTCCTCCTTTTCACGGCAAAGGGGGAAGCTGCAGCAGGCCAACCAGTGATTTCTCTCCCTGGAGTGGAAGTCAATACCATGCTTCCATACCAGGCTCATCTTCCATCCATGGAACTTCTTATGGGCAGCCTGTGGCTAACCAGTGTAAGCAGATCTGGACGCCATTGCCAGTTGTACACTCTGATTCCACACGTGGACTTGTAATCTGCACAGCAGACTGCCTAGTTTCAAAGCTCTTCAAAGTATAGCTAGAACCAGCGTTTCACATTATAAAGCAAAAACTGTCTGGTGTGTGGTTTTTTTCCAGACAGGTTCAGGAAAATTGAGAATTTTTTCACAAATTTTACACCTCAGCTGTAAATATAAAAGTCTGCATGGCAATGTCCAGTGATGAAGGAAGCATGAAGAAAATAGGTACAGAAGTGTTTTTTTCTGAAATGGTACCAGTAACAGAAAGGGCTTCCTGCTAAATCCAAACTACTGTATGTTAACATTTGACTTACAGCTCAGGAATACTGGAGTTGAAGAGCTAGGTTTTATTTGTGGATTCATGCAGATAGTCGAAGAGCTGATGCTCAAAAGGAGTGTGATTTAAATTTAAGATTCTGTCTGGAAGGTGGAAGCTGGGCTGTGGCATACTGACCTGGGGTCAGAGTTTCCCTGCAATGCTCACAGGTGTTAGCTAAACTACTCTAAATGTCAAACCACTGTCTACTTAATAAATTTAATTGAATCATGGAATAACTGACATTTGAAGGGACATCTGGAGGTCATCTGGTCCAATCCCCACTTAAAGCAGGGTCAACTTTGATCAGGTTGCTCAAGGCGCTGCCTAGACTAGTTCAAAGTACCTCCAATGGAGTGTGAGAAAGGAAACGTAGATCCACACTGGGGGATATGATTTAGCGTTTCAGAAACTGTGTTTGGGAGAGTAAGGGAAGGAATAGAGTATATGAGCAAGAAAAAAAATAACATGATTTTGATACAGGAATTGTTTAATACATGTAAAGGGTGGGACTGATATTGTTTGCTCAATGGGGGTGTAGCTTTTTGAAATTTGGGAAACAGTTTTTGTTGCAAATAGCACACCACTAAGCATAAACAAAGCCTCAGGTTAGCATACAGCCTGCTCTTTTGCATGTCTTCCTAATACAACTGTCCAAGAGAAAGGAGAAAAAAGGTGTTTTGATAATAGATTTGAAGCTCTTCCTATTTGTTTCCTGTTTGAGTGTTTTCATCTGTTGGGGCTACAGGAGATTGGCAGCAGGTAGTGTTTTTAGACTTTTCTGGGAGAAAATATTTGAACTTACAGTAGAACACAGTGTTATGTAACAAGTGACTTCATTGTGGTCCTGCACTGTTTTTCTCAGGACTTCAGTGCTCATCTCGTAGCTGCTGGCGACACTGAAGATTTGAGTTCTTTAGTGCTACCTCCTTGCAAGAAGCATTAGATAGGATGCCTAGTATATTAAGATTAACAGAAAATCTCAGACAACAGGTAGCATCAGAGGTACAGTGGGGGATCTGTCCAGAAGTGTGCCAAAGCCATCATTAAAGTTGTTCCATCCAGCAGGCAACAACTTTTTCTACAGGCATCATTCTGAATTAAACTGACCTACATTTTAGCTCATCTATAGTTATATGCAGGGTGAAACCACCCCAATTCTTCAGAGTTGGACTGGGGTTTCAGCACAGCAACTGTAGCTACAGAACAAAAAGTGTTTCAAAGAGGGTTAAATTCAGAGAAGGTTGTGCTATGGAAAGGGGACTTCCCTTTGCAAATGCTCTCACTCATTATAGTAGAAACATTGGTTCTAACTGTCCAGCTTTCAATACAGGAATAGGCTTAAATCTTCACCACAATTTGTCTCACAGTATGCAGGCTTCTCCCATTTCATCCTGTAACTGATCACAAACCAAACTTTTGCATAATTGAAAGAATAACTCTAAAACATTGACCTTTTTTCCTTATAGGGTGTAGAAGTTGAAAGGATTGCAAGCTTATACTCAGCACCAAGTTCTCCAGCCTCCCATTAAGTCACTCATCTATAGTCTATTCCTCCAGCAAGTGTTAACTACACAGATGATCCATGTATGCCACTGTACTCATTTGCTATGTGCCTCATAAGACATTTTTCTCTGCCTGCCAACAATAGGTCTCCTAGCATTTCAAGGAACAGACACCAGGAAAAGTGAGAACAGTGGCTAAGACTGTGACCATTCAATTCATCACTTGGGAGCTTAAAACTAAAAATCTAACCCATAAATCACAAAAGTGATCCTTAACAAAAATAGACCAAAGAACAGTAGTTACAAGTTCCAAATGCTTGCTTAAAAATTAAAATCTACAGCTACATTCTGCTTTCATGGTTTTCTTCCAAAAAAAATGTCAGAAGTAACTAGCAAGTATGGAAGACTGCCTTCAACATTTTATTTCCACCCTCAGACATTTGGATACTGGTCCAGATTTCTGCCAGTCATTACTTGTAAACCTTCCAAGATGCAAGGGCTACAAAGAAGAAACAGGTATAGAAAGAAGGCGTAATGATAAAAAGCTTACTTGGCCCATCTTGGATTTAGAAACTAAATTTTCCTTAATCATAACATGCAGTGAAGTCACTGTTTTCTTATGCCAACTGCACAACCAGAGGGATTGTATAGCTTTATCCAGACCTTATTCATACCCAACGGTTGTGGTGGATTCGTTGTTTCAATTATGCATGCTCTGAGAGTAGAAGCTGAATTCATAATGAACTTCCAATGCCATCAAGGAGAAAATCAACTTCATTTGCTGAAGCAATGTATGGAGTATTTTTGCCTTATGCCTGCCTGCAAAACCGTTTCCAAAGACAGCAGGAGGGAGATAAGTCTCATATGTATAGAAAAATAACAGTACACTTACTTCGTCTCTCATACCCATCCATTGTTCCAAATTGCCTCTATAAAACATACTCCTCCAGCTTGCTGAACAGCCAGCTGAGCCTTCCCTTCCTTCTCCCTAGGTAACCTAACCAACTCCCCCATTTCTTCACTCCTTGTCAGTTAATTATGACGACCCAGTAGCTCCAAAATGCACTCCAGAGATACACATCACTTCCAGAATATGGTGCTCAAATGTGTCTAGCACAAAATTCATTTTAGCCTCCAGATAGGACTGAAAGATTTCAAATATTGGAAAGGTGTCATCTCCTGATTATACCCCCTCCTCTTAGAGACCCATTTTCCCTCTGGTATGGTTCCTTCTACTCCTTTTATTCACCTTCAATGGCAAGCATAATCCCAGTTACTCCACTGCGGTAGAATCGACTGAGTGACAGACAAGCACAAAAAGTAACTGTATCAGGTCAAAGCCAAATTTGAGATTATTTCGCATTCCAGACAAAAATACATTTTCACAGCTGAGGTTATGGACAGCACACGTGATCTGCCAAAGGAATGAAAGTAGATCCCAGAATAGGCTAGACAAATCTTAGCAGCCTCATATCTCCTAATAGCCCCATGTAAGGTATAAACTAGAAAACAACTACTGTCACAAGTTCAAAATACGTTCCAGATTTGTCCTAGAGTTTGTTTATTGAGAGGGGAGTGGAAGAAAAAGCACTTTTAAAATGCTTTCCATTCCTGAAGACACCTCCCATACTGTTACTCATTCAGCAAGACTTACAGTGTTTTCTTTCTTTTTACCTAGTGAAAACAAACTCAGTCTCATTTTTCTCTGGAAATTTTATTAGCCAGAAATGTGACAGTTTTATGAGGCACTTTGGACAGCCATTATGCTGCTGACAGATGAAAATAATAACAGTACCTTATACAAGTGAAGTACCAAAATAATGCACTAATTAGCTAGCTTTATTTCTCACTATGTACTCCTTAGTTTAATGAGTACCCCCTCATCTTCCCATCTTCCAGACTAAGGAAGAGCAGCAGAAAAGAGGTGAAACCTGCTGACCCAAAGCTGTAACAAATTTGAAATACAGCTTGAATTTGAACCCAGGACTCTGATGTGACCACCAGGCTTCCAAATACCTGATTCCCCTAGGGGGAGGAAGAAAATTTGAAAAAAACAGCTCATTTGCTGACTCTCAAATCCAGCTAAAAGGCTTCCTAGTGACATAAGGAGAGGACTGAATAGCAACGTGTCCAGAAAGCCTTTTGTTTTCACACTGTAAGCTTTGATTCTCAGCTTGGTCAGTCTGATGGCAAGCAAAAGACCATTTCTCTTTAACAATTCCTCGGTGGCCTGCACAAAACAAATTGGTTGTTATCTTGATCTTACACGGAATGGAAATTGAACAAGATAACCATTATAGCTGTGAGAATAACTTAGAATGATTTATATACTCAGTGAATCAAACTGTTTTTCTCCTTGCAAAAAAGTTAAGGCTTGCACTAAAGAGGGATCCATTGGAATGGAACACACCCCATCCTTCCCCAAATGCAGATTGGTTTTTTTAGGTGTGTGAAGATCTATGCCTGTACAATGCAGTATAAACACATGCAATGCAAGTTTCATATGTCTTTGCCAGTGAACTTGATTGCCACTTTAGAGGGGAGCAATGAGCTTACATTAATTTCAATAGAGCCTGGAATTAAGCATCCAGCAAGAATTATTCTGATGGTGTTGATATTTGGTATTTCATAACTGATCAAAGATGTCAAAAGGATAAAGGGAGTCTCCCTCTGAAGTTCTGTGGGTAAGGTTTGTTCCTTCAAGAGCATAATATTAAAGCATCAAGATGAAAGTGGCAGGTGTTTACTTTTTACACAGAAGTTCTGCAAAGGACCTTGAAATATTTCTGCTTCCTTCCTGTAACTGGAGCTGAGATAAGCTTCCAAATCTTGAAATTGAATTTCCATCCTCTGGAGGGCTTTAAAGCACCATCCATTTTTCACACTGTAAAGAGAGGGTGCCTGTGTCAATCCATTTTTAATAGCTGTGTTTAGTTGTGTTTCTTGATTCAACAAATACAACTCATTTCATTTGGAAGGAAGGAGCAAGAAAAGGTAAAGAAAATGTGCTAAGAACCTTTGAGCCTTTCATGAGCCACATGAACCTTGCCTCATCACGGCTTTCAGTCTCCCAGTACCTTAATTTTCTATAGGTGGAATGAAGGTGCTCAATGCTTTCCTGCACTACTTCCCAAAGGAGAAATTACATGCTTCAGCGTGCAAGAAGCACCAACATTTCCTTTCCATTTTTGTCTACCTGACCCTGGACTCTGTTAAAGAAACCCTGCCTGCTGTTCTGTTAGAGCTACATCTATAATAGTACATTCAAGTATGCCCAGAAATATTCAAGATCTGGAGCATGGCTGGCTATGATAACAAACAATCAAGCAGACTACTCCCTGGCAAGCCTTGGCCTGCGCAGCTAGTGTCCAGGCATGGCTGGTCTGACTCTAGCCAGGCCCCTTGCAAAAGACATAAAAGCTGGAAGCAGCGTGCTAGGAAGTTGGAGTGTCTCATCGCTTGGAGAGGAGGGTAGAGAAGCTTCAAACTGGGCAATTTGCAGTTCATTTGTGTGCATTCATGAGCCTCGGATGCAGAAAGAGTTAGACAATTTCTGTTTTCAAAGATGGCAAAGTCTAAGAGTTTAAACCAGTAGATTAAAAATATTTTTTCCAATAATAAATTGGTTTCTTTTACTCAGTTTAATTTTTGCTTTTTTGAGTTACCATTTTCTAAGTGGAACGCAATAGATAAGTGGTAAAAGAAGTAATGAAATTAAGGCTTGACCCTTGTCTTAAAGTGGTCAGACTAGCATTTTACCGAAAAGATGTTAACTTCTTCTGAGAGATGTTTGCAATGGCGTAAGGCCCTCAGGTCAAAGAAATTCAAGACTGAAATCACGAGTCCTATTTAATTTATTTTAGACAGGATGAGAACAAATTCAGAATGTGCCAAAAGGTGCTAATTTTATTAGCCTTGCCCATCCAAAGAGCAAACAGCTGTCAGTTAACTGAACATATTCTTTATCAGTCATCAGCACAATGAAAGGAAGGATGAAACAATTTGTCTGCCAAAACAGACATACGAGGCTGCAGGCACATGCAATACAACCCAAGGGCAAGTCACAGGCTTAGCAATGTGAAGAGTTAGCAGTCACAGCCTGCCACTTCCACTATTCAAGAAAGCTCTGGTGACTACCTGTTGACAAATTGGAAAGGAATCGGAGCAAAAATGCAAGTTTATTTTAATGAGACGATATGGTGCCTTCTAGTAGAAGGCTTAAATATATTAATTGTACCTGGGTCATTAAAAGAGTTACTAGATCATGATCTAAAACTACCTGCTGGTGGAATGGGAAAAGGTTCTGGCAGTAAGAGGTAAAGTCATATGCCCAAATAACTGGCTGAAGCTAGCCAAATTCAGATTAGAAGTCAGGTACACTTTCAGAATGTTGTGATCAGGGGGACAATTTACTGAAGGGTGTGTGGATAATCTATCAGTTGAAGTTAAGATGATGTAGCCTTAAAGATAAGAGCTAGGTCAGCCAGAAACGGTAATTCTGATGCACAAATTTCTAGATGTGCATCTGTGCTACAGCAAGTCTAAGGTTAGGATCAAAGGTAGACTTGTAAATGACCAAGTAAAGGCAAGTGTCTCGCCCCTCAACAAAAAGACACATGCTGACTGCCACTGGACTTTTATACCAAAAACAGGTGTGATTAGAGACCCTTAAAGTGTGATCCACCTATTAAAATGTTGACATTTACTATCATGGTAATCAGCATCACTGTGAGACTATTTTCTGTCATCTTTGAAAAGTGGTACAAACCAGGAAACATGCAAGGACTGGAAAAAAGCCTCAAATGTTCCCCCATCTCTAAAATAAAGGGAAAGGAAGAGGACTCAGGGAACTATAGTTCAGCCATCCTCCTTTTAGTTTAGGGGGAGACAGTAAAGTAGACAGAGACAGACTCTTCTCAGTCATAGACGGGAGGAGACAGGCTCTTCTCAGTCATAGACAGTAACAGTAGAAGAGGCAACGGGCACAAGCTGAAATACAGGAAATTCCGCTTAAGGAGAAAACAACTTTAATGTGAGGATAGTTAAATACTGGGATAGGTTCCCCAACAGAGGTTGCGTGGCCTACATCCTTGGGGATATTAAAAAAACCACCTGAACAACACCCTGAACAACCTGTTCTAGCTGACCCTTCTTGAGCGGGG
>Ga0065711_1026679_pt1 | contig 62534 bp, 46 predicted proteins | sample Hoacrofraction12_FD_59098 | JGI IMG/M metagenome (GOLD analysis project Ga0065711, IMG submission 59098) | Hoatzin crop microbial communities from Cojedes, Venezuela - Epithelial fraction 12 v2 (version 2) | ecosystem: Host-associated > Birds > Digestive system > Esophagus > Crop | place... | reverse complement strand
GAGAGAGAGAAAAAGCAAGGCAAATGAAGCTGCAAAGGGACTATCAGTAGAAATATTTGTCCTAAAGTGTCTGAGGGAAACTGCTGATTTTTGTTTATTGCTCGATGTCTTAGGCTGGGTTTGGGGAAGAGCCACTCAGGAGTTTTCCCTGGCATGGCTACAGTGTTTGCCCTGCAACTGGTGGAAAATAAGTCGGATCTGCCTCTGCCAGCTGTGTGGTGGCCCCTAACATGTGACCTGATTCCCACTCAGATGAGCAAGCACTTCGGCTCACTTGCCCTACCCTCCTACAGAGCTCAAATACCTTAATTCAGCACCATGCCAGGAGGCATTCACTGGGACTAGAAAGGATTTGATCTCTTCAGGTGGAAGGATCTATCCAAGAACAGACACTAACAAGAGACAGTGACTCTGCCATCCCATCTCTCAAAACAACAACTTAAAAAGTGGTTGGGAAAACTGAACAATGACCCATTCCATCAGATAATCACTGGTTGCATGTTTTCCTCTCAGGTTTTCTCATGGAGTACCAAAATGCTGTCAAGAAGGGCTTTAGGAAATTTTATTGGTTATCGTTTGTTCTGGTCTTGTTCTTCAGGATTAGGAGCAACTTTTGGGATTTGGGTGTACATTTCTTTGAATAAAAGGTTGGGACCACTGTTGCCAATGTAATTCTGCCATGACTGTATCTATGTCATCTCAGTAAGATCTCTTGATGCCAAATGAGTGATTTCTGGACCATGTAAGAACAAGGCCATATAGGTTAAGCCGACCTTGCCTAGTAAGTTGTCCAAGAAACATAAGCCTAAGAAAAGTAATACCAGAGTGAAAGGGAGGAAAGAGCGGAAGCTCATCAAACCTTTTCCTTCCCGTTCCATTGATGTCTTTATGATAACCAGATTTCATAACAAACAAAGATCTGGAAAAAACCTGGGACCCAGATTCCTCTTGTCCTTGAGGGGAGACCTGAGGAAATTCATAGAGCATTTCAAAGAAGCGTTTGATAAAATCACCTTTGAGTCCTACGCGGTCGTAGGGGGTCACAGAAACTCCAGTTTACTGCAGCTGGGAGGAGGCCAACAAATGAATCTCATTGCCAAGTGGTTGTGGTACAGGTAATTTTTCTGTCAAGAGGATTCAGTTCAAGCACACTTCACGTCTGATGAAGGCATTTCTTTTTTAATCTGGTTTTAAAATGTGGCCCCTCATTCGATGCAACCTAGCTTCTGGTGCTAAAGGTATTTGGTCCTTTCAGCACAGGATGCAAAACTAACTTTCTCCATACTGACCTTTTTACCAAGAAAAGGACAGAGAAAGCCAACACCTTCTGCTGAGGATGTTGGTCAGGTAAAAGCAAGGAAAGTGATACCCAGAGTGCCAAGGGAAGCCAAATAAGACACTAATGCCATGAGTCCCTTACATACTAAATTGCTTCATCTAGGTTCCCCCTACTCTACCCACCAGAGGTCGAGTTGCACCTAGTGCCTGTGATGACTTCTCTTACCCCCACTATCTTTGAGTGTGTTTTGGCAGGCCTGCATTTCCTGACTGATTTTTTTTACCATGAGTATTGGAAAGGCAGATGTGTGGTTTGCCTCCTGAGCAGCAGAGCAACTGCCTGCAGAATGCTGTTAGCTGGGAGATTTAACTGCATAAACTGAAGTGCTGTGAGTGGTGATTTTAGAATTGGCACGTTCTCTTTTCAAGTTATAAACCTATTTTGATATTTATATAACGTCATAAAATATAGCAGGAATGATTTAGTATGTTTACTTTCATAGCACAGCTACATATATCCTGAAACTGAAGCTGTTATTTTTGTTTTCTTTACTTGTTATCCAGTAAATATGTAAATTATTGATCACATCCACTCAGGCTTAGCAAATCTTCCATTCACATGTACCTTTTTAATGACTGAAATAGTGATTTTTTTAAGAGTCTGAGTACTAACATTAATTGGCATACAGTGCTGAAGGACTGCTTTAACCCACCTACCCAACAATTATGTCTGCCATGATAATGTCATGATTACCTTTGCTGTGAAATCACCATACTATTGCACGAGAAAGGAGGGGCAAAGTTATCTGGCAAGAAGAGTTTGGGTGACAAGGACACTGATTTCTAAGATGAGATTCTGCTGTTACTGCTGCTACTTTGACTTTCCTGGAGCTGCTAAGATGCAGCTGAAGGCAGAAATGGAAAAAAACCATGGCTAATAAAGTTGTTAAGAGTGTTCCTCATTTTTCTGACAAAGAAAGAAAGAGAGAGAGGGGAGGACTTTCTGAGATTGTAATGTATTTGCTAAGAGAGAGACAGACAAAGGTGGAGAGAGTGGAAAGATTTGATGAAGTTGGAAGGACTGAATAAAGGAAGTTCCATTCAGGGTGAGAAGTGTGGTCTTCAACATCACCACCACTTTGGCTCCAAATCAAATTAAATAATGGATGTTTTCCTTGACCTTATGCTACTTTCGCAGTGTGTTATATGATATGTTCAAAAATTAAACTGGCTTTTAATAATACTCCATACTTTGGTGTTATTATTGGAGTACCACATACAACCTAGTCCTTCAGGCTTCACTTGCACAAAACTGCCAGTGTTTTCAGAGCAGGTTTCACCAAAATGTCCAAAGAAAGCTTGTGGATACAGTCTCATTTCAGAGCAGTACTACACAATCCCAATGCTTGTTGAAATGGTAGCTGAAATGGGTTGGAAACAACACACCAGCAATGTATGGAGATATGGCAGCATTGCTTGTTTTCAAAAGTTTGGAAATACTATGAGGTCGGCTGGAAGAAGCAAGAGACGAGTGAGGCTGTTCGATGGGAAATAATGGACTTCAGGTTAAGGTGGAAGAGACAGACGGGTTCCTCTTGGAATCAGCTTGTTCATCTCTGGCCCCTAGAAAACGTGCACTAATGGACCAACACTATGAAGGACCTGTAACTGTGAGCTCAGAACTCTTTCAGATCAGCATAAATAGGATCTGTCTGTGCTTGTAGAGATGCCTAGTCTGCGTTTTTATAGGTGCATAAATAACTTGGCAAACTAAATTAATGCACAAGCCAGGTTAAGACCTTCATAAAAGAAAAAGATTGTTGCATTATTGGCATTAATATGATTGAAAGTGCGAGTGCAGAGATATAACACCATATGGTGGCAAGCAAGGCCTAGGGTAAGCTTTCTTCTTCCCCAGACACTGGGAAATACAGCGGCAACTTGGGGAAGTGGAGCAGAGAGTGACCAGTGTATCAACCTTGAGGATCTTCCTCAGGTTTTCCCTGTCTTCTTTGCTGGGGAAGGAACGGGGCACTTTGCCCATCCTTACCTACTGGAATCTAGAGCATTTATAGACTTTTCCCTTAGGACAGGAGAAGGATTTCTCTCATGCACTGCACAGTACTATTCCTTTATTTGTACTTTGCCTGCCACCTCCAAATGTGCTTGCCATCTTCACCCCAGACAGATCTCTCATTCAGGAAAATGCTGCCTAAAGTGAGGAATTTGGAAGAGTGCTTGAAAATACGGTTGGATGTGATAAAGCATTCAGATTTCAAAAGGAGAATGTTCAGAGTGTGCACAGAGCACTACAGGGAAGGACAGAGAATGAGGAGGAGGGAAGGAGAGCTCAGTGTTGTCAGAAAGCCACAAGACCTTTGAATTATTACACTGAAAATTGAAACTGCTCTATCAAAATTGATGGAAGTGCCATGTAAGGTTGTTCTCCTCTGTACCTTATTTCCAAAGTTTGCACTTTGAAATGTGTTTATCTGTAATTTAAACCTAGGGGTCTGACTCTGAGTGACCTCGAGTTATTTTTTTAAGCAGTCTCTATTTACGTGACTCCATGCACGATGACCCTTTGGGCACTGAAAGACATGCTGATGTGCTTTGAAATCAAAACGAATATCCCCCCCTTCCTTGCCCTCCACCCCTCCCCATGTTGTAGCTCCTGGAAATTTGTATTTTCTCTAAGACTAAGAAAAGATCACAGGAAAATTGGCTTGTTATTGTTAGGAGAATGCATGAAATTAATGGCATAGTTACAGTATTGTGCACACTGTTAAAATACACATATGTGTGTGTGCAGTCTCACATACTATTGCATGTGAGAGCACTGCAGCAAAATCATTGCAATTCATCATCTATTGTGTCCCACCACCACTACTTGAAGATGAAAGTTTCCAATACTAATGCTGCAAAGTGGGTATTATGTTGATTTATGCCAATTGGTTCTGTAGGTGCTGTCATATTATATTTTTAAGTGATGACATTGGTGAAGTACTGTTGCTTCCAATGTTAACAGCCCACTGGTGCTGGTGTGAAAACAGCAGGGGAGCCATCCACCTCTACAGTCTCCATGGTCTGCTAGATGCAGCTGGGAGCCGAGGACTTCTCCAGTTACTCCTTTTCTTATGCCTTTATTGGTACAGCTTGTTGTATGGAGTTTACAAAGGTGTTAAAAATGAGACATTTGTCAAATGCCTTCCAGTTTATTACTGTTCGGCTACAACAGGGCCCACTACAGTGTAAGTTACAGTCCACCTACCCTGATGTAGGAGCGGTGAATGTCCATCCGCGCGCCATGTGGTGGAGTAAGAAACTTCCATGTGAGCCAGCAATCTCTGTGCCTTACGAGCAGAAGCTTACTTATGCCTGTAAGCAAGGTTGTCTAGCCTCTCTCCAGCTGGTGAGGAGTATGGATGGTGCTTAAGACCTCCTTGCTCTCTACAGTAGCAGGACTCCTTGGAAGGACTGAAGAGAGAAGGGCAAGGGCAGTGAAAGGCGATGGTCAGCTGGTCTTCCTTTGCAGCATGGACACTCTGACTCTGCCTTCCCCTCCAGGACGGTGCAGGCTCATGTATTACTGGGTGCCTCATTTGTTTCCAGAAAAAAAGTCAAGACTTAAGAAGGAATAATACCAGTCTTAAAGCAGCTGAAAAGGACCTGTGTTTTTTGTTTTGTCCGTTTGGTGTACACCCTTAATTATTAATCATAGCACTTTGCTGTAAGCTGAGATGAAATGTATTGGCATTCACGTGTATGTAGAGCCAGTGGCCATCACTCTGTTTCAGCTAAGATGCAAGGAAGGACTGACATTTTCATGTTGACTCTGAAGGAGGTGTTTTAATGAAATGGAAATAAGTCAACTTATTTTGCATTCACCTTTTATGTGGTTTTGTGTTTGCCATGTCCTGTGCTCAGATGCATGCAAGACCTTCACATGATGAGTGTAATCAGGGACTGACACAGATGACTTTTGCTGTCCGGAGTTGGCTATGGGAATGTTTCGTTTGTACTTGGTATTTTGTGTTAATCAACAAAGCAGGGAGGGCATATTGACTTCTGGTGTGTGTATAACAGAGCTGATATCCAACAACACAGTAATAAAACATCGCACTCTTTTAAAATGATCACTGAGGTCATGCTATATTGTGCCTAAAATAACATGACCTTCACCTATCTACCTGTTGTGAAATTTCATCTGAAAGGATGCATTCTAGTTTTGTAATTTCTCTTCCTACCATTTCTAGATTTATTACATAAGCTCAGCCTGAACTCAGTTCTCTGATTTTGATCACTATATTAATTTAACTGAAGAGCCTCTAAAACAAAAGGAACATTGATAGAATGGAAGCAGAGGATATAGAGAACACAGCAATACAAGCCTTTCTTGCAAAAGAAAGTTGCCCTGAAGAAGTGGTAATAGATCAAACACTCTTCATCTCCAGGCATGTCTATGGTAATAGAAGTTAACGTTGGTCCATTCTTCTTATTGACACATCCTTTGTTTAAAAAGTAAACTCGGTTTGACTCATAGACTGTAATGATCAGTTTGTAACATATGGTGGAAAAATTTTAAAGGCTGGGTTGTGAGCTTTTTTAGCAGTGTCTCCGTTCAAGGGGGTGGGGTAGGAAAGAGTTGCAGCTATTGAAGCGCAGGAGGGGAAACACTGAGCAGTCCTTGGGAGACTGTAAGAGCAAAGTTTCTTGCTTTCTCCACTATTTCATTTTTGAATCCAGTGTGTAGTAAAAAGCTCAAAGAAACATCAAGGGTCCTTACTTGCTTCTGTCTGCTGGATACTACGCTGGAGGCTATGCCCTCTAGAGCATTGTTATATGAGATGGGGCAAGCAAGCCCCATATCACTCAGCATTCCTGCATTGCCTTGCGGGATAATATATCTCCACACTTTCTAAATGTAGGGTAGAGGCAGACATGCCCTCATGCAGGACCTTGGGGCCACTGCTGTCTCTCCCTGCAGACACATTTCTCCTCTGTACCCTGGTTACTGTCATGCTTGGATTTCAGCACTTCCTCAGAGCTTGGTGGCATCCTGGTTTTCCATTAATTACTGTATTTCTCTATCGAAATGATCAGTGATGCGGTAAGGGCTGCCAGTAAATAATACTATAATCATCCTTTTCTAGCATGTGGGGAATTGTCTCCATCCCTCTTTTTGCCTGGGGCATTTGACACCTCTGGCTTTGCACATGTGTGTGCACGTATGTGAGAGTGAACGTGCTTGAATGTGGGGGTGCGTGCATATCTGTATGAATGAGCACCCAGAGTTTGCTGTGCACATTTTCTTGCACAAAAGAGGCATAACAATTTGTCTTGCCATCACTAAAAGGAGTAGCAGCAGTGCTCAGCTAGGAAGGAGAACACCCTCCTCACCAGTGAAATAGCATGTTTGTGCTGATTGCTGTTATCGAAGCAGTTTATTAAGTACACAAGAAAGTCCAATAAAACAAAATCAGAGGTAAAGAAAGGTTGTAAAGGCCAAGACAACAACTTTCCTGTGAATCTACTCATTATGTGGTCATTTGGGCAAGTCATTGCTTTTCAGGGAAAATGATATTTTTGTGAGGAAAAAAGCAAGAGGAAAAAAAAGGAATTTACAAAAGCCAAACTGTTCTATCCTATTCTCCCCCTTTCCCTCAGCTCAATTTTCTGATAATCTCTGGTATTCACTGTATCAAATGGTGACTGCTGATTGTTTTGATGATAAATTGCCTGCAGTGCTTGTGGGACTAATTATGAGATGGCACATTTCATTCTACCACCTGTATAAACTACATTTTAGACAGGCACAATAAGGGAAGTATTCACAACAACACAATATTTTGGAAAGCTACAGACCTTCTCCCCGTTCCCTCTCCCACTCTCACTAATGGAAGGCTTCGTGATAGAGAGTCAAGTCTTGAGTCTATAAAGGGAAAACTTAAGGGAATTGGAGGATATGAATAAGGGAGAAATCAACCTGGAGGACCTACAGGAAAGGAGAAATGGGGATCTGGGATAAAAGAAAGAGCAGGGCAATACGTCCGTAGAGAAGGAGAGATCAAAGGCAGGAAAAGACCTGAAAGCAAAAAGATTGTCTTGGCACATGAGAGGGAGATGATGAGACTCAGAAAGTTGGCCTGGGGTGTAGATGCTCGATAGGTACAGACAAGGAGCTAAGAAGAAAGGGAGGAAATCTGGGTCAGACCCTCCTTGGTGACTGAGGACTGCTTGATATAGCTCAGAAAAGTGAAATAGAGAGTGAATTGTGACCTTTTCCGAAATCCTGGCATGGTCAGGACACGATCATTGCAATCCACACGAGACCAAAAGGGAAACCTCCTAACCACCTCTTGCTCCTTCTTGGGGGTGAGGTGGTGTAGAGTTTCCATTAACATTCTTCAGCAAGAAGAATACTTTTCGCACAGGAGAAAAACTCCAAATCATTATAAGCCATGTTACGTCCTTTGCTTGGTACTTGTCTCACTGAACAGGGATAAAACAATGGGCCAGAGCATTCAACTTTGACTTTCTCCTTTTGGAACAAAAAGTCCTTATTGCCTATAGCCTTCTACACACCGTTGTCCTGCCTATGCCCTCCGCTCTCCGGAGGTGTCAGAGAGTGCAGTCATGCATGCAGGTCCTTGTGTATGAGAGAGAAAAAGAGCATGGAACTGTTATTGCTTCCTGTCTTTTACACAGTGAAGCTGTCATGGATCCTTGCAATAGTAAATAAATAGTCTTCCTCCCGACCTCTCTGCTCTGGTACTGATGCTTGTATCTTCCATTTTGGTCAAGGGTTCCAGTGCAACAGCTGACACATAATAGCACACCACTGCTGCTCATCCATGCATCTATGCATGTATATGTTTTTAAACATTATCATCACGCTGACTAACTGAGTCAGCTCTTGTTCATACTGTCTTCAAACATTTTAAGTCCCTTGTTGCCACAGTGTTTTGTACATTGTATTATATCCCATAGGGATATCACTGGGATATCAGCCATATCGCTTTGTGATATGCTTTTAACCTCCCAGAATACATATTTTTGACCTCATCTGTGTTTGTCACACTTTTACTACACAATTGCAATCCTGGCACAAAGACATTATTTCAAAGAGAATTGTGTACATGTATATTTGCTTTTCTTCTTGCAAGAGACTGGTAAAAGTCATAGCAGTTGTATTAAGCCTTTCCATAGCACCATAGCATACACATACAAGAGATAGTATTTCCAGTGGTGCATAGTCTAGCTTTTTTTTTCCTGGCTTTCCTGAGAAAAAGAGACTAGATCATTGTGAGTGGGTAGAGTGTCTATCATCAGACCTCTCCTAAAAACTCCTGAATGCATTGCCCATCTTTGATCAAACTGAGATTGAGGTTTTGGGGGTATTAGGGTCCTACAGAGTTCATGCAGATATGTTCTGGATAGAAGAGAGACACAAGTTAGTACTCCCACTAAAGACTGCTTGTAGAGTGAGTACATCTGTATCATTAGACTTCAGAGAATAGACTCGGGAAAGAGTGGGAGAAGGAGACAGTGCTGGGAGTACAGAAATATGATGATATGTCCTTCTATGTGTAAACTTCTAGAGACTTGTATCTTAGCAAATACAGGTAAATCTGAGCTTGATGCACAGAAGCAGAGTCTGTATAGATTTCACTAGCAATGGAACTATGCAGAGTTTTTCTTCTGCCATCCACCCATCCAGCTAGCCAGCCAGACACATGGTTATACTTTGGAAAATCATAGCCAAAGGTTTTTTTACACTGTAACATGCTGTAATTCTGCCTTTAAATTTCCCGTTGCATGACATTGGTTTATGGACTACTTTTACCAATGAACTATTAGGACTGCCAGGAAAAAAAACAAACCTGCGTAAGCAGCAGGTTGGTAGACAGATATCAGTATAAAGTCCTGACAATACATTAGTATTTTACTGTAATACTGTAATCTTGGATTTGATTTGAAGGACTGTTTAGCCTTCAGATCTGAGTGTATGCTAGACACATTCAAGTAGAAAATGGTGTGTGTGTCTTGTGGCAGACCACTGTGCAGGCACAAATGTTGCCGCCCATTGAGGGCTGAACTTGGAGATGTGGAGCAGAGCAGGCTGCTTCTTAGACACACTGACTGAAGGGATGGGGAGCTGGGGACCTGCAAGCTGGAAAGTGAGAGGAAAGAAAGAAATCTACGGAAAAGTCGTAAAGTCCTCCAGGACCTGGAACCTTTCTGATCCCCAAATAAAACCTCTCCAGTGGCTGCATTTCTGTTCTATCTCTGTATCAAATGAAAACAGAAAAATGTGATGACATGAAGTTAAATAAGCCACATTTTTACAGCCAGGACAAATAAATCTGTTTAAAGATGCATTACTACTTTTCTTGAGGGATAATTTAGACTATGTATCAAAAGGAAAATCAATAGTTTTTTCAATTACAAATAATTGCCTGCTTGACTACTTTCCACTTTTTCATTTATTTTGTCTTCAAAATATTTCTGCTGAGAGTGTCTTCTGTCTCAAGTCTAAACCAATGACGCCTTCGATACAGAAGCAGAAAAATCATCCCGGGAAGCCTTACTGATCAGGGCTTCAAAGGCTGTTCATGCTGTGCAGAAAGTAGCCAGAGATTCAGGAGGTGGTGGGAGCTTGTGTTCACTGCACTACAGCATGCAGAGGGCGAAAACCACATGCTATAAAACTGAACATAATTGCCATCAGGACATCAGGCAGATGCAGCCATCTCTCCAAATGCTGTCAGGACATGAGGGAGATGTACCCAGCTTCCCAGCACTGGGGTTCTTGCTAGCTGGGAAAGCTTTAATTTGGGTCAGGTAATGTTTCTCAAAGAGATGTTGTTTAGTTTTCTAGGCAAAAAGTTTCAGGCCATCTGAGACTGAGTAAGAACTGGAGGTAGGAAAATAAAAGACTATTTGAATAACATCACATATTTGTAACATCTTCTCAGCAGGGATCTATGAGAAACAAGGTTTTGCCTATTCAAAATTTTTGATTTTCTAAAATTGGTGTTCTCCTTCCATTTTGTTGATGGATGAGCAACAAGCCCTGAAGTTTTGGGGAGGAACAGTAACCAAATGTTTTCTTTCAAAAAGGTCATGTTTTAAAGAAACATTCCAGAAAGTTGAAGCTGAAAGTAGCTGAAAACCTGATGGAACCTGTGTGGGGTCCTGTCTTTCCTAGCCTCTCCTGTTTTTGTGACTCTTCTCTTCATATAGTTAGCATTGGAGTATCAATATCTCTCCAGCGTTTTTTAGATTTTAGCTCTGATGTAACTTGAAGTGGTTTATTATCAGCATCATTAAAGTACTGTGACTTTGTGCGTGGGTGTTCTCAAGGTTACGCCTTTCTGCAATCCAAATCTGTAGTTTTATTTCGGGTAATTATATCCAAACCAGCTTATTCTTAAATTATTTGCAGCGTAAGCATAGTCAAAACTGTTAAATGTGCCCAAGACAGTTTGGAACTGGCTTAACATATCCACTGTTCACTTCACTGAAACTCAAAGAAAAGCTCAGTCATGAACAGTAAAGGTTTACTCTTCTGAAACTCCACAGGATTTGTGTCAGAGATTTTGTGAGCAGGGAACATGACCAACCCCACCTCCCAGGGGAAGCTTTTTCTTTGTGTGCTTCATTTTTGAAAAAACATGAACTTCTTGAGCCTTGGACTCAGTGGCATTTTGCATAACTCCTATCTGCCAGTGAGTTTGCCGATGTATAGAAGCATTCATCTTGCATGGTAAAGGCTCAGCTCTCCAAGGGGGAAAAAAACCCAAATTTTTAAGCCTTAGCATCTTGCATTTCCTGACTGTCCCTTTAAGATTTTATTTAGTTCTAATGAAGGATAAATAGTTGGCTGAGGCACATTCCTCTCACTTTCATGTGGAAAGGTGTGTAGGAGTGTGGAGTTAAGGAAATCTTCATGAAAATGCACATGGTTTGAGAAGAAGACATTTCTTTGAGCATTCTTTTTCCTTCTTCACTCCCTGGAAAGTACTTCAAGTGATAACAGGGAGACCACTGAAAGTGGATGGTGGGTAGGAGGCAGAAGTTGTTACATGCTAAACAGGGCATTTCATGATAAAGAACTACTGAAGGCCCTAGACTCTCTTCAATGTGCACATGAAGAACACCTTAAACAAGTGCCAAAATGAAACTTCTGAAAAAGGCTGGAAAAAAATCCATTCATCTCCTATTAAGATAGAGCTAAATTCCACTCTTCAAAAATACATCATAGTGTATGTAAACTTTCTTACAAACAAACAGGAGGCAAATCTGCCCATTCAAAACTAGATATATTTTTATCGTAAAGTAACAGTAACTTCTTCTAGTGCTTTTTCTTTCCATAAAAATAAAAAATGTAACTAACAGCAGAGGTTGTTATAGTGCCAGTTCTGCAAAGCATTTAAGAATATGCTGAAGTGCTTCCCTATGCAACAAAGCCCATAGCACATGCTTTATCTTAAACATGTGCTCAACTCCCATTGAAAGCATCAATGTTTAAACACGTGTCTAAATGCTTTGCTGTACCAGAGCTCAGGGCACAATTCATTGTCCTTTGAAGCCAACGGGAATTTTTCCAGTCCTTTCAATAGGTATCCCATCAAGCAATAAATCTCAAATGTTAACCAATCAAACCAAAGGGTAAAAAGAAATCTGTTACAGGTAGTCTCTGACCATATTCAAATAATAAATAAATATAAAAAAAATCAGGATATGGCCACAGCTCTTCCAAAAGCAGACACAAAGAGAGACGAGATTCACTCAATAAATTCTTTGTTCAGTTATGTATTCAGCGTGTTCGTTCTGCTAAGCTATAATCCTATATTTACATAATGTTTCAGTTCACTGTGGCCCTGATTCAGCAAATTACTTAAACAGGTGCTTCACTTTCTACATCTCTAAGTCCAAAAGTCAAAGTGGATCCATATGTACCTGTGGCCTATCAATAAACTGGAGCTTAGAAGATGGCTTCGCCGCATGTCAGATCACATAAACCTTCTTCCAAAAACAAATTACTATCCAGAGGAGGAGTCAAGATATAACAATTTTACAGCCTGTAACTTCTAACAGTCTGACGTTACAAGAAACATTTTATACAATGGAAAAGTGACAAAAAGCAAGCAAGTAAACCGGAGCATTGTACTCATCTGGCTATAGTTACTTTAGTTTTTCAGGCAGAAAAGAGTTTAAGACATGATAACAAAGCTAGTTCACTCATTGTAAGCCTTGTCTGCTCCTTTGAAATGATAAAGCCATGCCATCAAAGGCAATGGACCAGTTAGAGAGTGCCAAACTATTGTTCTGGATGGCAGCAAATATAATACAGAAGAAGATCATATTGAAACAAATTTTGCAAACCGGATGAAACCAAAGCTCAAGGTTTGCAGATTTGATACACACTTTTCAACTGCAATATGCTTTTTTATTATAATACAGAAAGTGCTAATATGGCAGAAAATTTGTATCTTTGTGTTATAGTAATGCCTTTCTTGTTGTATTACTTAACATCTATATCACATTAGAAACCTACACGGTACCTTTATAAAATAAATTGACACGTTACATTAGCCTTCAATATGACAATTTTATATTCTTGACAGAGAAGGCATGACAACGATCCACTTAACTACTGTAAGACTGAAACAAAGAGTGTCATGCTGATGTCTGTTTTCTGAAGCTTCAGTCCTCGGTATTGGATCACTGTTGGCACTTGGGCCGGGTAACCTCAGAACTGTTCTCCTCGCTTCTGCTGACACCCTTCCTTCCTCCATCTTCCCGACAACGAAGGGAGACAAATTGCCCAGGTGGCCTGGCCATGATGGCAGGACGACCCTCTCAGTGCACAAATCAGGATAAACATGGCAAAACTGACTCATGACATTGGGACAGCTCCAGGCTTCTCCTGGCCACCCAGCTCACTGGTACCCTCAACTTGCATAGGACATTGATTGAACATTGCAAGAAATTCTAGTTAAAACCTGAGGGGTGATGAGCCATTCTTTGTGCATTAGAAGCATTTTCTGCCTTCTAAGCCAGTTACAAAGCCAGAGCAAGTGATTCTGGAATTGTTCCCTCCCATGTACCAGGTGTGAGACCAGAACACTTCCCTTCAACATTTCCAGGCATTTCTCCCTTGCAGCCTCTAGCTGTAGGATTTACTGAGTGCACCCAGGAAAGGAGTGGCCTTACAGGAGGGGTAAGGCTTTGGGAACTTCACTGTGTCTGTTGTGTTTGTGGTGCTACTGGCCTGAGGTTGGCTAAGCTAGTGCATTGCTTTAGTGCTGGACAGTGCTTCAGCGTCTTTTGTCTGTAAGCGGGGATGGAGACATGTAATGCACAGAGAGCTGATGATGCATGAAGCACTGCAAAAATGGAGTGCAACATAAAGGCCAAGTCATTTTATAATTGTTTTCTGCCTAAAACTGAATTAGAGTCTCAGTGACAAAGCATTGAAGGATACTTTCACATAGATCATAATGTGGCATGCTAACATAGGCAGATGTTGGTAAAAGCAAACCGATATTCCTAATCAGTCAAGTTTATTAACCTCATATAAGAGAACACAGCAACTAGATATTGCCTTTCTTTTGTATTTCGTTAGCAACCTGCTATTGCCGTCATAACATATTATGAGTAAAACTGCACTGCAGATAAAACATCTGTTTTGAATAAACAGGTGTATGGCAATTTCAGAACCAAGCCCCAAATCCTAATTAAAGGTTGCTATTCCCATTTAACAAAAAAGTGTTAGTGAAAGTTAACCACAGTATAACAGTAGCATATGGATGATACACTCTTCTGATTATTGGGAGTCGCCTAATAAACAAGTGAATCCACAGCTTGCAGAAGTCCTCCATTGCTTTTGCTATTTCCATTTCTTAATGATGGATTTTAACATGGTAATAACATCATGTTTTAAACAATTAGAAAAAGGGTGTTGGACACCTTTTACATCTGGAAAACTGGTATTTGTAAGTCATATGAAAGCCATTTCATTACTAGTAGTGACACTTCTGTTTTATACTATCTTAACTCTTTCTTGAATTAATGGCTCTTTCGGTTGATCCTAGCTTTATTAACAGCTGTTCCAAGATCAATGGAGGATTCTGCTGCTGCTATAAAGCACCTGATTTCTCTTGTCCAAATTGACAGGTGCAGAGTGCTCTGCTCTGCTTGGACCTCTTACTAATTACATCTATTTCAGAAGAGTTACTGGCTGTTTTAGAAACATGATAAATAATGCTGTTTCTTAAAAAGTAATTAGGAGAACTAGAGAATTCAGACAAGTCAAATACTTTCCTCTGAGTGTCCTTTGGGTCTAGAAGGCTAAGAAAATACACACCACAGCCTGAAAAGCATAGATCATACAATGGAGTCTTTCAGTGTTTTTTTAGTGTTCTTGAAGGAGAGGGAAACTTAAGGAGAGCTGCACTGAAGTGCTCTTCCTTCAACCCTCTAGATCAACTTCACTGCAAAGTCTGTGAGATCTTGACAACAAAGCAGTTGAACAGAGGGCTGAAGAGACCATGAAGGTAGTTAAATCTGGTGCTATGATGGATATTAAGTCCAGAAGCTGTAAATTATCCTTCTCCTTCTCCTTCTGTAACAACCTGAGATATATTGTGCAAAGGGCCTAAATGCACAAAGACTGCAATGTGCCACTAGGAAAGAAGAAGAGAAGCAAAGGGTACACTGACTGCTTGTACTATAGCCAGATATTATTAAGATCTGAACCTACCTCAGATACTTCAAGAGGAAAACAAAACTAAATAAAAGTGGAGAAGTTAAGCTTTGAATCAATGCCTAATCAATGCCTATAAAAAGCGACTCCTCAGCTATTAAAAATGATCCAATGGAAGACTTAGGTTGTATAATTAAATGTAAGAGTGATACAAGCACCCAGAAAAAACTTCGGTCCTCTCACACGGTTTGTCAAGGTCCACCTTTGAACCCGGTCATTCCACCCTAACACACATGCAGACATTTAGAGTACTGGTTTGAAACTTTGTTTCTCTCATGGTTAGCATTTATTCTTGTTTGCAGATTAAGTCTACTAATAGCCACCTCATACTCCCTAGCATGACTTCCTGTATCTTTAAATAAATACAAGAAACCAAATTAAGTTCATTAGATCTGCTGTTATAATCTTCCTACTCTCAGCTGTTCTAACAGCCCATGAGAGAAATACCCTTAAAAGAGTAGGGTAGTTATGAGTCGGATTTAAAGGCACAGTGCCTCACCGATAAACGCCTTTTAGCGAATTCCAGTAGATATGATATTGAGCTTATTGCTTAAAAGCTCCTACATCTATCTTGTTTGGAGTAAACTCTCGTTTACATGTATGTGACATGAAGATATACGATTCTGTACCCTTGCTTAATATGACACGTTAGACGTGTGATTCTTGTCGTGTTCAGTGCTGCACAAACACAGAAGCCAAATCTGGTCTTTTTTTAAACTTCTCACAAACCATCATTATTTCTTTGAAAGTTAAGCATCACTTTTTTTGAATGAATGAACTGAAAATATTCAATGTTCTGGGAATTATAGCTGGAAATGTCAGGACTGGTGGAATGAGGGAAAAGGATAAATGTTCCTGCTAACTAGATTACCATGTGCAAGTGAACAAAGTATTTTGGAAATTACTTATCCAAAATCATGTAGGGTGTGCCAGATATTATGGTAGGACATAAGAATCATGGCTGTTACAACGTTAGTGTATTTTTATTGTGCTGGATCACAAGCAAATGCAGGGCATGGAATATTTTGTTGGTGCTTTACTTATGGGAGATTCAGTCTAAAATAAAATGCACTTCTTAGTTTTTTTGTGTTTTTTTTTTATATTGTCATTTGACTGGCTTTAGAGAAAGGACTCTCCAGGACCAAAAAGTGATTGCAATACCCAGTGTTAGCAAAGAGTGAGCTGGGCTACAAGCTGTGTGAGATGTTCAGAAAACAGCATGACAGGCTCAGCAGCTTGCTGCTTTTTAAACCTTTGGGGAGCACCTAGCTCATGCTTGCAAGATTTTCTTCATGTTCAGGAGCATGAGAAACTTACAGTCCAGAGAAGAAAGCTGAGATTTGTTTGCTCCTAGCACGGGTCATTTCAGGAGCACACGTCTAGGGAGACGCCCAGGGCACTTACTTCATGGGCATCCATGTGGGAGGCAGAGCTGGCAGCTCTCAAGTCCAGCTCCAAGAGAGACAGGCTGAACGTTGCACAGTTCAAGGTGCAACTTGTACACAACAAAATGGGTACACAGCCCCCTTGGAAGGTGAGACGCATGTCGGGCATTTGCCAGTGCCTTGGCTGGGGGCTGAGTGGGCACTTTCCCCTCGCAGCTCTTGGGAACTTGCCTCACAGGCAAAGCCTGATGCCTATACCATCTCCCTGCTTAATGAGAGCAGGGCTGCTCCTGCACCTCTGCTAGCACCCCTTTCATTTAAAAAGAGCTTACTGAAATGGGGTTCGAGTCCTTCAAAATGCCCCAAGTAACCTATCTGACATAGGCAGGACATACTGCAGGTGAGCTGTCTCTCATTAATGAAATTGCATTGGTGTGGTGCTTTCAAAATGAATAATTCAACAGATATTTTTAAAATTCCTCCTTAAGATTCCTTGAATACTGTGAATTCAAAACACTTGATTCAAACTTCAGTGTTAATGAATTCAGGTTCTGCTAATGGAAACCTGAAAGAATAATTGGGAATATAGGCCATTGTACAATCCAGCCCAGCTCAACACATTGATTTTCCTTTTCCTACAAAGGAACCGCTCTGTTAGTATCAAGAATATATATATTTTTTATATAAATATATATGATTATAGTATGTAACTCCTTTAGGGAAAAATGGTCCTGGCAGAAGAATTTGCAAACTTTTGTGAATTAAATACAGAGAAGCCTTTGCCAGCCCACGACCTTCATAAAGTTTACTGTTCACATTTTAGTACAAAGCAGTCAATACTGCAAAGGCAGGTGGATGCAGAGGTGATTTCATCAAAAAGAAATTAGCTAAATCCTTTCAGGGTGAATTTTCAGTCATACTGAATTTAGTCCTACAGTCTATCTGTATTTCTGTCATAATCTAGCATCGCTAAAAATCTCAGCTATGCTGAAGACTGCTATTGTTATAATACACAAACAGTATGGGTTATTTTAATGGACATATTGCCTTAAACTGAGTTTTCACCATCTGTTCTGCCCCTAATTTTGAATGCAAAAAGAGCATATTTCACAATTACATCTGTAAGTAATGATATAAGTAATTTAAATGCATGTATATGTTCACACAATGCAGCAGACAGCTGGGGTGTTTTTTTCTTTCAGGCACAAATCAAGGGAAGAAATCTACTAACTCCTCAAATAGCACTTCCTCCCTTCCCTCCTTGTTCCCCATTTCATGAAGCCATTTCATTGTGGACATAGTCTTTCCAATAAGCTAATTCTGCTGTATCTACGAGTTCAAAGCTTGCTCAGTAAACTAATGCACAACCTCGTTTTTACACTGCTTCCCCTGTCTTCATCCAAATCCCCTCTGGCTTGAATGACAGTTTGGCAGATGCAAGGCATTAGATCAATCAGTTTCAATAGATGTTCAGGAGGAGACAGGTCAGGCTGTGTGGGCCAGTCTGTCTATGCTTCTAGGTCTGCTTTCACGCCTGCCTTTTTGCACAGGCTTTGGCAAAAGTACTCACTGCAGGCGAATCCTGGACTGTCTGGGGTGCAAGAGAGTGGGGCTCACTACAGCAGAAGCGAAACACTAACTTCTGTGAATATGCTAACCACAGCTATGTGGAAGGCTGCTATGAAACAACACAGCAAGGAGACCATTTTGGCTCCTGTTTGCAAAATGCCCATTTTCAGAGAAAGACTTTTGGCTGGAGTCTGATTCTTCCACAGGTTCTTATGGGGTCACGAGATGTGAAATTCATCACTAGAGTTATGCTGTTCACTACAGCTAAATATTGATCAAATTCCTTGACACATTGCGAAGAGATCTATTAAATGAGGATATTAGAAGTATAGAAAAAAATTACTTCTTGAAGGTGCTATTTAGATAAAACCTGATTTTACAGATTTTGTTCAAAGGAAATCACAAAACCTGTAAGTTAAATGGGTTTTGCAATGTTATGGTGTCCTTCATATGTGTCATATGCATTTAGTATACCTGTAGGTACCTGCTGACGCTTGTTTGTCACCTCCACTAACAAAATGAACTGAGATGCCTAAAGAACTCACAGTAGCAGAAAGAAGAAGAGGAGGTTGTTGTAAAGACCTACAACAAAGTTTTAACAGGGAGTTTATTCCCATTGTTTCATGCAAATTGCTAACAGGAATTAGAGAGACTTGTATTTTCTGTATTATCACTGTCTTTTTATGCTGCTGCACTTTTACCACTGCTAGCTTTTTGCAATCTATGAAACAGATAACAGTAGTGGATTTGCATGGGCTTTATATTGTAGTTTGATAGTGTTCTCTATAATTGTGCTCTTCAGACCGTACTGCATTTCTTACTTTTTAACTGATAACACCTTTTTTATTGTAAAGAGGTGATAGCCAGAAACAATGAAATGCTGATTTATGACAACTGTCCCTAAAAGCTTACAGAGTTGAGAATGACGGACGAAAATTATCAGTGAATATTTAGGTAAGGTGAGTGGAGTCATGCATTAGGAAAATTGGAACTGTGTTGGAGATATTAGACATTTAGGTTTTCTTATAGTATCCTTTGAAATTTATTTCATTTTAACAACTGGCTCTTTTCTCCATGGGGGTTGGGCGATTATGTATGTAACCACATATAAGATGTGGTCAGACAATAACTGGCTGGTTATTGATAGGCCAAGGAAAGAAAAACTCTGGAGCTGGCCTCTGATATGGATCGCATTTGGTGCTGCAGTCCAGCCAGTCCAAAGGCTATGGAAAGAAGATACCCACACCGCGCTCTCTGACACACCCTCGGTTTCATAGGATTGAAATACGCCTCTAAACCATTCTTTGGTTGAAGGGTTGGGGCACGTACCACCAAGAGAGAAAGGTAGGTTCCCCTGAGCTGATGTGAGGGTCATAGGTTGCTGTAGAAAGTGTTTTTTAAAAATGATTGAACAGAACTTGCATGGCAAGAAACTCCAGATTGTAAGTGGATCAGTCACAGTGTAAAGAAGTTTTTCAAACTAGTGCTACAAAGGTAAAAGAAAAAACAGTTTTTTTAAGATCCTGAAAGCAGGATCTTAAACACCTGAAACCCATAAAATTATTAAAGCTGGAATGAAAAACCTAACTGAAGTCAGGAGTGGCAAGGGGTTGCTTCTCGCTTGTAACACTAGATGGTATTTCTATGCAGGGCACTTACGTTAACAAACACAAATCCTAGCTCTTAGTTTCTAAACAATGAAGACAGCCTGTTTCAAAGAGCTCATGAATTCATTTTCCTGGGGGAGAAGAGCACCTGTGCTCCTCACAGAACACCTTTCTGGCTTAGTTCTTGTAACTCTTCAGGTGGATGTATATGAATGGACTTTCAAAGCACATCTTGTCAGAAGCAAGTGGTAAAATAAGGGCATCCTTTGGGAAAGAGAAGGAGTGAAAAAATGAAAGCCAAATGAATGAACAAGAAAATAAAACAGAAAAATCCAGTACAAAAAAAAAAAAAAGAAAGGAAAAATAATTACAGTAGAAAACTGGCAAATAAAGAGGGTGCGGTACAGGAGATTCCCTGCCCTACGTAAAGTTCCTGCTGTCTTGGGAAGTAGAATCAAGGCCATAAGAATCAAGTGCAATTGCATAAGTTTTCTAATTAAATAGCCACTTGCAAGCACCTAATATGACCAAGTGCGAAAATTAAGCAAGACAATGGGAGGAAAACAACCTCTCAAAATAGAAGGATATTGTAACAGGAGTTGGCTATCTGAACACTTTCAGCCTTCTGGAGAATGGGGGAGAATCCAAACTCCGGTCGTTAAACAAATTATGTCCTGAGCCCACTCACTAATATGGACCATACAAAAAAACAGGATTCAAAGTTTTCCAATATTCTGACACAGAAATGCAACTTTGATCTGAAATTGTGGTTCGGACCCTTATTCAGTGAAATCTTCATTCCCTAGCTTTATCAGAGACTTTGATGTCTTTTAATATTCTTAAGCACAGAACCTCTAAACAGAGAGATATGTTGGAGGAGGAGATTTTGTTTAAAAAATAGAGAACAGGGAATATGAAAGAATAAAACCCAGATTTTTTTTTAGTATTAATTAGCTATAGAATGAAACCTCTATGGCAGATGTGCCAGCCAACTCTCTCATCATCAGTTTCAAGACTTCAATCAGCGGATGACTCACAGTTAGTGAAAGAAAAATTGTTCCAGCTACACAAGGAGAGCATAAATATTATGTTTCACTTGGTATCATAATTAACTGCATGCTTCAGATATTTCTTTCATGTCTGCTTTCACAATAGGTAATATAATTTACCGTTAATAGGATTAAAATGTCTTCAAAAAAGTAAATACTTCATAGGTTTAAGAATGTTTTCTGTTTGTTTTGTGCAGATACATAATTGGCTACAGGCACAGTATTTATACCTTAGTGTAGAAAATAATGAAAAAAATTAAGATTATATGCACAGTCCAGATGAAAATTCATTTTCTTCTCTTGCTTGGTATAATAATAAAAAAATAATTTCTCTAATTTCCTGAAAATAAATCCTGAATTCCCAACGCATGTACATTTTTTAAAAATTTCATGCTAAGGAAAAAATTCCCAAATATTGCAGTGTCAAAACTTGATAGTAGTAATGCCAAAACTCCCAAATTCAGAAGTGCCCTTTTGGTACAGCTTTCTGAATTGAGAGTCAGAAAGGAAAACCACCACCAACTCTCCAAGGAAAAGAAATTCTGTCTTATGGAATATCAGTTGCTTCCCACTTTAACATCTACGTATACACCCATCTAGAAAATTGAACTGGGAAAATGCAGGCAGATAAACAAAGAAAGAAGATAGAAGGGTGAAAACAGTATTAAAATTACAATTAGCACCACAAGCTTTACATTTCAAAACTCAGCTAATAGGCATATGAATGTCCATCACGGGATTCTTGTTGAGTTCCTGTTCAAAAATACTTTTCTGGTGTATTTATGATTTTTTGGTCTGATTTATCCTTTAATTTTGCCAGATTTTTTGCTAGTTTTTATGCTGATTGTTTGAAGTGGAATTCCTCTGACTGATACAGAAGGTAAATAAAAGGAAAATTACATCTTATATACCAGCATCCTATATAATGTATAATTTTCTTTATAGGTAAAGGGAGTTTTTATTACATAGGTGGCATCATTACATCTGCTGGTTGGTTAGTGTAGATATCTACTTGGAAGAGATATGGTCTCCCTGTTCACTGCAGCAAACAGAATTTGGCATAAACATTTGGATGTACTCACTTAACTGCTGATCCATCTATTGAAGTTTCATTAGGGAGCCATGTGCATTTGCAAAGGATGAATGGTTTCATTAGCACTGAGACTAATAAACTTATAAAAGTTAATAATGTGAATATGTTTGATTTGGAATTATGCACATAGACATTAAGAATCACAAAAAGGCAGGCTTAATAATGCCCAATTTTTTTCTAGACTTAAACGGCTGGGGTATTTTTCACTTTTCTAAGACATTTTGACAAAATCCACACATTGATTTCTTTCACATGTTGTCCTATGGTATTATCAACAGCTTCTAGTATTATACTAGGGCTTTGATCTGAAAGCACGGGTTATACCCCCTCTAAATATTTTTTTCCACATGGTTTGATGTAGGTTTTCTGATTCCTAATTATGGCAATTTTTGTCATTAATAGACCAAGGTAAGTACACCAAAATTGTTTTATAGTCGTAGCCATGCATTTTGAAGTGTCTTTAAATGCATGGAGGTCATAGGTAGTCTTTACATAGTACTGTCCTTGAAGACTCCCAGAAAACTTTCTACAGTAAGATAATCTCCATGTTCAAAATCCACAATGTAGCACAGCATAGCTTTTGCATTAGTCCATAGACAAGTTTGGTTGTTAGCGTCTAAGTCACGTAGCACACTTCTATGCCATTTTTCTTCATCATCATCAGAAAAACAAAATGTGTTTAGTTTTCCTCTCTCCCCATCTTGCTTTTCTGATGCCAGTGTTACCTGATCACTTCACCCCACTCCACTATCTGCATTCTGATTTCCATCTCTGAATATTCATGATGAGGTCTGAGTAATCAGTTCTCGCCCTAGGAGCCTGACTCGGCAGCTGATCCCTAATGGTTATCTCCCAAACTTCTAGATATATACCCTTCAGGTTTTTTTTAAATGTGGAAAATTAATTCACAGTTATTTAAGTTACTCGATTACAGAGTGAAAGCAGTGAAATGTGGTGCAGAAAGCTCTACGTTAGGGCTGCAGTGGGCGAAGGTGTAACAGTTTCAGTACAGGATGATGCTAAGATGGCTATTGGGTTTCTAGGACCTCAGTTCAAGTTCACTGCTGAATTTAGTTTATGGGTCCCTGAACCATCTGTAAGTGTAATGTGAAGAGCCTAAATCTTTTATCCATCTCCAAAAAGTTTTGGCAGAGACAGACACAATGAGAAGGAGCCTTCCCAACCTGGCCAGCATGTTTTACCCCAGATCTACAACACCTTAACTGCATAAGTCAGTCTCGCTGCCTACGCATCTTCCCTCTCCATGGGGAGACTATCAACAATTGCACCACTTCTGGTAGGGGTATCTGTCCCATCTTATTGGGACCTGGAGTGAGACCACATCAGGCTGTACCACAGAGGGCACTGAGTGGTTTGGGGAGGAACAAATGGCAGGCACAGGCATCTGGCAGGCTCTGAATTGAAGAAATATAGTTAAAGACTCTCTGTGTTGCCAATAACTTGGGTCACCATCTATTTCCTTTCATCACTTGCTTTCTATTAGAGAGGGAACTCATCTATGACAAATCTATCAGTGGCTCCATTCTTAGACTTAACTAATAGCAGGGCTACAGCTGCAGGAATTATAAATGCATCTGGTTTTGTGCTGCCTGGTACAACACTGTATCTATTATGACGATCTGACATACATCCTAACATCTCCTTCAGGTGCTGGCACATCATTTACAATAATCTCAGGTAACTGATGTTGTGACTCCTTTCCCACACGTGTGCTAGGTTCCTGTTAAATGACCATAAAGTGAGCTACTAAAGGGAAACATCATCGGAAAAGAGCAAGACCAAATTCAGACCTTCTGCAAGTGGGTGCAGCTCCACAGACATGACATATTGCAGCTTGCAGAACAAGACGGGGATTTGACCTGAAGTGGTATGTGTTCTTTTCATATAATTTTTCCCAGCTAGAGGAAAACCAATACTCCCACCCAACTGTAAGTAATAGAAAGTATGCCAGGTTGCATGGCTGTCGCCTAAATTATACTACCAGCTCTGCATTAGTTGCCATCAAGAAGTAGAAGTGATGTAAGGCATTGTGTGAAACAAGACATACAGTGAGAAATTCTGGGGTCTGTTCAGAAATGAAGCCAAAAAATTACTGAACTAAAGTTTCACTTTGGACTAAATGGAATGGGAAATTTTTCCCTAAAATTAAAATAATGAAAAAAAATGTTGTTTTAATCACTCACAGACTTAAAGCACAGCTGAAGATTTTGTTTCAGATATAAAAGGCCTAATCTAGCCTAAACAGAAAAAGGAATTTGGGTGGTTTCCTTTTTCCAAAAGGTCTTGAAATTTGAAAGATATATGAAAAGTCTGAGGACCGGCAGATCCAAGATAAATTCCCTCCTCTGACAGAGGGAGATCCCCCAGCTGCAACCTCCACTTGGGTATGTGCGCTCCCACAATGTCCCCTTGACATTGTCCCACTTCATGTGAATAAATAGACCAGCGAGTCTAATTTTAAAAATAAATAATTTTTTGGCACGTGAGCTCTTTCCTCAAGTCCTGAAGAAGGTCTTGTCTGTCTGAAAGCAGATCCCTGGGATTTTTTCCATCCTGACACCTGTGGGATATCCTCCGTTTTGGCAGCTGAGGGAGGAGGGAGATCTTGGCGTCCAGCACAGCAGGGGAGTGGTCTGGCTGGTGGGGCTCCTGGGCGAAGGACAGGGGAGCAGCCCCGTCTCTGAATTCACAGCTGCTTGCGCTGCAGCTGTAAATCAATCCTCTTCTTCTCCCTCTAGGAAAGGAAGAAAAGACCTCCAGACCTAAGTACTTGGGCAGTTCGACTTAAACGTGTCACATTGCATAGGGATAGGTGAAGTACTGCTTTTTGAGAAATTCCAGTCACCCAAAATAATAATAGTAATAACAGTAATAATAGTAACAACAACAACAACAACAATAATGTACAACCCCCAGGGCTATCTAAAAACTCTGTGGGTTACTTCACAGTGAAATTCATGTTCATAGAAGCCGGTGAAGTTACTTCAGTATGAATGACACGTACTAAAAGGCATGGTTAGAAACTCAAGACAGCTTCTGCAAGCCCCCTTGCCCCTGGCTCTGTTTAGAAACAGTACCTGTGAGTTTTGGCGGAAAAAAGGCAGCAGCACAGAGCAGCCAATGTTGCTGGAGGCCAGGTTGGGGCGTGGAGGTGAAGGCAGTGGTCGAGGAAAGGCATTACCTGCCCAGATGCATATGGGTGTCATGGGTCCTGGTGAGGAAAATATAGCCATGTTTGGAGCTTGGCTTAGTAGGGGCAGCTTCTAACTGTGGTTGTGGAAATTGGTTGTATTTTTAGTAGCCAGTGTGTCGAATCAGCCTCTGGGAAGCCCTGTTCAAAAATTTTAAGAAATTCTTTGTGTTGATGAATCTGGGGCTTTTCAGGACTCTCAACTCAGTGGAATTAAAGCAGATTTCCCCAGTGGTTGGTTGCAAAGCTCCATCCCAGACTACAGCCAGCTTCTCTGTCAAATTACAAATCCCTTGCCCAAGGTCAAACAGCTAGATCTCCATAAAACAGTTGTAAATTTATTTCTAATTTGGTAAACTGTATTTTTCCTTTACCTTTTTCTCAGAAAAAGGTGAAAAAAATTAGATGACATATTAGAAAGACAGCTGCCCAGAAGTCTCCCAACAAAATTCTCCCCTAGAAAGGCAGCTGATATTGCATATCTGAGCAGAGTTAAATCCAGGGCAAAATTCTAAGCAAGAAAGCTGGAGTTTTATAATGAGAAACGCTGTGCAAGTTTTGCTGTAGGCAACCCTTTCAGATCTATCAATAGCACAGTTAAACACAAATTGACAGATGAAATTTTCAGGATGGCCTTATTAACAAGTGAATTAGACAAAGTGAAATCATACTGAAAAAGTTCTTTAGCGTGTTTTTCAAATCACCTGTATTTTTGTTTACCGTCCTCCAAATTCAGCATGTTGCCACTTTCGTATACCTCAGAAAGCGTTGGACAGATTTATACCACGTTGCATGTGAACTGTGAGGAAAGGTGCTACCAGTCATTACGGGCAAAATCGTGCCCACCATGTGTGCATGACTCCTATTGGGTTTAGTGGAGTTTCACATGCATAACTGAGAGCAGGATCTGGCCCTTAATCTGATGATGTTTTTTTCTGTACAGCACAGTAGGTTAATAATAAAATGGCATCTCTTCATTTCGGCATGTAAGTTGTTTTTTTTTTTAAAGAAATAACTGCGATGTCTTTGGATCAGGTGTTAATTATTCCCAGTAAGGTTTGGTGGGTAACTAGTGATGCAGAAATCAAACCACCCACTCTCTTTGTAGATGAAGGGAAAGTATCAGGAGGATTTCTGCTGAAGTATTCATCACATCTCAAGTCTCAAATTGTCCAAACCATTCAATTATAACACTTCACTCAATGCATGTCAGCATGTCTGGCACTGTGTTTCAGGAACAAGTTGAGCTGGATTTCTCAAAGAGGCAGACGTTGGCTTGTCCCCTTGAGGGACAACAGAAATAGGGTCTATTGGCTCAAAGTTGAGTTCCTGGATCAGTACATGGGAACTATGGGAACTATTACAGCTTTCTAACTTTGTAGCCTCCAGACTCAGTTTGCACATACATATGTAAAAGGCTGAGATTTCCTGTGGTAACCGCACAAGCACACTCTTTGTCACTGAATAAATAGGTAAAACTCTCAACTGGTGATGACACAATAAACAGGTCTAGGGATGTGGGGGCTACCAGTACAGATCTAACCCTATCCTCACTGTCCTCTCGCTCTAGTGGTAAATGGAAGCAATGCCCAAAAGAGAAAAGGAAATCCTTTGAGTCCTTCAAGGGCTATACGAGATTTTGTTGTTAACTGCAGAGATACAATACATCACTGTCAGGAAGCGGTAACCCTGGATTATGGTCACAGATGATAAAAAAGGCTTTCAGAGGGAGATGATGGACACCAGGCCTATTACGATTTAGAAGGAAAAAAAGAGTGGACAGAGAATTTTTAAGTGAATGGGGACATCACATGAGCAGATACCTCCTTAAGCTCTTTGCATTTGCCTTCTCTGCTGGCAAGGGCTATACATGTTCCCAGAGCAACGAAAAGGCTGCTCACAGGGTTTTTAGTGTTAATGTTCAATTTGATGTATCAATATAGTTCTGCTTGCACAGGCTGTAATGAGCTCAAGATCATAAAGCTCTTATCAGCAACCCTGTTTAACTTTAAATGTAGCTCAGATGATTCAGGCTCCTCTTTACTCTCACTTCTGTCTGTTTTGACCTGAAGCTGTGGAATGACATTGGCGAAAATTAGCAAGGTCAGTAAATATTATTCAGGAGAGTATTTCTAAACCCTTCAGCAGAATGCAGCCAATATCAGAGTCTGTCTTTGTGAGCTCCATTCACAGTACAGTCATGTTTCTGTGTCATCTTCCCTATTTTTAGTGGAAATCCTAGTGGTGGAAGTATTTTGGCTATTAAAAATAAAAGGCGAAAAATTGTTTTTAGAAAGCCTTGTGTCAGGAGGCAAGTAAGTTCATATGCAGGAAGGTAATGGTAAAACAGTGCTTTTTCCTCTGGCTTCCTCTTACTAACCTAGCCTGTAAAAAGGAAGGCTGGGCTTTGCAAGAAAGTGCTAGTCATGCACAGAAAGACGGGGGTGTACCCTCATGACTTCCGAAACAACAAAGTGCGCTCGCATCTGGCCTCTTGTTTGAGCAGACGAGTTCGGATCTGCCTGCCTGGGCCTGCAGAGATGAGTCCTGAGTGATTTAGGAGCACATATCACGCTAACAGAAGTTCCCACCTGATCAGCTCAATGACTTTAGTGCCTGTTACAGGCTGTGTAGAACCGGTGGCCAGCCTGACCTGGTTGTCAAGCTACATGCAAAATGGTGCCTAACAATAAGGCTGTGTTTGCTACCATGCGTTTGTGCTGCTGGGGGATTCAGTATACCTGGCTCACAAGCATGACCAGCTAAAATGGTAAGCTTTTAATTAGGAGGAAAAATAACAAGACAACAGACATCTGAGGGCAGTTTTGCTGAGAGTTAAATTGATGATGAAAATCTTGCTCTTTTTGAAACCGCTCAATAGCCAGGTGTTTTCTAGTCTGGTTCTGTAGTGCATTTCACTGCAGCGTGTCAGTATTACTTAGCACTATCACATTTACATCAAGTCAAATGCTGTAATGCAGAGGGTATCACCACAAAGAATGAAATGTGTCAGCCTGCATACAGGGATTCTTGGGAAGTATTTGCCTTTCAAAAATCCTGCGTCTTTTACACAACTTCTCCTCACATGTTTCCTACCCTAAAATTCACAGGTAATTACAATGGGATGAATAATCCACATTAATCAGGTAAGCAGGTATTTGAGATCCAGCACATCTCCTATCAGACAAAGCACATGAAAATACAGTAATTGAAGCTGTGGAGAGAATTCCCCACTGACAATGTCTATGTAAATCCACTGTAAAGAATAATTCTACGATTATGTAAAATTTGAACAAGTCCTTTTATCTTTAAAAGAATGCTGCTCCCTATTTTGCTTAGCACACCAATCTAGAGGCCCACAGAGTAAGAAGCGAATTGTCACAGGGTCCAATCCTACAGGATTCACACAGAGCCAAAGTCATTGCTGGTGTAACACTGGTGACTACTCTTCAGTCCGGCTTCCATCAACTCCTGTGAATTAATGTAGCACATCAGTACTGGGCTTCATAGTCCGCTAAAGCTCTCTGTCTCCCTCTACCCCTCTCCCACCCCATATCTCCATGTTTCTTACGGTAGCCTTTCTTTCACTCTGTATCTTTATTGTAACAACTTTTTTTCTGTAGTTCAGTCATTTTTATAAGGCCAGATGCTCACATTTACTCAACCTGACTCAACTCTCTTATGTACTTAGATGACATGGAAGGGTCAGTATGTTGCGGCCCTATTCTGGTAGGCACCCTGGTCCTAACAGAGTCCTGATGACATGGGAAATTGCCAGCAGGGAGTGATAAACACCTTGAAATGGGACCACAAAACCCAGAAGGTGAGTCAGGAACTTTCTAAGCTCCCAACAGGAAAAATGCCACAGGAGAAGGCACTTGAAGGGACCTTTCTCACGATCAGGATACGAAGTCTGAACTCATAGCTGACCTTTCCTGACATATGGGGCATTCCTTAGCTGGAATGAGGGGTTAACATCCTGAGCCCTCAGCCTACTTGTGCAGGAGGGGAAGTGTGAAAGATGCTTCCCTCATTGCCTGAAGAAATCATAGAATCATAGGTTGGAAAAGACCTCTAAGATCATTGAGTCCAACCATCCACCCAACACCACCATTCCTACTAAACCATATCCTGAAGTGCCACAGTTACATGTTTTTTAAACACCTCCAGGAACGGGGACTCAACCACCTCCCTGGGCAGCCTATTCCAATGCCTGACCGATGTGCACCTCTACTTTTCGTCTCTCAAGTGAACACTGCTGCTTCCTCATACTGTGTTTTGGCAGGTTGCATTGAACATCTGGTGGGCCACAGAGAAGAGATGTGGGAAAGAGACAGTTATTTAGTTCTCTGGACTTCACAGTATGAGTTTCCCTTGCAGTGGAAACTGGATTTCCATCCTATATAAGTGAACATGCATATAATGCTTCAGTCAAATTCCATCCTCTTCCCTCTTGCTCTGTGTGCTGTGACCAGAGGCTTGGGAGTCACATGCTTTTATTCTGGCTTAGGATGAGGGACACTACCCGTGCTTCATGCTGTACATTGGAGAACCTTCCAGGCTTACGCAGTGATCAAACAGAAACTGTGAGGATCTAAACGCTGAATGTGAGAGAAGCAGTAGTGCTTAAATAGCAATGTTTTTTGTCACTAAAGCCTTTCCCAAGTTTTCTACATCCTGGAAACAATATGAGACATATGAGCAAGGGTGGAAGGATCTGACCTACCCTGGAGTGATGTGTCAATTTGAAGGCGGTCCAAAAAATTTCTTTCCCTGCCATGCAACCACCATGCTGGAGCTAAGTTCAGAAGAGTTTGTATTGTTAAGACCACACAACTCTCTTGCAACTGCCCCTGCAAGTCCTTGCAAAGGAGGCAGGAAAGAAGCAGGGCCACACTTCCTTCTCAGCATGAGTTTTCCAAAAGAACTGTCTGTAGCAAGAGGAGCACACTGCCTCCTCTTTGAGACTGGGACAACAGCTGATCCCTCAGAAGGCTATGCCAAATAAATGAAATATAAGGCTAATAAAACAAATCACCACTTAATTAAAAGGCAGATGAACAATTCCTGGAGAGATTCTCACTCATCACCCCAAACTTGGCATTTTAATATATGACCTTGGTAGAACAGTACATACCCATTAGAGAGCATCACATGAACTCACACTGGTGATCATCCAATACACCCTGGATATATTGTGTATGCTATTGCATGAAGTCTTAACTGGGCTAGAGCCTAAAAACAGCACACTCCTGCGTTGCTTGAAATGTTAGAAAATATTCTAGCTATCTTCCACTAATGACATGTAACAAATGAAAAGTATAAGTGATGAAGGGCAAAAAACCATCTTTCCCTTTCACATATTTTTTAACCTCACCATCTTGGCTAAAAAATACAATAAAAAAAGTTAACAAGTGGGAGAAACTCTGGTGTTGTGGTGGTAGCTGAAGTTTCTTTGGTAACTAGGGAGAATTTTCCTGGATATACATTGGTAGGCATTAAGACAGATACCTCATCATATGGCAGGTTCGTGAAGAGGAGAGAAAAAAACAGGAGAAAAGACTGGGGTAGAAATATTACTCTCAGAATAGTACCTGGTGTTAGTGTAGACTATTAAAAGACATGAGGGAAAGTGGCAGAATTTGACCAGAGAGACAGGGAATATGGAATCAGTGGTTTTATTCAGCTATGTAAGGGCACATTCACGCACAACCAGGACCCAAATTTTCACACTGATATGCTACGTGCTTCAGCTCATAGCTAGCTGGAGTAGGAAAACAAACAAAAAAAACCATGAAAAAAGCTGAGTTTTTCAACAGAACTATCTCATCTACCTTTCACCAGAGACTGGCTACTGGGATGTTGTTCTATAATAGCAGCAGCATTGGCAACTCCTCCAGCTTCACGTCTTTGGACTAAGTATACATAATGACTTATCACTGCAGCAAGGCTTGAATGATACGAGGAATGTGATAACCCACTGCCCAATGCCTGCTCTATGCAGGCAATGCAGACTGTGCTGCATACTTACTGCAATGCCATCCTTGTGCTCTCAGAAACAATAACCAAGTCTGCTACAGTCAGAAAAGCCCGCCAAGGCCAGCAGTGACAAAATCACAGCAACACAAAATAGATTTAGCATATTTTTGTCCTATTTTTGAAAAATTTATTTTTTTCTTTTTTTTTTTCCCTCACCATTCCCCATTCCCAGCTCATCTGCAGCCTGCGTCTTTTCATCTTCCGCCCAGCTACAGAGATCCTCTGGGAAAGGGAATGCTTCCACACACACTGCACCTGCTTCCCTCTCCCCTGCAACAAATAAATACCCTCAAGCCCATCAATTCACTTCAGAAACATTGAGCACAGTTTAACTTTAACCTGGGAATGTATTTTTAAAGGAGTTCTTAGGTAAAGTTTCTGTGTGAGTGTTTGTGTGCATGCAAGTATTTCTGTCTGCTGCCCCAGACAAAGCCATCTCCATGTCATTTAGTTAGCAGCTTCCCCAAAATGGCTGTAATGCCCCTGAAGTGTTCAGGCATCATAAAATCCTCGTATCACAGATGGACCAATTTCTGAGGAAAGAGGAGATCTTCGGTTGTGGGAAACTCTTTCTGGGCCTAATTCAGATGGGTAATCAAAACAACTAGGTTTCTTGATAATATCGGATTGTTAAAAAATCATTTAGCCTCTACAATGAGAGTCAGGTATCCCCCTGCATTGCTTCCTCTTGTCGGATGCTGCAGAGTGCAAGCATTCCTAGTTTTGTCCCATGTTTTCTAGCCTACTCTTCAACACTAATTTCCAGTTATCATTCGCCTGCCCTGTCACCAAATTCTTCTGCAGCCCTTTTGTGGGGACTCATCCATGAGGATACTTACTTGCATCTTTACTGCTTTTAAATTTCAGCTTTCCCTTTTACTCTGCTCTATTTCCATATGTCATTTTCCTTTTCTGCCTGTCTGGGAGTTGCTGTACCTAACTCTGTAAAGCATTATCTCTCCATCTCTCTAAAGTGTTTTGTGGTACTTTGTGTGAAGGATGGCATATAAAAATAAATTGTATTGCACTGTATTTTTGGACTGGCATCTAATCTTTACTGAGCTCATTCAGGCTATTTCTGAAAAACATTGGATCTTAAAGTCTCTTCTGATCCAATGAATCTTGATGACTTTTCTGATCCTAGAAAAAGACTCCCTAATTTTCAAGTCATCTCCTGACACTAACACAGAGATAGGAGTCCGGAGAGTAGCTTGAAAAATAGGGTTTGGCAGAAAAATATTCCTGGAACCCTTCCTTGTCTATCACATATCTTCACTTCACCTCTGCCCTCCACCCCACATTTTACTTGCAAATGTCCACCAGTATGAGTGCTGGGGTGGGGGCAGCAGGAAGCAGGCTGATGGCGTACCGCACTCGTAGCAAAACAATCCAACAGCTTGCTTATGCATCTATTTGGCTTAGGATGGAAAATTAGAACAGGTTTAATCTGCTAGCAGCATCAAGCGGGGAAGCACTCCCTGGAGTGAAAGCATTAGGAGTATCACAGCAGGGGCTGATGAGAGACAGCCTGCCGTGGTGTCACAGCAAGGCAGTAGTGCTCAATGCACAAAAAGCTGGGGTACAGAGGAGGACCCAGGTGACCCAATCTGGAATTGTAGGGGGAGGAAGAATAAGCCTTTCTGTTGGGCTCTTCTGCAGTAGGAAAATGCTTTCAAAGATGTACGCCTATAGTACCATCTTTGCTTGCCCTTCCTAACCTTTTACACTCTGCCACATCAAAAATTCGGTCCCCACCTATCAACCACAATGTGCATGTGCCCTCCTACCCTGACGTGGGGACCCACTTGATTCAGAGAGCTTCTGCATAGATACAGCCATGACTATATGTGAACTGGTCAGAATTTGTCTTCAGACTGGAAAATTTAGTGAGCAGCAGCCATGCCTTTGCATTTGTTATGCAAAGCACAGATATGTTTGCTTTTTACTAAATAACACTATTCATAATAATGAAAGCGCAAGCCCTGTGCTAGTAAAGAAAAATGTATCGTGTAGAGATCTTCCTTGCTTGCACTGAGACTCACTGAACTTTGCAGGACTGTTCAAATGCATGGACATTTTGGTGGGAATATTTAGCTTGTGGCTTTCTGTAAAAGCAGGAGATTTGAGGAATATGGCATCCTGGAAAGTCCTCCTCAATAATCCACTTGTTGCATTTGTTCTTTGGCACACAGAACGATTATGTATGCTGTCCACTGCCCCTGGAAAATAACCCTGCCCTCACTTGCAAATGAGCTTAATTTTACTGCTGTGGGTATCTTGACTGCACTCTGTGGATGCATATGTGAAAGTAAAGGTAAGTATAGTGCATACATTACAAGATGACAGCTGAGAATTCTGAAGACAGCAAGATATATTAAGAGCTTCTTACAAAAAGAAGGAACTCTGAAGTTAACAATACAAGATACGCACTAGCTGAAGACTGTGGAGCTAAGGCCCAATGGCAAGGAGTGACTGTTTGTGGGGCTTGTTTTCAGAAGTGTGGGTTTTTATTGTATTTGGCAAACTGACACATTTACAATAGTAAAGCTTAGGTTTGAACCTTGAGTCCTGGCCAGAGATGATTATTAACCACCTGATATATATTTCTGTAGCCAGAATATACGATTTACTTTGCCTTGTGTTCATAGATAGTACTCTCTAGCCTACTTAAAGTCTCTGTTCCCTTTGCAAATACTGGGATATTACCAAAGGTCAGAGTACTGCTGGTCTGCATTGCTTTACATGGGGGTGAGAAGCTGCCAGGACTTCAATCCTAAGCACAAATGCTTCCTAATCATTTTACATTCCTGTGAGCATCAGAGGTGGAAACCAGCTTACATACAGTGTGCAGCAACACCTAGTTACCTTGTCCAACCTTACAAAGGACTTACATGTCCCACTTCTTCTTGAAAGTTGTCCAAAATTGTGCTGATGTTTCTCAAGTCTCTCTTCTCCTCAGAGCTGCTGACAGCTGTTTTGTCCTCAGCTAGTTATTTGAAACTGAATTTGAAAGTGCAAAGGCTACCTGCTTCCAAAGCCTTTCTCTACAAAATGCACCTACAAGGTCTTTGATGACAAACAGCGATTTGTCATTCATGTGAATCTCTGAGGGTGAGCTGGAAGGTGAGGAGTTTGCTGTCCAGATGCTGGAAGCATGAGGTGCTATCCGATGCTTGCATGTGCCAGCAAGCACCAAACGGATGTCTAGAGAAGAGTGTGTGTACACAGCTAAGCGGGGAATGCAGTTTATGCCACTTTCATCAAAAAGTTCTGAGGTTAGAAAAAGGTGCTGGAGTAAAATAGCCATGGAGACTTTCTTCTTGCTTCTCAGCAGAGACATCATGGATTGTCTAAGATTAGCTTAAACCTGTGCAAATTTATTTTAGTATACTGTAGTCTTGAACTGTCAGTAGCAACAGAAAACCATCTCTTGTACAAAAGGGACTTTACGCAGGAAAAACTGTATGGTGTGGAGGCAGGTTCAGCATGCTCAAAAATGGTTACGTGTGCTCAAGAGCCGAAAGGCTTCTTTGTAAAGCCGTGGCCACTGGTGCACACAGGCGCATGCTGGAGCAGGCATTGTCCAAATGGCTGGAGCAGTCTTGAAAATGAAAGCTCAGGTAGTTCTCCTTCATGCAGTTTGTACAGATTCGTTCTAGGAAAAAGCAGATAGCCCGAACTTGCCTGCTCCTAATGACTGGATGGGTGATATGAGGAGAAGGCTAGGATCCAACAGTGTCATGCTGGTCTCAAGTGTTCGCGCATGCATTCAGAGACACACTTTAGCATTTTTCAGAGACATTGTCATCACGTTTTCAGTGACATCTCTGCAACTATACGGCAGTCATCAAAATAATGTTACTTAGTAAAGATATGTTTTTAAATATTTTAACAGCTCATGTGCTTTATTTCTAAAGATTAATGGCACAGAAGACACAGTTCATCCTCCTCCCTGTACCAGAGTGAGTAAATAATACTCTTCATGAAGACCCATTTTGAAATCATCTAGAAATGCAGAACATCATGGCTGCTTCATTTAAGGATTTTCTGAATAATTTTAGTATTGTGGGGTAAACATAAAACAGAGGAGTTTTTGCTTTGACTGTTTTCCAGTGTCCAAAAGGCTAGTGGTAACTATTTTTTACCTCATTTCCAAAAATGTGCGAGTGCTGTCACTGGAGCTTATAATGGTATTAAACTAATATGAAATTAGTACCATCAGGAAAAGCTTGGGTTTTTTGGAATTTGCATTGATATGATGACCTTACCCACTGAGAAATTTTACAGCAATAGTAAACTTCTGCTTTAACAATGTGTATATAACCTTCCTTCTCCCATCAATTAATTTTACCAGGTTAAATTCTAAGGACATCAAACTCTGACCAGGCTTCCGTAAACAATTTTCTAAACTCTCTTCTTAAAAGTTCTTGCACCCCTGAATGGTCAACAAAAGTAATTGGCATCATAATTTACGTGTTTATAATAACGATGAACAATTTTTCCCCTTTGGTTTGCAATATTTTGCCAATCTTATGAATCTTTTATGATATCTTTTATCATTACTGCAATTACACGCTTATAAGTATCAGATTTTAAATTAATAAAGGTTGTGAAAACAACCCACCAAGTGATACATCAAAAAGCAGTGAAGACATTTTGGAAAAGTTAAACCTTGCAAAATCAATTATGCCCAGCTCTTTAATTATATTTTCTACATAATATCTAGTGATGCTAACAGGAAGACTTGCATCCACCTTCAGAATCTGATCCTAATGCTCTGAAGTCAGTAAAAAGGCTCCCATCCTGTTGATGCCAGTGAGCTATAGTTCAGGCTGTCATTGCTGGAGAGTAATAAATCTACCCAAGCAGATGTATCTGAACCAGGAGACCAAGCATCTATAAAGACCTCTCCATCTGGTTCTCCACGGTAGATATTCCTTCATCTTGTCTGTTTTGCACAAGGAACATGAGTGGTATCCATGGTTGTCACATTGTACTTTGTTTTACGATCCCTTTGTAGAGTGGCTCGTACGTTAAAGCCAGACTGAAACTCAACACGTGTGTTTGTCTGACTTCTCTCAGCAATGTGAGATTGTGAATCCTCAATCAGGCACCACCTTCAAAACTACTATTTAGTAATTAATGTATAATTCATAGTGCAACTGGCGAGCAAATAGGTTTTAACAAAGGAATTTGCAGTTACTTGTCCAGAGAACATTATATGATTTATTACTTTAGTCATAGCTGAAAGCAAATAATCTTTGACCCAACAACAAGTTACATGGTTGGAATAGGAGCCACTTTTGAACTAAAACAAACCTTCTTATCCTTTTCATCCAGTCAAGAGCCCAAACTTACATCAGAAAATAATTAAAGAAGTACCAAAGGCTGCAGCCAGTTTGGTTGAGGATGGACTGGTGTTGTATGATTTATTATTGGCTAGGGTACTGTTATATCTTGAGCTATTGTAATTGTTATTATTATTGACTTTATGCTTTGAAAGAAATAAAACTTTAGGTCAAGAAGTCTAGAATGGAAGCTGACCATCTGAACTCTCTTTGGCAAGGGTCACAGTGAAAAAATTTTCCCAGTTTCTAGATATGTCTGTGGTCTTTGTGAGTCTTTCTGCTGTGTCTAGGGCTGGCTATGGCACAGACAGCATGATTTGCCTGTTGGATCAAATGAATAGAAAAGGGCTGTATATACAATGATTACAAACATCTGATAGGACCTACATCTGACCATGTGGAGGCTACCCAGCGTATATGACAGCAGACAACGGCATGGTCCGCCTGCTGAAGCCATTCCTCCGAATTCAGGGAGTGTCCCTGGAATTAAGCTTGTGACAATATTACATGGGAAATGTAGTTGTACTCAAATGATGTAGACATTCATTCATTTCTCATCAGCAGGTTTCTTGAGCCTCCTCTTCTCAAGATCAAAACAGATGATTGACATGAAAAGTGTGAACTAGATGCAGTCCTGAAAATACTGCCCACACAGCCCACATCCTTAAGAGAGAGAAATCGCTATGGTCTGTGTGCATCTGCACACAACGTGGGGCTTGGGGTATTTAATATGTTTTTACACACAGCATATACACCAGGTGTCACTGAAATATGAGACAGAAGGGGAGTCAGTCCTACTCAAACTGACTGTAGAAGGCAGATTAACAGGTTATCTGGATCACAGTCAATCATTAGCTGGGGTGGTAAACATTCTTTTTGTTTAGTTCTTATACTGCTGTATTGACCTACTTTAAGTTTTGCATTTGTCGCCCTTGAACTTGTGGAATTATTGCATTTTATCCCATCTTATTAGCTCATATGTTGAGTATGGCCCTAAACTACCACTCCCTTTTAGAAGATTTTCTCATTTTATCAAACACTAGATACCAAATAGGAGAGTGGTAAATCTCCTAGGCCTCTCCAGCAGTCATTTAAGAGCACTGTGGTTTCCATGTTTATTTGGCACCAGCACAGTGGAAACCATCATGAAACCAGAGCTGACTTGCGAAGTAGGTTCTTTAGTGATCAGCAAGTCAAATGTTCAAAGCGAATCTTCCGAATTTGAGACATTCAGGAAGGAGGAAGCACGGAAGTAAAGAGAAAAAAATATTTCTTATTCTGTTTTGCACACCCGTGTTTTCTCTGTGCAAAATACTTATTGGGGATTTTCCTCTCAAAATAGAAAGAAGATTCATTTTGATAATAAGGACCTTGCTGCACTTACTGGCTAATATACATATGGCAATTACTGCTAAGAAAGCCCAGTCAGTGTTAAGAGTCCCAAGCAAGCTTTTAATTTACATAAACTGGTGACCTCCAAACAGTGTCCTCAGTCAATAGCATTGATGTAAATTCCTTTGCAGCTCTGAGTTCAGGGAGATTTTTCAGCTTGTTTATGTGACTCGCAATGTGGCAGAGAAGAAACAGGAATTTGGCTATCATCTGGATTTCATTTCACAATCTACATATCCCAGCACAAACAGTCACAACCAAGAAATCCATTAGGAATTCATGGCCTGTAGAGCTTGACTGTTCAACTGACAACATTTATCATGAGCTTTTTGCAAAATCATACAAGATTTCATAACAGGTGTCCACTTCGTACAGGTCATCACCACTGTGGCCTGTGTCAAAATCCATTATACAGTAGCTGAAAGCTATACATACTTGTTGCCAGCTACCTTCTTTTGCAGTATGTGGTGGAATGCAGTGAGAGATAAGCAGGAGACACAAAGTTTAGGTCTGAACTTCCCTCCACTTCTGAATTTCTCTTCCAAAGTTGAAAACGAGATGGCAGCATCGAATGCAGAGTTCTCTTTCCAGTCAACCTTCAGTTGTGATACAAAGAGGAAAGAAAGAGTACCATGAGCATAGGGTTTAAATAAAAATGCAACACATTATATTATTGTTTAGTGGCCACTTTTAAACAAAACATAACCATATAAAATTCCACTCATTCTTGCTGAATTTTGTTCCAGTCTTGTCAGACTGGGCTGTTTTGATGTGTAATGAGTCTCTTACCTGACATTTCCTATTGTCCCTAGTGGCTGTAAAATCATTACTCCTGAGAAAACAAAGTTTACATGTTGATAAGTGGTGAAGGGAAGAATAGGGCTGTGATGAGAAACTGCAGCTACGCTTCTCACTTCTCTCTTATGCTCTGTCTCTAACAGGAATAATTCATATTCTTGCAATTTAGAGAAAAGTTTCTAAGTCCTCTATTTGGGAACATATTTCAGTTTCTCCTGGGAGCTGAAAGCAGTTTGCTGTGCAATGCTTCAGACTCTCACAGTGACTGATTTTCTGCTTCCTTCTCTTGGGGTAGAATCAATGATGGTGGGGTAGGTTCCAAAAAATTTATTGGAATAGGAAAAAAAAAAAAAAAGACAAAAATAGTTGAACCCTTTTAATAGCTGTGATATCATTTTACTGGCTTCCCCTCTCTGCGGGGCATATGTCAGTAGTTGATTTTGTGCTTGGAGCCCCAAAGGAAGGGTCTGTAAACTCTTTTTCTACCCCAGTATCAAAAAAGACACCCCTGAGACAGCTGTCCCTGATGTGATTAACCACTGAAATGGTACTTGCAAACAGGGTGATGAAAACCTCTGAAGTCTGCTGTAAAGTGACAAGGCTCAAAGTCACCTTGAGACAGGGAAAAAAAGATTCCTAGAATTGGGAGAAAATATGTGAATTGTTCATATGATCCAAAAATATTTCAAAAGTAATATTGGAAAACATCTGCATTGCATTGAGCAGCTTCTTCAGAACTGGATGGTTTAAAATGGTTTAGCTTAAAACAAGCATATAAGCAGTGTTTTGGATCTGAAGAAAGGAATATTAATTCATTTTTTTCGGGTTCTTAATGCACACATGTATTCGCTTTGCACTGCCTATGCAAGGAAATTATCTGCTAAATTAACAAACAATGCTTGCTCTGTCAAATCCACTTTTCACTTCTTAACTTACAGTGATGCTCTTTCCCAATTGGACCTGCATCAGCTTCTATTATCACAAAAGTAAAGGAAATGTGTTTGGAGTATACCATAGCATTCAAAAACCTAGGACTTTCTCAGACCAATAAAATTCTCAAGTGAAAGTCTTCTCCCACTAACTACCCCACAATAAAATAGGAGCTCTACACTTTTGAGAGCTCCAGAAGAACCTATTAAGGTATTCTGTGTAAGAAGAAAGACACCTATCAACATTTAGAGATAAAACAAAACACCTCTTACAAATACTGAAGTTGAAGAAAAAGTCAATTTTGGTGATTTTTGATATAAATCCTTGGATTCCACCAAAAATATATCTATCCTTTTTTTCATATATAAAGGGAAACGAGCAGTTTCCATTATTCTACCTCAGGGGTCTTGCAAAGTATAAGTTTTATTTCTTAAAAACATACCTCAGCTTGAATATTATTTTGGAAAGCACATGCTATCAGCAGATCTATGCAAATAGCTTAATGTATCTTCTGCCAGTGAACCCAACATTTAACACCGACTTCCCTTGGAAATTCAAGTTATCCACCTCAGAAACAAAATAAGTAAAAGAAATCCCCAGAAAAACACTATGTTGCAGGAATTAAGTCTATTTGCTTCTCCCCATCCTTGTTACTTCATATGGCCATAGCATTAGAAAGCATTTTGGTTCCCTTCTGCGCTGCCATCGTGTAAATGGGACCTGCTCTGAGGAGCTGGGGCAGTGACACCGCCCGTTCACCTGCTGGCAGAAGTACCTTTACATCGTGCAATTCCTCCTACCCCAGAAAGAAAAAAAAAATTGTTTTCCATACTTGGAGCAGGCAGAGGCAGTCAGTTTCAATAGCTATGGTTCCTCAGTGTAGGTGAGCAGAAAAGGAGGAGAAGAACCAAAAACAGCACCTTCTCTGAGAGCATGCAGGGTTTGATTCTTCTACAGTGTACTATATCAGCGCCGCTCCACAAAATGGCAGCTGGCTGGCAGGCAGCAGATTCCGAGAAAGATGAAGTGGTACTCCCTGGAAAATTCAACAGCCGGTGCAGAGCTACAAATCCTGCAGTGCTGCCTCCCAAAATATTGGCTCGGGGTGGGGCGAGGTGCAGAGGGACTGTTGTGGTGCAGGCCTGGATAGCCTCAGGGACATCTGTGTAGGAAAGGAGGGAGATGTTGAGCTGGAACAGAATCATGTAGGTGCTGCTCTGAAGCCTTGCAGCCTGGTGCTTTTAGAGTAATATGGGTAGTTGACTACTTAACATTTCATGCATCTTCCCAACATATCTGTATTTTTGTAAATCAAAACTCAGACACAACCGGTAATGAAAAGTGCGAAGGGTGGGAGAGAGAAGAGCAACAACATTTCCACTATTGCTTGTGTTTTAACTATATGTAATGGGTCTGTTTCCAAGTTTCACACCAACCTCTGGTTCAAAGTGGAAAATGCTGCAAAATTCACAAATTCAGTCTTAAAATGACCCTGAAATTAATAAGCCTGTGAAGTTCATGAAGTGTTACAGACTTTTATTAGACAGAATCTGAACTGCTTTTATTTCATGCTCATGTGCCCCCATACCTGTGTAGGGTGCAGCTCTCAGCGTGAAACCCTGAACTCAGTAAATATAGCTAAAAATTTTGACAGAAAGTTTAAATTTCAGGGCAAAGAAGAAGCAGAGAAACATACTACAGCCATATGAAAGACACAGTCATTTTGTCTTTGCTTGAGAAATACCGATGAAAGGATGAAATTGCACTTGGGTAAAAAAAAAAAATAAGTGGAGCAGGATTTGGCCCCGGTTCTTGGAAAATCTGCCCTTAATTTAGCCGAGAAGAAGGATGCCTCCTTTCTAAATGGATAGGGTATGGCAAATTTGCTAGTGTGAGAAGAAGCTTGTATAACATTTTACCTACTGGGCAATATATTCCCTGCTAAAAAAAAACTTACAGTGCCTCCTTAAGTGCAAACAGAGGTAGCCAGCAGACAGTGTACAACATGTGTAACTCTGGGCACCAAGAACTTTGTGAGTCTGCCAAAAACTCATCTCATTAGTGCGCTTTGCAGCTGTAGAACAACCGTTTGGCTGAAATGATGTAGACTGAATATAAAACCATGTCCTGGAGGTGAAAGGCCCAGTGGAGGGAGTATGCTGGAACACCATACACCAGAATGATGTTCTAGGAATTCCCTGGTCAGGATACGAAAATTCATCCGCACATCTTGATACCCAGTTTTGACAGGAAAAGGTATATTCTCTGCAGTGAGATCTTTCTTTACAGCTAGCTCAATCCTGGAACTGTGAGGCTGGAGCAGTACATCTTTTATACATAACACTCACAGACCTGATATACTTGCGTCAGGAAGGAAATTAAGACAGCTGCCTGTCCCGCAGGAGCACAAATTAAACGCTGAAGCCCAATACATTTATGCAATGTTTTATACACCTCCAAAACACAAAAGCTGTCAAGTCACAATTTTGGTGGTTTTTGAATTGTTTCTTAAACACTGTCAGGGTTTCGTGCACCGTTCTTTACATTTAAAGAAAGCAACACAGACTGATTTCTGACATGCACCCTCCTATCACATCTATCAGTGCAGTACAGTGAGTGTTAAATGAATGTCACCACAGAGCCTCTCTCTCTCTCTCTCAAGTTTTAAATTTCCCTTGCTAGTGTAAAACTTAATGAAAGCCCTGGAGTATACAATAGCATTTTGAAAACAGGAATTTGTGACTGCTGTGAATCATCACTCACAGCAGGGACCCAGAAATGTGAATTGTGGGAGGAACAGGCTCAGTCCCCCTCTCTTTTTTACTGGGAATTTATTACAGGCGTGTCATTATTTACAATGCACCATTCACATCCTCTAAAGAGCCAATAAACTGGCTGCTGAATATGCATTTTGCTCTGTGGTGAACACAGATGTTTCCAGCTAATATCCATTTCATTTAATTTCTTTTCTTTAAAAAAAAAAAATCTATCTTGCTATTTCTGTAGCAGCTGGGTAACTATTTGCCAGTCTTAGGTTTGGGAATCACTCCTCATATTTATTATAGTTGGTGCCATTTGTGTTGCTAAAAGTGAAGGTCTGTCCATATTACCATTCTCTGACTGTACTTGCAAGGGTACCAAATGCAGTTACTAAAATTCTCTCACAGTTTAAAGAAAAGGCCACTTGAGGATTCAGCATGGGTTCATATTTCACTAATGATACATGGCAAAAATAATGTCAGATGTTTTTATGTTACGAGAGCACATCAGAAACCGCTGGTGTTTGAGGGGGATTTGTATTGGTTTTACATTCCTGTGAGTAAAATATATTGTTGATTCACAAATGACAGGTTGGTGGTCATTAATTTGCAGTCCTTTCATGTATTAGTAAGAGAAGGCATAGGAAATGATGGCGAACTGCAAGAGTTTGGAAGCTCAACTCAGATAATCATTCCCAACTTTAGATACTTATCTCTGCTAGCACTATCCCCAGGGAATGCAAAAGTGGTCTGCCATTTCTGTGAAAAAAGGCTCTCCTGAGATTTTAGTTTCCTGCATTTTGTCTGGCTGGAATCTGGAAGTTCAAAGGTAACTAATAAATACATTTCTGATTATCATCATCATTATTATTCATCATCTGATCGCAATTTTTTTAAACCCTCACAAGAGCTGTGGTTTCGCACAGTTTGAATACAGATAATGGCTGAGGAGGTGGCAAAGAGGGGCTCGCGTTTTATCCAAATCAGATTGTTCAAACTAGATTGCTACTCTATAAATTCCTCCCCTCCTTGTGGTGTGGAAGGCAGTGTTATTGGGAATCACCAGATGGCTGGTTACAGATGGTGTTATACATTCTATCTTCAATTAGCTCTTGAAGAAGTGCTTATTGTTAGCTGTGGTGCAGTTCTTCCTCCACACGATAATACTACTGCAAAGACCTGCCCTGCCTGAACCTCTCCGATGAGCAAAGCGCTTTTAGATGTGAGAGTGCGAGACAGGTTTCTCAAAAGCGTTCCCATGAGAGAGCACTGAAAACCCAATGCGAAGGGATGACCTGTGAGTGAGCGGCTCCCTGAATTTTTACCTGCTAGCTGCCGGGTATATCCAATCAAGGAAAGAAAATGTTATTTGGGTCTAGACCATGGGAAGTGGGGCAGAGCCGTATGAAAGTAGAAGGAAAAGAACATAACACCTCTTGCAAGGTGACAGAGTGTATCGGGCTTTGCTCTCCCACCCCGCTCTTCCACCTCCACCTCCACTGGCACAGTCACTACTGTCCTCTGACAGAGGTTGTGCATCACTGCTGTGCGGCTGGGGAAAAGGCAGGACGACCGGCAACGTCAAGCGGCGTATTCATGCTTCTGACTCACAGGAAGGACATCTGAATGAGTTAGGATGAAGCAATACTGCTCGGAACAGCATGCTCGGAGACACTGTCGGCATGTCAAAGAGAGCCCACTTTGCTGTGGTAGGAAGATCTGGTTGGAGTATAAATGGCAAATTTCTCCTTGTAAAGAACCAGAGTCATTTTTTTAGTGGGGCATTTTTCTCAACTTTTTCGGGAGATCTTTGCACTTGTGAAAACCCAGACCTGGAATCTTCTGATATTTCTGTGCAAGTTTATGCATGAAAGAGGTAGATGTGGAAGGGACCTAAGTTAACTATTGGATCAAGCTCTTGCCTCCTCTATGCCTGGTAAAACCATCAACCCCTGTGGCTGCAGAGTGGTTGCAAGGTGCAGGTCAGTTAAGAATTAGGTCTTTTGCATCTGGAAAAATATCTAGCAATGCATATTAAACTAGAATGCATTTTCCAATGAAGGAAAGAAGACCTGTTTTTCATCAGAGTGCGAAATAATCAAACTGTGGGTTATCAGATAGACTCAACAACGGCCAGTTCCCCCTTTAAATAAAGGGCAGGAATCCCCCATTGTCACCAAGAATTGAGTCACACATCGATGCCTGCCAGCATCTGAGAGCAGGAGAGAAGTGGATGCAAGACTGGGTCTCTCATGTCACATTACACACTGCATGAGCAGACCTCCACGCCTGTGTGTAGGGTCCTTGCCTACCTGGGACTGGGTTCCCTCTCACACACTGAGGTGACAAAATGTATGCAGTCCTTCAGAGCTACTAATGTCCATGGGGTCTTTCAATAAGTTTTTTGAAGGTGCTTAATTATGGACTTCAATAACAGTAAATAACTGGATATGGAAATTATACACGACCCGTGCAGAACAATTTCTAAATAAATATTTAAATGACAATAAAAGTTTTACAGGTCCTCCAGGAGCTTATATAATCTGGTTCAACAGCTTCCACTGTCCTGGAGGCACACTGTGGGAGCGGATGCAATGGCTTTCCCTTTGCTTCCCCAGGGCAGAGGGAGGAATGGAGAATGGCCACCACCTGCTCGCTGCCCAGCAGGCACTGGCTGTGCTGGTGCAGGCATGGGGGGCCACCAGACAGGCCTTTGGGGTCTGTGCTGTGGGGAAGGGGCTCCAGGAGGTCCTTTGTGGAAGGGAAGTGCAATAGTCAGGTGAAAGCTGCGAAGTCTACAGTAAGGATCTACCAAAGTTGTTGGGAGAAGAAGTACCGGGACCTGCTTTCCTGCTCTTTTCCATCATTTCATGGGGAGAGGAGCTGGTAGCCAGCAAAATAAGGAGCAGGTTTTTAAACTCCATTCCTTTGTTAAACGAGGCATGCTACACTTCCTTCACCTGTTTCTTTATTCTCGATTTTCAGTCTGCTTTCTCAGACTTCAGAGTGATCTCCTCAAACTTTTGCAGGAGTGCAGGTCTTTAAGATTTTTCCTCTCAGACTTTAACTGTATTTGAATTTAGCCCTAGCCCCATAATCAAATGTCCTATGTTCAGAAAGAAATCTGTGATTTGGGGAATTCTAGGATATTGCTTAAAAGCAAGCAAATATTTCCATGCTTTTTCCCTTGTCATACTCGACCATCTCATACCTTCTTCCTGTCTAGTCTTTTCCCTCCAGCATCACCCCTCAAATGCACCATTTTCTCCTTTGCTCTCTGCATTATTCCTGAACAAGGTTCCCACAGGGACACAGGCAAACAGGAAACCATGGAAAAGAGCAGGATCTGAGGTTCAACAAAATCAGACAAGTAAGAGTAGATAGATTTTTGAAGTGGACTAAGCTTTTCTATCCCTGTTTTGCTGCTGTGCTGTGCTTTCCTGCACGGCACTGCCCTGCACAAAGCTTCCATTCCTCTCCCCCATGGTAAACAAATACCAAGGAGGGAGAGACAAAGTGAGCACAAAGGAAACAAGTTGTGGTAACACAAGTTACTATATTTGTTCCTATTTTGCAAGGCTTTCCTACTTTGTCTCTATTTTTATTCAATCACTAATCTAAGTAGAAATTATAAATATAAAGTTGGTAAAACTATTCCCTTTTGACAACTGCCTAAAGACCTCATCCAAACCCACTGAAATCAATGGAAATATTTCCATTAACTTTAGGGGACCTTGGGATACTTTCTCAATATTTATTCATACTACAACTACTCTTTCACGTAGATTACACATTACACAATCTTCCTTGAGGGCTTTTCAAACCAAAACAATGAAAGAGAATAAAAAAGTTTAAATAAGATTAAGGTTAGATGCACTGCACTTTCAGTACCACTCTGTAATTCAAATACTGTTATCTATGCTCTGGGCACAGTCCCTTCCTTTGTGTAATGAGAGAGAGGCATGAAGGATTGATTTAGCACCAGTTTTAACTCTGAATTTCTTGTTCTCTTTGTTTGCTCTCCAATCTTTACCTTGTTTAGTGATCCATGTTTTTACAGGATATACACGTGCATAAGGCTTATATGGTATGCAGAATATGGTGGACGATCACATTGTGCTTCTCATCTCTCTACCTGCCAGTGGATGAAACAAAAATTAAAATACATAGGCATTCTCTTCAAAGGAAAAGGCTGTTTTTCTCCATAGATCTTCATTACAACACATTGGATTATATTGTTCTATACAATCAGAGAGTGCCAACAACCCTTCCTACGAATGAGCCCTGGCTCATTTCTTTCCCTGGGGCCAGCAATGTTTAATAAGTCCAAAGCACACGGTTTAACCAGTACCCTCCAGCTTGTGCACTGTAGTATTGCCAATAATTTAAAAAAAGGGGATAGGAGAGTGTGTGTGCATGTTGTGTATGCCACAGGAGAAGTATGTTCCGTACAGACAGAGGTCGTCCAGCGCAATACACTGGGGCTGCACTTAACTCGGCATCTCTCTGAAGCAGAACCAGGCTCAAACCCTAATTAAACCCAGGGTGTGGATCCCTGGAGGGCAGTGATAGAACGGTCTGTGTACTAATCCAGCCCGTGCTGACTAACAGCAGCACTGCACAATCACTGCTGTATGAATATATTCTTCTGGCAGCTGCATGCAAACGGCAGTCTTTGCGATTCTGATGACTTTTCATTTTTATGACACTGTGTTTTAGCTTCAGGTGCAAGTGTGAGACTCCCAGTTAAGTGGCTGTTCTGATTATTTTAAGTAGTCACTAATCAAATTGCTGAGCAGAGGGGGCCAGGGGAGAAGGGGGAAAGGTATGGAGGTAAGAAATGTAAAGGAATGCGTGAGGGTTAGAAGGGGAAGGAAGAGGGCTTTGCATCTGATTTTCCTAAGCAGGGCAATTTCTTCAGTGAGGAAGGTGAGCCTGTCACTTCTTGGCCTCTGTCTGCTGCAAGTACTTTAACTTCTAAGCAACCCAAATGATGGTTGTAGGGAAGGGGAAATGACTGGAAGGTTTCTAGCAGCAACAGCAGAAGAAACAGCAGAGGAATACATTGTGAAAAATCAGTTTTAATAAAGCCCCAGCACTGACCTCAGAAACATAAGTATTTATATTATTGACTTCTGTATGAGGTTATTTGTTAAAAAAAAAGGGAAAAAAGAAAGAAAGTGAAGGAAGTCTTTCTGTTCTTGTCTTGAGACCTCAGGAAAAAATAACTAAAATTAGAGAAACTGGAGATATAAACGCAGTGAGTAGAATAAAGCAAAATACCTCTGGGGTGTTCATCTGCCATAGTAGTCATTTCATATCTCATCTGTTATATGAATGTGATAGCTCCTTCCTTTTTTGATAGGATCATTATGTAGACTCCACAGATTCAATTCCATTTACAAGTCAATGGTGTGAGATTTTATGACAATTCATTTTACTGAGTTGATTCTGGATGATCTTCCACTACCAAAAAAAAAGGGCAAAAGAAAGCAAAAGGGGACGATGTCATTTTGGTGCTCGCACATGAATGTTCTGGATGCACCAGACATTTTTGTGACAGATCTAATACTGCTGCCCTATCGCAAATATGCCCAGATGTTCTTAAGCCCCGGCATTAATGCTGCTAAAATTTAAAGTGGTATATGCTGAAAGAAAATCCATCACTATTGCTGCCGCATGGAGGAATCAGTTGCTCTGGGGAGAAAGGGTGGCTGGTTTCAGTTGAACCTGTAGGTCATACTGTCACATGGATGAGTTACTTGTCATCAGACTTATGGCCTGGCTCAGGGTCCCTCACTCCCTTGCCATTCCCTCAGCCCCCTGTAAGGCCAGCTCCATCCTGGAGCTCAATAGACCTCATGCAGTGGTGGTGTGCATAGCTCCAAGCTCCACACAAGGAGTACTCTTCTCTGAGTTTCTGCTGTGCCTACAACAGCCAGTCTTGGTCCTGGTGTAGGCTAGTAAATATGTCTGTGGAAAACCTAGGTTATTGAAGGTGTGTGTATAGGTGCACCATGTCTGTATACACACATTCGGTTGGATGGGTTTTAATTTTGCCATTTCCTAACTGCAAACAGGAGTTTCTTAGAAGGTATGGGTTATAGACCTTTGGGATAAATGACAAGATAATGAAACCCCATGTCTTGTGCTATATAAGTAGAAGAGCTGAACTGGTGAAGGATTGTGACAGTGAACGTTGTCAATATAGACACATGCTCACAGTGAAATCCCGTCTGCTTAGGATGCCATTTCTGTGTGTTTATTGTGAAGCTCCATTCTGTCACAAGCAGGATCCACTGGAGTAATCCCCTTTCAATGCCAACAGCAGAAGGCAAGTACCAATGTTTCAAACACAGGAGGAGCTGCAAAAGAAAATATTTTCTTATGTAGGGCAGTGACAAGTCAGAAAAAACCCTCTCTTCATGTCCTTTCTGGCTGCAGAAATACCCTGCAGAAAGTAAAAAAAGAAAGAGGGAACTAGCCTTCCGAATCTCCCATCACAGCCCTGGTGCAAAGTGAGACCCTACTGGCCTTCCGCAAGTGAATGTTTGTTAGGGCATGTCTTTGTGCTATGAGAGAGCTTCTGCGGAAACCTTTTACGGTTTTGATGCACATTCTGAGCATGCCTAATGTATCTGTCTCCACGCAGAGCTCCCTGGAAAAAGGAGCCGTTTATCCCTCCCTCCACTCTCCTCCCCCCCAGCCACCTTCCCAATGAGCAGAAGTCTGTCCACCAGCTCGGAGGTTGAAGTACACGCTCGTGGACTCGTACTCCGTCATGGGGTGGATGCCAGTTCATATCCCTTCCCTGCAGAGGAGGCCTGACTGGGGAGGGGGTGCTCACCACCGAAAGAGGGGAACAGAGCACAGAATAAACAAAGCGAGGAGGGTAGTGCGGAAAATCAGTGATTCTCGAACCTTTGGTTGAAGCATTTGGCAGGATAAAAGGAGACCTGGGGACATGTGCCCATGCTAATTAATCCTTGCAGAGTAACCAGATAAACCATTTGCTGCTGGTGCCTGGCTCAGCATGTCAGCTTGTGACAAGCCACTCTCAGGCAGCAGTCTTTTCTGATTTTGAAGGGGAACCTAGATGCATAATTTAGGGTCTTGGATTCTGCCTGGCTCACAAGATGCACAAAGGTGAGGCTGCACAATGCTCAGCATTAGTCACTGGTGGATTTAACCCTAGACATCTCCACCTCAGCCACAAAAATTTGTAAGGATGCCAAAGTTAGGAGAATCCAGTAACGCCCCACAGACTTTTGACATATTTGGAGGGGGCTGAGACCCTTTACGATGTTGCCCCCAAACTACACTTCTTGCCAAAGATCCTGCAGGACCTATTGCATGCCAAAACACCTCATGTCCTCATGAGATACAATAGTATAAAAGTGAATCTAGCAGCTGCTATTGATTAAGCCAAGTCATTACTTCTGTGGGTATTCCCATGTGGATTTATCAGACATTTATGCCACGTATAATGTTGGTTCTCCTGGGTTCGTGGCTGCCCAGAACACACATTTTACTTGAGCTCCTTGCCAGCCCCAAATCTCAGTGGACCTCCAGTCAGGCAGAATTCACACACGCAGTCGTCCTTCCAGCTACAGGCAAACGGGAGGATGACAGTGCTGCTATCAGCTCCCTCCTCCACTGATAGATTTCTGGACTATTTGAACTAGCTTTCTCTTCCACGGCAAAAATCAGAAGGGATGAACTAGCCTGTCATTTGTAATGCTCTTTGGTGAAGAAAAGTTGCTTCATAAATCTAAGATATAAGTATGATAGATGAATTATTTAATAATAGGAAGACCTTTCCCCCTCCAAATTAAAGTACACCAGAAAACCAGAAACTGCTTGAGAAAGAAAGGGACTGCAAGAAACCCACCAGGCCACGTACACCTGTGGGGACATATGTGAAGCAAATCTTACTGTGCTGCTTCTACACAGAAGGTAAATACTTTGATTTGCTCTTTGATTAGTCATGGGCATGGCCCTGTCCCCTGAAAGGCTTTCCATACTGCTGTAGCCGGTTGATCGGCTGTTTCCATAAGGATAGGGAAAGCCTAGGCAGCTGGTGACTGATAAACACAGCACCCATCTCCTGTGCTCGAGTCTTGCTTTTCCAGTCATAACAAGTGCAATGAATTCAGTGTACTTGGGCCAAAGGAGATGTTTCTGTCTTTCACTTTAGCATAGATTATATGCTATAATATGACATCTTAAGTCATCAGCACTTTAGCTTAAATAATTATGTTTTACAGTGAGAGGGTTTTGTTTTACCTCAGTCAATTAATAACAAACCATACTGCAATTTAATAAATGTAATGAGAAATGCTTGTTTGATTATTTCGAAGTCATGTGCTGGGGTAAAAGATGGAGCAGGCTATTCTTTTTGAATGGTGCAAGAGGTCAGCGGCAAGCCAATAACGCTCAAGGGTGGTGTCTGTCAGTTTAGTTTCCAGACTGTGCCCTAAATGTTTGAAAACATTACAGAAACCCAAAAGCTACAGGAAATTATATTCTCAGCCAATGTGTTTGTCTTAAATAGAGATATAAAGATGTTTGGAATATGTGTGTGTGTGCATACATATGTATGGATCCTCTCTTTCCTTACATACTCTGTTTTTCATCAGGTATCTATATAGAATTTGATCCTTTCTTGTACTTAGTGTCTTTGGGCACAACAAATATCTGCACTTCCCCAGCTTCAGGCCAGCAAAGCAAAAGATTCTCCGCTGTAGATACATACACCTCTGTTGTCTCCAGGGCTGCGAGTCCTCTTTACCGCAGTAGGTATTGGACCAAACAGCCCAAAGATTTCTCTGTCTTTCAAACTTGCCAGAACATGGGAAGAAACGAGGCTACTATTACAGCTCTAGGACTCTTATGTATTTTTCCAAAAGTTTCCTCTAGCTCAGCACCCTGCAATTTGCAGTGCTGGTTATGGTTTACCGATTCGCTGGCCCCTTCCGTGCATTTATGGTGTGCAGGAGCTGCAGTCAAGGAATCAGCCCACAGGGTGACCAGTCCCAGCCTGGTCCTTCAGGGAGAGCGGCAGTGGCCCAGTGGGCCACTGACCAATGCCCATGTGTGGCTGAGAGAAGAGTGTGCATGCAGAGGAGGAGTGGGTGCAGCCCTATTTCCCCAAATTAGATTAAAAATTAATGTATAAAATTCTTGGAGGTGTAATCCCTTGGTGTGGGAAACCACTTAAACGTGTGTTCCAGTCTACCCTAATTTAGGAAAGCAGTTTAAACACTCCTAGTCCGGCAAGTGCTTACATTCCTTCTTCCTCAGTGGAGTGACTTTCCTGAATTAAAGCTTTTAAGCCAGAGTGGTACGCTCACAGCATGTGCAGTGCTCCCCGCTTTTGTGAATGTTAGTTCTGTGCTGCAAATGTTATAACCTTTGCACAAAACAAGAAGTCTGCTTTCCAAAGTGGCTTTCAGTTTTTCACTCATGTAGACCATAGAAAATCTTATAGCATCCTCTGTGCAGATTTAACATTAAAAGCTATCTTCAGACTGCGCACAGGAAGGTACTCTGATATATAATTTGTAGGAAATAATCTTTTTAATGTATTTTTCTCCCTTTTATGTTCTTCTCCCAAAGAGCAGTCCACAATTTCCTCAAAATGGTCTTGCTGCTCAAAACTACTGGCTAAAAAATTTCTGCCAGTAACGACTGGTCTGTAACTCATGCATTAAAAATCTGAGCTGTTTTGATTGGCCGCTTCTCCCATCAGGTGTTTCTTCCCTCTTGCTATGAGAGCGTATCTCTTTGACTTGGGTTCCCACTGCAGTCCTCTGTGTTTACATACTGCACACTTGGCTTTCCACAAAAATTCTAGTGATATTTGGTTAAAATTCACTTGTTGGGAAGAAGAAAAAAGACTCATTCTCTTGAATTTAAAGTGAGTGTGTTTGGGCTATATAGCACTCTAGTTTTAGCCATTAAGCACTGTGTAATCTACGCCTATGCACCATGTGCCAATCTGCCCAGACTCCTGCAATGAGCAGAGTTTTTGAATGCACTGAAGAGTTATTAGTGTGCTTTTTTTATACAATTACAGCGCAGCTGTATACGTCTGTTCCTCTGAGCCAAGCATTTTATGTGCTAGAGGTTGGCATGTGTTGGAATGATACAAATAAAAAAAATAAATACAGGAGAGTAATGTAGTTGGAAGCTGTGAATCTTGATGTTAAGGTGGGCTTACAATGAAGCATAACTCTCTGAAGCTAGGTGGGACTGTGGCTGCTATGCTGCCGTTTTAGAGGGGAAAGATTGTATTAAGCGAGAAAGGAGGAGCGGTTGGAAACATAATTTAGAAAGATAATTAATGCTTTACTAGAAGTGTAAAATAAGAACTTCATGATGAAGCATCAGCTCAGGACAGCTGCCATGCAGCCAAGGCAGAACTTGAATCCTTTTGCTAACTCAGTTTTATGTCCAATCTGTCTCTTGAAGTGTGCAGAAGAGAGAGGAAAATTGCAGTAGTTAGATAAAGTAAGAAAGAAAATGAAGTAAAATCACAGCTTAGCACACACAAAAATTATTCTTCTGTCCATCTGTATCCCCAGGGATTTTTTGTCTCTCTGTGGTATTTCTATGGGGTTGGGAGAGAAGGTTTAAGGCTTTAATCTTGCCATCAGCTACCTATGAGTCCAGCCAGCAGATATTGTCTACCAGACACTTTGAATTCATCCATGTCACTGACCCTGCTATGTCATTTTTATGCATGAGAAGGGTTTGGTTTTGGGGTGGCACTGCCTGATAGTGCTGGTTGGAAAGAAGCTTGCAGAACCCTTCCATGAACAGTATCTCTCTGGGGCACAGTTTTTACTCCAGGGCTCTTTGTCTACTTCTTTTGTTGCAAACCATAGATGAACATGTTTCTTGCCTGTCTACCCATGGTTTCATTACTTTTGCTAATTTCAAATGGACGAATAGATATTTTAAAATGCTTTTGACCTGAAAAAGGACTTGACTCCCTGCAACCTGAGATGGAGAGGAAAATAAAATCTGCTGTGGCAGATATATGTATCATAGAACCATAGAATTGTCTTGCTTGGAGGAGACCTTCAAATCATTGAGTCCAACCATTAACCTAACACTGCCAATTCCACCACTAAACCATGTCCCTAAGCTCCGCATTTACACGTCTTTTAAATACCTCCAGTGCTGGTGCCTCAACCACTTCCCTGGGCAGCCTGTTCCAATGCTTGACAACTCTTTCAGTGAAGAAATTTTTCCTAATATCCAATCTAAACCTCTGCTGGTTCAACTTCAGGCCATTTCCCCTCGTCCTATTGCCTGATACTTGAGAGAAAAGACTGACATGTATCTATACAGTACGCATGTATACATGTGCATATATATGGAAAAAAAGAAAAGCTAATCTAACATAGTTTCTACTCACACACTTAAAAATACTTAAAACCACTGCATAAACAGGAAAGGAGTGAACCCAGCTTCTGAAACCTCTGAACTGTAATGAGGGGTTCAGGGTAAGAACAGGGATGGGAAAGCATAGGATCATGGCTGGAATCTTGGTTGCTTTTGGACTAGAGCTCTCCTTGCACAAGAGAAATAGCGAGTGAATTATTTTCTCCCTTTCGCTAAAACATTTTTGGTAGCAAGATAGATTTAGTCACAAAAATCCTAAAAAAATATATAAGGGTCTTGACGTGGGGAAGAGATTTTTTTAAATTTCATTTGGGAATAGCCGAACTCGGAGGCAGTCTATCTGCCTCCCTGTCTGATGGCCCGTATTCTTCACGGCACTCCTGAGGCTGCACTCTCACCGCATATAATTCCTCCCCGGTCCAGTCCTGCGTGCAGCATGTGGACTGCTCTCCGAGGGGAGGGGGATCTGACTTGGCTGGCAGTCAGAGCAGCAGGAGCAATTGCAGATGCTGCTATTTACACTATTTTCACATTCTGAAGAACAAAGAGCAGGAGGCTGCCAACAAATCTTAGAGTCTAAGCCTTTGCCCTACACGCAAAGCGCAGCCAGTGAATGCCGGCAGAAACATGCAGTGCACCACTTCGTGAGATATTGCATCTCTGTTTTGGTGGAAATGCAGTCAAGATCACTCACTGAGAAAGCAAAGAAAGTAAAAAAGAGCTTCATTGCTCAGGAGTGTCAGCCTTCTAGGGGTGCAAGGCTGAATGAAATATTTCTGTCTCATGTGAATGAGCCATTCCAGGTCTCGGGGATGACTAACCCTCAAAATTCATGGTTGCGGTGGTAACTAGGACAGATGTTTATCCATCGCTCTTTAATCTAAGCTAGACATGAGCCCAAACACAGTCATTTGTATGGAGAAACACTATTTCTGTGCAAAAGCGTTCTAGAGATTTGGGTTTCATTGCTGTCTCCGGACACATTTTGCCCCTGTGCATGGCTTTCCATATGACCTCAGACAAATCCATGAGGCTGAATTTTTCAGTGGGATAAAAGAGTTAAGCTCTCTTTCTCCCTTTGAAATTCAAGGATACTTAAGGTTTCTCTGAAAAAAGGTCCTCTGAAAAGCCCAAGCTTGATCCTGTTGTGTGCCTCAATTTTTTTCTCTTTTTTTGGCCGGGTCATGTCTATTTGCCTTTCTTCTCTACTTATGAGGCAAACTCGGAAATGTGTCGGACTGTGTGCACAATGAGTAGGACTCTTATCTCAGTTAGATCCTCTAGGTGTAAGACATATCAATAATAATAGTAATAATTGCTTTTACGTATGACAGGCATCTGTGTATCTGTAATACCTACCCCTTGCATTTGTCATCATTAGAGTGACAGAAAAGCTAGATGATACCTTAAAATCGAGCTTATTAACGAGAGCTTATTCCAGTGCTTTTCAATTATTACTATTTTCAGCCATCCAAGGATATTATTGTACATGGACAGACCTCTTTTGTCCTCTTTAAATCTAGACTTGGATTCAAAATCAGGTGTAAAAATTGGAATTCAGGCAAATTTTGGTGAAGGGCTTTTGGTTTCCTTCAATTTAACAGTAGAGGACATTTGCAAAGAAGTGAGATATAGAAGGAGCTGAGGATTCAGCATTGTCTTCCTGCAATGCAGGGGATGCACAGACTTGGAATAACTTCAGACCTAGTTTTAACAATTATTCATCTACCAGTCTTCCTCTCTGCTTCCCCGAGTAGAACTGAAACTGTGGCATGTGAAAAAAAAATATATATATATATAACAATTTTAGGGAACTGGGAATTTGGAAGATCTCCCATCTTCAGTGTTTCTGTGAGCTAGCTGGGAGAAATTAGCAGAGAATAGTTTGTGTCAGATCCTCCTGACTTGAAGGACAATTCACGGTATTGTGAAGGAAAGCCAGTTCCAGCTTATTTTAGGACACAAGAACGATGGAGTTTTAAACTCTGGGGGTACACAAATATGCATTCCGGAGGCACCTAATTCAGATGAATAAACAGGCAGAGCATGTCTTCTCCATTACAGTACCTGCCTGACACTAGCTCAGACTTCACTAGCGAACACTTTCCCTGGGAACAGCCACAGGCTAATCCTGGATTTGTGTGCCCACAAGGAGCGAATATTGGCTATGCCTCTAGGGGACCCCTTTGGGTTTACTTTAATAAAAGGAAGAAATCTCAAGATTTGATGCAAAGAGCATATCCCAAATGGGCAGAAACATAGGCCTTTGGGCCTTGCACCTTGTGTAGTCTGTTCAATGTGCAAAATGAGTGCTCTAGCAGAGCTGCACGTTACCATTTTACACCAGCTCTTTACAGGTGTTGCTGACAAGGTGCAAGGTAGAAGATGACAGAGAATAGAGGCCCTTTTGCTGTTTCTCGGATTTTACTGCTGTTTAACTAGTTTGGGGACAATCATTTTCCAAGGGAAAAAAAAAAGGAGAAAAAAGGAACCAAAACTCCACAAAGAAATTATGAATTCTTACAAGCAGAGTTTATATTCAAGTAGTACATATGTCTGTGAGCCTCAAAGTACTTTTAAAATGTGAATTAATTAAAGCACCACAATATCTGAGGAGCAAGTATTCTCATAGGCATTAAAAAGGAGAGAAAGCACCTCGCTAAGAAGCGAAGTGATTCAGTTCTGATGTCCTGTTGCCTAGTGCAGGTGACAATCAAGGCTTTCTGATCACTAACATGTATCTAAAATCTGAGGTGAGCCTCTGTTAGGCACTTATTCCCTAAACCCGGGACAAACCGGAGAGTTACTGTAGACTTACACACACAAGCTCACTCTCCCACACACACGCACACACACACACTCATTCCCTGCAGACGATCTCAGGTGGAGGGGAGGTACTAGCGATTTTTATTTCCAGATGGCCACAAAGTGGCTTTATAAGCAATAAGGCAGATATCCTGCTTGTTCTTGGCTATAAAGTCCTTAAGAAGAAGCAGAAAAATAAATCAAGCAGGAGGATGATAAGGGAAAATTTGGAAAACTTTATCTCCCAAGCCATCCCTGCCCAGAGGAAAGATTTCTTCTCCCAAAGCTCACTGGTCTGCCCAGAGGAAAGATTTCTTCTCCCAAAGCTCACTGGTCTGCCAGGAAATAAACTGTTTACAGGTCACATCTCCTGTTGCACAATGTTAATAACATGTATTTTCCCCAAACACACGAAGGAACCTAAGGCATACAGCAGCAGTAGGGCCATCTCTGTGCATCCACCCCAGTAACAAGGTGAAAAGCTGGTTCCGTGAGAATTAAAGGGCAGTCTGTGAGTGGGGGAGAGGAGGAGGTGAATGGTTTGTATAAATAAAGGTAGAGCAAACATCTCCTATCTGACAGTGCCGTGACAGTACGTACACTCTCATCTATACACAGGTGCCTGTCGGAGCAGCTACTGTAACCATGTTGTAAAATATTCAATGACTCACTGTGAATAACTGTCTCATTTAGAAGAATTATCTGGTGACAAGACCAACATTGTTAAGTTGTGTCAACTTGTTAGGAAAGACATAAAACAAAAATACCACTAACATCCGACGGCTGGAGGCAATGTCAAGTTTTTGGAAGTGAGAGGCTGGAGGAGAGTGAAGGCGGGCTCCAGCAGCTTAGCACAAGCTCAGTTTGCAGAGAGGAATGTAGTAAATGAGTCCAACCATTTACAAATCAACACCATACTGATTTACTGGAGTGAACCCACGGTGGCAGAGATCCCCCTGCCTTGAAGACGAGCAGATATCTGTCCTTAAGTAAGAGAAGCTGGGGACCCAGCTCTGCCATTCCTTCCCGCTCGCCTCCAACCTTTGTGTCTCTGCTGAAGCAAAGAGTTGGCTATCAATAGGCAGCTTCTCATCTGACCTCATTCCCCACTCTGCTGAGGCAAGGACACCTGCTTCCAGTTTCGGCTGCTTAGTGAAATCTGTTGCACCGTGTGAGAGGAAAGTAAGGGGAGAGTGAGAGCCTCTTCCAGCTCTTCAGCCATTTTAGAGGCTGGGTGGACACCTGCAGAGAGAAAAACGTGGTGGCAGTATGGAGACTTCCAGACTGGGAAAGTGACTCCAGAGCAACACATAACATGATGAAATGTAGCAATGTAACTAATATAATAGATACACTAAATACAATTCATATAATATAATATAACATAGTATAACATACTGTGATTCTCATTCGCCTCCCATCGATAAGTGAGGGTACCAGCGTGACAGTGTGTGTGGGGAGTGACCAGGCCAGTGGGAAGGTAAGGCAGCAAGCCTCAGTCCAACTGGCTGCTGCTGCATCTGATTTGACTGCACTAATTGCTGTGGGTGGTTCAGGCCTTGCCCCTGACAGCACCGGCACACATCTCTGCAATCTGCTGCTGCCTGCTGCTAGCTGGTTTCTCTTTGTGTGGCTGATGCACAGGCTCTTGGCAGGCTGGCCGGCTCACACACCTCAGCAGCACCTTGTGATTAACAGGCAGAAGCACAAAGGCTCCTGGCACGCTGGCCAGCTTGTACGGCCCACTAGCCTTTGCTCTCCTGTGGCATGGTGCAAAAGCTGCTGAAAGGCACAAGCTGGCTGCCAGGTGAGACAAGAAGCAGAGCCAAAATGCCACAGACCATAGGGAAAATAGGGAAAAAGGAGACAGGCCAGGAGTCAGGGAATTTATTCTCTGTGATAGCTCTTAAATACCAGAGCCTGAAGTAACTATAAAAAGAAAATCAGCAACACACATTAGGTGATTAGAATCACGGAATAATTAAGAATCTATGGAGGTCATCTAGTCCAGCTCTTTACTCAAAGCAGTACCAACTTCAAAGCTAGGTCAGGTTGCCCAGGGCGTTGTCTAGTCAAGTTCTGAATATCTCAATGGATGGAGATTTCACAACCCTTGGGCAACCTGGACCGGTGCTTAATCACTCTCACCTTGAAGAATTTTTACTGTACATGTCATTGGAATTTCCATTGCTGCTGCTTGAGTGCATTGCCTCTGGTCCTTTCACTGGGAAGAGCATGGCTCCATCTTCTTTGTAACCTTCTGGCAGGTAGTTGGACTCATCAAATAGATTCCTCCCCTAAGCAAGGTCTCTTCTCTCAACCTGTCCTCGAGTGACCTGAAAAGTCTGGTAGTTCTCTGCCAGACTTGCTCCACATTGTCTATGTCTGCTTTGTACCACAGAGCCCCAAAATTGGACAGTGCCCAAAGATGGTCTCACAAGACTTGAACAGCAACAAATAATCATTTCCCTTGACCTGCTGGCTATGCTCTTTCTATTGCAGCTGGCCTTCACTGTTGCTAATACATACTGAACTTGTCCACCAGGATTCCCAGATGCCTTTTTTAGAATAGCATGCCAGTCACCCAGTTTCCTGTACTGTTGCAGTTTATATCTCCCAGATGCAAGACTTTGCATTTCATAGAATGATAGAATGATTTGGGTTGGAAGGGACCTTGCAGATCATCTACTTGGGCAGAGACTAGACCAACATGGACTTGAGCATCCGCAACTTCTCTTGGCAACCTATTCCAGTGCCTCAACACACTCATAGCAAAGAAATTCTTTCTTATGTCTAATCTAAACCCACCCTCTTCCAGTTTAAAGCCATTACGCCTTGTCCTACCTCTACATGGCCTTGTGAAAAGTCTCTCTCCAGCTGTCTTGTAGGCCCCCTTTAGGTACTGGAAGGCCGCAATAAGGTCTTCCCAGAGCCTTCTCTTCTCCAGTCTGAACAGCCTCAATTCTCTCAGACTTGCCTCATAGGAGAGGTGTTTCATCCCTCTGATCATTTTTGCGGCCCTCCTCTGCATATGTTCCAACAGGTCCATGTCTTTCCTGTGCTGAGGGCTCCAGAGCTGGATGCAGTACCCCAGGTGAGGTCTCACCAGAGTGAAATAGAGGGGCAGAATCACCTCCCTTAACCTGTTAGGCACACTTCTTTTGATGCTGCCCAGGATATGGTTGCCTTCTGGACTTCGAGCATAAATCGTTGACTTATGTTGAGCTTTTCATCAACCAGCAACCCCAAGTCCTTCTCGGCTGGGCTCCTCTCAATCCATTCTCTGCCCAGATTGTATTTGTGCTTGGGATTGCCCTGATCCCTGTGCAAGACCTTGCACTTGGCCTTGTTGAACTCCGTGAGCTTCACGTAGGTCCACTTCTCAAGCCTGTCAAGGTCCCTCTGAATGGCATCCCTTCCCTCCAGTGTGTCAACCGCACGTAGCTTGGTGTCTTCATCAAACCTGCTGAGAATGCACTGAATCCTACTGTCCGTGTTGCCAACAAAGATGTTAAACAGCACCAGTCCCAATACTGACACCCAAGGAACACTACTCATCACTGGTCTTCACCTGGATATCGAGCTGTTGACCGCAACTCTTTGATTATGACTAACCCAGCCAAGGCAAAATTGCTTTTACCTTTTTTGAACTACTTGATGTTTCTGCAGCCAATTTCTGCAGTCTGTTGAAGCCCCTCTGACTGGTAGCCCTGCTCTCAGCATGCTGGAAGCCTCCACATCCCACTCTCCCATTCCCACCTCCCCATTTTTGTGTTATTCAGAATCTTGATAAAGGTACATCTCAACCCGTCACTCAGGTTGTTAATGAAGTTACTAAAAAGCACAGGCCTCAGTGTCAGTCTCTGAAGAATGCCACCAGTAGCCATCCACCACCTGGTCTTCAAAACACTGATCACTGCATTTTGAGCCTAGCAGTCCAGGCGATTTTTCACTCGCTTTCTGGTATTCCTTGCAGTCTACATCTTTCCAATCAGTCTAGAGAGGCATTACAGAGACAGTGCCAAGGACTATGCTAAAGTCAGAATAGATGATGACATCCACTGCTTTCCCCTTGTCTACTAAGCCAGGCATCTCACTGTAAAAGATAATCAAGCTAATCAGGCACAACTTGCCTTTGTAAATATCAACATGTTGTTTCACTGTTCTGTTCTTCATGCACTTGGCAATGAGTGCTGGGAAGCTTTCATCCATGATCTTCCCAGTGACTACCATTAGTCTGACTGACTTGTAGTTTCCCAGTTCTTCCTCCATGTCACTGACCTCCACAACTCGTACAAAAGGACAGCGAGCATAACCCACAGTAACGCTGGCCTACCCTCTCAGCAGCACCAGATGGAGCCCAGCTGGTCCCATGGCCTTATACGTTCCCAGTCTACAAAACTGGTTCAGTCTTATCTTCTTCTGCCATAGGCAGTACCTCACTCTGCCAGACACTGCTGCCAGCCACAGGTATTTGGGACACCCGAGAAAGGACCTTACCAATGAACTAAGGTAAAGAAGGCATTGAGAAACTGAGCCTTTCCCATATCCTTCATCACTGGGTCCCCTGCATCCTTGAGTAGTGGGCCCACACTGTCCTTCATCATTCTGGTTCATCAGTTGTGGCCTGTTGTGCAGGAAAAGGCTCACGAGAGAACAGAGGACAGTGTCACAGCTCCCACCAAGGTGACTGGTACTAGCCTGACTGCTCTATGCTGCTGAAAAAGGGTAGCGGGAGACAGACACCCTCACCCATCTGGGTGGGATGGGGTAGGAGAGCCCTCATAAGGGGTCTTAAGTGGAAAAGTTGAGATCTTCTGCTATATATGACCAACAGGTTGCAGGAGACCCATCCTTGCTGGGAATAGACAGAAATCCGTGCTTGCCTTAGAAGACAATAAATGCCTTCTGGGAAAAGAACCAGCAATCAACCCATTGATCTAACCAGGACTTAAACAGCCATAATTCAGCAAACTATTAAGACACCTATCTAGTTGTCCACTTAATAGAACTACCCTGGAAAATACCCATTCACTGAAGTTGAATAAGAATGAGTGCATTATAACTTACATTACTGCCAGCCGACAGATGGAGCAAGCTAAGATGAAACCAGGACCATTATAATATAGTGATCTTTTTGCAATTTTTTTCTATCTGAAACCACATATAACTTTTGAAGATGTAAATTTGTAAAATGTCATGCTTTATGTATTACATTTTTGGCATCTACTTTAGTTTTTAAGAATGGATGTTGCCTAATTATGCACTGCAGCTTTGTATGAGAAAATATACTAAGTGTGCATTAAACAGACAACTTTAAATAATGGCACTTGTGCTAAGAAGTGTATTTTCTGGCAAGCAACTAATTTATAATGGTCATAGATATATGCATTAGTGTATGAAATGCTTGTCTTTATTTATTGATTTGAAGGGGCAGTATTATATTTCTGAATACGTCTTCTTTATTGGATCCTGTTTTAATCTGTAACAGACTTTGTTATATTTCATGTCTCAGGGTATTCACACCACCTGAACAACAGACAATGAGAATAACTTTACAGTAAATAAAATAACAATTAATACTGTGTATTTAAAAAGAGATAAGCATATAAAATACCAAAGTTCAGCTTTGCCATTTTCTTCTGATTTTTTTACCATGAGTCTTGGTTTGCTTTTAATGTGCGTATCAGAGGTAAAGAGAATGATATTAAATGACCAAATTTACTGCGTTCTTAGTGCATAAACTACTACACTAGATCTTTCTAAGCCAATTTAATTTTTAGCTTTATTCTTGGCTTAATGCAATGTTTTAGTTCATTGCACTTTTTGGATGTGCAGAAGCAAAGATAATGTGTTACACTACATTCATTTAATGTTTCATCAGACTTTTTTGGTGTATCTACCTTTTGGTTATTTTAAAATGTTTCATCCTTATCACTTCAGTCACGAAATGTAGATTCATTAAATTAGGTGCTGGGGTAGCTCAGTGCAGAAGCCTTCTTTAAAATACAGCACTGGTTTGTTCATCAAGAAGCTGCTTGGAAAAAATCAGAGCTGCCTTGTCAGTCTCCACTCCCCCCCCCCC
>Ga0065711_1001083_pt1 | contig 62587 bp, 27 predicted proteins | sample Hoacrofraction12_FD_59098 | JGI IMG/M metagenome (GOLD analysis project Ga0065711, IMG submission 59098) | Hoatzin crop microbial communities from Cojedes, Venezuela - Epithelial fraction 12 v2 (version 2) | ecosystem: Host-associated > Birds > Digestive system > Esophagus > Crop | place... | reverse complement strand
CCGCCGCTCCGCCGCGCCCTCCCCGCGCAGCAGCGGCCGCGCAGCAGCCGGGCCCGCCGCGCCCCGCCCCGGTCCGCCCCTGAGAAGAAGGGAGGGGAGGGAATGGTCGGTGGGCTCGGCCCCCGGCTCAGGCCTCGGGGCTCCCCGCCAGGCCCGGCCCACCAGGCCGAGATCCCATCGCTCTGCCCGGAGGGGACACCGGTTACCGACTCACCCCTTCCCCCTCGTCCGTCTCCCGAGAGGCTCCCGGACCCGGTTAGGCAGACCTGTGCTGGAGATCGGTTCCCTTGAGTGGTAATGCTGGTTTCCCCTCGGCCTGAGTTAACAGAAGTTGAACAAAGTGAAGAACAGTGAGTCTGGGGAGCTGCTGGAACACCTAACGGGTTTCTGAGCGAGTGGTGGGTGTTTCCAAGGGGAAAGTGATTTCAAACAGGAAAGCTTAGAACTCGGTTCTGAAAGTGCTAAAACGTAGAGATGTTTCCAGACTTCCTCAAAAATGTCTGAAGTGTAAGAAGAGAAATGGTCAGAATCACCCCTTTCTTGGTTCCTTTTCGGTTTGATGTGTTCTCAGCGTAAGATTTCCAGTCAGAAGTCTCTGGCCACCTCTCGAGGGCACGTTCCCAGCCAGGGCAAGGGCGGGGTGAGCTCACCGCAGTGGTGGCTCCTCGGAGCAGCACTGCCTTGCCCCAGGGACCCCAGAGTAGACGCTCTCCCATGGCATGAGATGTTTCACAAAGGATGGCTGCTCTCCCACGGCATGAGGTGTTTCAACAAGGACGGCCGCTGTCCCACGGCATGAGGTGTTTCACCAATGACAACTGCTCTCCCATGGCATGAGGTGTTTCACCAAGGACGGCCGCACGCAAAAGAGCCGCTGAACCTGAACAGCTAGAAGAAAAACCATTGGCGCCCTTGACTTCCCAGGTGACTCTCTGAAATGACTGAATGGCAGTGACAACTGGCCAGATGACTGAACCAAAAGAACTCCTTCTAAAGGGTTTTTCAAGGTAAGCTGGTTTCTTTTACAGTGGGATTAAAGTAGCCATCATTGTAGCAGAAAAGTCAATCCCATGTCTTTTCCTATACGTCTCACTGCATTAAAGCACAGCATCTGTTGCTTAGAAGTTGAAGTAACATTCACAGTGTCTGCTAACATCTGTTGTCTTAAAATACACAAACTTGGTAACAAAACCAGCAATGTGCATTGCCCTGTCACTTATCAGGTCAGGAAGACCTAGCCTCCTCCTTTTCTTCCCAAGCAGGTCTGGAGGGGATTTTTGGTTATCACTTACCCCATCAGTGGAGTAGGAACCCATCCCACATTTTTGTCTGTCTGCTTAATGTCTACATTCCTCCATGTGAACTTAAGGATGATGTGTGAACTAATGTTTAGCACATGATAATCATACAGCAATAGAAATATAAACACCGATGTTTCTTACTAGAACGTGCAGATAGAGAGGCTCATAAAATTGGCTAATTACCCTTTCGAAACCCAGCTAATTGTGCAGGGGGTGCCAGACTGCTCAGAATCTTCAATGACTTGCTTGTAAGTTTTAGTGTGGAAAATATGTTTGCCCATTAATTACAAGGAGTATTTATGCTGAGACTAATAATTGGATTGTCCTGTAATTCACCATAATAATCAGAAATTTTCTTTGCCCATGTGTTTTGAAAAAGTAATAGCTAATGATACTCTAGCTCTCTAATTTACACGGTGGCAATGAATAACTGCTGCTTTGCCATCTCTACTGTTACTTCGGGGTTATAGATTTGCTGCTGATTAGGACTTGATTAGCCCTTGTCTTCATCATAGTCCCATTGTCCTTGTGTTTAGGCTAAGTATTGGTTCTGATTGACTTGGCTTTTTTAAAATATAGGATATATTCAGTTGATGAGACCTGCTACCAGAGTAGTACTAACTGACTATTCAGGTCACTTGAGGCTGGATCTTAAACAGGAGCACTACCTTTCTCTGGGCATACCTGTGCAAAGAGTACAGAAGAGGCTCCAGCCCTCCACACTCTTCTGGCACTGTCTGGTAAGACATCTGTGGCTTACCTACCATGTTATGGCCATGTGACTGTCTAGGTTTCCTCTGCAGTGGTTACAATGCAGTGGGGTTGTCCGTCTCTTGCAGCCATGACAATTTGCGTTGGTAAGGTCAAAACTAGTATCTGAAAAGCAGCTACATGAACTAGCCGTCTGCAGCTGCAGATAGAAGATTTTGTACCACTTCCCCTCATGTTTTTGAATGAGGTGCTTTAACCTGGATGTGTTTTTTTTTTACTTGAAAGCTCTGATTTTGCACAGTAACTCAACATTAAGAGAATAAATTCTGTGCCAAATTCCATTAATAGCCTACTGGATCTTCAAATCAACTGTGCAAAGCAAACCCTAGCACAGTGGTTCCCAAATTGTTCATGAGCTGCTGGTCACTGGGTGTGATCTACATTTCAGCAGTGCACCTGTATTAGACTTCAAGACACTTCAATTCAGTTTGATCTGATTATGGTCTGTGAGAGATTTGGGAAGTTAAAATTACCCTACTCGATCCAATATGCTTGGAAATCTGTGCTATGGTATCACAGAGCCAAAATGCTAACCCTTCCTTCTTGCCTGCCTGCCTGCCTTCCTGTCTTCCCAGCTTGCCTTCCTAGCCTTCCTACCTACTGCTTTTTCCTGACTGCATCCCTTGAAAGGAAGAAGTCTATGATTTGTTTTGGAGACAGTGTCATAATCTCTGACTGTTTAAGCTTTAGCTGCTAGGAGAGCTGTGACAGGGTCCAGTGGAAAGTTCTACTTAAAATTGGATTTCATGCTACAGTTCATTTACTTTAAAAAGATCTGCTGCTGTTCCATCATAACTCAGAGATTTGGGGTGCTGCAGTTATACTGACTTACAGGGCATACAAATGTGTCCAAGCTAACTTTAAACTAAAAGCCATGAGAATGCAGCATGGATTTCAGCACAGGCTGTGCAAGCATGTGGTGCTCTTGACACTTGTACTGCTCTTCGTACCTACATGTGAAAATCTCTGTCTGTCCATTGAACTTCCTGAGTATCTGATTTTTAATGCTGTTGTATGCTGCAGAATTCCTTACAAACATCTAAGAAAATGGAGCTCCTGTTTAAGGAAGCTCCTGTGAGGGAGGAAAACTATGGTTTCCCTCGAGTTTCCCACAGATTATTTATAAATATGCTAGGCTTCACCTGCTGTGTTGGCAAGCTAGTGACTCAGAAGCACATACCTAGGGGAATCTGTTGAACGTATGGTTCCTGGATGCACAGACTTGTATCCCTAGGGGTGTGACTGCACGCTGGCTCCCCTGAAGGACATACTGGGTGGGCATGGGCTTGGCTGCATGTGCAAATGCAGGCATCTCTGGGAGAAAGAAAGGGGGTAAGTCTGGAACGTCTCACTGTCCAGTTGGTTCTGAAAAGAAACCTGAGATTTACGCATGGGACAGGCTTGCCGATGGGACTGAACTGTCACTTCCAGGAATTTAGTGTAACCTGTCTAATCTGGAGAGTCTAACAGTATGCATTCGGCAAGAAACGTTACTGAGGCACTGTTTTAGCAATCTAAGACAGACGATATTAGGGGTTTGACGGCTGAGACTCTAAACGTGAAGGTTCAGTTGAGGAAACTGAAAATGAGTATAAAGCAGAAGCTGTTATCTGCAGGTCTGAAGGAAGAAGACAGTTGCACTGGTAAGCACAAAGCAGCTCAGTACTTGTACTTTGGCAGTACTTGTTTTGTTTAACAATTATTGCTGTGTTTGCACTAGGTTTAATACTGCTAAACCTTACAAGCTACAGTGCTGTATTTTTGATGCTATTCTAGATTACATGATAAACAGACTGTTACTCTGATCATTCTATTTGTCAACTGCTTAAACAATTCCAGAGTGTAATCTTTCCAAAAGGTAGCATTTATACTACTGGGTTTTTTCCAGAAGGAAAATACATCCCCATGGTCAGTGTTGGTTTTTTTTTTGCCTTTTGTTCTTTTGATATTGCAGCTTTTGACAGATAGATATCAGATAGGAACCAACTCACAGCAAATAAAGATCACGTGCTGAGTAATGCACCAGATTCAAGCACCACATCCTGCAGCAGCAATTAGTCTTTGTTGCCAATGATTTGCTAAATTGTCAAGGCTTGTGGTCATTACCCTTCTGGTTATAAGTCATTAGGTCTCAAAAACTCAGTAAGGTTGTGGCTAGCGAGGACTTGGATAAGAAATGTAACCACACGGGTGCTGCACAGTGTGACAGTACTTAATGAGCAGAAAGGTGCTTGTATGGAGTGTTGGAAATGCATCAACTGCTCCTTGAGGTTCTGGCTAGCATTTTTCATGCAAGATCCCATAGCATTCTGTTTGTACTAGCTAACACAAAGCTAACTCACATTTCCCCCACCCAGTTCCTATCTGAGTAATAATTGCTAAGTATTCCCTAGTGTTTCAGTTGACCTTTTCAGACAGTCTTTATTTCTTTGTGCTTCTTATTGCACAGAGCAGTGTGTTCTGATGAGCAGGTGCTATGTTGCTTCTTGGAAGCGGCTGCATGGCAGAGGTTAAAGAACGTCCACCCTCATTTGAACTCAATTGCATGAGTATAATTAAGTACAGCATTTGGCCAACTTTTTATCAAGAGCTCGTGGAGCCTTTGGGATGAAATATGCTATTATGATTATAATTCGCTCTTAATTATGTGTTGATTAAAACCAGCAGGAATGTGTGTCACTACGAAAGCTACCCCTTTTCACAGGGTCAAACAGCAATGAAAACTTTATATTGCTTTGGCAAACTTGGTTTTGATTTGGAAGTATTTAGCTGTTACAATTTAACTTGTGCTCCCTGTGCCTTATCTTATTCAAGCATGAAGTGGAGAAACTAGGAAAATAAAAGGTCTTGCTGCCAATATTCAGTAACTTGGTGTCCAAGCTGCAATGCATTTCTGACCTGCCAAGTCAATATAGGGCAATTAATAGTCGCTGTCCTTTTGAAGGATCCTCAAGCCCGAATGACAATATTGAGACTGATCAGCATCACCTCAACTGTTGAGGTGGTAGTAAGACATACAGCAGCCAGATGTAACAAAGGAAAGGACTTAGCTATTTTTTAAAGCTGGCTGGCCAAACTTCTCCAGGCAGTGCTGCGGAGATTGCTGTCTTGAAGAATCTTCACCAACAGCAACCTCTGTTGTGAGTGTTGGCTTTGAGAGGACCAAAGGCAGCTTCTACAAGTTTAGGCAGTTTGGAGCCTGATCCAAAGTACCCTGAACTCAGTGGGGAAAAAGTTTTTCATTGACTTTGACGACGGTCTTTGGAGCAGGTCCCTGATAATAATTGCATTGGAGCCTAGCCATGGTGATTGCTATTAGAGCTAGGATTTGGCCTTGACAGATGATGATAAATAATCTAATGATTATTATAGCACTTATTTTTGCATTTCTATAGCATTAAAAGGCATTCATAATGTTTCGTTATATTTTTACATCTCAAAGAAAGTTGGCTTGAATTGTGTTTTAAAAAATAGCTTACATCTGTCTTGGCTCTCAAGACCAGTTATTGGACTTTGATAACATCTGGAAGGGAAAGAAAACTATTGCATACAAGGACAGATACTAAGTATAGCAGGCACAAAAGATTTGAGCCTCTCATCACAGCATTCAAATAAAGGAGAAAAGAGACTATAGAGGGCCTTGTATGGCTGAGGAAGTAGCAAAAGCCAGTTTCATCAGGGACAATAGCTGGGGAGATGATGGCAGTGCCAACATTTCCCGTCATCCAAAAAAGTTTTCAAAATTTCCTTCTTCAACACGCTGTACTTCAGACCAACAAGGATCCTAGAATTAAGACTGATCTTTACAGGTTATTGATATTAGCTAAAGGGAGATTATTTTTAAAATGCAATGAACATTATTTTCATATAGCAAACCACATCAAATTAATCTGGGACTAGCCATGATTTTTTTCCTCCTACCAGAACAGCGTGTTGGGTGCTTTTCTGGAAAGAACAGCACCTTGCTGTCTACGAAGACATCTTCTTGCACAGAAACACATTATCTCACATAGCCTTGCTACATGGCGATATTTCACATGGCCCCAGCACCACTGTGCTGCAACAACAGCAATCCTGGGGAGAGAAACTAGTTCACAGACTGTATGAATGGAGCACAGGGTAAACTCTCTCCTGTATGTTATGGGAAGAAGAGAGTGGTTCCTCGTAGGTTTTTTTCACCTTGAAACTGCTTCTTCAGTTATCAGTGAACAGCACAAAGGAACGAGTTAGACCTTATACCTTTCTTGTCTGTAGAGGCACACAAAACACACCACTTGAAATATATAGTTTTCTAATTGCAGGGCACTTGTACCAGGAATTTGGCTTGTGCATGCCATTCTAGTCTATAGCAAATTATTTTTTTTTCTGTTCTTCACAAAATCGTTCAGAATTGATTGTTTCAGATTTTGAGAAATTGAGAAATCCAAAGGACTTTGTACTCAGTTCATTGATCATTGCACACTTGGGGGTTACTGGATCTTGTCTGTGGGAAATGTGCTTAGCAATGCACTAAGGCAATTGAGTGAGTGCTTTTCTACCACTTAATTGAATCTCATCAGCACTTTTCTCCTGTTTGTGCGACTGATATCTTGCTGCATTGAGCCAGTGTGACTTAAGCTTTGTATGTATGTATTGCTTGGTGTGAATGAAGTTTGGTTTCTCACTCGTACAGAGGGGAATTAAACCCTGGAAAGATGACTGTATAAGCACAAGATCCACCCTTCACACACTCTTGAACAGGTTTAAAGGGTGCAAGTAGCAACATTATATTTTCCTCTGTCAAGAAGTATGTTCTTCCCGAACATCTGCTCATTCTTGTCACAATTCAATGTGTACAAGCCCTCAGTTTGTAGTGTACCTTGAAGACGAAGGTAGTATTTGTCTAATGCATGACTATTACCTGACAAATCTGCCCCCAGATTTCACACCTCAAGAAGGCAGACATCACTACAGAAAAGCAATCAAGTTCTTCTCTCAGTGCATCATCTCTTTTTTTTTTTTTTTTTTTGAGATACAGTAAGGCAGATGATGCAAAGGCTTATAATCTTTGAGGCTAAAGTTTCTGTTTCAAACTAGATTGCTGAAAGAATGGGAGCATCACCAAGTACGTGTCAATGCATAGGCCCTGATTTTCTGAGCCAAGGGGATTTTTGAGGGACTAAATTCAAGGGACTATGGCACTATTTGGTGCAGTTATGTGCGAGAAGTAAGAAGGAACATTTCTGTTACCAGCTCAGAGGGGACATTCTAGACTGTGCAAGACAGCGGAAAGCAGTACAAGAAACAGACTCTCTGTTGAGTTCTGTGTTATTCAGCAAAACAAAACCTCGATCTTTCTCTACAAAGAAAGTCTGCCTCAGTGATGTCATCCACACTTACCTCCTAATAAGCTACCAACTTAACATAGTCACTCGTATCAGAAAGTTTTAAAAGGAACTTTGAAAAGTAAGTCCTCAAATCTGTGAAAGGGCAGTCTTTTTTGCACCAAAGAATACGTATGCTGTGCTGTGTGAACTTGTTGAGGTGAAGAACTGAGTAACATTCAAAGCAATACTAGACATTCATATGAATGATAAAAATATTCACAGTTATAAAATAAACATACAAATATATCTATTTTGAAAGAGATTAACAACTGTCAGTGATTTAATTCAGGCTTTAAATTTGAATTATTGGGACAAAAATCTTCCACAGTGGAAGTTCTGCCATCTTCTTCCGGTAATTGGTTATATTGTTTCTGGAGCTGGGATACCCTCATCCATATGTCAGGCACAAACATGAGTTCAAAAAATACAAATATTAAAATCTTAACTGTTATATTAGTATGCAGAGCCATTTATTAGACTTGGTCCCATTTTAGGAGTCTACCAGAATTTCACATTTACTTCTGGCACTATGACTATATTCAGTGGTGTGTTTGTAATGCCTGTTCAGGATAGTTAGGCAAATTAATTAGTTCTAGCTCAATAGTGCAATATTTTCAATTTTTTGATGCTTCTTTTTAATACCCTTTCTCTACTGTGCGTTTTCCTCAGGTAGGATGTTCAAATAACTTTTAAAGTCACCTGAAGAATCTGGATTCCCAGCAGCGACCTGTTTCAGTGGTGCTGTGCTTTGCAGTTGGGCAGCATGTCCTTTTAAATACCTAGATGGTTTTGATTTTGACTTTTGAATTGCTTTGGCACTTTCATCAGTCTTCACACCTAGGGCAATAAATGTCAGTAGGCAATGGGGACTAGTTCCCTAGGAGCAATACCGGCCTATGGCGACTATGTTGCTGGGAACAGTGTCATGGGAGGTGCTGGGGTTCAGATAAAGCAAAAGTAGACAGCCTGGCTGCTGCAGTGCAAAATATTTTTTGTTGTTCCTTTCACAACAGTAAGAACATTAAGCCCTGGTGTTCTGGCCATATTCCGACCTGGGTAATTACCTTCTACCTGCCCTATATTTGCCTTGCAGCTGTAATTGTTTTCATTTCCTGCTGTGCTGGTTTTGGCCGAGATAGTTTTCTTCATAATATCTGGTATGGTGCTGTTCTTTGAATTTGTGACTATAACAGTTTTTATAACATAGGGACGTTTTAGTTACTGCTGAACAGTGACTGTTTCTCACACTTTTCTGTTTCTTACCCTGCCAGCAAGTAGGCTGGGGGTGCAGAAGAAATTGTGAGGGGACACTGCTGAAACAGCTGACCCTAACTAAACAAAGGGATATTCCATACCATATGACATCATGTTTAGCAATAAAAGCTGAGGAAAGGAGGAGGAGGAGGGGTGGAAGACATTGGGAGTTAAGGCATTTGTCTTCGTCATGCATAACAGTTCTTTGGGAAGCCCCTGCTTTCCTGGACGTGGCTAAACATCTGCGTACCAATGGGAAATAGTGAATGAATTCTTTATTTTGCTTTGCTTATTCACACCGCTGTTGCTTCACCTATGAAACTGTCTTTATCTCAACCCATGAATTTTCTCGCTCTAGATTGGTAAGCTCCACTGATCTATTTGCAGGTAACAGCAAAAGTCACAATTCTAATAAGGACTTTATGTATTCCACTGTCACTTACGAAGTTTCTGCTTGATTTGTAGGAATTATTAGCCACAGAGGGTTTTGTGTTGGGTTTTTTTTTTTCTCTTCCATTTGTGTGATCTCTGTATAAGGAAGTCCTATCAATCAGGGCTACAGAAAGCGCAGCAGAGATAAGGGCAGATACTGCCACTTCACGCAGCTTATAACAACTGTCCAGTTAACATGACTTTGAATTTGAGGTTCGCTTTGTGTGAGAAAAATCTACAAGGGAGGAAGTGAACTTCAGCAGCTGGAAATGTATTTTGATTACACTCTGATTAATTTCCTGGGGAGAGGGTGAGACACTATCATTTTGCGAAAATGTGCTAAAGTATTTTTTTGTCCTCTTCTGAAGTTTTCAAAGCTGTATCCTTGCAAAGACATTGAAGTCCTCCATCATGAATTTTCAGTTTATTTTGGGACCTAACTCTAACTGCAGATGTGATATTTGTAGCCTACCAACAAAAATTTGTGAACAGCCTGACTGTTATACTGATGTTCTTTTCAGTTGACCATGGGTGGCTGATAAATGGGAGACCCCTTGCAAAAGCAGTTCTAAAATCCATTTTAAATGACAGAACAGGAGGGAGAAGAGAAAAGCAATTAAGCAGCTATGAGAGAACTGATTTTCACTTGGAGAATAAGCAGGTATTATCTATTCCTCTTTTGACTTGGGTTCTACTGGTGATGGTGATTGTATGGTCCTATTAGCACAGTGTCTCACATTTTGCTAGTTTCTTAATGTCTATGTAAAGTTATTTGAAAAGCATTTCATATGTCAGAAAAAAGCAAAGCAAAACAAACACTGTATGTGCACACACTCAGACACACATATCCCAGTAAGAGTTAATGTTAAAAGCACATTGGACAGCACTGGTTTTCTAGGTGTGATAAAAAAATCAATTTTCAGACGTCTCTTCAAACCTTACCCTATAATTTCCTGGTTGCCACACACTCCAGTCCTGTAACAGTGGCTGGAAAAGCAGCAGCAGCAATGTGGAAACTTCTCTTTCCCCTGCCACTTTGTCATCCTAACTCAAGCTAGTGGTATAAAAAGAGCAAGCGAGTGTCCAGTACAGATGTGTGAGTAATTCTTCCAAAGTGGCACCACTCTCTTATTCTAGGGCAAAAGTATTTTTGAATGAAATTTTCAGACAGAAATGTGTGGGTCTGTGCCTGTGCAACATGAACTGTCTGTCTGACAGCTATGCAACTGACTTACACATGCACAGTAATTCAGTCCAATGCTTCTGGAAAGCACCAGTTGTTTTGCATGGGCGTGTAGCAGCAGCGCAGTGCAATTCTGACATACATAGCTAGTGCTAGGAAACAGACTATGCCCACGTGGATCTCTGCACACCCTCCAGAGGTGTGTGGAGCTCAGGGTGAAAGGAACTCTATCAACTTGCTCCAATAAATCAGAAACCTCATTCAAAAAGGGAGAGTTCTCAAATCCCAGGCAAGGCAGCTTGTTTGAGCAGAAACAACAAACATGCGCAGGGGGGGTTCCAGTATTTGTCAGACTGTTTTGGTACAGTGCTCATTGCTGAACTTTGCAAGCTTTGCCAGTCTATGAGGAAGATGATGCAGTAGAGCTTAATGTGTTTCTTCTTGCCCTTCCTTCAATGAGTGAAAGTATCTTTTTGACACTCATCTTTGTTTTTCTTTGTATTTCTTCAGCAGAGTGCCTAGGGGAGAGAAGGGCCTTTAAGTTGCTTTCTCATAGCCAAACAGTGGTTTCTCTTAATCCCTCCTTCATGGAGACAAGTGTACCAAGTCTTTAGGTTTCTTGCCCTTGCCAGGGCAATCAGTGCCACTGAGCTGCCACAGAGAAGCCTCATCCTCTTAATCTAGTAGGCTTCTGGAAAGAAATCAAGTTGTAAAAGCCACCTTGTTTAAGCCACCTTAAAATGCTTCCAATTTTATCCATAAGCATTTTGAGTATGTCCTCTGGCCTGCATTATGCACCCGTAGTGCAACTACATCAGCTTCACCCACAATAGCCAAGCCACCTCTGTTAGAGAGTTCAAACACTATGCTGCTAATACTACAGATTTCATGCAGGTATCACAGCAGTTGAATGCATGTGGAAACTAGTCGTCTTAAGGAATAAACGAGCCATGAGAATAGCTAGGGTAGGTTAAAGCACTGAATCATGACTATCACCATGAACAACATAAGAGGATCCAGCTCTTCCCAGACCCATTTCCTCTTTCTCTCTTCACACACACATCAGCTACTACTAGCCGTTGTATTGTGGTTTTTTACTGAGACAGTGCTGATTGACATTCTCCTCTGTTGTTATTAACAATCTTACATTCATTTGATAATCTCTAAACTATGTTCCTATAACACCAAGGAAAATGCCTAAATGTTTATTAATTACCACACTGCAGGCTGGCCAGCTTTCCTGGTCCTGTGAGCACAGCACAGTCTTTACACGGGCAGCAGCCACAGACTGCATACCAGGTATCTTAAGGGTCGTGTGGAATGAGACTCCAGGAGGTTATCACAGGTGAGGGGCGGATTGCTTTCCAGCAGTCTCAGCTATCCATTGCCACCTGACTCTGGCTGGGTGTCAGGCAATCCAGCTAATGCCTTTTTAGCTGCCTCTCCAACAGCCAGACCAGCCAGCAGCCCTGCTGTTCATCATGGGAAGTCCCTGTGACATGGGGCACACTGGGACCACTCAGTCTTGCTTGGCCACTTGGATATATTGCATTTAATGCAATTTCACCTTCAAACTTGATACTTACTCCTCTTTATAAACCACTAACCAATTTCAAACAGTAATGGGCATTTATTCTAATTCTTGCCAGAGAAGCATCAGTGGGACGCTAGCTGTAATACAAATTTGGTTTATTACTGAGATACAAAACAAGCTAAGACTGTTAAAAGAGATTTGTGATTTCAAGTGTCTATCCTCAACAAATCAAAAAAGGATTGCTTTCCAGCACATGCCGAGCAGCAGTGCTCTGAAAACCTATTTAGTCTCTTCAGTTGAGCACCCAAAATTGCTATGTTCTTTTGAAAAGGTTTCCCACGTTGTTTTAGAAAGAGCAAAAAAGGCTTGGAGTCTGTGACACATGACTGTAGAGGAGCCATTTATGTCTTTCCTGAAGAAGAACATTTGTTTGATGACTTTCAAAAGTTCAGATTCAAGGTAGTTGTTAGGAATTATTTGAGGAAGTCAGAGCACCACTTATTAGAAGTTATTTATAGCAGGAAAATAGAAGTGTTTTCACCATACTAAAGAGATTGCCAATATGAAGATCATTTCTGGTTTGCTCTGATAAGAACATTTAAAATAAATGTCCTGTAGGTAAGAGATAAGTTGAAACCTAAGCTGATAGCATTAATTAGCTATAAATGTAAAGAAAAAGAACACATAACATAAACATAAAAATATATTTGAGATTCCAAACTGTTTTTAAGTTTTGATGGGATGGCATAAAATTCTCATGAGACTGGTTTGTTTGAAGACTGATAACATAAAAACAAGCAAAGTGTTTCTGGTTTTGAAAGTCAAATAATTTGGGATTGATCCTATCTCTCAGTTATATAAACATGGTATATCATATACTGTAATTGTTTGCACGCTTACCAGCGGGCAGGAATACACAAAAGTCTTGTAAACCCAAACTTGTAACTCCAAAAGACCTTGTAACTGCAATTCCTTCCTTGGAAGGATGAGTGAAGGGAATGAAGGCAGCACAGCTGTTTCTGCTAATGCCTTCTTACTTCATGTAGCAGCACAGAACAGATTCAAAGTGAACATGAATTGTAGTTCATGTAACATGTCTAGCTTCTGCTATCCACTGACGTCTGGAGTTCAGAATAATTTTGGCTCTTTTTAAATCTTCTTGTTTTGATGTTATCTTAATTTTCTAGTGAATTTTGTCCATTCTCCTGCCTGTTTCTGTTTTGATCAGTTGTCAAAGTAAGACTTGGCAAATACATGTGCTCTCTGGTAAGATTAAATAACGTTAAGCACCTGCTCTTCTTGGTTATTGTCTGCAGGAGTTTATTACCACTTTCTAAAAAAGACTGTTCGGTGTGTTTCTGATGGGTGATATCTAAAGCCAGCTGTCAAGAAGTCTAGTCCCATAATGTAATAGTGACAAATAATATTCACCTTTGTCTAAAGATCAAATAAATGAACCAGCCTCCCCTTTTCGTGAGGCTAACCTGGGAACCTAACTTTACTTTTGGTATTAAGTAGCATCAGGAGAAGACTAAAGTAGTACTGTACTGCTCCTTTGTGCTGTGGACCAGGATTTTTCACAGAGCACAAGCACTAACCAAATTTCCACTTTAGTGTTCATAAGACTTTGGTGTTCATTGACTTCAGAAGTGGCAGCATTAGACAAAGAATACCATTCAGAGTGCATTAGTGGCTACAGTATTCCTGCCCTGTAGCTCTGTTGGGAACGCTTGTTCTGCACAGAGACACAATTCACAGTCCTGAGGTGGGCTTGCCACTCTTACGAACTGTAGCTAGCAGCAATCTTAGTTTTACTTCTGGGCTTAGACTTATGAAGATGTCATTTACAATAACATACCAGCTTTTGCACAGAAGGGCACACTTTCCTATCTGCCAGCATGCTTCTGTAGAAAATGTCTGTCAAGACATAGGTGATGGCAGTTTCTTAAACAGGTGTAGCAGGATTCATCATCTCATTTGTGAGAGCTGTCAGTGAAGGAGCTCTTCAATTCTTAATGTTTCTATATCGCTGTGAGCTCTGGAGCTGAAGGTGAGGAGGGTTAGAGATAAAGGTGCCCTGGAAACCTTTGCAAATATCAGCAGTTAGTGGTAGGCAGTCAATGTTTCTGCTCATGGTTTAGACTTTTTCTTGTGTACTAGACTATTTCAAGTGTCAAATGGGATTCATGACGGGAAAATCAAAAGTACTAGTTTCATTTATTTTTCAGATCTAATTTTTTTTGTAGAAAATATCGTGGGTTCACCCCAGACTGAGGAGTTGTTTCAGATGACTGAAACCCGAAGTTTCATTGAAGAAACTGTTTGATGAAAGAATCACCTGCTTTTAACTAAGGCCACTGAATGTCCCTCCTAGGGAAAGCTGTCCTGAGGCTGGGTCCATCCAAGACCTCTGCCTGTGATAAGGAATGGCAGTCCCCACTAAGTCAGTTGGTGAGTTCACATTGTCCTGCTGCTTCCATTACCTCTAAGCAGTACAGCTGCAATGTTGATACTCTGCTTTATCTTCCTTTGTTTTGCCATCACCTAGATTGGCTGTCTTTAGTTAAGGAATTTGTAACTGGAGATACTCAGTTGTTAAAAAAATTTCTATTTCCCCTTCTCTGACCTCAGCAGCTGCACACACAGATGCACTCATACATGTATGTGTGATGGAAAAACAAATATGAGAAGATGGTAGTTTTAAAAAAAACATTGTCAAGGTTGGTAGTCTTTTTACAAGATGTTGGAAGTTTGTGAATTCCTCTCCAGGTGTCTTGGCACTTGGAGGCGAGATACAAATAAGCTGGCAGGTAAGAAATGTTTTAAATTAATTAAATGGCTGGAACAGCAGTCTGCAAGTACAGTACCACTAAAAACCAAGTAAGAAATGCTTATCTGAGGGCTGTAAGCAAAAAAGCACAGGAACATTAAAATACTTAGCATTACTGTAGTAAGAAAATATCATATGGAGGAGGAAACGCAAAATCACAATACTTAATATGAAAGAACAATTATACAGTCCTGACAGGCACTGTCATTTGAGACAACAGCAATCATAAGCTTTACAACTGAAGATGTTTTAATACAGTAAAGCTCATGTCGGTATTTGTGGTACATTGTAAATCACATTTGTAAAGATGCCTTGGAAGCTGTCCTGTCGATGGCACTTTGACAAAAACAAACAGCAGAAGGGCCCAAGAGCATGCACACACTGACCTGTTCAGGAGGATGGTATCCTTCTGATTACACTGAGTATTCAGAAATGATGCTTCTTGTTCAGATGCTTCAGCATTCCATGGTCTCACTGGAGAGATCATTCCCTAGTTAGCATCTCCTGGAAAAACACAGAGCAATGCAATTAGATAATACAAACAGGCTAGAGAAATACAGTTTCTAAGGGTGACATCTTGCAGAACTGATGAAGATATTTGATTTAGGTCTGGTGAGATACATGAAATATTTTTATTTTTCCACTGAATTAAATTCTAAATGCTGAAATCAGAATTGGAATTTTTCAAAGCTGTCTTAGAAGGCCAGATAGCCATCTATTATTCAAATTAATGGATTTTTTGAAAGCAGATTATGTAGCTTTCTCTCTTGGAAGTTTTCACTGGAGTAGATCGCACAGTTAAGAAAGTTAGCAGTGCTTCATTCATCCCTTTGAATGTAAAATCAAGTGCCTAATAGTCAGTCTGTCATTTCAAATCCATAACAAAATTCGATTTTAAACCTAAATAGCAAGCTACTGCTCAATAATGTAGGCTGAATCCCTTAGAAAAATGAAAATATCTATGCTTTATTTCAAGCAAGGCAAGTTTGGGAATATTTTGCTTCCAAAAAGACACATTCCCTAAGCACACTGGTTTTGAGCTGTCAGTGTAAAGGACTGTTTCTCTCCAGTCTCAAGAGATCTGTGCAAGCAGAATGTGAATCTTGTACAGACCACCAAGGTGTCAAGACTAACTGGAGTCCATGCTCAGCATGGACATTTAGAGTACTGAGTGTGAATGTGCGTGTGGCTTTGGCCAAGCTGTAAGATACAAAACGAATAACAGCAGGTATTGTAATACAGAACTAGTCAAAATTCCACCTGCTCCAACTGGATGCTCACTGCCATCGTTTTTGATATTTAAAAGAAAGGTTTTGTGAATAATTTCTCTCAAGGTTGTTATTGATGAAAAGGTACCTGTCACTCTAGGTACTGTCTGGAGCCCTTTAATATAAGACTTGCAATAAGGAGATTGGTTGTCTATACATTACTGGGAAGGTCTGAGCTCTAGGGAATGAGATATTAGAAATCCTGTGGTTAAACATTAACAAAAGTCGCATGGTACCATTGAACAGACAACTGATGCAAAGTTGCTTAAGAAAGCTGCAGTGGTAAACCTGTCTCCAAGCTCACTGGCAACTAAACCAATCGGGAACAAATTTGGGAGCTGAAACAATTTAAGCTCTGCACTCTGAAAGGAAAAGCAGGTGAAGTTCCCCACAGCACATCAGACACAGGGTGAGGATGTTCGCAAGACAGAGAAGAAAAAGCGACTTTAATGTTATTCTTGTGAAATCATTTCATATGATGGGTTACAGTATGCAAAAGGAGAACCAAGGTCCTCTTCCAGTAGAAATGGATGCCTAAATTTGGCAGAATTTCATTTAGAGATGGAATTAATTTTCCCACAGAAAGGTTGCTTTTGAGTCTGTGTCGTAACATAAACGTCAGGATTTTCTTTAATCAGATACACAGGATTCTCCCCTCCCCCTCCCCCAGTTTTCCAATATCAAAGCAGCCAAGCGTACTCACAGAAGATACAGTTTTACTACAAAATGTTTTGGGACATAGACATGGTTTTAATATCTACTATCAGGTGAAAAATATCTAGTCTTAATTTTCTGCTGGCCTTTATATGAGAGAAAACTTGTTATGAGTAGTAGATCAGTAATACTTTTTCAACAGAACCAATAACCCTCTTCAGAGCTCATTTTCTTTTCCAAATCTAGCCTCTTGTTGTCAGTATTGTCCTGTGGTTCTTCAGGAAAATGTACACTCATATTTTTATATGATAAAAACTGATTATCTTGTGATTTCCATAGACTGTCAGCATTCACAGATAATTAATAACTTGCTGCCTACATAAGATTAATATTAGAATAATTTGATGCTGTATGGAATGAGTAGGAGGAGGTGATTGAACTAGAGTTGTTGATCTGTTGATTTTGTCTCTGATGACTTCTCTGGAATGTCTAAGACACCCTAACTGAGGGTCCATAGAGGGAAACAGACCAAAATTTAGGACCCAGATTTTAGTGAGAGCGTAGCCTGGGCTGTGTGGTCTCTTCTCACAGCAGTCAAGGCTGGTTTGCATTTAATACTTCCGCACGGTCTTTAGCTGGCTGTTTGGGTGAGTAACAGGGCTTCTGTTAGCTCTGGCTCTCCTTCTATCTCATGTTATTATGAGAGTTGAGTGGGATAATAGTAAGAAGGCAGTGGGATTATAGCTCTTCCTGCTCATCCAGACCAGCTGGTTTGGGCAGAAGAGGATAGTATAGGAAGGGATATGATGATTTATTCTGTGCAACAGTTATCTACTCCTACTCTTTTGATGCTTCTGGGCAGGTCTGCCTCTCACAACAGGCTGTAGCTACTAGGATGATTAAGAAGAGCAGCCCCTTGGAATCTGGTTATAGGCAGTATTAAAATTTAACAGAATACTTAGCTTTGATCCAGTCCTGCAACTTTTCATGTAGGAGATTCAGTTTCACCAAAGAGGCTTGTCTCTACTCAGGTGGAGAGCACCAGTGTGGAAGGGTTTGGTGACATGAGGGGTGACTGCTGCTAGTGCAGGAGCAAAAAACGAAGTCAGGAAGAACAAACAGATCTTAATAGAGATCCCCTGCCACGTCTGTGTAGAAGCTCAAGGAAAATGAATGTAGACCTTTTAAAGTATAGAGGGCCCCATCAGAAACTGCGAAGTGCCCTTTGTATTTCTTTTCTTTTTTGTAATGCTTAGCGACAAAATCTGAAATACCAGAAGAACTATCCAAAAAGGATGGCCCTTCACTTTTGGGAGCATGCAGGTGACAGATGAGGAAAGCCAACGTCTATTTGCACGCAGTACATAGCAACATATCCCAGTAAAATAGCCTTGTGCTAGAAGTCCTCAGTCACTCATGCAGGATACTTCTAAGGAAAACTGAAAAGATTTCCCTGTGATATATAATGCAGCACAATCATTCTCTGATCACAGCTGGTGACTTGATTGTGCTGAAAGATATGTGGCTCTAATTCAGCTATAGATGGTTCCATTGTTGACAAATTAAAAATTGCCAGTAGACTCTTGAAATACCATTTGTCTCAGCCGTGTCCTGTGGCTGTGACTGCCATAGGATCTTAGACTGTATGCAGTGCTTCTGCTGTATGTGTTTTTATTTTTCTTTCTCATCCATTTCCAGCCTGTTTAAGCTTTTCCTGAATGGAAATTATCATTGCATTTTACCAATGTTTATGTATTATTTTGGAACACTGATATTTTTTGCTAAATTCAATTGTTATACAGAATATGAAAGTCTGTGCATGCTGAAAAAGATAGTTTGACAAAACCAGCTCACTTTTCTTGAATGATGTTTTGATGAAAGAAGTACTAACACCCATGAAATGTCACTTTCTTACAGAAATATCCTATTATTACTATTTATTGTAGCAGAAGAGGCCTAAACATATGAATAAGGCAAGGCATGCTGGGAGACTTAATATCTTTTATTAGACCAGATGATGCATCTGGAAAGGAGTCAAAGGCTGTTTCTGTTTCAGACCTGAAGCAGGAGCTGCAGGCCCCAAAACCTGACTTGTTTACCAATAATAGCAGCTGGTATAATAAAATTTATTGCCGTTTCCTCCAAAGCTTGCCTAGATTTTTATTTCACAGTTTGCAATGACTTGTAGCTTTGAATTTTTGCCATTTTTTAGTTGAATTAGAAGAGAACAGGCATTTTTAAAAATTCACAATACGATTTTAAAAATTTGAGGATTTTGTTCCATTTAGAAATATAGGTGAAGTTTTGGAATCTCCCTTTCCTTCAGAGCATAGAATCTAAGTCCTGCTCCTTTCACGTGATTACATGATTTCTTAGCGGAGAATCTCTAAGACTGTCTTTGGTGTATCTTTACCAGAAACTAAGTCCACACTAATGATCCAGGCTATGGACAACAATATTAGCTCTGGTAAAAGACCTGAGTCCAACAGCATGGAGATGGGATGGCCCTCATTCTGCTGAAAGGAATGTCCTTGCTCATGGTGATCAGAGTGGCCCCAGATGAGTGCTGGGAAAAGCGAAGTGGACAGTTAGGCCATGCAGTCTGTTTTGTCCCAAGACACCAGGTAATACCTTTGAACATAGTTACCCAAGTTCATCCATAATGTTGTTCCCCTATCAGTGGTGCTATACAGTCTGACCCTTTGATGGAGAGTGTGAAGATGAAAGAAAGTTGGAGAAGCTTTGAAAAAAAGAACACTTAGCAGGCCTGTTTGTTTAGTTCAGTAATGCTTTCTTAAACTTGCCACTTAATGAGAGAGTTTGCTGACATGTCATTGTGTAATGGAGTTGTAATGCAGTAGTGGGATGCTGTGTTTGAAATAGCGAGATGCTGCATGGTAATGAAAGGATGCTTTTGCCGTGGTAGGGAACTGTTTATGTACTGGTTGGATGAGAGAGCCCCTACTTGCTTAATGGTAGGGTGCTGCTTGTGTAGCGATACAACTGCTTTGGCAATGGAGGAGGTCGCAGAGTGTCGGCAAGATCTGAGAAGCGCCATCAAGGTTTGAGAAACCCCAGCTGCCAAGTGACTTTGTTTTTCTTCTCATTCTTTTCGCTGAGGCATGGAGAGAGACAGTCTAACCTTTTGTTCCAGTTACATTTTTTACATTTTATGTTGTTTTGTATTATGTTTAACAAACTACTGACATCTGGAGTCACAGCAGTCCTTGGCCCTGAAGCACAGTTTCCATTACAGCTTAGACCCCCCTCTTTGCCTTTTTATTTGCACGATAATACAACACCCTAATTCTGCATCCCTCTGTGCAATAGCTTAGTCTTGTGAAACCACAATCACTTTATGTTCTACCCAGTCCTCCAGTCCTTTCATTTATTTTTCCATTTGCGTAACAGATTGACAATGCCTTGCTGTTAGCAACTAGTTTCTGTCTTTTCAAGAAATTACTGTAATGTATATGACTGGGTAGACAGGAACCCCAAGGAAGAGATTTCTATTTTGCCTATTTTAGTGTGGTGGCATCCCATTCTTTAGGCTTGATCCAGCTAAACTTTGTAACCCTGTGTTGTACAGATCGGGAAACTGAGGCACTGAGGAATTAAAAAGACATGGGAAAGTCTACAGAAGCCCCTGTCTCTTAGTTCTTGTTCAGATTCTTATCCTTACAGCCATTTCTCCTTTCCTAGGGACATCAGGTCACATTTGAGTTCTGCTTTCATAGGAATGGCGCAATCAGCATATCCTTACACAAGTTCTCTAGCAAATGTAATATCAGCCCTTTCTTGTTGTTTTTTTTTAATTGTTTTTAAATAATATACGACATAAAGAACTTTTATTTACTGTTTTAAAATAACCTCTTTATTTTAAAACTATGTCTTTGGATTTTTAAGTAGCACAAAAATTAGGCTTAAGGAGTCAGCAACCTATGAACAGGTTAAACTAATTAAAGTGTCATAAACCTAAAGACCAGGATCCTGGAAAGAAGTTTGCTGAGGCGGACTTGGACTTGTAGAAGTTTCAGCATCTGCATGGGGGAGAACCTATGTTCTGGGCACAGCTGGGAAGGCAGGAGTAGGAACTATCTGTCTGTCACCAAGCATAAGGCCCTGCCATGTACCATATTCTATACAAGGTCAGCTCTATATTTACCTGTGCTGGCTGCCAAACTGTGAGGGAAATGACAACAGCCAGTGGCTGCCAGGATATGGGTACAGTGCAGGGATTATTGTGTGCATGCACCAGAGAGTTCCTTACGCAGGAAGGCCAGATCCGCTGGGTGAACATGTGCTCTGCTGTAACACATAGCCCCATACATCTCTGCAGATCTGAGGTCCAAAGGTCCAGGAAAAGACTGCTTTTCAGGCATGAAACAGAAGTTTTCCTTCATTTCCTTTTGAACCCTCAGAGTGTCAAAACAGATGATTCAAAGAAGAGGAAAGTGAGTAAAGCAGCTTTGTGAAATGAGAAGATTTTTGGGGTTATGTTCTCCTCTTTCCAGAAGTGGTGTGATACAGGATTTGGCCATTAGTATGAAGGGACTGAGTTAGGCCTACCCATTAATTCCTCTAGAAGCAATAAATCTCTGTACCCTTCACATTGGCACAGACTGGTGCATGACATCTTCATCCCTTGCAGATAGTGTCAGATTTTAATAATAAATCTAGCATTTTGACTTCCCTCAATTTTAACAGCAGGAGCTTTGTGGGACTGGTGAATACACACAGACTTTACAACCCAAAGTAAATTACATCTATTCTAAATACAGGTCAGAAATGCAGAGGTTAGACAATATAATTCTCCCAGCTTGGAACTGGAGACAGAGTCAGCCAAAGTAAGTCAGGGCAGACAAGAGCAAAGATCAAATATACCTCAAAGTAATGCATTCAGCATATAGCTCTTGTATCCAGCTAGTAGCACAGAAGATACAGATTTCTTCAAAGGATAAATTATGTATGTTCCCCCCCAAATACAACTAATGAAATCTCGCTGTTTCCTTCTTTTTCTTCTTTTTTTTTTTTTTCCCCTACAGCTGCTGTGAATAGTTCTGAATTCATTTTTGCCATTTGCAGTATGATCTCCCAATTCATAAAATCATTAAGGTTGGAAGAGACCCTTAAGATTATCGAGTCCAACCTTAAACCTAACACTGCCAAGTCCACCACAAAACCATGTCCCTAAGCGCCACGTCTGCATGTCTTTTCAATACCTCCAGGGATTCTGACTCCACCACTTCCTGGGCAGCCTGTTTCAATGCTTGATAACCTTTTCAGTGAAGAAATTTCTCCTAATATCCAATCTAAACCTCCCCTGCCACAACTTAAGGCTGTTTCTTCTCATCCTACCACTTGTTACTTGGGAGAAGAGACTGGCGCCTGGCCTGCTACAATCTCCTTTCAGGCAGTTGCAGAGAGTGATAAGGTCTCCCCTCAGCCTCCTCTTCTCCAGACTAAACAACCTCAGTTGCCTAAGTGCAGGACCCAGCACTGAGCCTTGTTGTATCTCATACCACTGGCCTCAGCCTATCGATCCAGCCTGTCCAGATCCCTCTGGAGAGCCTTCCTACCGTCAAGCAGATCAATACTTCTGACCAACTTGGTGTCATCTGCAAACTTACTGAGGATGCACTCAATCCCTTCATCCAGATCATTGATAAAGATATTAAACAGAACTGGTGGCAACATGGAGCCCTGGGGAATACCACTTGTCACCAGCCGCCAACTGGATTTAACTCCATTCACCACAACTCTTTGAGCTTGGCCATCCAGCCATTTTTCTACCCAGTGAAGAGTACGCCTGTCCAAGCCATGAGCAGCCAGTTTCTAAAGTCTTTACCAAAGCACATGTACTTCCAAAATCTCTCACAACTTTCTAGAGGCAGCTTTATTTTGTTGTGAATTCATCCTCTCTTCTACTGCTGTCAAATATTACTCCTACTAGTTTTGATATTTAATCACTGTGAACAGGCACAAGGGACTGCAAAAAAAAAAAGCAAACATACAAAAATTGTTGTGTATTGTGTCAGGAAGCACAAAGTGTTACCCTGCAACTACAAGTGATGCTGGCAGTTTGACCATGGCCTATTGAAGAATTTATTTTTTGATCTAACAGACCAGGAAATAATAAGAATAAACTCATGAAATCTAAAACTGCATGTAAGATTATCGTAATAGTCCCTCTGGTCCTATAAATCTAATAGAATTTTCTGACCAGTGACAAGAACATGTTTCAATGCAGCGGGATTCTTACGTTGATTGGTGGAATGAAAGATGTAAAAAGACAAGCTGACCTTGATGTCTAAGAAACTATGCTCATCCATGCCTATTCCATAGGAAAACAGGGAGAGTAGAAGAATGCTTATTTTATTTAACTGAATTTTCAAAATAGGTAATAACTTCTGAGGTTTAACATATTTCAGTTTTGTTAGTAGAGGAATACCTACAAATAGAAACTATATTATGTTTCATTGTGTTTCTTTTATATTGGTTTTTGGTCTTTTGCCATTCTTTTTCAGTTTGTAAAAGTCACCATATTTTCCCTCCATAATGAAATTCAGAAATAATAAAGAGCACTTTATTATTTTTTGGCAGATAAATAGCTGCCCTTCATTCAAATATGCTAAGGTTTTATGTACAGAATTTCACTCCCAAATTGGTAGTGACAGAAATTAAACCATAAACACAATTGAAAACATTCTTTGCCAATGGAGCGAATATATGGTAGTCTTAGTCCATTTTTGTGCCTATTGGTTATGATGTATTCACAGCACGGAGTTGCCAGACAGATGTACCCGCTCTCACATCTAATCAGTTGTGTGTGCAGAAACAAACAAAGAAACCCCTAACAAAACAAAAAAATCAAGGCTGGAATAGTGGTCCTGACTTTGCTAACTAAAACAGCAACTGCAAAACAAAATTTTCCTTAATAGTATCATTATAATTTGTAGTTATTCTGAAATTGCATCTCACAGTGATCATCTTTGGTTGAGGTAGCACTCTTTTCTGGTTTTGTAGGCTGATGAGTTATAAGCATTTTTTCTGAAATAATGACAGATGGCAAACAAATGAGGGATAAACTAACCTGCTAAATAATATGACATGAAATTTAGCATTTAAATTCCCATCTGGAATGCCTTTACACTCAAATAGTCTTCTGGGGTTTGGGTGTAGATTTACTCAAAGTGCTGCACATTTCTGAGTCTAATGTAATTTCAAGTCCGTGGCAATAGGCTGAGGCGCACACATGACTGCTCAACGGATAGCAAAACCTCAGGGACCACAGAAGGTAGCAATTACATACCCTCACAGGGTGCTCATTGCTTGGGGGTTTTAGACATTTTTACCGCAGAAAGCTGCAAAGCACACTGCTTAACAGCTGTTTCTTGAAAGCTATCAGCCCTGATACTGTTATCATATTCTGATTTCAGCGCTCCCTGAAATTTCATGACTTACTATTCCCTTTTCCTTCACTGTAAGCAATTTAGATACACTTTAAAAGAGCACAAATCCTGGTTACTCTTCTCAGAAATCCATTATCCTCTATGCTAATCCAATCAACGTGTATATTGACATATGCACTTTGCTGCAAATGGCTTCGTGGAAATCATAAATAAATAGTCAACACGTCAACTGCTGAGTGATTCTGGAATATACCAATGGTAACATGCCAAAAAAAAAAAATAATCTCACTTTTTAAAGGAAATGCAAAATATAAATACAGTTATTCAAAGTATTATCATCTGACAACCTCTCATTATCACTGCTAATATTCAGAGCTTTGTTTCTGTAGATTTCAAATTTTTAAATAGTTTTATATATCAAAATTATATTTCTTATGTACATTACTTTGCTTTTGATGATGCAGTATGTTCAGACTTCTTCCTCATATCTTTTTTATAACACTAGTCACATTCTCTAAGCTATATGCTGGCATCAGGGCTGACTCTTTGGAAAAAAATCTCAGTGCACTGTATTTAACATGCACACATGTGGCAGGGACACTCATATGCACAGAGCACATCTCACTAATGCCTGGCTTAGCCAGATGTTTCTGTGTTGAAATAACAAACAGTAACCATAGTGGACTAAAATCCATTTAGCATTATCCACTAGCAAAATGCAAAAATCCACTAGCACTTAGCTTAAAAAAAGTGTTTTAATACCTGATTTGTTTTAATTAGGTTAGATGTGGCATTGTGGTTACTTTTTAGATTTACTATGGGAGATATTTGCACAGTGTCCAAGGGGTTGCTTTTTATATTGTCATATTTTGCACAGAAAACTAAAAATTATTAAATACCAGCTCAAACATGTCTGTTAGGAACATTGTATCTACATTAAATTATAAACTCACAAAGTTCTTCAAGGTCAACTCTTTATCGTTTGAAATGTAGTTTAGTAATTGGCGTAATATCTAAGATTTTACTATTAGTATCATATGATCAGTCAGCATTTTATGTATAGATATCAAAATGATACTCTCAATGCCATGTTTTTGACATAGCTGTACCTAGTATTTTGCATACATGGTTTTCATCATACTTGGGTATTTTTGAAGGTGTGTGTCACTGCCAGGCTCTCCTTAGCGTTCCTGCAACAGTTACTCATGAGAATATTTTCACTGGAGCCAATGATTTGCCGAGGGCAGATACAAGCACACATCTGAGAGCCTAAGACTGAACCTCTTGTTTGATACGTGATGATTGTCCCTAAGAAGAGACAACAATTTACATGCGTCCCTTGCTTAATTCTAGGACTAGCGAAGGGTGTTAGACTTCCAGCTCCTGATTCTGATGTCTGTTTTTCACTAGTTTAAGGCTGTCTCAAATTTTTCTGTTTATATTTTTTCTTATTTTACCTCCCCCCTCCCAACTGCTCTCCCTCAGATGCTGTTTCCCACACAGCAGCTGATGAAGGACACAGCTGTATTGTCTTTAAGAGGGCAGAGAATTCTCTAGGGCCAAACCTTTCCCACATTGACTATTATGGCAAAGTCTTGTCTCCAGGCTTCCTATAATATCTCTAATTTGTGGATAAATAAATGAGCAGAATGTAATGTTTCCATCCACAGAAGAATGTTTTAGTAAAGAATAAATAAAATTGGGATGATAGAGAGAGTATGGTTGGGTACTAACGGAAGACTCATTCCCACTATGGAGCCCAAACAAATGAGGAGTACAGTTCCTACAGTGTAAGGAATCATGGCCATGTGTTGCATGTGGGGCCAGTGGTCACCAGGTGCTCTGAGTTCTTCAGGGGTTCTGCCTTTAGTCAACTGAGGGGCTTCAACAAATTGGTTGTGACCCAATTTTCAGAGCTGTAAAACGGAGATATGATACTTATTCACCCTCCTTCATAGGGAAGTTAGAGGATTCCTCAGTTTCCAGGAGTGTTTTAAGATGTAAGGTGTGCTACAAAGTATTAATTCTTATAAGTGGGATTTAATACAATGATTGCTTTCTAGAATCTGCTCCACTAACACTATCAGGTTACTATGCTGGTGCAAAACGACCTGCTAAACCGCCTGCCCCAGTTATCACTGAGACAAACCTCTGACGTAATTTTTTTTCTACAGGTCCTATGAAGAATGACTCTGAGTCTGTTCATTGCTAGGTTCAACAGTGTCCTTGAAATTCCTCTAACACACTGCATAATGCCTGCTGAGTTTTGAGAGCCCTTGTTTATTCTCATGAGGGATAACTGTGATTTTTATATTCATTTCAAGAGCATAATTTGTGAATATCAAAGCAGTGCTAACTACTGCAATTTAGATTCTCCCCTCGTTAAGTCTACTGGCTTCAAGGAAACTGTGTCAAGTTACAGCAGATGAGCACTCAGCTCTGTTTAATCAGTAACTTTCTGAGAAATTGTTACTTAAAGGTGAACATGCAGGGAGACAGTAAAAAGCCTATCCACAACTTTACTTAGACACTGGGTGTCCAGGCATTGAATTCTTCTCTTGTACCTAGGACTTGAATTGCTTGTCCAGGGCTCGCTCTTTATTCCAAGGGGAAGACTTTTCCTCCTAAAAATACACCAAACAACACAAGCAGGGCACTAACACTGACTTGTCACTGGGATATTCAACGAGTCCCATCATCTACACGTTTTGTTTCCTTTCCATTATTGTAACGGGAGATGGTGTGAAACTCTCTTAGTTAATCCACAGAGACTGTATAGAGATTTGGAATAACATTGCAAACAGCTAGTTAAAAGACATTTTGTTCTTAAACCTAAATAATGTTGCTTAACTGTTGCTGTACTATGAAGAGTAGATGTAATGCTAGCTGTTTACGTAATGCTAATGTTCAACGCTTTCAGTGGGTTTCAGAAGGACCTAAAAGTTAATAAGACACACTTTCATTTAAATCACAAATTTATCCAAGTCCACCATAGGAATAAAGCCTATATGGATTTCAAATCAGAGACTTGATGGTTGGTTTCTTTATAGATGCAGCTGAAGCTTCATTTACTGTGTAACTAGTAAGACTGCAGGCCAATGTAACCTCCAAAATATGTAAATGAAAATGGAAAGTTAACACTTTCACAGAAAGTAATGTTTCCAGCCATTGATTCTCAACAGGGTACAGTGCTTTTGCTTCCCCTGAACAGCTGTGCCTGAAATGGGGTGGAGCACAAAGGGAACAGGACAGTTGTGGCAGTAGCTGAATAGGACCAAGATGCTTACTGCCTAGCCTAGAGGCAGGAGTTGCCCAGCCAGGCAAGGGAAATAATGCTTCCTATGAGGCATGGTCACCTCAGGCCTTGCTTTTCTACCCCAGCTATAAGCACTCTCTAGGAACAGAGAAGAAAGTAGGTGTCCTCCTGTTTTTAAAGCTGTCTATATTTTTTGATTTGTAACCTGCACTGGCAAGGCATTTCAAAGTCTAATTATGGACTATAACAAAAAAGTATTCTTTTTGGTACCTTTTAAATCTGCTTTCTGCCTTTTTCCTTGATTGGCCCTTGCTTACATTATGGGAATGCTTATTTGTCGTCTCAGTTGATCTGCACACCGTCTGTTATTTTATTGATATATTATACTTCTCTTTTGTCTTTTTTTCCAAGACTTGCCAAGCGTGAAAGACAAGCCATTTTTTTCACCATCATTGTCACCCTTCTTGTTCGTTGTTGTTGGCTACATTAATAGCATGAGTTTTGTCGTGATTTCCATGGGCTTCGTTTTTAAGCCGCTTCTTAACTCAAGCTAGAGATGTGCATATGATGAGAATTAGATTGAGCCACAAAACATAAATAGATCTTGAACATGAGAGCAAATGTGTAAGAACTTGAAGAGCTTTCCTCATTAAGTTTGCAGATGACACCAAAGTGGGTGGGATTGTTGATCTGCTCGAGGGTAGGAAGGCTCTGCAGAAGGATCTGGACAGGCTGGATCGATGGGCAAAGGTCAATTGTATGAGGTTCAACAAGGCCAGGTGCCGGGTCCTGCACTTGGGTCACAACAAGCCCATGCAATGCTACAGGCTTGGGGAGGAATGGCTGGAAAGCTGCCCGGCGGAAAAGGACCTGGGGGTGCTGGTCAAAAGATGGTTTAACATGAGCCAGCAGTGTGCCCAGGTGGCCAAGAAGGCCAAGAAGGCCAACGGCATGCTGGCTTGTATCAGGAATAGTGTGGCCAGCAGGAGTAGGGAGGGGATCGAGACCCTGTACTTGGCACTGGTGAGGCTGCACCTGGAGTGCTGTGTTCAGTTTTGGACCTGTCACTATGACAGGGACATTGAGGGGCTGGAGCGTGTCCAGAGAAGGGCAACGAGGCTGGTGAAGGGTCTGGAGAACAAGTCTTATGAGGAGCGGCTGAGGGAGCTGAGGTTGTTTAGTCTAGAGAAGAGGAGGCTGAGGGGAGACCTTATTGCTCTCTACAACTCTCTGAAAGGAGGGTATAGTCGGGCGGGTGTTGGTCTCTTCTCCCAAGTAACTAGCAACAGGACAAGAGGAAATGGCTTCAAGTTGCATCAGGGGAGGCTCAGACTGAATATTAGGAAAAATTTCTTTACTGCAAGAGTGGTCAGGCATTGGACCAGGCTGCCCAGGGCAGTGGTGGAGTCCCTGTCCCTGGAGGGGTTCAAAAATTCAGGACATCATTTAGCAGGCATGGGGGTGTTGGGTTGACAGTTGGACTTGATGATCTTAGAGGTCTTTTCCAACCTTAATGATTCGATGAGCTGCTTGCTAACAGTATCCCTCATGTTTCCATTAAACACCAACAAACATTAATCTAGCCGGGCTTCGAGTGAGCCAGAATACTGCATAAGGAAGCAGCCTCATATGATGCGTAATTGGTGCATTTGTGCTGCTGCTAGCAAAGATATCAGGGCAATCCCACCACGTACTTTCACAGGCCATTCCATGGTGATTATTGAACTGAAGAAGTTCTTTCTACAGTTTCAGTCTTGATAACAAACATGGCGACATACGTTATGGTGACAGAAATGACAAATGCTACTTTAAAGACCTTTCATGTCCCCATATTTTTTTCAACAGCATCTAGAAGCAATAACTTTAAAAAAAGCCATATTGGTGTCTCAGCTTATTATCTGTTTAAGCACTGAAATTAATTCAGCCTGGAAACTATAACCTCAAGACAGTAGGATTTATGAACTAACCACCTTGCAAGCCAAATGGGCCTGGGTCACCAGATCTTTCAGACCCCCATGCCTGTCTGAAAACACAGCCTCTCCACTGTCCCTATAGCTGCTGTCTGCTTAGGTCCTGGTAATCCTGTCTTCAGCAAATAACTTCTTGGCAGAAGCTCGTACATCTCTCCCTTACCCTCACCCTCCAGAAATCTGGTCAGTGTCTTTCCAGAAAGTCTGCTTCCTTGCAGCCCAACACTTCACTGGGTAGTAGCTTCACGCATATGCATTTGTGTTTACACCTTTGCCTTTTCTTGCTGACACAGCAGCCCGTAGCCACACGTTAGTTCCCTTAATCTGTATATATATCACCTTGTTACAAAGCAATTATTAGAAATGGATGTTAGCATGCAGAATCAGATCAGAACCCGGACACTGATTTCTGGAAAGTGTTGCTCTAGGAGATGTCAAAGACCTTGGCAATGACCTGCTGCATGAAATGCACTGGGCTTTTGCTGGATACCTTAAGCAAGAGTAGAACTATTTTCTGCTTTCCTGCTTTTGCTTTCAATACTTCAGCAGAGTAAACCTCTTTGTGCCTTTTCCACATAGGGTGGAAATGGTAAGCCAGTCTTCCCTAAAGCTCCACTGACTGCAGGGAGGTTTCAATCCTGTTGCAACAGCATTTAATACATCAAAAGGTAATGTGGCCATTTCTTTAAAAGAGCAATAGTGTTTGAGGCATGTAAAGAATGTAAAATGTTAAAGAGTAAATGATCATTAAAGGATTCTTTTAAAAGTTGTTTACAGATTTACTGCGTAACTATAGTTATGCAGGTTAATGAAACTCAGGTTGCTTTGTGCCATTGACTGCAAGAAGCATGTGTTATCTGAAGTGCAGATGGTACCCACATGAGATCATACAGCACAAAATACTTTTTCTGTCCCTTGATAAGTTTCTTATTGAAGGCTTGTGACCCATTAGTCCATTTTCCTTTGTTTCATTCTCCTCATGTGCACAACTAACACCTACAGCAGCACACTTTTTAAGAAGTGTGTGCAGTGAAGATTTTAAAAAGCACTGAAGTATCTAGCAGCCTGTGAGGGGCTAATTTCCAATGTCATCACAAGGGGCTAATTTGCAATGACATCATGACTCAAGAATGGAAAAGCTGTTAAAGCAGCTGAGTCTGTGCTCCTAAAGCACATTTGACCACCTAGAATCATAGAGCACCCCAAAAGCCACATAAATGCTCACATCAGCATAGGGGGAAGCATATCACTCACTACGTGGCTTAAGCTGCAAAACCAGCTAAGACACAGATGAAAAAGGAGGAAAAACAGCTGTCCTAAGGCTGCTCCACTGCAGCACAAACAGCTCATTCCTGCCCTGCTCCTTGCCTGCACCAGTACTCGATGCTCCAAGGAGCCACACAGTGTTGAGTTCTGTCACACTCCAAGGAGGTACATGCCCCTTATCCCCTGTAATTTTATTCAGGCAGTCTCAGTCCCTTTTTGTACAGTATTATTCTCCCCTGCCTAGCTCAGCTGGGGGGACAATTAACAAAACACCTTACAAACGGAACCAGACTACAGGGAAATAAGCCAGGCTAGCCATGCTTTGCATTAAGTCTCCTGTAGCGGGGATCTGAGTTAAGGACTTTGGGAAGAAAGACTTCTGTAATATATTTTTTTTTTTCCAAAGAAAAATGCATTCTTCATCAGGGTTAAATATTTTTCTCCTTTTTTTCTTCCCTGCCCCCAAATTGGCTCATCCATCACTAGAATCAATATGAATGCAAAGATTTTGGTGGATTTGTTGTCATGGAAACCACTTCTCCTCTCTGATATCCCCTTACAGGCTTTCCAGACCTTTTCTTGCCTTTAAATTACCATTCTGTCCTACATTCTGAACACACTATACTTTAATTCCACGTTGTGAACTTCATTTGAAAACAAAATGTGAACAATCACAGCAAAAGCAACAGCCAAAAGATAACAGTCCCTGCTGGAAGACTGAAGTAGCTGCCTGAGTGAATATCAGCTGTTGTCCCAAAATGGCTGCTGAGGAAAGTAAAGCTAAAAGCCCTCTCCCTTGGAGGGCTGTCAGTATGCAAGTTATGACTGCTGTGAGATAGGCTTTATGTTTCTCTTTTCTCTCTGGAGCTCCTTTGTTGCCTGGAGAAAGGCTCATTTTCTGATTAAGGCAGTAAGGCATGAAATTGGGATGCAGACCAGTTACAGTTACTCACATAAATAAAGTTTGCAGGATTTAATCTGTCAAGTCCCTTATCCTGTTTCCAGCTCTCACAAGTTGCTAGTCACGTCACTTAGCTTTTTGCTAGCTTGGCTGTATAGAACATGAAGGTAATCCATACAGCTGCGTATCAAACATGCTGAGAGACCGAGATACTACAGAAGACACCAAGATCAGATAGAAAGCTCTACGTAAATATAAACCTGTCATTACTTGTGGTGCATTCATAACCAGCTGTCATATTCAAGTTCCAATCTAACTACACATTTCATTCAGAGATAATACCAAGCACTTACAATTTTGTGCCAATTTAGAAGTCATATTGTAGGAAGTTTTCCTAGAAAGCCCAAGAAGTTTAAAGACATGGTTCCTATTCAAAGCAAATGCAATCTGTGCTCTTAATACCATGTTTACTTACCAAAAACATCTACTCAATAAGGAACCACCATCTAAAGCAATGGAATGCAAGAGAGAAGAAAGAAAGAGAGTACAAAAAAGTATAGTAGTATGGAGAGCTCAGGAGCTGGCAGGAAGACACAGTGTGACAGGAGTTGGGGAGGAAAGGGAATTTGATTTTCAGTTTCCTTTGCTTTGTTGTCCCCCTCTGCCCCCCTGCTAGACAGTTGCGTTCACTTAGCATAATTTGCTATTGTTTGCTGTTCATTTACATCACTGATGCTTTTAGTAGAAAAGATTTAGTGTCTTCCAAAACGGTGCTATGTAAAGGAACTGTATAAAGCAGGTGCTATGTCAAGCATTATGAATGTGAAGAGGTCTTACTGCTTACAGTCTGCAAGTCATTTCTGAGCCACATACCTGCACTACTCAGCAAAGTCTATTTTGGTTCAAACTGATTTTTTTTTTTATATCTGGGCGGGTCATTTTGTTTGCTTTTTAAGTACTCTCTACAGATCTAACTAAAGCTTCTAATTGAAACCTTTTGAAAAGAAAAGGTCAAAATCAAACATTATGACTTTGCCAGAATTAAATTCCTCTAACCTGTAGAAGAAAAAAATAATCTACTTGCCAAACTTTATGCAAAATTCACAAGCAGCTTTAGAATGAGCAAAACACTAACAAGCAGATAATCTTCTTAAAATGTCTTGCCTCTCAATAGTTCTTGTACTCTGCCAATGTGGTAAGGTCACAGCTAGACCAGAACTGCTCCTAGGGATGATGAAGAACTCAGACAGAGGCAAGGATATCTATTCCAGACAACACCATCTGCCTAAAAGCTAGATCTGTAGCTGCTGGTTCAGTGGGAAGCTCAGCTGTTGAATTCCCTGGACTGTTCTGCTAGGAGCTATCTCCAGTGTGGACCTGAACTTGGCCCCTTTCTCAACTGCCACATGATACCATCCCAAACTTATTGGGTACTTTAACCTATAAAGAAAGTTCTCATCCTTGTCTAGAACATTCATGATTAAAAATTACATGATGCTATATGATTGCCAGCTGGCTAAGACCCGATGCGTTCTGCCAGAGGTTGTGGCTGAAAAACCCTGTTTGCATTCTTGTTTATAGAGTCCTGAAGTAGTTGTAATTTCCCTGCAAATAAACACCAACCTGGGGCCTGTAGAAGGTTTACTGGCGATGTGACTTTGGAGGATGCTTTAGCACTAGATCATTATCTTTTAAATAGTTGAAATCAGAAGTCTAACTAGCCTGTTAATCCCCTGAATTAATACTTTGGGAGAAAGAAACAAATTGCAGTTAGCAAGTCAGCTAGCTGTAGACATTTCTGTATATAAAAACATTAGTTTAAAACATCTAAAGTCAAGACTTTTCTTTTTTAAATTAAATTAATGAGACCTCAGCTTTAAATTCTGCCTTTTCTGTTGGAAGCATTACACTTTTCATGTCCTCCTGTGGAGTATTTGTTGACTCCTGTTCAGTGCTTCTAAACTTACTTGTTGCATCAATGGTATCAGTGCTGATAGAAAGTAGGTTTGGTTCTTTCACTCTGTAGTGAATATAGAGAGTGAAAAAATAAAGTCCCCCCGCTTGTACTTCTCTTTGGAAATTTATGGAGAATTTTTTCCAACATTTGCCTGTTGATTGACCTGTGAAAGCATGGATCATACTGAAGTACCGATAAGAAAATAGTTTTTGTAAAAAGATCCTAGGAAGGAGGGAGTAAAAAAAAAAAAGATAGCACCAAATGCAAAAGGATAATTCTCCAAATAGAAGACAAAGTCTGTTCCAGTTATTTTTGTAAAGGGTTGATTGCAATTTGCATCCTACTCAACCAGCATCTGCCATCATCAGTACTCAGTAGTCCTTTTATTTTTTTTTACTTTGTATTTTGCCTGTGAATGTTGCTTGATGACATTTCCTTCCCAAATCCTTGCACAGTGATCATCCACCCTTCTGCTTAAACCTGAACATACCTTGCTACAAGGTACACGCGATTTGCAGGTTTAATTCCAACCATCACAGAGTCACGGCCTCAGGCTGCTTTACCAGAGGTGTTGTGTTGACCCCTCAGAGTGTGCTTGCATAGAATATTATCGGTAAATTGTATTCCCCAGGGAATACATTTGGGATGTGGGAGTTCTGTGATGCAGAATAGCATCCTGCATTATCCTCTGCACTGAAAGAAAGACAGCAGATGGGGAGTAAGAGGGAAAAAGAAATCTCTTTGAATCACACTCCTTCCTTCTCCACATTGCATACCAAGTGTACAGAGACACATCTGGAGTTAGCAAAGAATAAAGCATTGCTGTAGGACAACCTGCCAAAAATACCCTTAAATCCTTCATGATGAAAGGGACGTTGTTACATGGAAACTGCAGTAAGTCACCCATAAAACCAAACAAAAATACATGTCAACTGAAAGTGATGTTTGCATTTTCTATTCACTGTTGACAAGCAATATCAACCCCACAGTGACTTAAATTGCCAGGAAACTGTCTTTCTGCAGGGCAAACAGGGACAGGAAAGCATCATCCTGCTAATAGAGCTGCTGTTCCTGTGCAGTTTGTTTTTTTGTTTTTTAACTCTTCTTGCTTTCATAGAGTAATTGGATACAGATGTTGTTTTTGTTTATCCATTTGCCTTTTAGTCTTACTCAGTGTATTTTGATGACTGACAAAGGGATGTTCATATTTTATCAGCCATTAACCAAAGCGAACGTGCAATTTCTTTCCTCACAACCATCAACATGGGGCGTTAATGTATGGAACACTCCTTTGTTCACCTTCACTTGCTCAAAGGCCAAAGAATTCTAGTTACAGAACAACATGGAGAACCTCCACAGATTTATCTTGATTACCTATTACTGATTTATCTGTTACTGGAAATGCATATTGCCTTGAAATTGCTGGCAAGAAAAGAAAACCACAGTCGGTGTAAGTCAGCAGGTGCTAGATCAGTGCCTAATCTGTAAAATAGAAGGGTATCTTCAAGCCACTTCCAACATTGGCTGCTAAATTACAGAAATGGATTTGGATTTTGGCAAATTCTGCTCACAAGTGGTTATCCAAAGAGCCTAGCTGTGGAGAGACTGCTGCACTACTCGGTTAAAAGGCAGTGAGCGAAAGTCCTGATAACCAGAGTACAGTGCAGAACTAATTGCAATCATTTACAGTCAGGTAATAACTGTTTGTATTTATTTTAAACGGTAGCTGAAAATGTGAAAAAAACTGATATCCTACACATTTAAATGAAGTCTGCTGGTGGGCAAACGTTGCTTTATTCAGAAGAAAGAGCAGCAGATAAAAAACGGTGGGGGGGCAATAAGCAGTGTTAGAAAGAATGACTGGTGGTGTGACAGTGGGGATTTTAGTAATGTAAGCAGCATATTATGTCAAAAGAAGATAACAGAATTCTGTGTGCAAGCCTTCAGTTCAGCTAACTATATGTAGTTGCAAATTCAATTTAACTATGGTGAGTAAGCTACTAAGCTTCAGGTAGCTGGGATGCTAAGTAGTAAAGCAAAGACTTTATGGACAGGAAGATTCAAAAGGACAGAACAAATTGCAGCTTGAAGGGAAAGGATGCTAAGGTGTAAATTTTTCCATTAACATTAATGGGACTCTCATGTCTAATTCTGAACATGCTGAACCAGTACAGCTGAAGAAAGAAATAGTGTTTGCAATTAGATTTTCCCAATAGGTTAAAAAAAAAATACTGAAGTAAAACAGAAAAAAAGGCAAAGAGAATGTTTTTAAACTTCCCCCATGACACAGAAACAGTGTTTATAAAAAGGGGCAGAAGACAAAGGTACAGGATTCTCAGTTTAAGTAAGGAAAATTTATTGTTCTAGACAGGTCTATGGAAAATCTAGTGCACAAAATAACTCTAGAAGCTGCACTGAGAGGTGTTCTAGAAGAATTTATTTTAAACTGCATTTCAGTTCAATTATGTACCAAAAGGATGTACCACTTGTCAACTCTTGTATCAACTCAGCTGCAAACAGGAGTGGTAAAGAAATAATTGCAGAAGAACCGGCATTCTGCCCTGAGCAATGGCTAATATCTTCTAGAACACAGACACGGACAGCAACTGGAATAATCACTATGTAATGCAGCTAACCAGCTCGTCCTTGCTGTTCTGGCCACGGTTAAGGGAAGCGCAGAAACGCCATGAGTAAGTCTCGCAGGTTTCTAATTTGAGCCCTAATTCAGACACAGTTGTGTATCGGGGTAGAGACATGCTTGATTGGCACATGGGGGGTTTTTTTGATCTCTGAGGAATTATATGTGCATCTGATGTTGCCCCGCTTTGCAGAGATGAAAGCCTGAACTTTAGTTTCTACGCATTCCGGAGGGGGCCTCTCCGAGCTAGCCTGTGTAACCCTCCGTGCTTCATCAGATTGCTCAGGCACAAGTATTTAAGGAGTGAATAAGGGGTGGATATGCCAGCTGGTGTTCCCTTTAGTGTCAGTCACTATTATATGTGACTTTAACTAGTATTAGCAGCTTAATATGGTTTAGGTTAATGAGCCATTCAGTGAGATCCAGCTTTCCAGTTTGTTGGGTTGATGAATTAATCACCACTACTTAAAGCTCCTTGTTTGCTTTAGAAGGCTGCCTGCCCTCAGTACAGGGTCTGGAGAGCTGTCTGCACTGTGTGTCATGGTGGCTTTAAACTCTGTCCCAGAAATAGGTAGATACATGTGAATTACTGATATGCACCAGCTCATATCTATCAAACAACAAAATAATTCTTGCTCATTAAACTAGCTTTCTTTGTAAAAAACTGAAATTGCTCTGCAAGGCTTAGCAGCACAGTTTCAAATTCACTATAGTATTCCTTCAGGTAGCTCTTTTGGTTTCTTTTCCCCTGCCTGCCTCTCCTTTATATAACTCCATCTCTTTCTCCTGTTTAATTTCTTTTCCAGTGGAAACAAACAAACAAACTCCCACCCTCAAATACTTCAAACAGATCTGGTTTTATTCTCCTTTTTTATATGTTCTGAGAAATCAAATACTGGAAAACTGTTAGATGTGGCAGAGTACAGAAATCCCACGGAGGTTAATATGAGCCTTGTACCTTGAAGGGAGAGAAGGTAGAAAACCATCATAGGGGGTCAAGCATTTGGAAAAGTCTATGAAATATGCAATAAGCTGAAAGATGTGAGATGTTTACAAGCTAGACAGAGGAATCTGAGGAGTCAGTAATAGACTTTCAATTGAAACTGAACTTCATCCTTCCCCAAAAGTTTCCTCTCTGCCTCCTCAAACTCTCACTTGTTTCTACCTGCCTGTAACCTCCTGCTCGGTAACTGATGATGATCTTCCAGACAACAAAACAAACTGAGGCAGCGCCAGTCAGCATACAGGCACTCCGTACACTTATACTGAATGCTTCTGAGATATCAGGGACATCAGCAAACACCCTGCATGTAGAACTGCCTCACCTTGAGCAGAACTGCCTTCCTTCAGGCACAGGGATCTCGCGCTCAAATGCAGAGGGACAGTAAGCTCTAACTGCAGGCAGGTGAATACCACCACATTTAGCACTGAGAAAAACCTTTCCATTCAGTAAGCCCATATGTTTATATGTGATCAAACCAATTCAAATACCGAGGTTTGCTGTTTAGACCTGGCCTACAGCAAAGGCACACAGAGCATGATCATCAGAGGCTTCTTCTCAGAGGTCTTGAGCTTGCCTGGGTGCACCAGAGGTATTTGCAATGGCAACATTCAGAATAGTTGCTGGAGTTTCTAGCTTATCCTGTTGTGGAACACACCAATAGTGCTAACAGACGGAGCTGAAAACAGTTTGTTCATGTTGCTTCCAATCACATATGCACTAGGCTGAAACGACCTAGCCTTCACATGATTTTACCCAAAAGATTATATGTCTCACTAGAGCTTCTCCTGGAAAGTTTTATGTATAGCTCTTATCTATCTCTTGCTGTTGTTATAGAGAGATGGCAACGTTCAGCACGTCAGTGCACATCAAGGTCCAGCTGCTCCGAACGAGCTGGGAGCCCGCAGGGATAACACAACCAGCACGGCAGGGGCCTCACCTACCAGGGCCCAGCCCCTCAGTACCCGAGCGAGACAAGCAGGGGAGACGTGGGGACGGCAGCCAGTCAACCAAGAGACCAGATAATCAGGTAAGTTTGTGGTGATGGGACAGGTCTGAGATCAAGCTAGGAAGTGAGCTTAACAAGTAAAGATCAGCAGGCCCGTTGCCTGGAATAGGCATGGTTGTGACTGAGCTGGGAATTCATGCTCCCACCAGCTACAGCTCCCATGCCTAAGTTGAGTTTAAACAGAATCATAGAACTGTTTAGTTTGGAAAAGATCCTGAAGATCATCGACTCCAACTGTAAACCTAACATTACCAACTCCACCACTAAACCATGTCTCTAAGTGCCACATCGTGGGGCTCCTGGGCCTGTGGGCAGAGGATGTGGGTGGAGGCTCCACGTAAAGCTGGTCAGGGCCGTTAAGGTCTCAGCATAGGGAACAGAGTCTCTCCTTTCTCTGCAAGGCTTAGGAAAAAAATACAGTAAAAATGTATTACTTAATTCAGATGAAAATGTAAATGCTACTTTACATTAATATACAATAAAATGCTAAAAAACCCCACCTTTCTAATTTGGGAACATTGTATTTGCTGGCTTGACAATTACTTAGGGATAGGCAGCAAAAAACAGTATTTTCTGTGGAAGATGAAGGATACAGGAAACAGTTCTAATGAAAGTTTCATCAGAGAATCAGGTAAAGGAAAAAGGATATTCTAAAAATTTGTGTCTGAAACTGGCGCTTAAATCCTTATGTCCCTTAAGGACTGTAAACAGTGAAAGGATGGGAGCTATTTTTTATTTTATATTGTATTGTACAAATTGCCACAAGATGAACTTTAACTGAACTGGTAGTGAGTCTGGAGTATTTTAAGTTTTAGAGATATGGTAATATATGCTGAACTTTGGATGGAGTCAGAGATAATAGAATGGATGCTGCCTGGGGAAAGGCAGCATCTCATGGCATGAAACAATCATTCTATGGTTCCTATTTCTGCATATAATTTTCTCCTCTTCCGTAAAAGATTCTCATGAACAAATTCAGACTGACTCTGAACAAATCCATGAAATACAGAGTTACAGAGGGTAGGATTTTGGATTAAGGGACCTATGTTCTGTGAGAGCAGGCTCCACATTAATTGGCAGCAGCCTTTCATGCCTCTGACTCAGTTGTGCTTTAGTGGGTTTTGTGGAGTTTTTTGTTTGTTTATTAGTTTCATACCATCTGGGGATCATAAGAACCACATGTGAAACAACTAACCTAGGAGACACAATATGTCTGTTATGGAAGCTCAGTTTTTACTTCATCCAGACCAAGAGCATTTCACATTCATATATGCAGCAAAGACAATGCAAGATGCTACTTCTGAGACAAATGAGGGGATTGATCTGACTAAATGTAGGAACCTTCATGCGAAGAATCACCCAGGATCCCTTTATAGTCCGTGGAAACCTAGTCTAGGTAGTCTAATAGAGTCTAGGAGCCAGTTCATGTCATCCTGATTCAAGTTTAAAACAGGTCCAATGAAAACCTGCCCTGAAAAAGAAAGCCTCGTTGACTAGCTGATACAGAAACATTTATATTGTAAAATTAAGTGAGACAAATCTTACTCAGTCTGGCTGAGAGAATTTATTAATGAATTTATTTCAGTAAATGAAAGAGGTCAATTGTGACTTGACCTAATGGCACAACTGGCGCCAAGGCAAGCTGTGCTGATGGTAGATAAGGGTGTAGGCTGCTGAAGCAATAGCTAGGTGAATACCAAAAGAGGTAAATGTTTTGCTGCTAAAAAGGGAAGTTGCATCAATTGCATGAGTTGAATTTTCAGGTGGAAAAAAAAAAGGTAAGGGAGCATTTCTCTTACAGCAGCTCTTTCCTGAAATGGAAAAAGCCATGGCTGCGTGGTCATAAGCAACTGCAAGACATGCTGCACCTAAACTCTGAAGATTTTTCTGTGGTGCTAAGATATCAGAAATTTTTAGTTTTCTTGAATATGCTGTAGAACACAGCTCCTGGTCTATTACAGTATTTACAAATCTATTTAGTAAACATTTAAATATATTTGCACTGCAGAAGGCAATATCATCCCTCAGAAATCAAAATGCATTCTGACCTTAGCCTTACATGGTAAGAAGTGGGGAAGAATTTTTTAAAATTCTTCAGGACTAATGATGATCTACCTGGGTGTTTCATATTTTCCAGCCAAACAATAAGCTGTTAGAGTAGAAAGTGCATGTTTGCGGTGAAAGGGAAAATATATGTACCAACACTAGAGTTTTCTTCAGAAAATGCATTTTGAATGAGATTAATACAAAGAAACACTTACTAGAAGCATATAAACATTTTAAACATCAACCTTTAAATTTTTTTGTTTATCAGAAATTTTAATCTCAAGTATTTCCCTTCTGTCTTCAGATGATTTGTATAAGATTTCTGCAAGCAGAGTAATTGTAACTAGAAATGACGATTATGAGATAATATTCACTGCAGTGAACATGCCTGATTCTAGAAAAGCCCTGTTGCTACTCATCTTACCTGGGAGAGGACAGTTTGCTCTGCTTTGCTGTCCAGAGAGATGTTTGAAATTAATGTACAGCATCAAGATGTCACTAGAGTGATGAAGTTCACACAGTAGTAGCAATGTAAGGCCCAACCCCCTGTGGCATTAACTATAAACAGAGTAAGTGAAGACAGAATTGAAGAAAGGGACATGAGGTCAAGGGAACTACATTTTCTTCAGCAAACCTTCCCTACGCTTGGAAATATTTTTCTTTTGGCATTGCTAAGCCTCAGCACACTGAGAAGTCAATAAACAAAACTGATCCTCCCCCACAGACTCTCCAGCTGCCCACAGAAATCTTCACTCATTCTCCCAAGATGACTCCACGCACCACTCAGAGGATGCTATTGCATGATAAGTCTAGAACAAATGTATGGGAAATAGATCAGCTGCCAAATACCGCAAACATTTCTTGCTGGAGAGCAATCACACACCCTTTCATGCAATGGAAGCGGCTTCTGAAAGATTCACATTGTTCTTTTCACACCATACCAGCAAATCTTTCTGCCTGCTCCGTTGCTTATATCTGCGAGTTCCATAAAATGTGGAATTTTTAAAACTCTGTGTGCATTTCTGTGCACACACACAATCTGTGTTTTATACACAGGCCCAGACGCTGTTTCATGTACACACGGGTTTAGCCAGGAGCTGTTCTTTCTGCCACTGTTGCTGTAGCTAGAAGGTCTAAATTAGCATCGATCCGGAATGGGCTGTTACTGCTTCTGGCAGCAAGAATGAGACAGATCTTGAAAGCTCAAGGCGCAACCACCACTCTTGTTTGATACACTGTATGTCAGTTAGTGCAAAAATCACTGTAAATTATGGGAGAAAAAGAAAGATTCCTCTTGCCTCTTATTTTCTCAGTATTCCTTGTGTTTGACACACCAGTTTGTGCCATGTAACGATGGGAAGATATGTTCCTTGCTTGTTTTTCTATCTTTTCTCTTTATTTACCAAGCCAAAATCTCAGGACATCATCCTAAGGGCACTTGATGCATAAAGGCTATTCCCTTGGAATGTCCTACTGAAACATGTGTCTGAGTGAGGGTCTCTGTCTTATCCTGAGTTGCTGCCTGTCTCCAAGCCCTTTGGACTGTATTTACCTTATTGGTTCCTTGCAGAACCACTGTCATCTATAGCAGTCTGTGCTAACGTGGCCTATATGTACTGGTGTGAGAATGTAGGCATTCAAACAGAGAAAAAGCTGCGTTCTCTTTTCTTTTACTTCAAATATTGAGTAAGACACCATGGTTTTGAAGACGACATAAACCCCAAATCCTCACTCTATCTTGGACCCACTTCTTTAAAGGATCCTACAAGAATGAATCCCTATATCTACATGTAGGTGTGGATGCAGCCCCACTCTAACTGTAAGGGCGTAGTGTACTGGACTATTTAAGTCAATCCAAGGAGGGATATTAGTCCATTTCTGCCCTTTAGCTCCTGTCTTCTACTTCCCTTCACAGTGTTGAAAGCACCTAAAATCCCAGAACTTCTCTAACTTATTGAAGGGAAGCCATAACAGCACTGTAGTCCCTTGCTGTCTTAGAGAAGGGAATGCGCTTCAGCAGGAAGTGACACAGCCAGTGTCCCTTGTCTAAGGCACAGCTTACCTGAGCAGACTAACTGCAATGCAAGGACTTCGAGCTACTCACAGGAAGGATAGTGTAGAAATTAGTTATCCTATTCACATCACAAATTAAATCAGAGGTTATTTTAGTTATTCAGAAAATAAACAGACAGAACATGACTGGAATGCAGTTTTGTTAAGTTTTGTTTAAAGGACTGATAGCTTTTAAGATTTTTCCCACAGCTGAGACACAAACTTATTTATAAAGCAAAATTTTCCAGTCGGAAAACATGTGCAAATATACATGGAAGTCCACACAAGGCTGCACACATTTATACGTATTTATACATACATATGCATACACATTCATAGAAACATTTGCTAGAAGCATCAAAAATGGATTTGATTATGCAAAATTCTGAACATCCGCTGAAATTATTGAGTGTTTAACTTCCGTTGCCTTCAAGAGGGGAATAAAGATATTCAGCAGCTGCAAGTAGGATGCAGCCCACTGCCACTACTGCATAAAGCTCTGAGAAATGCGCCAATACACAGATCTCACAGTTTCTGCTTAAAGTGGTGAGAAAATAAATTCTAGAGCAAAAGGGCTAGAGGCAAAAAGATAAGATGAAATGTGACTGACAGAGAGACAGCATCCAGTAATGCTCAGTCAAGTGAAAAGGCAAAAAAACACAGGAATAGTAAAGCCTATCCATTTTTGTTTTAATTGGGAGGGGACTTAACAGGCAGTTTTGGTGCTCTAGGCAGCCCCTGCTAGGCAAAGCCTATAAATGTTAACTCTGTTCTATTCTGAAGCAAAACATGCAAAACGTATGTAGGGTTCTTTATATGTAATACTATGCCATAGAAAAATTGGACTGTGCTTTCCTGTGACTTTAGGATGAAATGAGGTTGTCAACTCAAGTCAAAATGAAACAGCAGGGAAATATTCTTCGGCTTTCTGGTGCTGAGGTAGTTTTTTAAGTCAATGTCCCATGCCTTTCCTTCTCACTGCATTTTGTGCTGCATAGCCCAATTGTTTGTCATCTTTAGCATTACAATTAAAAACTACCTCTAAAAGGGTACAAACCAAATCTTTTCCTCTCAGTCTACTTCATGCTCTGAAAAGGAAGTAAAGTCCCAGAAAGGAGCAGGAACCTTGCATTGTAATCTCAACTGTACAGCTTGCCTTCCGTCTCCACAGCTTCAGTTTACCCATCTGTGAAACACATTGTCTGTGGCATCCCCTAAGGGCCTATAAGAAATTGGAGGATTTAATGCACGCTAATGCATTTGGCTAAAATAACTCTGTAATTATAAACTATTGTTACTGCAAGAATCAAAGTTGAAGCATTTGAAAACCATGTGAGATTGAATGGGAAATCCCATTTTTTACAGCTGTTTTCCTTCTCTGGTACTTTCAGCAGTTAGAAGTGACTGAGGAAAAGGAGCAAATGACAAAGACCTAATCAATATTAGAAAGCATGGAGCTGAAGAAGAAAACAAATATTGACCCACCCTCCACAGTAGAAAATCTTGTCTTCTGGAGGCGCTGTGTCACAGCAATCCCACACACTCTGACCACTGACAGTTATATTCAAGATACTTTGGTGCTTCCTTTTTTTTCTGTTCTTTTGGCTTTTTGGTCACATTTGTTTGTCGTGATTTCAGAGGTAATAAGTGAGGAAGGCAACCTCTCATTCATGTCTGATAGCAATGACATTGACTTCTTAGTAAAGCATGCTCTTTTAAGGGATTGCCTGCTCTCTGTGATTCCTGAGGCTTTGAGGCAGCTTCACTCCCATGCAAATGACAGTGCTGCAGGGAAGGCCAGAATAACAGAGGAAAGAATTAGGAGAGCTTAAACATCACAGATGCAAGATGGAGAGAGCTGGACGCAAAGCCAGAACAGCTTAGAAGGCAGGCAGCAGAAGAGAAAGCTTTGACTGTAAATCCTGTTAACTTTTACAGTAGAAACAGTGGCCCTTTACATAGGAGTTAGCAAAGGAAATACTTCCTAGGGGTTGATTTCTACACAAATCTTCCTGTATGTAGATTAATTTAGTGTTCTGAGAATCACCTGATAAGGCCTTTGCACCATGCATGTCTTTCAAACCATAATGCATAACAGGCAATCAGTGACTTAGGAAACTTAGAAAACATTAAAAGACTTAAAGTTTTGTACAAGGGATTAAATTTCTGTGTAACCATTTGCTTATAATCAGCCAAACAGCACTGACCTAGTAGGACAGTCTTGCAGGACATGTACAACTAAAACACTGAAATGCAACTGAAAACACTAGTGTTTTTCACATACTCACAAACCACTGTGCTCAACTCTCATGGCAGAGCAAAGTCAAGTTAAATGCAGGTTGGTATTGTCAGCGATACCAGCACCGCTCGTCATGACATTGCCATCTATCAGTTAGAAGGCCGTTGGATGGCCTGAACCGCTTTTACAGTTCTCCTTGGTTTTGCAAGTGCTCTGCTATAGCAGTTTGGTCTACTGTAGAAAGGTGGAGGAGCTAGAGAAAGCTACGTAAAGCTCCTAAAGGTCCTCACATAAAAGAAAAATACTCCTCAACCCCCCAGTTAAACCTATGGTTCCTGCTGGGCACCAGAATCTGTGGTGTTCCTGGAGAGTGGCTATTGTGAACTCAGCGTTCATGCTTACAGCTATGGCAGTTCTGCTCATGAGCAAATAGGAATGGCTGGTGTGCAAGGAAGAAAGTATTTTCTTGTCTTGCCTGTCCATATCAGAATAGGTCTCTAGAGCATCTTTGTCCTTACAGGACTCTGGTAATTCTTGCTTTCTTTGCCACAGGCTGGTACTGCTGTGCTTCTTGATTGACACTTTGCCCCAGACTTGTGTGCATGGAAGCTTGGGAAAATTTGGCAGTGCCAGGGCAAACATTTACTGTTTATTAATTGCCTGAAACATTAGCACATATAAAGGAAGTCCAGTAAACATTTTTCAGATCAAAAAGTAAGGAAAAGTGAAGTTTAAATGTGGAAGGAATGAAGTTAATAGCAAGATGCCATTAGAAACCTTGTAGTGGCATTTTTTTCCAGTAGAGTAATTATTAGCATCAGGCTCTGAGTCAGTCTCTGACTATCCCTGTGGCTTGAATTGTACCCACCTAATTTTCTCCTGCCAGCTCAGCTGGGTTGGGTAGATGTTACTGTTTGTTCTGAACAGTTCTTATCTAAGATGTCTGTACGAGTGGAGTTATGATTCTCCAAACGTTTGTCCTTACGGCAGTTAGGAGAAAGCCACTGTTGGGCTGCAGTTTAATGAGATGTTAATAGAGTAATGGGTGAATGTAAGTAGAAGTGCAGTGGAGGTTGTGCTGAGAAGTTCAGTTGACAAAAGAACTGTAAAAATGTGGAGCACTCTGAACTGAACCAAAAGCTGAAATAAAAATTTTCGTTCAGTAATGAAGGTGTCATTAAATAGCCATGTTTTCAAACATGCTAGCTGTGGAGAATAGGGTCCTGCTCTCTATTCTGCAGTGACAGGATTTCATAGTCACAAAGAAAAAGGATGGGGTGAACACAGTCATGGCATGGCTATGAAAGACAGACTGGGGTGGGAGAATAAATTAGAATATTACACCACTTTTTAGAGCAGCAGCCTGTCACGTCATTTAATGGAGAATGAACTGAAAAGCACAGCAATTTTGAAGAGTCAAAGAGTTACCCTAGTAAAAAAATACAGGACTTGATTGACAGGCTTTCTTCTATGCAACTGCTGTACTGTTTGGACATCAAACTTTGCAAGTTCCATCAGTCCATGAGCAAATCGGGTAACACAGAGTCATTTTGACACAGTTCACCTACCACTTCCATATCCCTACCCATTCACAGTGGAAGTTGCAACAAAGGACACCAACTGGATACAAGAAACAGGGAATAGTTTGAGAGCTGTTAGGCGCGTACGAGGGACTTTGGTAATGCTAGCACTGCTGTCATGGCTGGGACTTGATGGCACCCTGGGACTGGTGCTGCTTTATCTGCCTCAGTCTGACAATGTAGCACCAATATTCTCATAACTTCCAAAGAGCTCCAAATTGCCTGGGCAAGGACCCGCATTTTGTTTCTTTTTCAGAGATAGAAAGCTGTTAATGAGTTAAGTGCTCTTCCCAGCCCAGAACCAGACCAGGTCTTTGGGTTCCCAGTCCCATACATCCTCCTGAAGCTTTTGGAAGCTTTTTTTTAGTGGAGATTATGACTGTAACCATGAAACATCATAGTTATGCAAGAACTATTGAAAAGGATATTGGCCTGAAGAAAGAAATGGGTGTGAGGTAAGAAACTCAGCCTAGACAGTGAGCCAGCATTTGTAAAAAAAAAAGGGAACTGCTCTAACCTCTTCTTTAAGGTGATAGTATCACCTTTTGTCGGGTGGTACAACTAGCTAGGATGCAGCTCAGGGTCTGGGCTGGATGACATCTCTACCCTTGAATCCTTTGACTGCAGTGAGGTCACAGGTGCCACAGTGTTCGTCCCTCCTACCCCAAGAGTCACAGTGCTTGCCTTGCCATCTGCTTCCGTGGGCCACCAAATAACATTTCCAGAGAGGTCTCACCTGAAGAGAGTGCCATGGAGATGTCAGTGTTTAACTGTGCTTTCTGTGGAGCAAAGCTCAATGAGCTCGCGGTGGAGAAGGTGACAGTCACCATGAGGCATGGAAAGGCATAGAGGTTACCCCTACTGGGTGGCTGACTGCTTTCCCTGCAGGGGAAATGTCTATAGTGGTGGGTCCCCATGGGGCACGCACACAGCTGTAGTCTCAGCAAGGACAAATGTCTGAGAGAAAACAAACACAGAATAAAGCTGGATAAAAATGCAACTGACACCACATGAAGCTAATCACCCTCTGCAGCTGTTGTGGCTTGGAAGGCAACCAAATAAAAGGCTTTTAAGAGGTTTTACTTCTGGCATTTTCCTCCTCTAACATGAACCCGCTTCTGAAGGGAGGCCCCCACTTTCTGTCAATCACAAGGAAAAAAAAATACGTTTGTGAGTGTATGTGCAAAGCAGGTATCTAATTTACATGTAAAATCAATATAATTGCAAATGCAAATTGAATCATTGCTGCTGAAAGTAGCTGAATTTAATCATATGTATACATACATAAATAAGGGTGATTTTGGCAAAATCTATACAGTGCGCAGTCTGACCTTTTGAATATATCAAGAGACCCCTTGCCATGGCTATCCCTTTGCTCTATGAATGGCAGCCCGTGGCAGACCTATATATATATACACAAACACTGCAAACCTTAAATATCCTTAAGCGCTTTGCTACTTAGAGGGATCTTTGGTCTGACTCTGATCTAGTGGATATTTAAGACAAATACCTAAAATCAGTTTGGCATATCTTGAATTGAAGGTCATATGAACCCAGTCTGCTCAGGGGCCAGCAGCTTTTCTCTATGAATTTGGCTAGTCCATTTGTGGATCCATAAGAAGTCCTGTCGAACTTGCTTGGCCTCCCACAGCAGCAAATGCCACTGCAGAGTTATGTGTTGTAGGAAATGGTTCTTCGGGTTCACCGAGTAGGACACCTGTTTTTTTTGTCCTGTTTGCCACTTTCCAGTCTTCTGACAGTCACTCAACAACACCACACAACCTGTAAAGCCATCCTATGTATTCAAGCTGAATGTATTTTACTAATGACTGTCCTATGAACCCTCCAGTGTGAGATAATTCCTTAAGCAAGGAATTTCCCTACGAGCCTTCTAAGGAAAGGCTTGAGGCTGGGAACCTCAGGAAGTGCCTCTATATTGAACAACAATGAACAATGGAGGTGCTTTAGCTTTTCTCTAATGTCTACTTTTACACAACCATTAGCCATAGTAGGAACTAGTCACTAGCCACAACCAAGCAAGGAAGACTGATGCTCCATCGAACAGAGGAAGCAACTCTCATGCTCTCTACCGGTCAGTGGAATCAGTTTGGGAATAAGCTGTTTTCTCTCAAGGATCCATATAGACTTCTTTCTCAATTTCAATACTAGGAAATGTTCATTCTGTTTCTAAAATGGCTCTTCAAACACATTGTGCGAAGTGTAAGTATAGTCAACCAAAGAACTTCACAGCAACCCTGATAAATCTCCCAAGAGAGTAAAGTTACTGTCAAAAGATTCAACCACAAAACAGAGTAATGCATGGTGGGGATGCCTTTAGACAGGGTCACATAAAAGACTGTTAATTTATATGTTTTAAACTACTTTGGTTTTCTTGTTTTCTCTTTAAAATGGATCGTGCTCAGAAACTTTCTTAGGGCTCAAGGAACAGCCCAGGGTTTTTCCTCTACCACAGCACATTGTCTTCACAGTCAAGATGCTTTGCAGTGCCACTCCTCTTCCCCTCGTTTCCCCAAGACTTCTTGATGTCCCAGCCCAAAGTCAGAAATGCCTGTCACGGTAAAGTGACATGCTGGTCTGTGCCAGAATCTGCATGGGCCCAGTGTGCACGTTGCTGTGCTTTGCCGAGCCGCCATGACACAGCCCTTGCTGCCTGGCCATCCCAGGCAGCACCCACCTGCATGCAGATGCTGTGGCATGTTGTGTCCATCTGGCACTGCTCCACCCAGAGAATCTTGGGGAAGGGTGGGCCTTTATCATGCGCTGGCAGAGAGGCAAGGAAAGAGTAGAGAGAACATCCTTCACAGCACCAATTCCTCAACAGCACTGCAATACTCTTCCTGAACCTTCCTAAGATACTTTCTTAGTGTTCCAAAGGGGATTCCTTACCTTTCTGCCCCTCTTCCCCTCTCAGTTTCTAGAGGAATAAACTGATGTAATCAAAACCTGTTATTTGTGAAATCATAATTGTAAAACCACAAATCAATTAACAGCCAGAAGGAAAAGCACCCATTACTTTATAATTTTGTGTTTGTGGTTACTTTATGCCCAGAGACTGCAGATGTAGACCCATTCAAAACAGAATCAGTGCAAAACACAAAGCAAAATCAGTGCTATCTAATTTGAAGAGGTCTTTAGAAAATAGAAATCACGCACCAAGCGCACATTACAAAGGCATCTGGTCACGCTCATCTCAGTATTCTAGCTGAAGTTATTACTACTTTGGAAAAATTTTTAGAATCCTTATACTCGAGTCCAAAGGAGGGTATTTTATCTTTATATGCTGGGCTCACACGTTGCTCAGTAGATTTCGTTGAGCAGAGGAGACCAGCTCGTGTAAGCTGTAACACTACAGCCCATTGTCAGAGGCAGTAGAAATGAATACATGTGTATAAGAACAATGGTGTGTGAACACTCCCGAAATTACAGACATACAGCACTTCTGAAAAATAAGAACAGGTTCCTGCAGCAACATCTTCATGTGACTTAAAAAAGGAAGCTAGCTGATTGTGCTCCTCTGTGGTTTACGAATACTAGTTCTTAACTTGTAGATCCATTTACTCTAGCTGTAAGCTTTGCTAGTGAGCCCATTCATGGGCTTATTATCACATTATGCCCACGTGATGCATACAGTTTTGCATGGATGTGTCCACATTTCTGTGTAGTTTTATTACTATGTAGTAGAAAACTTTAGAGAGTCCACGTAACAACTTTTTTCTATTGCTCATGGACCTAGTGCTGTGTAACAGTATGGCTCAGAGTAAGGCTGGACAGACTAGACACATGGGTGAACCACTCTTTCATTTGTAGGGTTGAGGCTGTGGGTCTTGACTGAGGGACATCTGCACACTGGGAGATTAGCAGACGTAAGAGTAAAGGCCTTTCAGTCAGCTCTGACAGCACTGCCTCAGCCACATTCCCAGCAGATCTGCAGGGGCTCTGGAAGATACAGACACCAGGCTTCACTGACCTGCTACCAGGATAATACCTAGGAGTATCCATTAATTCTTTAAAATTCACACAGCCTCCACGGAACAGAGCTAGGAATTCAGGCTCTTGCATTACCAGCTGAGTGCTCAACTCGGTATTGAACATACAAAAATGAGAGAAAGACTCTATTTACTGCACAAAAGGAGAGAGAGTCTATTTTCTAGCATCAAACATTTATTGATGGACAAATCTATAAATTGAAAATCAAAATCTAATTTAGCTAGAGGAACACAAATGCACATTTTCAATGCATGAGAAATACTAGTATAAATCACATTTAAAACTCAACCATGCTATTACTTGAATATAACTGTCCAATATCTATTTGATCTACAGTCAAGAAGGAAAACAAATGTGCCTCTGAGAAATAAGGACATTCCTAATTGTTTTCTTGTAAAATGTATATTACATTGCTGTGCAAGTACCTTGTTTGATAAAACAAAGAAATGCAATAATTCAGAGCTCATTTATTTATTTTGGACTTACAAGTAGTATTTTGTAAAAATTGTGGTAGGCTTTTGTTTTTCAGGTTACCTACGTAGTCTCTTGAGTTAAACACTTATTAGTATGAAAAACTGTCCAGAAAACATTAAACAATGCTTCTGAATACAAATCACTTCATGAATATGTAAATCATGCCTCAATGTGACACTTGGCTTGTCTGAGAAACAGTGATAGACTAAAAAAAAAAAAATAAACTCCATCAAGGATGAGGACAATTTAAATTAATACTTTCCTAGTGTTGAACAAAAAACTCCGGATTTTAATGGCTGCATAATATGTTTCAATTCATAGTTAAAATATCCATAACTTGCCATAAATATGGTCAAGGGCAAAGAGATGGGGGGGAGGGGGAAAATCAAGATCAAGGCAAGGACCAGATCTAAATGAGGTTGGCAGATTCATTTCCAACAGTGAACAATTAAACCAGCTTTGCCTTATGTGTCCCGCCGTGGTCTTTGGTGCAGAAACATGCCTAACAGTTGCTGAGGCCTCCAGAAGATGCAGTGATTCTGCATGAGACTGCCCAGATCAGAGCTCTGCCCTCCCCGACTGCTGCTCCTGATGCAGTCAAAAACTCTTCTGCTGGTGCACCTACACTGCCTTTTGTGAGGAGAGAGCCCAAGGTGCTGTTCCTGCACATGCAGCCACAGGAGGCGAGAAGCAGCTTGAATCTAAAAGTTGTGCAATTGCCTTAACACAGTACAGGGCTGGAGCTAATAAGCCCAATGTTTGGCAAGTCTAATGAGCTTGGATCCATGCCATGCTAACAGCAACAACTAAGATTCCAATTACATCAGAGAATGTTTGCATCTGCCTCACAGGCCATTTAAACATGCTTGTGTTGTCACACTCTGCCTTCTGTAGTTCAGGGAAGGCCTGTTCTTGTAACTCCTTTGGGTTCCTAAGTATACTCCATACCAGAGCTTGTACAAGTTTGTAATCAGCATTCGGTCCACTCCTCCCGTCTCTTCCTACCTACCGCTTCCAGCTACATTAAAGCAATTTACAATGTGTAGGGTAGCAGTAAGGTTGTCATCATACATGCACAATAATCAAATGCCACAGTCAGAGGAAGGAGAAAACTATTCCACCAGGTAAGGGGGCAACCAGTCATCTAGATTAGGGGTATCAGTTTGGTCTATTAGTTTGGAAATAATGAGAAGAACGGGCTTGTTTCCCTGAAGCTGGAGATGGGCACTGCTTCAGACAGCTGAATGAATGTATTCTCCCAGGAAAAACTATTAGGAACACAGATATAGTCAGTAGTTAGCCCAATGGATCATAGCCTGACTGAGTCAAACTGACTTCAGGAAAAAGGAGGGGGGGAGGAAATTAACTACACTTTTAATTATTTTTCAGAAATTAATGGACCAGAACCAAGTGTAGTGGCCAAATCTCCCTCAAGCTCAGCTTCTCTCTCACTTATTTCCACTTTATTGTCCAATATGCTCCCACAGGAAGCAATTTTCAGGGCTTTCACTTCCACGGAATCACTTTGAAAGTATCAAAAATGACATTTTCCTAGTCATCTTGTTGAACTCCGAGCCAAATTCTTAACTTGATCTTGGTGGATTATTTCTGTGTTCAAAGGTATTTGTATCTTTGTCAATTTACTGTTAGCTATGTAACTCTCTAATTGTCTTCTTTTCATCTTGGGAATCACTAGAGACACAGTAAGATGCAGATATATTTGCAAGAATTGACAGGAAGGCAAGCCAGATAAGCAATGAAATGTCCTTCCTAGCTCCAAAAGACAGCTGAAGCCTGCTCTGTGTAGAGGAGTGTTCACACTGAAGGTATACATTTGATTATACTCATGCCTCAAAGCAAATTCAGACTACTTTCACCCCCAAATGAGAATGGCCACAGAAGCCACAGAAGACCCTAGCTTTGTGCAATCACTGTGGAGCTCAAATACAGGAGCAGGTACACTGAGCAACATTAAACAACCAGGTTGATATTCCTCATCTGTGGCTACTATGAAGTAAAAACCACCACAACCACTAGCACCAAAGGGTTTTCATGTTCTCTCAGAGGTTTTATATAGCTGCATCTGCAAGCTCTGTGTGGTTGTGAGAACTGGGGACTAAATGACTTGATTTTCTATTTCTTGGCATTTTCTGTAGCTGTTTGTCTCTGAACACTGGTATCACATAATCATCTTGATCTGGACTTGTACCAGTGTCAATGCCTACAAAAGGCATAGCACAACAAAGAAACAGGCCCAAGAAGGTACATACAGTTAGTGTTGGGTTATTACCCTACGCTGATATACACGTTGCAAACAAACAGTCTTTCCGAAGACATCCTGAAGCATGATAGTGACTGCTAATGGGAAAGGGTGATAGACAATTTTCCTCGTCATTAGTTTTCCACATTGGTGTTTGGCAAATAGAAAGTGGAAATTCAATATACCGATCTTTGTGCTGAACATGTCAGTTTAAGCTAGAGTAATACCTTCTGTGAATGAAATCAGAGTCGGTTGCCTTTTTGCACTTGATATTTTGAGCTTGAATTTCAGACCAAGTTAATGACCTTTTCCCTGGTGCTGTGTGAAGGTGGTTTGGTGCTAAGCTGAATACACAGAGAGATTCTGTCACCCCTTTGGTTGGTTTGGTGTTATTACAAATGCTTTTTGGTGTCTGTTACATTGAGTTACTTGTACAAAGGACAAACTTTAGATGCTTTAAACAAAAGATATAGAAGGTAATAATGCTGGTTGCCTTCTCTAAAACACAAGAGCCCTTACACTGACATTTTAGAGAGAACTTCAGCAGCAAAGAACTGGAACTTGGACCTGAGTATTACAGTAAGTGATTCTTATTCAAACATAATCAAATAACTCTATGCAATCAGAACATAGAAACTGCACATCATGTTTAGATGGGTTTGAATTCAAATGTGTAGGCAGTGAAATAAAGTCAGTGCAATATTTGGACCAGAGAATTGATAAATAGAAATGTGCGCAGCCTCCTCCCACCTTCCGTGAGGGACTGCTGTCTCACCTTTTGCTCTGGTACCTAAGGGAACTTGAGAGGGAATGAATCCCACCAGTCAGGTAATTCCCTGGACACGGGCTGCTGTGTAACAACTCAAAGGCAGGCCAGATAAGTGTATGTCAGTAATATATAGCAAGATGTCTGAGGTGAAATCTCTGTGTACACGATGTGAGAGAATGGGAACGTTTCCTCTTTAGCCTCAGTATAGCTGAATATTTTCATCACAAAACACCGTGAAGTAGTTTAACAGTGTCACATCCCATTATGCATCCTGTTCATTCTGAGAGATATCCAGTGGCATTTTTTTTTTCTCTTTTTTGTCTTGTTTAAAGTCTCAACACAAACAGGACACTGAAAATTAATACAAAAGCAAACATTTTTACTCTCAGCAGGCCTCAGTCATATGGTAATTGTACTTTCAGAAAAAAAAGGGGGGGCTTATAAGCAAAATGAAGTTCAAAATTGTTCCAGTGATAAGCTAGACATTTCCTTTTGCATTCATATAAGTGGAAAAAGATGTTGTATACATTATTCTCAGTCTAGGCGACCAGAAAGCTTACACAGATAAAAGCTTATTGCTTTAAAATTACATTGCAGGTATGTCTGATATTAGTATTTTTTTTTCAGTACACTTTCTGTCGATTTAGTCAAATTGTTCTGTATCCTGCTTTTGACCCTGTAAATGTTGCATCTTGAAAAGAAGAGACATGCGTTTACTTTCTAAGTTTTATGGGGGGAAGAGCGCTTTTTTAATGGTTTTTTTCAAGGGCTGTATCAGCCTATAAAATTTGGCAAGCCATGTATTAACAACATACCATGGAGTTACCTATTAATAATACAAATAATGTGAAGATGAAACAAGTCTCTTCCATCCTATATAGAGACAAAGTCATCCTTATTTATGGAAGTTACTGCTGAAGCAGCTGAGATATGAAGTCAATCTTCATAGCTTGCAGTAATGTATAAATAGTTAGTACAGGAAAAACTGTTCATTTGGACCTGTGAGCCAAAGGAACATGTGTTGACTGTTGGGTTTTTTTTATGATGAGAGCCGCAAAATAAAGACACAGTGCAGAATAGCTCAAGCAGTTACTGGAATAAGAAACATGCTGATTATACTTGTGAGCAAACCTTTCCCTCAAAGCACCAATCCATACGGCAGTGCAGGTACATGAATCAAAAGTAAAAAAAAAAAAACCAACCCCATAAGTCTGGAAGGATAATTGCTGAAGCATAGTGATAGCCAAAAGAAAGTTCCCTCTCTGTGGTGAACCTCATGTAACTAAGTCAACTCAGGAGATTTTGCTCCATTATCTACAGCAGACTGTCATCAGGCAAAACACATGCTAAATCCGCTGTCTGGCAGAAGAAAACTAACCCTGCTGTTTGGAAAGACAGACACCAAGCTTAGAAGAGCTCTTAAGAGTGTGAATCAGCCAAGATGCTCATGCAGTAATACAATCTTTTTTGACCTAGTATTAAAGACAAAATACATTTCAGGACTGAACTCCAGAGAAGCAGCTTCGCCTATCACCAGATCACATGTGGTTAGAAGTATACCAAATTGCCTGTCAAGGGATTTGAGGACTAGAGGAGCATGGGCAGTAAAAAGGTACAGCTGGAATGAACCAGAGGGCATTTCGGGGCTCATCAAATGCATGCTGGACTTGACTGAAGGACTTTGCTCTGCATATCTCTTAAAACCTCACTTCCGAGTTTGGTCTAGCTTTTCCTTTGTAAAATCGTCTCTTTAAAATGGTTCATCTGGACAAGGCTCTGATCTCATGATGGCAGTGTAAGTCTAATGCTTTTTCCATTCATTTTGAAAGAGTACCTTGGATTTACACTCCAGCATAGCATCAAAGCAAGGATACAGCACACTGTACTGAATGTAGTAGTATTCTATAACAAATAAAGCACTACCAATATTTGTGTATTCCAGAACCTATTAAAGATGTTTTGGTATCGCATTTCACAGTAAAATGGTAGATAATTTAAAAAATTAAGACTGGCACCTCCAACCATACACCACAACTAAAAAACATCTCTACAAAAGGCACAGAATTTATTCAAATACTAGATAAGAAGTTTGTCTGAACTGAGATACACCTTTCTCATTTGTCCATGCCTAAGACAGTGCGCTAATTAAAAAAAACACATTACTTACAGAACAGCTACCAGTGTGTTTACATAAATTACTTCATTCTACTGCTCCAGCAATTTATTTCTCACATGTAGTTCCTGTATAACTGTAACTATATAAGGACTATTGAAACATTGGTGAGAGAGTAAGAGCTCCGAGGTTTTGGGTTTGCTTTCTTTTTAATCATATTGCTGTTTGTTGAAGAAGAATTGTCAGTCTAGGCAATGGAGAAAGAAGAAGAAAAAAAAAAAAGAATGCAATACAGAAATCACTTTGGAAGCACAACCAGAGCAAACAGTCCAAAGCCCCTGAGACTGTATGTTTATTCCCTTGGAGTATTGCCATTATGGTGGAAAGTGTGGATGTATATATACACTCAAGGGAGGGCAGAGGAAGGACAGAATACATGCACTTTTCCACTTTAAAACCTTGAAAAACTGCAAACGAGTTATCTCCACCAGCTGGATAATGCTTAGAAAAACCTTTCTTAAATCCAAAGCAGTAAAATAATAGTCCATAAAGGTAGCCAAAGATGATAGCTTAGTAATTTCCTAGTGTTATTTTTAGGATGTCAGATTGAGACATTTTAAAGAAAAACTCAAAGAGAGAGTGTGTTTAGTTCCATTTACAGTCATGCTGGGTTGTTATCTAAGGAGAAACAGTACCTCATATGTGTAGCTTAGCTCTTCTAATAAAACTGAAAATTAGAGACCTGAAGGCCACCACAGCAGAAAGGTTTTAATTTCATTATTAGATACAAATCCAAGTGCACTAGTAATTTCTTTTCATATGGTTGTTTCAGAATTAGCCAAGTATAAAAAGAGAATGGCCTTGTAAAAGGTTTTAATTAAGAAGGCAAAGCATGAAAGAGAAGAATGGAAAGCAAATTTTGCTGAGTTTTCTGAAAAGAAGGGGTACGATGTACATACCCTCAATACAATGATCAAAGCAAAAAGGATCCTCTCTTTTGCCGCAGTCTAAGCTGAAGTTACAAAGCATAAAGCCCTGAAAGATTATGGGTCACAGGACAAACATGAGAAGCAGAATTTTATGTGAGTACCCTAGAGAGCCACTGAATAACTACAACCCTTTAAAGTCCTTGCAAAATCAGATTACATTGCTCACTGTCACAATAATAAGCAATGAAACGCTAAATTACCTTCACAAAATAACATATCAAAATCAAACAAAGTAAAGTAGGTAATGCTGGATCTGAACATGACACTCTGAAGCCCGGCATCCACACCCTTTCTATTTAGCAGAAAATTTGCCTCCAAAATGCCTCTGGCTCCAGAATAGTTGTCCTAGCTTCTCCTCCAAGAACATAGTCTCAGCTTCTACATATATATATATATATAAGAACTTATATTAATCTTCCAGAAAATTATAGTCTTGGAAAAATAAGCAAAACTGTTTTAAGAGGTACTTGGTGATTGTACTTCTGATGCTTCTCTTGGATTCAGGGAAACGAATGAAGAACTATTTTTCTTTCAGTTGTCAACTCTCTGCTCCATACTGCTCTGTATAGCTCCTCCACTCCAAAATACTGAAATACATTCCCTTTTCGATAAGCCTGAGTGTACCTGCAGCTCCTTGCAAATCCATTAATGTCAGCTTCAGGTGCTGAATTGCCGGTGGTACTGTATCTCGTCTTACTAACACCATGTAAATAATTAACCTCCAGGCTAGGAAAAAGCCTACATTTTTTTTTTTTCCCCACATGGGCTGTTTTGAGCACAATTTAACAGAACATACATTTAAACCTGCTGTATATTAACTCGTAAACACCCTACAATCGATTTTGTGAATTCTGCCCATCTTCTGGGGGATGGTGTATGCCATTGAGAATAGAAAGTGATATCCTTCATTTGCCATGGTTAAAAAGCTTTTGGAATGATGATTAATTAGCACATTGAACATACATCTGGAGATGATCAAGTGAGCTACAGAAATTGCATAAAGAATTTTCTCTGTGTCAGTCTCCTCTCAGCTTTTCAAAAGATCTCACACTAGTGAATTCAATGAGAGTTTAACCACGGCCTTCATCTCCACTGATCAATAATTCCTTATAGTGGTATGTCCCTTTTTAGGTTATTTATATAAATGGACAAAGGGAATTCACCTAATTTGGTATCTTCTGGCATTTGCTCTGTCAAAAAAGAATCTCTTTAGATGATACCTAGACTAGAACAGTTCAAAGTCAAGGAATTGTTCGACTTCTGCTGAAAGCTCGATGTAAAAATGGTAAGAGCAGCAACTGTATTTGTTCACACACAAGTTCAGAGAACTCTTTCAGACACAAAGGTTTGTCAGGATGGAGGAAAGCCCTCCTCCTTTCAGACTCAAAGGAGGAGAAGCATATAGGCATATAAACAAAACTGAAAAAAATGAAACATGATCCTCCGTCCTCTAAATGGACTGGAGTCAGAGACAACCTAGGCTCTAGAAACTGTCCTTGGAAGTTAATTGCATCACTTAGCAGCCCTTTTGTTGTGGGGGATGGTCTCTCTTATTTTAGTTCAAAATAGTCTCATCTGTATATAGAACATTAAAAAAATTTTGCAGATATGGAATCTTCCCCCCTCCTCCCTAATGCAATTCTTAATTTCTAGTCAGATTGGTGAAAATTATACAAAAAAGACACCTATATGAATCAGATTTTTGTTTTGGAGGAAAATAAATTTTTCTTTTGACCCCGATCTTTCCCATAATTTCCATAAACCTAGTCTTGGGTCTGCAGAATTACAGCAGACTTCTGGAGCTTGAAATAGGGATAAACCTGGACTCAGAAAACCTTTACTCTCATCTTTGCATTTAATACTTTAGCCAGCTTAGCCTCTCTGTACAATGAAGGGAGAGAGGATGTTTTATGCCCTATAGGTTTATATTTTTTCCTATTTGCAAGTTGTATTGCATGGTATTTATAGCTATGACAGTACTCAAAACAAGAAATACTCCTACTTTTGGAGTTTACTTAATTTCCCTCCTATGCTGATGTGTGGAGGAATTACAGGCTTGACAGGTGACAGAGTGACTGAGAGTGCAGCTTCCCTGTATGAATTCAGCACATCCAGAGATCACACAGATGATGACGAGGTGCCATTGTTGAGGACAAGAGCAAGTTGTAGACACGTGCACTTCTGTCTCTCTGTATAAGATAGTCCATGCAGTGACAAAGTAAAACAACTTTTAAACAACTGAACATTAAGAAATGGAGTTTATGTGCTTGATTTCCTCTGTGTTATTTTGCAAGGTCTTACAAACTATTACCTTTCAAATAAAATATATATCAGATATTGATGTTTAATTTTACGTAGCACATGCAGTACGTTCTTTTTACTCATCTAGAAAACTTCGACTGTGATTCTGAAATAGAAGATATTCAGATGAGCACTGTAAGCAGCTGAAATGTCAAATCAGTGGAATCTACACAGCATATATTAAAAAAAATATTTGAAATCACTAACACAGTGCTTATTTATCCACAGAAATTATTCCAGTTTAATTTCTGTGTAGGAATGACAACACAGAAGAGACTTCATTCCAGCTCTGACTATGGGCATGTAAAATTATTATGTTACTAGAGAATAGTATGTTAAGACAAAAAGCGCTTTGGGATTGTTTATGTGGTGAAATGAACAGAAGATCTATTGTCCCTTCTTTCTGACTTTAGCTTATACATTTGAATTATTTCTCTGATATTTTTCTGCGCTCTTAAAAAACCTTTGAAAGGAAGAACATTGTAGGAATATGCCAGATAATAACAGAATCACAAGCAACACTCAGTAAGGGGGTGCGGGTGGGCAGGAATAAAAAAAATCCCATTGTCTTATTATTAAATCTATTCCTCAGACTTGGGAAGATGTCAGAATACTTAAAAAACCCTTTATCTTAACAGCAGTGCTGTAATTAGGGAGCCACTATAAGATTTGGAGAGAGAAGACAACAAAATGAGAATCCCAGATATTAGTCACAAAAAAGGTTGATTCAGACTACGAAATCCTTTTCCGCACAGTTCCCCCACAGGTCTTCACAACTACCTAGGCGGGAGCAGTTGCAGAATGGACAGAAATAATTAGGGGAGAGACGTCAGAAAAGGAAATATTTCAGAGAACTTGGATAGAGCTCAGCCTGTTTCAAAGAGAAAGTAAGTGGGAGGCAGAGCACTGCATTATCTTTCACGTAAGCAGAAATAGATCCTCAGATAACAATGAAGTTTCTTCTGCCCTCCCATTGGGGTGAGTTTTTCCCAGCAGAGAGATAAATGATAAGATGAAGCAATAGCAATCAGTTTATCAATGATCTTGTGATCTCTTTGATTAATTCCCAAGCCTTCCCAGGCTTCATGGTATATCAGGAGTTTTGCATTTGCAGTATAATTCTTAAAGCCCTTCTACTAAAGCTAAGTGATTACATGGGAATCTCAGCTTTCATTAAAGACTTTAAATTAATTTCTAACCATGATAATTCCAATTTAAAAAGTTTGAAAGCATGACCTTTAAATTTGCACCCCAACAAGTCAAGTAGATTCTAATAATTTTTATAATACTGATTTCTGAGTTGTGCATGTTGGGGAGTGGCTAGTTCAGAATTTTGAAGTTTGAATACTGATGCTCTGACTGGATCACCCCATCCGAGATGATCTATTTTTCTTGCCTATGTCTAAATTTCATTTAAACTATAGAATAACAATTATTGAATTTATTTTCATTTTGAAAACAGTTTCATGCTTATGTCTATTCATGACACTTAAATATAAATCAAAGAACCTTTTATAAGTGTATAGATTATTATGTGTATATACGCAGTATGTTACAGAGTGGCTGATAGAATGCATTATTTTTTTCACTTACACAATGTGCCTGCTACAGAAAGAAGTGTTCTAACACAAGCACATACGACTATTAGAGGACTGAAGGCTGAATTTTGGCTCACAGGTCTGCCAGATTACTGGTGTTACCATGTGCAAGCTACTTCTCATTCTTCAGCTTGAAAATGGGGACCACTTTGTCTCTTGATTACTATTTGTTTACCTTTAATCATTATATTATGCATTCTCAGGGAAAAGTACTTTCTTCTGTTCGTGTATGGCAGCTAACCGAGCACTTAGTCCTTAGATATAGCTGCCATACAAAAAATAGAGATATGCTTGTATGGGCATTTGTACATCTGTTATATTGATACAGAAATTGAATTCAGATTCACATATAATTTTTCCAGAAAGAAAAAAAGAAACCAAGGGAGAGTAGATGGTGACTCAAGAGGACATTCCTTGAATATTAACCATGATTTTTAATAATGCTTTTAGTCTTCCAAATTCTTGTTTGATATTCCTTAGAGCAAATATTTACAGAAATAATAGTAAGATCTGCTGGGAACAGCATAAAATATTCTCAGCATGATATTGCAAGAGCAGTAGGAACTTCCTCAAAGCATTTTTGTATGTACCTCCAGCTAAAGACAGATTGTTTACACTGGAAACAGCCTCATTTGGATTTTCAGAGAAAATTCATCATCACAAACCAGTTCAGAAAAAACACTCAAGCCTCCAATAAGCAGGCAAATGTCTCTATTTGTGTGCATTTAGAAGAGTATCCTATGCTGCGTCGTTCAGAAGGGCAGCGCCCAATGCATAACCCAGTGATGAAGCATTTATTATGGCAATCTGGGCTGTAAATTAGAGACATCTTGCAATACACACAAATACAAGATACAGAATTTCCATGTTGCTGACAGCCCTGGAAACAGGCCTTGTGGAACTAGGGCTCTCAAGGGTGACAACAAAGAGCAGAAGAATCAAATGGCACCCGGAAGAGCAGCAGGTCTGCTGATCATGGAAAAACTTTCAGTGCAGTTTTGGCAGTGAACTACTGTGTTTTGGAACTGCAGCATTTGGGATTCTTGCTGTGGTCCCTTAGCCTGCTCCAGTGTTTGGGAGAAGTTACCACTCACATTTCTGAACTGCAAGTGGCCACATTTCAAACGCCCTGTGTGGCTTTCGTGAGGTACAGGAAAGCTGGTTCATAACACATGGGGGCAGCTCTTAAAGTATAACAAAGTTAACACAAGGTCCAAGATCTGAGCTCAAAATAGGACTCTTAATAAGTTTGAGGACAGTATTCTTTGGTGATGCTATCAACATCATCCCACTTTTAAAGCCAGAATAAAAAGACTTGAAAGTTACCAAATTTGGTATTTTTTTTTCAGTCTGCCTGTTTCCATTCCTACCTTACCTACCGGTTATTCCAGTTAAGAAATTGATTCTTTGTCAGCTTTTCATGTGTGCCATAAATGAGTGTGGTCCTCATGGTGTTTGAAATAATTAGGCTCAAAGTATTGCATCTTCTCTGTGAGCCTCTGAGTATGAGCGCTGCTGAAACTGTCTAGCACAGTACATTTGGCAGAACGCATGGTCCACTGCTTTAAAGATGGTATTTTAGTGGAGAGGCTTCAGATAGCAGGTACAATTCTGCAAATATTAAATATAAGCCTTTTGATATGACAATTAACAAATGAGTGAGCTCCTATACATCTCCCTCAAAGTGGCAAAGCATGTAGGGCCCATTGTGCACTGATTATGATAATTTATTAGACTGAAATTTTTTCTTTAAGACAATGATTACCATGAGGTTGACAGTTCCTAACTTCATTAGAAGTTGCAGCTGCTGCTATCATTATTCTGATTAGTTACCTTGAATTGCTTTGCAAAAGACAATTATCATTACAGCTTCTCTGTCACAAGGAAGAAATGGGTCCTCATAGCAGAACTGAATTAGAAAACAAACTAAAGCATGAAATAAGGGGAAGAGAGCGAGTGTGTCATATGCTAGACAGAAGCTGATCACACCTTCCTGGACTCAAGTATTTTAAATAGAGGCTATCCCACTGAAAGGCAGGAAACAGTAGAACAAATGATGCAAGTAACCACTAATAGATGCTAATGCTAATCAAGTGAAGTGATCCTGTAGCTGGTAAGAAGGATTTATTTCTGATAAATTACCCTGGTTGTAAACC
>Ga0065711_1000545_pt1 | contig 62608 bp, 34 predicted proteins | sample Hoacrofraction12_FD_59098 | JGI IMG/M metagenome (GOLD analysis project Ga0065711, IMG submission 59098) | Hoatzin crop microbial communities from Cojedes, Venezuela - Epithelial fraction 12 v2 (version 2) | ecosystem: Host-associated > Birds > Digestive system > Esophagus > Crop | place... | reverse complement strand
TTAACTTCTTAACCTGAGAAAAAAAAAAAAAAAAGGTTTAACTGTTTTCCCTGGATTTGTCTTTTTCCTCACTGGGGAAAATACTGGGGAGCAATGCAGGTCCTACTTCATTGTCAGTGATAGTGAGTTCTTGAATGCGTCTTGTGTCCTGTTGTGTAGTCTCGGTCTCTGGGGAGTATGTTTTCTGGAAAACCAATTAGTGGCCTTTTGAAATACTCTGAGAGTCTTCACACTTTTGCTGTATGTCTTTGAAACCTGGTGTGTTACCATATGTCTTCTAGTATCTCTGTGGTACTGAGGGGTAGATTGCTTCCAAGACTGCAGTAGGATGTGGAGGTAGAGGAAATCTGTCTGAACCTCTGGTAAAACACTTGTTAACTCCAGTGAGAATTTTGTAAAGCCTCAGGTCAGGATAGGGAGCACATTAAGGTGTAAACAATCAGCAGCTTACTAACCGATGACTTCTTTTAACCATGCTTTTGTGCCTAGGATTTGCATTTACTCTACATGTGTGAGCTGTATGTAACTATACCTGTTAAAATATTAAGATTTAAAGTGCTTGTAATCATATTTATACAGGTCATAGTGTGGCTGCATTCATACAGTATAAATGCATTTGTCTTTCTTGTGCAGGAGGAACTGCGTTGGGGTATAGACTAGTATTCCCGATCTACTCTGGAGAGGCTTAAATGCCAGTTAAAAACATCCTACTTTGTAGAATTAAAAAAGGGTGATGGATATGGCAGTTAGCAGCAGGAATTTTTCAGAAAGAAATTTGACTTATTTTGTAGCATCAGGATGGTTTCCCTGAAATTATGAGGGGAAAAAATGAGAATCAGATTATTTTGAAGTGGGGGAGAAAAACCAATGACCAAGGAACCTGTGCTAATACAGATTTCTAACTGCAAAAGAGAAGAATGAATGATTTGCTATCTTCTATAATGAAAAGAAACTGATGTGAAATACCATATTGAATAGAGTTACAGGTTGGCAGTTTGTTAGTAGTAATTTGGATATCAAAGTATTTTTTGTCCATTTACTAGAAGTACCCTGCAGTAAGAAGTCAGTGATTGTATAGTGCTAAAATGATGTTGCTGAAAGAGCTATGAGGCATTAAGAAGAGTCCATCCCTTTAATGATAACCTTTAGTGTCCAGTTATCCCCTAGGCTTAGTTTCCATTGTAAGTCTGTTAGTAAAGCAGGCTATGTGAGAGGTACCAATTTCATGTACGCTTTTTGTAAGGCCATTCCGGCAGCTTAGGGTAGAGAGAGCTTTAGTGCAACTGAGAATTAAGCCAATTACATTACATATTCTGTAACAATATTTTGCTCTAATGTGCCAGAAGTCACAGACTCATAAAGATTTCCTGATAGTCTTCTAAAAATATGATTATGTTTGCATTAAAACTCACCCTGCGTTGCTCCTTAGCAGATCAGGACAATCAGTGTCAAAGCATGCTTCTGTTTTGTGGATGATGCACGCATTGCAAGGCGCAAATCGTTGAGTCACGAGGGTCACAAAGGTTTCTCCAAAACATGTTTCTGCAACATTCGTTCCATACCTTTTTTTATGAGGCAGTGAAAGCAATTACTGGATGCTTGAGAGATGGCTAATAAAAACTTGAACAAGCTTCATTATTATTTAAAACAAGTTTTTAATTGTTTTGTAGCTCTTAACCTAACAATCAGCATTTCAGCATCTGCTGTGGATTTTGTAATTATCTTTGACATAGAAGACCTGGCCATTCATAACAAGTTAGGTGTTCTGTACAGTCCAGATAATTTGAGCCCCATCTTCGCTCTGACTGGAGTCAATAGGACCTTCATCATTGCCTTAAGTTATTGTTTGAAGGCTATTGAAATCCATGAAAAGAGGCCTGGTGATGCCCATCAGTTGAAAGATGCCGTCAGTAGGTTTGGCTCAAACCCTGGGAGCAAAATGAGGCCCTATAAAGGCTGCCCCCACCCCCGCCTCAATTTTATAAACACCCTTGTTTGATTTCATTGTGATTATTAAAAAATCCTGTATTCTTGTATCTCTGGTTCATTGGCAGGGATAGCTTACAGCTGTAATGAAAGGATGTTTGTCTCTTTCAGAATTGGCCACAAAGCAATTTCTGGCTGAAAGTATTTGCTATCTTCAATAAATAATCAAGACAAAATAACCAGAGCTATTGGTGAGCGTCTTGCTCATGGTATATATCTCTGGCAGTTAAGAGCTTTGGGATTTTGATGAAAGAGAAGCAAAGTGTTTCATTACACAGGTGTTTTTGTTTTTTTAAAATATGATCATTACTGTCTCAGAAATATTAAGGAGAGCCTTCCCATCTGCCAGATACTGTCCTGCAGCAGTTCAAATATTATATATGTACTGTTTATTCTTGACTGTGTAGTGTGTGGTATGATAAATATAGAATTACCTGCAATAATGCTTACAGATTTCAGCACTTTTCAGATACAAGTATTCGCATACTTAAATCGAGAGTGTATTTTTTTGTCCCATACACAACGAATATATTTTAAAAGTTAATAGTATATCACAGTATAAAGAAGATGAAAAAGGGATTGTTTTTAATTTATTGAAAACACAGAATTTTTATTGCAAAGGCTGACCATTTCAGTAGCCAGGATGGGGGCAAGGGAAAAGCAGCTGTGAGATAGCAAATCCCTTGAGATCCAAGAGCTGGAATAACTTTCCCCTTGTTTATGTGAGAAGCTGGGGCTCTGTTCCTAGAACCAGCCAGTCCTATAACGTCCTTGACAATCAATCAGTAGTGGAGGAAAGCAGGGAGTCAGTGTTCTGCTTTGACTTTGTATTTTATAACATCTCTTAACTGTGCTCAGTTCAACGCTTTCCAGTATTTTGCATGCCTAGATCGTCTGCCCAGGAAGAAACAGTTGGGAATGAGTATCTTGATCTGTGAAGACCAAACCCGTTCCATGTTTTGGAGGGGAGCTCTGCCAGGGCTATTTGACAGAGGCTTTGCTTGTTTTCCTTGGTTTCATACCCTCATGGATTTCCTGACTTCAGATGGAGGCAGATTGCTCGCTTACTCGTCACTAAAAAATTTTTAATTTACAATTTAACCTTTGCTTTTCGTAGATTTGTGGCATATATACAACAGGACTTTACTTTCATGCTGCTGCGTGTTTCCTAAGTAAATACTGTGGCTTATTCTAAGAGTCACGTCTTAGTTAAGTTCATCTGCGGAGAAGCATCAAAGGATTGTTAAGAAAAAAAAAAATCTCTATACTCTCTCTATGTGCCTTAAGTGAATGAAAATGTCAAGATGGAAATGTGGAAACTAAGAACTCTATTTTTCTTCATGGAAACACCCAATTCACATAAATATGTGTGGGAATGGATGGCTGCATGATTACTGAGCTTTGAAATGATGAAAGATAGTTTTTCTGTGAGGATTGTGAGAGTATGCAAATATAAAGAGTAGTAGATAATGCTTTAAGGAAACTTCCTTTTTTTTAGTGAAGGGAAACGATATATGAAATTCACTTTCTATCAGTATGTCTTCTGATTAATTTATCAGCTTATACTGATAAATATATAGAGTGGCAGTGCTCCAGATTATTCAGGAGTCAGTCATTAGAATAGTGATAATTAACATTGGTAGCTTATATATCTTGTTTGCGTTTATTGAGCTGCTTACAGTATTCTTTTCCATCCAGACTGTGGCATTCTCTCTAGATTCTTATTTATCCAGAGATAAATCTTTTTTTCCTAAGCTATTTCTCTAACCTTTTTCAGCATTCATTGTCAGTCTGGTACTGTGCATCCTTAAAACAATTCCTTGCAAGTTTATGTTAGAGTTTATTTGAAGTGGAGGTTCTTAGTGATATGATTTATGATGTTCCTTTTTATATGTACTGCTCAGCAATAATGTCATCTTAACAGGTGCAAGATCAGTTGTATTTTTAATAGTATTTCATACTCATTTCTACAGTAAGCAAAGAAGCATTACTTCTTTGTAAAAGTCCCAGTGTTGTAGACTAGTGAGTTCTGATTAAACTGGGAGATGTAATTTCTTCCCTGGTGTAAAAATGCTTAAATGTCAAAGAAGAAAAAAAAAAAAAGTAGAAGTCAAGGAAAATGCATGCCATGTTATCTGGCCAATGGGGAAAAATATTTAATAATGACTTGGAAGGGAATAACTCGTGTTACTTGGAAGTATTTTAAAATAACTTTCTATTTGAAGATTTTTTTATAGATGTATTTATTTTTAAATAAAGTTTTTTTTAAATAGCTGTGAGAGTTACATCATAAGAGGTACACAAATCTGTACAACCTTCTTCTACTGTTCACAATGGGGAGTCCAGGAAACAGAAATACACGGAATCCACAAGCTGGGGAGGGACACTAGGTGGGTGTGTTTGGTCCCCAGACAGAATATCCTGACTGATCAAACCCTCCAGCACGGTGCCAGCGATGCAGAAGGTACTATGTCTGGGGGAAGGGCTAGCTGCAGTGGCTGTTGGTTTTGCACGGGCTGTCCACTTACCCTGTGATTGGTCTTTGTGGCGCATACCCAAAGCGAAGCCATCTCAAGCCTGCCCCTCACATTCTTTTCTCCCAACAGATAATTGTAGGAGTTCTTCTGCTCTATTACCTTCTTGGAATCAGTGCCTTAATTGGAGCAGCAGTAATCATAGTCCTTGCACCTGTTCAGTACTTTGTAGCAACAAAACTCTCACAGGCCCAGAGAAGCACACTGGTAAGTGTCTTCAGACTCATACATGATATAAAGATTATATCTGGTAATTATGCATTGCTCTGTGTTTGGAGTTACAAAGCTAACCATGGACATTGAGCGAGAACTGATTCTCAAACATTTTGTATTGTTCAAGAATGTCAAGTTCAAGAATGATAAGCGTAAGCAGTAAAGATGCAGTTTTGGGGGTTTATATTTTTTCAGCAAGTATGTTTCCCTAAGAGCAAAAAAACTCAAGATTTTTCTAACTTGCAAACGTAAATGGTCAGTAATCTTTGACTGAAATGGCTTTGTGCCATCAGATGGTGCACAAATAAAGGAGTCATGCAGGGCAAGCTGTCCAAGGGGAAAGGAAGTAGGAATGCTGCGTCCAAGCTCAGACCCCGGATCCATCATAGACGTGGAAATCTACCAAACTGATTTATTTAAATAACCTCTGGACGGTCCTAACTCCCACAGCATGCTCCTCAACTGAGGAGCTCAGAGGTCTGCGAAGTCACAAGCTGTTCCTTGATCCCTCACTTGACTTGTCTATAATTTAAATCGCCTACATCACTGCCAAGAAAGTTGCCTTGGTTCGTTGGAATTGCCATGCCCAGCTGCCCTGAAACTTATCCCCACTGTCAGCAACTGTTGCCCTGCCAAGGAAGCCGCGTGAACCTGTAATGGAGCCAGACAGCTTGCTGAAATCTCTTCCACCACAAATCACGGGTGGTAATGGGAGTTATTTGTGCACCTTCCTGTGTGAAAAATAATGCCTTCACATCAAGAGTATGCACCGTTCTAGAGATGCAGGCAGCATTCATCCAAGCAGACAGTCAGCATCACCTAGAAATTCCTGCAGATGGGAGCAGTGTGTCTCCACTGTGCAACGCAGAGCTGTACAAAGATCCTTGAGCTAGCCTGAAAACTGGAAGGAGTGTAACTTCCAGTTATGCTTTACTGGGAGTATAACTTTACCCGTGTGTTACTGTGCCCGAGCCAGCTGGCCCCGCGCAGGGCCAAGGCTTCCTACGGGACCACAGCTTCTTGCTGGTGTGGCCTTGCTGCTTGGAAGCCTGGCGTCGTTGTTCGCATGTCGCGTTGGCTGGGCAGAGCGGTGTGCCCAGTCGTAGCTTGTCTGCGTGTTCTGATCTTCCCTGCATGTTGCCAGTGTGCTGGTTGGAAATCCAGCCAGCGTGCTGGGCAGTGGAAGTCACGAGAGGCTACCTTGCAAGTGATCAGAAAGCTGACAGAGGAGTAGAATTTTCAGTCTGAGCTATACAATTTAGGAGTGCAAACCAGCAGCCTTTTCACTTCAGGCTCTGGGGAAGCTCACCTGTGTGAAAAACAGCAAAACGCCTGAATGGACAGAGCCAGTGAAGTATACCTGGCTGGCTACAAGGGGCGGCATACAATTTTTGTATGATCCTTATGTTTAGGGGACAAGTGCTTTAACTGTACTTTTAAAGTAAATGTGTATGTAAATGTTGCAGGAGTACTCCAACGAGAGACTGAAGAAGACAAATGAGATGCTTCGAGGCATTAAGCTCCTTAAACTCTATGCTTGGGAACACATCTTTCACAGCAGCGTGGAGGAAACCAGACAAAAAGAAATGACTAGCCTCAAGTCTTTTGCCCTTTATACCTCCATATCCAGTAAGTTTCTTCATTCTAATCCCCTTCTCAGCTGAAGGGCTACTGCATTATAAGCTACTGATGAGTTTACCATTCCTCTGTTGAGATTTTTGCAGTTGCTTTGGGCTCTGATCCGTACTTTTCGCTTTCCATTTAGTCAGACTTTCCATTTAATTCAGTAGAATTTTGCCTGTATGGGAAATACACCTGACAGAGAAAGTCAAGATTAATGCTTCGTAGTATTAACTTTTCTGGAGAAAAGCTTTTAAGGGACAAGTGTTTCACTGGCTGCCTTCAGCCATCAATATTCTCCTCTGTAACACAGCATTCAGGAAGAAGCCTTTGTGGATTTTTCTTTTTTTCCCCCCTGCATTTTGCACGATATAGGGTATCATAATATGTGACAGAAGTTGTTTTTGCATGGAAGCTCCATCAGATGGTACTTACACTTTCTTACTCAAAATTGTGATTTCTTATAAAAATAAGTGATTCTTAACACCATTCCTATATCCTGGAAAGGAAAAAAACCAAGAATCCTGGCAATTTCATCATTCCATATCCAGATTCTTCTGTCTCATGTTATCTTTCAAGCTGCTTTAAGACATTTATTATCCTTTTAAAAAGAACTAGGACCAACTGAACTCCGTATTTCAGGAGATCATATGCAACACCTATGTAATTGCTACTGTAATCTTCAGAAATAATTGCTAAAGTCATACTGAAGAAGGCTGTTCATATAATCTGTAAGTTATTAATGAAATGGAAACTTCTAGTGAGAAGTATTCCAATGCCACAAGGTACCTGTACAAATACCTTCTAGACTAAAGAGGAAGACTACTCCCTAGGAAAAGAACTTGCAGTCTGGTTAGTGTTGTTTGATTTCATTCGCCCAAGAGACACGCAGCTGACTTTCTTCCCTGGCAAATGATCACATAGGTAATGTACTCTGAGGGGAAGATCCTGATCCCACTGATTTTAACTGACATTAAACTGAGGTTTTCACTGACTGCTGAGAAGAGGATTTCTCTCTGGGGATCCAGAGCTCTCTGGACTGTGAAAGTAGTTTCCGTTTTGACATAAAGCCGAATTTAGCTGGAGTAGGTTGTGTGCCCTGAAACTCCGTCCTACACCTAGACCAACACAGATGGGCTCCCTTTGTCTGCAGCACTTCAGGTGGCATTACAGTCTATTTATAGGCAGGGCCACAGGTTCAGCTGTAGGACTGACGGAGCTGTGGAGGCTTATTTGATTTTAAAACCTCACAGTATCATTTGTAACAGCTAGGAAAAGACGTATTTATCCCAAGGGTACGGACTATTCTGTAAAGAAATTGTGACATAAGTAAGATCCTGTATTATTATAAACAATTCTAAATATTTACTGATGCTTTTTGGAACATTCAGTGTGTGCATTTGCATTGCTGTTTTGTGTGATGTGTGACATTTATGTGTATGTAAGAAACAGTAGATAACTTCTCAGCTGGAGTAGACCAGTGCAGCTTTTTTGTGTTGATGGTGCATATCATTTTGGTTTATAAAGGGTTCCTATAGTTTCAGCCTAGGAATTCCTTACACACTCTGTCTTAAGCAGAAATTACACTGATCTTTATGAACTTGCCCTTGAGCAGACTAAAAAGGGAACACAAATATAGGAGAACCTGCCTTTTTTCTTTCCGTAAGTATAATTAGAATGACAGGCATAATCAGCACAAAACATGTTTGCTAATATTATAGTGAATATATGGTTTCATCTTTTAAGAAAGAAAAAAAAGAATGAAGAAGGCAGGAGATGACACACATTTTATGTATTATTGATCAGGAGGAAGGCAGACACTTCCTAGAGCAGTAAGAAAGCAAAAATCAGATTTTTATGTATACTTTTTTTAATGTACAGTTTTTAATAGACTCTGGAATTCTTTTCTAAATACACTTAGCTATTAACATGAATGAAAGAATGTGTTTGGAACTACATCTGTTCATGAGGAATAGATTTGCATTGGATTACAGAAAATATACCTACAAGTTTGAAGGCAGTGTTGGCTAGACCTCAGAAAAATTCCATTTCGAGACCACATGGAAACTGGATTTCATCTGCCTCACCCCTGTACCTGGATCCAGTGTGTATGTGGAAATGTTCATGTGTACTAAAAAAGCTGTTATAGAAATTAGCTCTTCCTGTAATTTTAATGAAATGTACCCACCAGAATCAAACCTGGGTTGCAGAGTTGGTAGTGACATCCTTTGAGTTTTGGCACTGTAGTAAAGAAGATTCCTATGTAATTTTTTTCATACTGATTAGTAGGATTATCCTATGTTCAGTTTTACATGATTTCGTATACGCTATATATTCAGGAAAGACAGAGAAAAAAAGGAGTGGTTTTCCTATTTCTATGAGTTTTTGTCTAATCTGCCAGAAGCAAAGTAACTCCAGGCTTTCTCACAGGAAAGTAACGGTAGTTACTATCCTAAAATATTCAGAAATGACTGAAAACATTTTTCCCAGTTTTCAGTCTGCCTTTTTCCAGTAACAAAGTACCTTTGACCCAATCTAACTAAACCAAGAATCTTTGCTGGAAAATAAATTTATTTCAGAAAACATATTATTATTATTATTTATTATTGTTATTATTTAATTTATACAATTCTGCGTACTTGAAAAAAATAAAAAAGAAACAACTCCCAGACTGCAGTAGCTCAATAAGCCCTTATTCGTTTGCTTGAAAGAAGCAGCTTAAAGTGAAGACCTTGGATGTGTTTGTGGTCTCACATAACAGCAAATTTCCGATCAACTTCTTGGGAGCCAGCAAGTGACCGTAGCTGTCTTAACTGCAGCGGTCTCTGTTAACCCTGCAGTATATTTAATCCATCCAGCTTCATATTTGACAGGCATGATCTCGTACTGTAGACAGCAGAAGAGCAGGATCCATCTTTGAGAAGCTTATCAGCTTTGCTAGATTCTCTGATCAGATTAATTCATATAAAAGCAAACTCACATACTGCAGCAGTCTCAAAGGCAAATTGCAAATGCAAGGATTTAGTAGAATTAAGAAGTCCATAGCTGCAGGCAGCAAGGTTCCTTTTTTCAAAGTTTCTATGCCATAACTACCTCAAGTTTGTACAAAGCGTGACAGCTGGGCGGGGAGTAGAATCATTAGGAGAAACAAGAGTCTGGACTGAAGCTGCTTTTGTATTCCAACACAGAAAAGAACATTTTCCTCAGAAAAATATTTTATTTTCCCTAGAACGAGGAGTAAACTATGAGTTTCTAGACTTTAATACATGTTCGTCTTTCAGAGGCTAAACTTTTATTTTGGAATTATATACACAAGTATACCTATATTTTCAAATGCTCCTCTCTGTCAAGCATTTAGAGCTGCATAAAATAACACTCCACTTCAGGTGAAGTATGTGGGGAGCGCTTTCACTGTCTGAGCATTGGCTATACCTGGTAGGAAAAAAGGACAGGCATAGGTCAAACAAAAAAGTGGCTAGCCTCTTTCTTTTCTATTACACGTGTACTGATCTTTCAATTCTATTTTAACTATAGATTCTATATTCTTTCTCTGTATTATTTACTTTGTGAAATGAAGTCGAGCAAAGGTCAAAATGAAAAGGTGATGATTAAATAATATCTTCCGGTTGCAACAGAGGGAACAGACGTGCAGGGTAAGACCGTAGCTCTGGTTCTGACTGAAGCTCCCAGATGGGTAACTGGTTATTATTGCATTCTTAACCCCTATTCCTGCCTGACCTAAAAGAGAATCCTACGCATAAGTGGTATTTGCTTGCTTCTCCCCATCCATCTGTTTAGTAACCTCTGAATGATATACTGTATGAGTTGCTATAGTGGGGGAATCCAGGGCACCAAGACAGACACTGGCTCATTGTTGGCATTTTAATAACTCAAGGCCGACATCAGAGCTTTACCACACTTAGGTACCATTAGAACCTGTACAGAGCTGCTGAGCACATTCACAAAGTAGCCAAGCCTGACAAAGCAGGAATAATTATGACTAAATCCTCCATAAGCTAATTCAACGATACTGTGCAGGGTTGCCAATCTTTCCTTAGCTTTTGAACTGCATTCCAAAACCTGAGGGTGCCGCAAAGCCCTGTGCCTCAGAAGCAGTGCCCCAGGAGCCGGTCACAACTTGGCGTAGGTGCCAGTGGCTCTCCCAGGAGGTCGTGCTGTGGGACAGGGCAGAGCTGGGTGCTCATGCAGCCCATGGAGCAGTCCCAGCGCCACAACCTGTGCTGCTTCTGATGGCTGTCTTTTCCTCTCGCTGTCAGATATTCCAGTCACCCGCCAGACCTAGTACCAGCTTGGCCTTTCTGCCTGTGACGAGACGGAACCCACAGTGCCCCTCGCCTGAACTGCGTGTGTGCTAATGGCAGCTCCAAACCAGCGAATGGGCCATCTTGTTCTAGGGTGCGCCGCTGGGTGCTGTCTGTGCTGGTGACGTGAAGTAAACTGTAGGCATTTTAAAACAATATACTGATGTGTGTAGATGCTTGCACATTTTTTGCTATCTTAAGCATAGAAAATACCATTGTAAACCCATGCTAGTAGTGTTTTAACATTTACCATATTTGAATGGAAATTGTTTCTAAATGTTCCTACGTGTTTTCCTTCACAGTCTTTATGAATGCAGCAATACCAATTGCAGCTGTACTTATAGTAAGTATGGACTTTTCTAAGTGGTGTTAATTACAACTGCATTTTCAAGTAGAAGTGATGTGGAAATGAGAAAGGAGAAGGACAGGATGCAAACCTGCTACGCATTTGCAATTCCTCTGGGAGAGAATGGAAAATGCCCACTTGTCGTCTGTGATCAGAAGCAGCCCGGAGTATGCAGCACTCCCCCAGACTGTTAGAAGAGTATAAATTAAGATTCTGTAAATGAAATGCTTGTGAAATATGAAGTCTTTGTGCCTTTCCTTCTTTATGACAAAACGATGATGATGGTGTCTGTCTCTTTGTAGACATTTGTGGTCCATGCTCATCTGACAAGAAAGGCTGACTTTTTCCCATCGGTGGCGTTTGCTTCCATCTCCCTGTTTCATATTCTTGTGTCTCCTTTGTTCCTGCTCTCCAGTGTGATTAGATCCACGGTCAAAGCATTAGTCAGGTGAGAACTGTAAAATCAATCTTTGCTACTACCTCTCTGATTTTTGAGATTGTGTCTATTGCTCTCTTTACAATTAAAAGTATAGAAATAGTGTGGCGATTATTGACCTGTTGTTGTTGTAAATTGCTTCCCAGCTTTTTACCTTGCATGGTTCCCTTGGCTGTAGCATGTGGGCCAAGCTCTTTGCTGATACAATTGTCACAACCAATATGTTGTGGTCCACAGCTAGTGCTTCGTTTTGTAGAACAGGTTGAGCTGTATTGGTACAGCACGCAACATATATGTGGTAACAAGAAAAGAAGTGAAAACTTACTGAAGATTTAGTTTTGTAAGTCACCCAAATGTTTCCCTCCATCAGCTATGCAGGAAGGGAAAATGGTAGTTGCAGAAGCGTATGTGTTTCAGCTTGTATCTCCTGGGCTGTGCTCAGCCTCCACTCCTGTGCCTGCGAGGTTGCCTTTTGGTGGAGAGTTAAATGAATAAACAAACAAACACACACCCCATACAAATCACCGTTAAATGTAAGAGTAAGTTAATGACTAAAGTCTACTCCAGACTGGATGAATTTTTACTTTCTTATGAACGTGTCAGTCTGAGTGTTCAAAACCTGAAATAACAGCCAGCAGAACTGCTGTTTCACAGGGGTTTTACTTTGAGTATCAATAGAATTGTGTAAAAACCTCTTAATGTTTTTCATATGCAGTGTCACTTGACCTGACTGATAGGAGAGGAAGAGAGAGTTTGGGCTTCGTGCTTTATTAGGACCTCTTTGTGACCTCCAATATAGCTGTCTTAAGAGCTTGTCTAAACTACGGGACAGATACTGGACACCAGCCCTTGCTTGACTGCCTTTGTGTCGCTTTTGAGGTGGAAAGGATACTACAGCAGGAGGCTGAGTGCCCTCGCTGTTTTGAAATTCCCTGACAGTGCAAAGTCACAGCTGTGTCCTCTCTCCTAGCAAGTGTGAAATCTGAGAGCATCAGCAGCTGGCATGAAATGTTTTGCAGCCACTGTGGTAGTCCCTACAGTCATGGCAAGTTGTCGTGCGAAGATTGCAGCCAGCAAAGTATCTGGGGGCTCACACTGGCACTGGTAATGAGCATTTATTTTGGCTTGTGTAAGGATTTCTTTGTAAATTAATTGTGTGCCCATTAATGCTGCAGGAATGATTCTAAAGCAATTAATATCAACCAAGTATTAACTGTTGCTAGCTAGGAGTTCCTCATGTGTTATTCTGTAGTAACCTTCTTGTTAGCAGGCTACTGCTCTGCCATTTGTAGTATAGACAGGACTCCTGTGCTTCAAACTCTGCAACAAAGTTGACAGGATCGTTGTCTTCCTGGCTGTCTGTGTCCCAGTAACCCAGGTTCCAGCATTGCTGGTGCTACTCTCGATGTGCCTTCTGAGTCCACCATCCTTCAGTGCAGCGGTTTGGAAGCGTGTGCCGGATATTTTCAATCCATGAAAACACATGCTTGATTAAATAGATTGGTAAATGTGAAAAAGCAGACAGTTGGAAAGCTGTGCTTGTGCCAGCTGACTACAGCTAATGTTTACTTGGCTCTAACTGTGTCCTGCTGTTACACCTTCCTGCTAATAAGTAGCTGATCAGTAAGATCAGGTAAAGGCAACCTAACTTATAAAGTTGTACTTCAGCTTCCTTTAGGCTGAGATACTCTAGTTGGTTTTTGCAAGTGTACAAGACAGCTTCTGTATAGCGACAGAAGGAAAGAAGTGAAGCAGAAGATGATCCAGCAGTGAAACCAGCACATAAAGGATACTAAGACGGTGTTACTGGCTTTGAATCTCAAGCACTTCACAACCCTTGCTCTGTTAATATTGCCTACAGTCTCTGGTGCCAGACGCTGTTAAGGACAGTAGTCTCCACAAATAAACTTGTCTGTATCTTTAATCATTACACGTGTGCCCAATTGCAAAGCATCCTCATGGATTGTCATTGACACTATGAGAACAACTGTGTGATTGATTCCAGTGGTAAAAGAGATTTAAAGCTTCTGTTCCACATTGGGCCCCTGCAAACTTTCCAAGTTATGGGGCTAGGGTGTTTGCTGCTGAGAGGGGGAACTGTTGAAAGACTTTAGGAAGGTGAGAAATTCTGTTATCTCTTTGAAAAGTTTTTTTTAATATGTGGGGTGTTTGTGCTATTGAAAATTAAAACTGAGCAGCTAATTGATGTATTTCTTCAATGCGAGGTCTTCAAGGACAAAGGGTACAGTGTACAATTTTCCATCAGCAAAGGTCAAGTAGCACGAGTGGCATTATGTATCTTGCTGGGTTTAATATGAAACCGCTTTTTCAGTCACCTGTGCAAATAACCGTATTTTAATCAATACATCTATTCTGTGGCTTAAAAATAAGCTCCCACGTGGAGATATTGGAATACTAGTGAAACTGCAATGTCAGGGAGAGCTCTGCAGAGAATGTACTTTTTTTTATTCTTTATGAGTGTAAAATGGTGTGGCATCCTGAAATATGAGTTGCTGCCATTAACAAAAGATTTTCTCACAGCTATACTGTGTTTCCTTGGTAATTGCTACAGGAGCAGCAATTCCAGAATTAGGCACAGCATTGGGCAGAGGGCTTGCAGGGAGAAGTCTTGGCACTTAGAGTACAGACACCTTGATATGCAACCAGAGAGGAAAATCATACTGTTGAATGGCTTAACAGAGACATGGTCTGGTTTGGGTATGCATGGTCCAATGTATGTTTGCTGTCTTCTCTTCCTCCCCCTCTAGACCCTGGAACAGATACGCAGGGGATTTCTCTATCTGCTCTTTATACCTTCAGAGCAATTACTCAAATGCCAGTGTCATTTTCCTGTGGAGAATGCAGGTGCAGCTGCATACCAACTCCATATAGGTGGCATCTAAACCATCATTTAGTCCATTTAGAGACATTTAAAATGTTCTTTTTAGACATCTGGTTCACTGAACAAGAAAAAGTAAGATCATTCCTAGCCCTGTTTTCCAGAACTTTGTCAGACAGATGTAAATATCTCCAGTGACAGTGCTTCTAATTTCTTCCTTTGAGGTAATAAACCTTGCCATTAAGGAATTTTGGTCCAACATTGAGCCTGAATTAGTTATTACTCCTCTTGTCCTACCCCAGATAGTTATTCTCTCCGTTTGCAGGTGCTTAGATTGTAGTACCTGCTCTAGCTAAATTCACCCCACTGTATGTCTCAGTCCTCAGCTGCCCTTAGCAAGTGGGGAGGTTGACAGAAAAACTGTAGAACCAGTTCTCTCCTAGGGAGTCCCCGGTTGGCTTCCATCTCTACTTGCAGGACAAGTGCTAACGGTACTGGGAGTCTGCCTTGGGTAGTGCTGGAATGCCTTGGTCCAAGCACTGTTTTGGCACCAGGGGGTATCTCATGAGCTTCTTAGAGGAAACCAAATCTCCTTCTGAAGAAGAAATCCCTGGCAGTGGAATGCAAAATAAATGCTGGGGGGTTATTTTTATTTTTTAAGATTTGCATACTAAGAGATAGCCACGTATCACTATGCTGCAGTGGAATCGTTTGCCTGTTTCTCCCCAATTAGCCTAAGGCTAAATATTGAAATAATTTTTTTCAGTCCGTGTCCATAAATTTATTTTTAGGAACAGAAGGCTTTCTGGCACTTTACCATTTCAGAGACAGACAGTTAACTGATTTCCAGCTAATTGAGCCCCTTTGATGTTGAGTTCATTATTCAATCCTGTTCCTTTACAAATTTCATTTGCTGTGCCTATGAGTAGATTAGATGTACATTTTATAAAGTCAGGTACAGAGGTAAAATTGATGTCATGATCTGTTAAATGTCATAATAAATGCACACTATTTCTTACCTAATTAAATCTTAAGCAGCTTGTGAAGATTTTATGTCGCCTTCTTTGTTGCTGGTTGCCAGGATTGCTTTTAGATCTCTGTGTTGAACACTGTTCTGTTAAGGTATATTGCTTTATCATGTTACCTCGTACACTTCGTCTTTCATCATAGCTGGTTGAATTTAGCTCACGGTGTTCGGATTTCATCAGACTGCTAGCGTTCCAAAGACTGTTCAGTAGAACTAACAGTGTAACACTTCAGTAGCATAAATTACGTTAATTCTACTTCGGCACGTGGCTTCAAACCGAGCTACTGTGGTAGCTGGTCTGCATCCCACCAAATCTCTGAAAAAGTCTTTTGTGTAATCTCTCTGGTGGTATCAGAAAAGACAAGACTTCAGAAGCATCTGCACAAACCATTAAAATATCATAGGTGTTGACAGACCGCAGGGCAGGTTTTGTCAGCTTCCTTGCGGTACCTTCTCATTGCACATTTTCATATGCCTGTAACAAAATGAAACAAACTATGCAGCAGACAGTGGTTGAAGTCCGAAAAGGGATGCTCTATGATAAACATTGTAGTCAACAAAAGTTTTGTGTTCCAGATTGAGGTGTGATTCTGTTTTTTCCCTTTCAGTGTGCAGAAACTCAGTGAATTCCTGTCAAGTGAAGAAATTGGAGAAGAGCATGATAAATCTTCAGAGCTAAGAAGTGCAGATAATCACAGCAAATACCAGGCGGTGGTAAGTAATGCTGTTTAATTGCAGGTGAAGTGACTGGAGTAATTTGTACCCAGAATAATTTTTTCACTTTTCCGTTTCCTACTGATTATTTCTTGCAACTGCAAAAACTCTTTCTGATACCCTTAGTACGGGTCATAACACAGTTGCTTGTGTTCAGGACGTTTGGCTGGTACTGCCACCAATTACTGCTTATTTCTGTCTTTCTGGTTTTGCACAGCCCCTCAAAGTTGTTAACCGCAAGAGGCCTGCCAGGGAGGACTGGAACAATTACAGCTCTCACATGAGAAGACCCATTAACATCACAGAAGCAGATGATTTTTGTGTAAAGGTGATATGAAGGTCACTCTAATAACACTTACTATAGCTCACTAATAGTCACTTTTGTGTTCTGATGGCAGTTTCAAATTCAAGAACCAAGATTTGATGTGAACTGTCAGACATTTGTGCTCATGTCAGAGACTAACCTTCACCTCTCTTTTCTATGTCTTCCATTTTAAGAATTGACTACTGACCTCTGTGTTGTGATTAGCTATGCATATCTCTCTAGATTTCACTCTGCAGTTCTCTGTTTGAAGTGTGTAAGTCATTAGGTCTATTCTCATGACAAAAATTTCCAACTTAGAACATAGAACAACCCAGGTTGGAAGGAACCTCAAAAGATCATCTGGTCCAAACTTTTGTGTATGCCAGACTCTTTCTTCCATTTCCAGTGCCTGTACAGAAAAATGATATGAAGAAAATTGAAAATAATTTCTTTTAGATGTTCCTAAAATAATCTTGTCATGGATCTTTCCTTCCTCTTTTGGAATTCCTAGTAGCCTTTCAAGATGAAGTTAAAAAGTAACCCATAAAGACCTAACTTCTTTGAAGAAAAAATTAAAATTGCCCGTGCCACTTTGAAGACTGATGCTTTTGATTTGCTATGGAAATGGCCAGAAGTAATAAAAATCCTGATGGTTGTTATAGTGATGATGCTGTTTATTTAGGAAGTCTGCTATTACATTTGCATTTCCGGCACAAGAGAATGACTAATTCACTTTCATGGGACTAAGTAGGACAACTGGTAGTGTTTTCAGGGTTTTTTTTAGAGGCTGTCATCTGACATGCTGCTTTGGTGCAGGATCATTCTTGAATATACTTCCAGGAAAATAAGAGGAATATTTGAGAGAGGGTTTTGGAAGGGCAGTGTTGGATCAAAAGCCAGCTTGGAGTGACAGCAAAGGAGTTTGTCACAAAGGAGAGGTTAGAGCAGTAGCCTCTGTGAGGACAGGATTTATAAGGTCTTGAACGGAAAGCCAGGACCAGCTATAATCTTTGGCTCCATCTGCTGACATCGTTGTCACTGGCGGCACCTGGGTGAGGGAACTTCTGCTGTTACTAAGTGCTCTCCCTCTGCAGCTCATTGCCCATGCAGGGCATTTTTGGAGAGAGGATCCTCTGGCTGCCTTTGGTAATCTAGAGGGAGGAACACTGTTTTGCTCATTTTTTCAGGTTGTTTCCAGATGAGAGCATCACTTTTTTTCTCCAGAGTAGGATAAAAGTCCACTCTTGTGAGATCAAAAAATGTTGTACCTTGCATTGCTGAAAGGCTTTGAAGGCTTCAGTGGCTCTGAAAAAGTGAGAGAAGAGGGTCCTGTATAAATACAGGCCTTTTAAAGCTGTCTCCTGTTTCCTATTTTTCACAGTATCCATGGAAATATCCTCCATTTGAAGTCCTGAACAGGCTTTGTTTCTTGCTTTTAATCTTTTTCAGTGAAAAGATTTCTGTATCTAGCAAAACCTAGGTTATCTGAGAATCATATCAGAAATACAAAGGGAAATACTGTAATAGGCAGCAACATCTGATTTCTGTGGAAAGTTCTGCAAATCTGCTGGTAATTTGGACCGTCTAATTGCTGTGTATGCTCCAGTGTGTCTAGAGTGACATTCATTGCTCTGCAGATAGCAAGCCACGACGCTGTATATAACTTAATCGTCAGAATCAATTCCCTTATTTCGTGTGCCCACCTTACAAACAACAAAACAAAAGGAAACCTAAACAGCAATTTCTTCTTCCTCAGGAATTTTCCGTAATTTTCTAATTGCTGTGCTTGTTTGAGTTCTGAGATTCTTGCACATCAGAATACAGGCCTTTACAAAATCAGTCACTTGAAGATCTGTTTGCTGCACTGAGCAAAGGCTAACTCTGTTCCTATGCTCAGGGTAGTGAAAAGAGAAGTGTCTCTGATCTTCAAAAAAGAAGTCAGCTCTAAAGCTGGTTTTCTGTTTCTTATTTCTCTCCATCTTGGCATAGATCACAAATGGATTTTTCACTTGGACACCTGAAGGTCCTCCAGCGTTGTCCAACATTGATATTCGAATCCCTCAAGGTACTAAATGACATCAGATATACAGAATAAGATGTTTTTCCATGGGCATTTGGTAAATCAAAAGCTTATATATACCTTCCTCTCTCACAGGTCAGCTAACAATGATTGTAGGACAGGTTGGCTGCGGTAAGTCATCTCTCTTGCTAGCCATACTTGGTGAGATGCAGAAGATCTCTGGGAACATTTTCTGGAGCAGGTAGTGCTATTTAAAAATTCAAGCTTGAGTTGAGTAGTAATGCAGAAAAAAGCCAGAATCTATCCTGGGAACCTGTTTGCTTAGTCATGGGTTTTGTAGGTCAAGATCAAAACCTTACCCTAAGTGGTAGGGGAGCACATCAGAAAGAACCCCTAGCCAGGGCCAAACAAGGTGTCTGTTGCATTAACAGGAATAGATAACCGTGCTTGGACATTCTGCACTTCAGCAACATAACCTGAGTGAAATTGTAACTAATTTGGAATCAGAATTAATTAGCCTGAAGTGCTGTGCTGCTACAGAATGGCATTTGCACTTTCAGGCCTGAGGTCATGTCTTTGAATGGAACTAAAAGAGTTACTGGCTCCCTAGGAGTAGTCCCTGGCTGTGCTTTTAGATGTGTGCTCCATCCCAGCACCTGAGAAACCAAAGAGTTTTTTATAAGTGGCAGTGACCTTGGGGTGCTCCCCCCGTGCATCCTGCCTGATTTGACAAGACGGAGATAGCCGTGTCCTTCCCTTCTTTCCCAGGGGGACGCAGCAGCTGCGCTCTGACAGCCAATTACAGATTATACTTGTGTCTAACTGTTGTACTGGCCGTGAAGGGAGGAAGAAAAACGCTACTGAACTCTGACAGCTGTACTGTTAGGGCTTGGTGTCTTGGCCCTCCAACTAACTGGCAGATGGTACAATATATTACAACTCCTGTGCGTGGTTTCTGGTAAATCACTGTCATCTCCAGAACACTGTCTGATCAATATGTGTCAACATTTTTGGCTTGTTTATTTCACAGTACTAGACTTCCTAGCCGTACAGGCTACACTTTGCCTTTTGGGATACAATTATTTGTAGATGAAGCTTGACAAATTGTAGAAGAACTTGGAGAAACAATTCATTTTATTTCCATGTGATTGGGAATGAAGGAACAACAGTGCAACTGTAAGTCAAATCCACACGCTCTGATGGACAGAGCGTCATTGTTACCTGGTGGGTTCTGCACTGATTCTGTGAAATAATTCACACAATTTCCTTGAGTGTTTGTAGATAGATATTATTTATATCCATCCAGCCTTCATGTGTAAGCCAGACACAATACGCAGAATTTCACATGCTTTAATAGTAATAGTACAAGGAAGGTTGGTTCTCTGTTTTATAGGTGGGGAAAATGAAACATAGGAAGGTGACCCTTTCAGCTGGTGGGGGAGACAAGAACAGAAGCCAAAGTTCGAGAATGTGGTGATCTATCCATTAAAACATACTTCCCTAAGCAGAAAATCAGTATGGTGAGGAACCATACAGAATCACTGCAGCCTCATTAGGTGAACTAATTTCATTTCAGTAAGGCCGTAATTTTTTACAGATGACATAACATGATTAAGAAGTGTAATTTGAATGTCTGATGCTAAACTAAAACAGATGACATGATGGTTCCGATCAGACTGTGTTTTTAAATAGCACTTGTTTAGAAGTATGTACTTCACAACAGTGTAAAGGTCAGAACTGGTTTTAATGTCTTCTATACGTGCCAGAGTATCACAAGGTAAAATTCAGTTGTTATCACATTTGCTTTGCTATCTGTCAGATACGTATAAAGGGGCTTGTGGCTGAAACAATCTTAGCACTGTAAGTGCTGGCTGCACTGGGACAGATTATGTTTTGTCTCATCTTTCAGAGCTGCTACCATGTGCGCTGGTCTATTCAGAATGATAGATGCAGTCCGTGTCGGCTGCACACCTGTGTTGCAGAACTATCAGATGAAAGCTCCCTTAATTTGATAAGAAAATACTAATGCCTGACCAGGTACATGCAACATTATCCCAGGTTCACAGAGAGTAGTCTTATCAAGTAATCACCAGAGCTTGTAGCCTTAGCTCAGACGATAAAGTGCGTCACCAAAATCAGTAAGATCCTTGTTACATCTTGCTCTTTGGGATGACATGAATGCTTGGCTTCAGTCACTCATTCATCTTACTGTATAGTCCTGAATTATTTCATTCCAAATTTCCTTCCCCTTCCCTTCCTCCAAGGTCACAGCTATGAAGATGAAGGATACATACATCCTGCTGACATGTCACTCAGTGCTCAGGAAATCTGGATTCTATTCCTGGCCCTTCCCTTAGTCTAATGGATAACCTTGCACAAGTCATTTCCCTCCTCTGTGCCTCCATGCTGCATTGATAAAACAGGATAAACTCCATATTATCTTTATTTTCTTTCTATTAAAATTATTTGTTTCAAAACCTTGAAAACTAATGTAATTTATTCCAGGGCTAGGAATCAGCGGATCAGAAGTGAGCACTGGCTCATTGGTGACTTTATTTTGTTGTTTGTATTACAGTGTGTGCCTGGAAGATCCAGCTCAGATTATTGCCCCTTGTCCAAAGCAGGCTGAGAGCATGTCAGCATAAATATTTTATAATGTGGTTAGAGATTAACAAAACCAGAGAAATCATTGTTTACAGCCTGAACAGATGGTAAATAGTATTGATTTGACTGGTTATTGAGTAAATAATTACAGTGGATGCCATGCTAATTTCTTCTGGGCAGTATCTCACTTTAAATAGCCCCAGCTCAAGTCCAGGGAGCAGTCTATAGTATAAGTCTCTTTGGAGTAAATAATATCAGAAAATTGGCCTAAATGAGAAATAGCTCGCGCAAACAAAATTGTGTGATTTGTTTCTAAACAGGACATACATACTCTCATGTGAATCTGGAGTCTTTATAATGTGAAGGAAGTGCTAGATTTTTTAAGGTTATTAACAGTAGACTTTCTTCTACTTGATGTGGAGCTGATTGTTGTATCAAATGATGCCTAAAAAGTACATTGATTTTTATAAACATGTGTTCCCGGGAGTTTTCAGAAACATTCAGGTGCTTAATGATTTTAATTTAAATTGGAAATAGAGATTTAAAGACTTGAAAATCTCAGAAGTGCATATTTGTGTTTTTAGACATTGCTATGCCTTGAAAAATTCGATCTAGATCTCATTATCAAACATACATTACTTTGACATTTCAACACTGGGAGAAGATAAATGCATCCTGAATTGCCAGGAGTACGTAGGAAAAGGGGGAAAGGAGGGATAAAGCGAAGTCAAAGTGCCAAAAAGTGGGTTGAAACTGCTGACCTAAAACTCCAAATGGAGAGCTACTTTTTCCAGCTACAGAACAGAACCACAGATCAGGGAACTGATCTACCGATACCTGCATATGGCGCGTATGTGGCTGTATGGCACAAGAACACGGTTAACGGGGGAAGATGGGACGTTGCTGCGCACTGCTGCACCCCGTGTTACTCTGAGCATCGTTCGTGCCCTGTGAGCATCGCGCTTTGCCCTGGCTTCTGAGCAGCAACTGCAGCAAAGCTGCACACCTGCAGTAAGCGCAGGTAGATTGTGCTAGCCACCAGGGACCCTGGCTGGTCGTTGCTTCTTCAGCTACGCTGGTGGATTCCATGAGCTGCACAGCTCTCTGCCTGTCTCCCAGGCTGCTGTAGGAGTAGAAGAGCGCCATGGAGAGGGAGTCACTGTCATGCACAAGTACTACCTGTCACAGGTTATTAAGGTGTTCCCTGGTAGAATGGACGCCTGGCTGCCTTCAGGGTGGTCCATGTTTGTTCAGGTTCCTTGTGCTGTGCATGGAACGGCTGGAACAGGTATTCCCTATTTCAGCCCCTTGATAGTTTCTGTAAAAAATGTGTTGCTACTTAATGATATGCAGCAGGTTCTTGGGTTTTTAGAGATGATGTCACAGAGTTCACAGAGTTGCTGCAGACCAGTGGAGTGTGAGGGGGCTGTGGAAAAGCTTTGTTCGTGTGCTGACCTTTGGCATAAAGATACTAGTGGTGCTCTCAAATTTGACAGTAAATTGAATTTAGATATGGTCATTGCTTACTGTGCACTAACTTTTTGGAAGTGTCTCAAACCAGCCTTTTAAACTGCAGGTATAGCTTTCTTTCCTGGATATTTATAAGCAGGTGGTGTTAGCTTAAAGTTTAATGAGACTCTTCTCTTTAAAGCGTGAAAAACTTTGTTCCTCGTTGATTTTGTTTATGCCGCTTGACACACAGATATTTCATTCTTTTCAATGGAACTGAATTTAGCGTCAGTAATAAGTATGGCCAGTCAGCCTGTCAAAACAGCTCTGTCAGTGAACATCTTGGTACACATTCAAAAGCAGCAAAACCAAAACCTGTCTGTCCCTCAGACCTGCCCACACTTACTTATACAGGCACATCCCCCCCAGGACAGCGCTGAATACAGCATGTTGCAAGTCAGCTGAAGGTGAGATCTGGGGTTCAAGCTAACCTGTTATATTCTGCAAAGGTGCAGTTACTGCCATGGAAAAATACAGTATCACTGCATTCTTATTACACTAGGACTTTTCGGTTCTGTTAGCACCTCCAGGACAGAGTGAAGGTGATTTCATTTGTTGAGTCAAATTAAGTGTTTATAGGGAAAAAGAAACCGTCACCAAATTTTTTTTGACTGCTAAAATCAAGTCAGTTTGTGTAGAAGGAACAGATGCTGCACTGCAGCTCCGTGATAAACATTGTTTGCAGTCTGTGCACTAAGTGGAATTTGATAGTTTTTCTTTCTGGGGCAGATTGCCTGTGCTTACTTGAATAAACAATCTTTGCTTTCTGTTTGTGATGCAGCTGCACTTCTGACAGTGAGACGGGGGACGATGTCAGGTATGGTATTGTATGCCATGATTGGTCTTCCTACTAAGTTGACTGCGATAGAAGGAACCAAAGGTTTCTAAAATCTTTGCCTATGATTTTCAGAATCAGAATTCTGTGAATCAGTGAAACTTTCACTGTATTAATTAGCTTAGGATACAATTCTTGAAACCACCTATGTGAAAAAAAAACCAAGAGCTGGGTTCTCTTTATGAAAACACTGCTGTTTGGTGATTTTGAAAATCGTATCCTAACTTTCCTATATGTATTTGAAAATCCTTCTCTTAAAGTCTGAACTACATTATTTCCTAATGCTATGCTTTAGAAAATAGTATCAAGTATTGCTTTAAAGGTCTCACTTATTAAAGCAAATTGTCCCTGTTACTCTTCTCTTCATTTTTTACATCCTGTCATGAGTTTATTTTCACACCTAGCGTTCTTCAGGTGCACGCAAACCGAGAAGTGTGGGGAATAGCAGATGAGCCCATCTGTTGGCAAGGGACACTGGCGTGGAAATTAATTTTACCTCATTAGCATAGCTCAGCTTGGATTTTGGGAATATCCACCCAATCAGCTGAGAACAGAGGTTTCTGACATGGCTGTCAGTTTAGCATGGCACACAAACCTCCAGAATGGTAAACCTTTAGAAGTGATGATCCTATCCCTGCTGAAGTCAGTGAGATCTTTGTTACTGAAGTCAGCAGAGGAAAAATGTCACATTGATGTCCCTTTTCTTGACTTATGCTAAAGTGTGTCTTCTACTGACCAGCATATTTTTTTGGTTCTGTGACACACCAGCTATTCTGCTGTCTTCTCTTTAGATTTATCAGCACCTTCTCTCCCATTTAGCTTATTTCTCATACTTGTTACCTGGGTGTCAGACTGAGTCCTGCAGAACTTCTCTCCCATCCGTTTGTAGTGTAAGAGGGAGTTTCATGTGTCGAACAACTAAACCTCATGGTAAAGGATACTTGGAAGTCTCACAGTTCTTTCTCTATAGGAGAGACTGCAATTTCAAGGCTGAGTTAAAGTGAAACCATTTGAACCTGTTAAGACACAAAAGAGATATGATCAGAATTAGACATTTGTACATTTGAAACTGTTGCGGGGATGGGCAGCAAACAGTAAGATAACATGCACAACAGTATGGCAAGCAGATTAAAAAGTAGGAGAGACTGTATGAAACAGTTGCCTGCCTCATCATAGGTTCTGCGAATCCTGGTTATGTTAGGTGAGTGCTGTAGGAGTATGTCTGGTGGATTTGTTGCACTCGCATTCTCTAGAATATGTTTGGTGTTCTCAGAACAAAAGAGTATTTTCAGCCAAGGTCTTGTGAGGTCTTGAGCATTTGCTCATGGGTGTTGAATACTTTCTACAAGGTTGTTTAGTGCTTCTCCAAACTGAAGCTTTAACCATGCTTTTTTTTAGGTCAATATCACATAGTACAGAATTTATAGCATACTTAAGAGAGTTATGTTTCTGTTATGCAGTCATTTTGTTGTATTTTTAATTATACAATAGTGATAGTAATTTAAGGTATTTTTTGCGTTGTCTAAAATAATTGACGTAAAAAAAAAATTTTAAAAGACACCATTGTGTTTGTTTTCTGCAGCCCCGAGAAAGAACTTCCTGTTGACATGGAATTCAGGTACAACACTTTAAAAACTGATGGGAACCTCCAGAAGTCCCTTCCAACCTCAGCCTTTCTGTGACTGTGAACATTCTTCAGAAGTGTCTGCACTTAATGAGTTGATCCTCCTTAGAAGGCAAAGGGGTTGTCTCTGTATGCAACTACTGCAAGGTTTAGAAGTAAAAAGAAGAAAGTGACCCTTGCAGTTTAATAACAGCAAAAAAGTATGCTCCTGAATACTCAGGACTGACAATATCAGAATGTGCTACTACTACCGTCAGGCTGAAAATAATGGAAGCATATTTTTTTGTTCATGTAGTACTAGTATAGGACAGGACAGTCCACATTTCTCTCATGTCTGGAGAACATTTGATTTTGAGTTGACTGATACTAGAAGTTCATGAATTGTGCAAAATAATCGTGACAACACTGTGGTCAGCAATCCAAACACACAGGGAAGGCTTTGCAGTGTATTATTTCCTCTACCATTATAATCATAACTCCATTGAATTTTAAGTGCATCTGTTTTCTTTCAAAAATTGCCAACATTTCAGACTTGATAGGTTTATTAAGCCACTCAGATTCATGTATGAATGTCCCTTAACTAGTCTTATTTTCAGTGATCTTGAAAGCACACTGAGCCCGCTGGACTTAAAATGAAATGTGAAGATAGAGTTAGATTAATAACTTTAAACAAACAATCTTGACAATCTTGTTTCTGTTTCTAAATTCATGAATAGGCTTGATCCCATATTAGCCAAAGTCCAAGGGAGCTCAGGGAGGATTTTCCCTACTTATTGTAACGTTGGATTTTGCTGTCTGCCTAATAAGAGGCTACGGTTAGTCTGTCTTGCGTTATCAGAGGAAAAAAATGACACTCCACTGATGAAAATGCAAGTTTGTTTATGCAGTCTGGGGGCAGGAGGCAGTTACTTCCACCTGCAGATTAAATTGCTTGTAAGTCTTTGTCTGCTAAGCCATTTGTTTGCATTCAGTCTTTGAAGTGACAAACCTAAAATAGGTTCAAGGCTTTCAGAGAAAGTGTTGCACGCTCCATTACAGAATATTTTGTTCTCTGGATTTTTGGCCACGTTTCTCACAGTTTCAGTAAAACTTTTGATTGCCTCTTTACTTAAGCAGCACTGTAGACACCCAATAGAGGTCTTATATCATCAAGCACTTGCAAGCTTTTTCCTTATGTCAGAATATGCTCTGCTGTGATATGTCATCCTAGTGTCAATTTGCAATTAAAATTAATTTAGAGGGGTCTACTAAATTCTAAGTCCGTAATTAATTTTGCCAAACTCAGTGCTTGTTCCCAAAGTCCTTGCAGTAATTACTTCTCACTGATGGCCTAAAAGCAGAATGTAAGCCAAACTTGAATGGTGTTCCCAAGCATTGTGCTGGCTCCCAGCATGGAGTGCGTCCTCCTGGCCATGCCTGTATCTGCACTGAACAAAAGAATGCTTTTTACAGAAGTTGTAAAAACATTCCTCAACACTTTGCTACTATGTTTCAAAGAATAAATGAGAAGTGACTTTTCAGTCACATTGAGAATTAAAAGCAGCAAAGGCACAGTTTCAAGCAATGAAAAGGAGGGGAAGGGTATACATGTTCATCTTGGAATGCTCAGGCCATTTTTTTTTCTCATCATTGGGATGAGATTTTCATACTAATAGAAAAAATGCTTCCCTCTCAAGGCACAACTGAATGAATGCTCTTTGAATTAGATTTTGGGACTGTGAGCTGGGCTGTGTAGGGGATTTTTTCTTTTTTGTTTGTGTATTTCTGCTTCATTTTCCAATAAAGAGAATTCAAAAAACATAATGAAATTCTAATGAGCCATCAGACATCTGAACTTGGAAGCATGGTAGCAGGGTCGTGTAACTGTGTGTGTCCTTTGAGGTCATCAGAGAAAACTGGATCCTATAATGACTTCTAAGCAAGCTTGGTAAAAGCCTGAAAAAATGAGCAGGGCAAGTGACAGTAACTGCTGATAAAAAAAACATAAAGCACCTGGTGTATTTTGGCAGCTCACAGTTTGAATTGCATTCTGGGCCAACCACGCGGTGGCTGCTGTAATGGCTGTCCAGCAGGCAAAGGCTACATTTGGCTGGGAGGTCCTGTCTTTTTATTGGCTCAGCTGATACAGCTGGAAAGAAAACAGATATGCTTTTAGGCATATGATCCTTCTTTTGGCCTTCTTCTGGAGAAACGGTCATATGCCAATGGGTTTTCCAACAGTATCAGTTGCTCTGATAAAAAATATTGCCTTTCTTCCAGCTCTGTTTTACTGAGGTCCTTAGTCCAAAACAGCCACAAAAGCACTACTACTTGACTAGCAGGCAGATACTTTTATTTTAAAAGAGTAGTAATAACAATCCTGATGAAATAAAATATGCATGGTGAGATCCTGTTGACCGTACCTGGTAAGTTGTCCCTTCTGATGGTACTTTATGGGGGCAATTCCACAGGAGGAAATTCAGCAAATTTTTTTTTGCCTATGTTCCTTTTTCTTGTCTTTATCGACATAGAAAAATTTTACCTGTGGCTACCCATTTACTTTATGACTCAAGTTCTTTTCTTAAAATGGGGAAAATAAATGCCTTTGTGCATGTGTGGGGTTTTTGTTTTTTTTGTTTGTTTTTTTTAAACACAGTATCTTTTTAGAACGTCACTCCAGAAATGTGTTGCCTAACTAGTGATCTGCTGTGCATTTGTGTTATTATTCTAGCCAAACAGACCTGGGATTCAGACTTTGGTAATTTTCTTCCTGCCATCCGCACTGCTGAAGGGGCAGCTTTACTGAGCTGACCTCTACAAAACTCCCCTCACAGCAGAAAGAGGGAACAAACTGAGATTCAGTTAGGTGAACAATTTCAGTATTCTGTTGAAAATTTAACATCTCATGTATTTCCTTGATGGGAGAGCTATTGATTGTCCTAAAGAACAGAAATGAAAGAGCGTTTTGGAAGACTTATTACCAGTGTCTTCCTTTACAAGAAAATATTTTCCAAAAACACCTGCTGCACTGGTAAGCTGGGAACTTATTTTTTTTCCTTTTCTTTCCCAGGAAAAGAGGATCAGTAGCATACGCATCACAGAAGCCTTGGTTGCTCAATGCCACAGTGGAAGAGAATATCACGTTTGAAAGCCCTTTTAACAAACAGAGGTAACAGCCGTCAGCACTGTTACGTGCTTTACTCCCCTTTTTGCTAAAGAACGGAGTTGCATAGATTGTAGTTCACCCATGGGTTCTCATCCCCCTGTAGTAACAAACGTACCACACCTGCCTGAATGTGAGAAAAGACCTGGAGTTCTGTGCAGTCCCCCTCTGACTGTGTTTTTCCTGAAGGACACAAGGGACAGAGTTCAGTCTCACTTGAACTGAAGTGGAGAAGTGTTTTCACTTCCAAGTGCCATGTCTGAGCAACATGCAGTACTCTCTTCTTATACCTAATTGACTAGTTTAACTCTCTTAGAAGGACATTAGCTGTTTGGGAGTGGGAATGTTGTTTGTTACAGTTTCAGTGTTAGGTACATTGTGAAGGATTAATGGGCTGCCTTTTTATTCAGTATAAAAGCCCACCAAACTTTCTAAAATATTTAAAAGTTCATGGCTGGTATTCCACCCTCCAACCCCTCCACCCTCCACCCCCCCTCAGAAGAAGTGGTTGGCTATGTATTCTCATCCTACACACATTTTTTCTGTCATCCTTGGATATCGAAACAAGAAACAAAGGCCCTGGGCACGAAAAAAGTTGAATGCTAAACATTAACAATATACCATGGAAGAATTTGTGCTTGTTTTGCCTGGGTTTAACTATTAAATCTTTTTAATTGGGAAGCTGACCTAAGATGCTTTTTCTTAGCTGCAATATTATTTACTTGCCTGTGATTGAAAGAGATCCCATTAGAACAATTAGTGGCTAACAGGTATGTTTTCCACTGTGTGATTTTTCCAGCTGGTTAATTTTTGTTCCTCTGCAGGTAGGAAATGTGCTTCTTTAGCAGTATCTGTGTGGATTTGGTGTTACCTCTCTTGTTTCCGCAGGTACAAAGCAGTAATTGATGCTTGTTCCCTCCAGCCTGATATTGACATTCTCCCTCATGGAGACCAAACCCAGATTGGAGAGAGGGTCAGTGAATGGCTACAGGCTTCTATTTTTGTTTTAAAAATGTAGAGGGTTTTTTATTATTTTGTTGTGTTCTTAAAATCTTACTGGTTATTTGGCAACAAAGGTAATCTTTTAGTTAAATGTACATTTGGGTCATTAGTCTGAAAGCTCATTGCTCAGTAAATGTGGAAACCGTGTCACATATGTGAGATGCAATGATTTAAATCTGCTGCTATCAGAATATTTGACTAATTCTGTGGCCGCTATCTCAGATGTCCTGACTTCACAGTGCATTTTTTGGTTTCTTTAGGAGTAACGTAAAAATAAAGAATTCATAGATTTTTAGAGCATCTTCCTTCAAAAAAGAGCAGGTGTTTAATAAACAGCAAACTAAACTTTATCACATCGGAGAAGGTTCAGGAGTGACAAGAAAGGAAACAGAAGTCAGAAATCTGTAAACAGCTTACTCTGGCAGATACTGACACTATCACAAGCAAACCAACCAACACAAACAAAAAAACAACAAAACCAACAACAAACCACCCCACATAAGGAAACATTTTAGGATACGTTTCCATGCCTAATCTCCACACTGGCTACCATGTTAATCTGAAATGGATTAGTTCCTAACCCAATTCATTGTGTAGCCGAACAGATGTTCTGTGAGAGATGGAGGGAAGCGGAGGGGAGGGGGGAGCTGGGGTGGTGTCTTTTGGCAGCAGTACTGACTGATGATACCTTCAGGTGTTTGTGAAACTGCAGGTGGATCCCAGGAAGGGTCAGTCACTTAGAGCAAGGTGGTAGCAGGGCACTAAGGGCTTAAAAGAAGTGAAATAGCAACCAGGTAATGTTCACCTCAGCTGGGTCTGATGTCCCAGCTAGCAGTTACTGATTACATACAGTGTGTAATGGAGCTGATAGACTACGACAGCATACAATTATAAAAATAAATTAAAAAATAGGACACAGCCAGACTCATAGGGCTAGCTTTTGAGTAGAAGTCTAGTTTAGACTGCCTGCAGAATAGTTGTGCCACCTACACCATTATATCACCACCAACCATTAAAGGTTTCCCGTCCTTCTGGTATGTATGGAGTACAACTCTGGACAGAGTGCTCTGGCTTTTCTAAGTATTTGTGTACTGTGTCCCCAGCTGAATTGCGGGCCCACACTTCTAAAAAACTTCTCTGGGTTTCTTTGTCTAGAATGTCTTCTGTGGATAATCTGATCAAAATATGAATATTCAGTTGACATTTTATAACTGTCTGATTGTTTTTCTCCTGCTTATCTCCAGGGTATTAATCTGTCTGGAGGGCAGCGCCAACGTATCAGTGTGGCAAGAGCACTCTACCAGCAGACAAATGTTGTGTTCCTGGTGAGTAGGTGCCATTATGTTTGTGCTGCAAACAGAAGCATGAGATGTGAGCATTTAGAGTATTTCATGGGTAACACACACGGAACACTGTGCTTCACTGACCTAAACCAAATGTGCACTGTTTATTTTATATCTGTTGTTAGCTAGCCTGTAGGTAAGAAGCGTTTTGCAAATGCTGCAGACAGACAGGTAGATATTAAGATACAAATTGAAATGCTAATGCTTCCCCTCTCAGTCTATTGGAATTTTTTTTTTTTTACCCTTGTGTTTATCTTCGGTACTTTTGGAAATTTAATAGTCTAGGCTGTATTCATGAAATTCCTAAGCTGTCTCAGGCTTAAAATTAATGCTGTCCTGTGTCTGGGGTGTTTCCTTTCTGCAACAAACGAAGCTGTCTGCCCACCCTGAACGGCTTGTTGTATTTCCTGTCCCAGCTTCAACAGATGTGCTGTGGAAAAAGGAGTGAGAGCAGGCTCTAAAACCTTGGTAGGTGGGAAAACGGATGCATCCCACACATTCGCTAGTAGTGAGCTTGGTGGCTTTCCAATTTAGGACTTCCTTCTTAAGCTCAGTTTTAAAGGAACTTTGAATCCAGGTGTTACGACAGCCAGACATGAGTCTCATAGGATTAGAAAAGCTGTGCACGTTAGAGGCCATCCCTAAAAGTCTGGGAGGTTACTTAGACCTTTGCCTGTAAGCAGTCTGATCAATACGTGCTGGCTTCATGTGCAGGGCATTTCCAAGCATTGCCGGGGATGCAGGAGGGCGGAGAGCAGTTGGGCCAGGTGCTGCAAATCAGCAGATCCAGAATTGGGCTGTCACTTGGTTTTGTCACTTTTGTCTTTTTGTGCAGGACACTTAATAATCTCCTAATAGTAGCAAGTTCTCTTATGGTTTGATAACGTAAAAGCGACTACAAATAAACTTTTTTCCAGTTATTAATCTCTTAAAAATAATCAGGAATCCTATATGTTAGTATTTGCAAACACACTGTTCTTTTAAGATTGATTTTGTAAACAAATGCTTATGAAACTTCTCTCACAAGTGTGCACCTCATATTCAATAACCTTTCATATTCCCTAAACTTCTTGTGGTCATTGCAGATACGAAAAAAGTTCATGTGTATTTTATTCTTAATAACATTCATTCATTCAGCATGCTTTATTTGTCGCATGTTGGACTGTTCCTGTAACAGGAACTGATTTTTTTCAGGTGTCTTGTAATCAATGCATCATTATAACCATACATGGTGAGTGTGGCCTAATAAACAGCCTCGCCGGACTCCACAGTGCAGTGTCAGGCTCTGTGAACTGGCACTTACAGTTCGCAGAAGCGCGGCATTGCATACGAGGTGGCTGTGCATAAACTTGGGACTCGGAATGATGCGTAGGTCTGTGCCAGATCGGAAGAGTGCAGCTGACAGCGTACAACCTTGCTCAGCGAGCACAGTGCACGCACAGTGCACACAGTGCTGAGAACAAATTCTGTCTGAATTTACTGTGTTTCAAAAGCACTTTTTAAGTGCTGTGCTCTATGTTATGATGTTCTGATTTATTAGAATTTCAGTGGCCGTATTTATCTTACTGTTGGTTTCAGATATTTTTGGTTTTGTAGAAACCAAAGGATTGTTGCACGAAAGCAACAATACTGAAGTATCTAATGCAGTCATAAGAGAAATGGTTGCAAAACTGAAGGGAATAAAAGTTCAAGGGGATTTTCTAAAGAATTCACCTTTTTGCTTATACCTCTCCCTAACTAACTGGTGGCAATGATATAATTCAGACAGCAGAATTAATTCAAATTCAATCAGCAAACATCTGCACAAAACAAATTCTGATTTTTAAGAAATCCTAGTTTTAGTGTAATGTCATAGTATGAAATAATACTACTAAGTAAATCCTACAGCCAGTATCAGTAGTGCAAGCAGAAATAATAGATTCGTAATTCCATATTAACAGGATCAAGTAAACAAGTCCCCCAAAAGATAGTACAGATTATCATATGTCTAAATTAATTGCATAGAATTCATTGATTCAGTAAGATAATCTAGGCTGTAAATCAAGCACCTGAGCACAGTCATCAAACTCATCGGTATTTCTCCTTTTGTGATTCTTTGTTAATGGAGTTTTGATTTATGGATATTAAAAAAAATCAGAAGGCAATTAGTGCAAGGGAAATTAAAATGTGCTTTCTGTCACTGTCCCTGGAGCAGTTTGTGTAATCTATGCCAGAGCCATACATTGCCGCTTTGTCTTCAGTCTGACAGAAACACCGTACTGCAGTTAGGCAGGCGATGAAACGCGTCTGTTGGGAGCAGTTCCCAGAGAGCCTCAGGAAATCCTAGCACTTACACCGCTGACGTTACTCTATGTCTGAGTAGCCATTGCAAAAAGACACTTCAAATTTGGTTGTTATGCAATTTAAGAAAACTGTTCCTCAGAACAATTTTGATCTTCTGATGGCCTTTTTTGATTGTCTATATTGATCTCACTGGTTTTACTGATACTAAAATCTGTCAGTTTCCTTAAATCCCATAAATGCTGGCTCCAAAAGCTGACCTCTTTTCCTCATGACAGGATGATCCATTTTCTGCACTGGATATCCACCTAAGTGACCATCTCATGCAAGAAGGGATCCTGAAAATGCTGCGGGAAGACAAGCGGACCATTGTGCTAGTAACTCACAAGCTGCAGTACTTACCCCATGCTGACTGGGTAAGAAAGCTCTTCCCATTTTTTCTTAGGAGGGAAGAATGTGTCATGACTGTGTCCTGCTAAAAGCAAGACTTTTGCTTCATCTTTCCACCAAGTGGTAGTTTAGTGAGAAGAGACATAATAAAGATCTTTTGAAAATTAGCCAGTGAGTTTCGGATGCCAGAATCATCTTAGAACACCTAAATAGGCTGGATTTTCACAGAGCTGATACTTAATACTCTCATGAAAACAGGCTGCATTTAAAGTATATTGAGCATCCAAACCCATTAGTTATATGGGAAAATTTTGTTCATTTTTTGATCTCAAAACAGTGAAATGTTTGAGTAATGTATTTGTCCATGTCTGGGATGTTACTAGGAATTTGTCTGTGTGTCACAGAAAAAAGTGGGTTTATGGATAATAAGGTGCATGGAAATACAAGGGAAAAACCAGTATTTTCTTGCAGTTAGTGCTAGTACATAATGTACCAAGAACATTTTTATCCTTTGCATGCTGACAAAATTTTAAGAAATGTGTAGCATTCAATTGTTTCGTAGGTTTTTTTGATTAATCTTGTAGTTAACAGAAAAAATCAAGGTATGCTTTCTATAACAGTTTTCAATTGCAAATGTCAAAGATGAAGCAAATCAAGGTAGGGTAAGGAGGTTTGGTTTGTTGGAAACTTTTTTTTTTTTTAAGTTCATTGCTTCACACTAGCCTTGCATTTAAGTTCTCGTACAGTTATCCATCTGCAACATCATGGGTCTTCTTGCCCACGAAGACTGATGACTACTGCAGTTATGCCTCCTAGCAGGACTCTCATTTGCAGCTTGCACAGACTATAGCAGCAGTTACTCTGTCTCAAGAAATCATCATATTTCAGCTGCTTTCTGTTCTTCATGTTGGCTTGCTATAAAGTTGCAGATAGACATTAATCATGTTTTTGGTGGGCAGCATTTATCCTTTATGGTGTCTGCTGTGACCTTGTCCCTCAGTTGTACACCTTTAAGAATTACTGCTGTTCTCAGCATAGTTCTGGTTTTCCAGTTAGCATGTCTCAGGATACAGGAGATTTCTGCCGCCTTCTTCTCCCTATGAGGTCCATATTAGCTGCTTCTTTTTCAGTTGTTATATATTGGCATTTTTTTTTAATATGCACAGCTATGGCCTAGTATCAGTATAATCTTTTTAATTTTCTTTATGAATATTAGACTCATTTCTAAGTGTTTGTGTTTTATGAGATACTCTGAGAATTGTTTTATTTTTGTTATCTTCTAGTTGGGTTTCAGTAATGTTTTATGAAATATACTGTTCCAAACAGCCTGGAGGACAGGAAGGATTTCTGTTAATGAAGTTTATAATTAAAAAATAGTTATTAAGAACTAGTTCATTTTTTTTTTCCTAAGCACAAGTCTCATTAAGCCTTAGCAAGTCTTACCCAGTGGAGTGCAGCAGGAATATTTATTTTATTAAGGAATTTTAAATCTGAAGAGATTTGAAGTATACCTGATGGCTCTCCTGAACCTTTGTAGCAAAACCCTTAGAAGAATTCAAGGTCCAGCCCAATTACAGGTTTCCTGAATAAATTGACCACTAAAAGATCCTTGTTTTCTTTATTTTTCCCTTCTTCTGGTGTAAATTCTTAGCAATAAATGGAATAGATTATTTCCCCACCCCCGCCCATGGAAATTTCTAAGTTTCCAGGGAGAGAGAAAAACAAATACTGCATTAACTATTTTCTAATGATGTCATGTGGGTTTACAATCCACATGCCTCATTTTCCAATTCTCCTTGTCAGATCTAAAGTGAAGGTGATTACACTGTGTATATAATGTGGTTACACTGATATAAACCTGGAAACCACACCCTTCAGACTTTGTCTTGCATCTATGAATTTTTTTTGAGGCTATGTCCACTATTTATGCTTTTAAAAGCTTTAGGGATTCAAATTCCCTAGCTTTTCCTTATCAGGTCCGTGATATCAAACAGACGGTGGAGTCAGCATGCTCCTATCTAATTGCCTGAATGAGGGCAAAACATGCTGCGCACAGTGTGTTGCTAAAAGCTTTTTCCTTTTAGAAGGTAGGAGAACTCTAAAATCTTACCTTGCTAATGACTTGTATTTAGGAAGAGTAATGCACTCTCCCGTCTGCTGACGGGGACTCCGTTCTTTCTTACTTAAAAGCAGCCTTCCTTTCTGAAAGCATGAAGCACAGGAAGGTACATGCTGGTTTTGCAGCAGCTTGAGTAAAGGGGAGTTGAGAGAGAACTTCACTGTCTTTTAAAAATACAGATTTGTTTGCAGAAATATTCTGTATTTAAGAAAAGAGAAAATTCTGTCCAGGCACAGCAACATAGCTTTAAAATAAATAGAGATACAGGGCTATTTATCTCACCACTTGTGTTTCTAACTTTTTAGATAGTTGCAATGAAAGACGGTAACATCCAGAGAGAAGGAACACTCAAGGACATTCAGAAATCAGAGACTGAGCTCTTTGAACACTGGAAGACGTTAATGAATCGACAAGACCAAGAGCTGGAGAAGGTTTTTGATGGGCAGGGCAATGGACATTTGCAAAAAATTTGACAGGTTTTTTTTTTAAGGTTGAAAGCATGAGCAAGGAATGACGTGCTGTGTGTGATTTCTGATTTTTTAGTGTGAATGTAGTATCCCAATTACCATTATTATTGATCTATTAAGTGAAGATCCTTCATCTGGACATCTCATACTTCCTTGATGCTGTTGCCTCTGACCCATTCTTGTTAGTGAAGCCCTATCAAAATATTCTTGTCTAAGGAATATTAAATTGGGCCATTTTAGGGGAAAAACCTTATTAATATGCAATACTGACAACTGCTTCTATAAATATGCCTGAAACTACTCACACATTTTGTCTTTAATACTACAACACAGGAAGAATGACATATTAATCTTAGTTCTTTTTAATTCAGCAATATCTGTCCAAGTTAAGATTCCAGGAGGGTTGGAACTGATAACCTGAAATTAAGGTCAGACATCTAATTTATGTCCTGAGGTTTTACACAGAGGTAGCAAATCCATCACTTAGGACTGCCTGCTCTAAGACTCTCACTTTTATTTTTCTCTCACCTTCTGATTGGAAATAAGTTTTGTCACAGATAGTAATTTTTTCATTCAATTATCTGATTGAAAACATACAAACTGTCCCTTTTTTAGGAGACTATTATTGAAAGAAAAACTGTTTTGGAAAGAACAAATCTCCGGAGGACTATGTATTCCCGTGAAGCTCTGCTGAAAGATGATGAAGAGGATGAAGGTAAAAGGGCACCCTTTGAGCCCAGTACCACTACATTACTGTTTCACAGTGAAATTATTTTAAAATGAATGAACATAATTAAAACTGGCAAGAGAATAGTAATTTTTCATGTGGGTCATGATTTGTTGAGAATGCGGTTTCCATTGAGTTTATCTCTAGACTACAGTGATTTCAAGCATCCAGAAGTCATAGCTTCCTCCAAACTTTTGAGGGTTTTTTTTTCTTATACTTGAACATGATTTGATAACAAAGGAGGAATAATATTGAATAATTTATGCTGGGTGAGCTTCAAACCTGTCAATAGCTAAGCACACTTGCTTAAGGTTTGACCTAGGAAAAAATTGCAATTAATTTTTGTCAAGCTAGTACTTTTTAAATCACAAAAACATGGCTGAAGACATTGACCACCTAGTGCTAAGGTTTTTTGCATCTTTTTAGCATGCGTTACCAGTAACTTCAGCAGGTTAATACATACGTGCCTGAGCAGGTAATTTCACCGTAAAGCCACTATTTCTCCTGTATAAGATGATCTGTTTTGAGGCTGCCACTTGCCAGGCTCTATGTAAGGTGTGTACGAGTAAATCAGCATGGCTGTACTTTTGTCGTGTGCATTGCAGAAGAAGTAACAGAAAGCGATGATGAAGACAACCTGTCTTCGGTGCTGCATCAGAGAGCCAAGATGCCCTGGAGAGCCTGTGGCAAGTACCTCAGCGCAGCGGGAATCCTCCTGCTGCCACTGCTGGTTCTGTCCCAGCTGCTGAAGCACACGGTGATGGTGGCCATCGACTACTGCCTGGCGCGCTGGACCTCAGATGCCATTTCTGGGAAGACAGAGCTAGAGCTGAAAAACTGCTCTCACTGCGAGGTACGCAATGCCTTGTTCGCCTTCCTGCTGTGATTTAACCGGTGGTGATCTCCCACTGTCAACCGCTGCTCCAAGACTGGTATGCGGCGTGCTGTGTTTCTAGCAATAGAGCCACTCCAGAGTATTTTGAAGGTTAATGCATTTTCGGGTACACAGTGCAAGCAAACTAACAGTTAAGTTTTGTGTATTGTTGTTCTCCTTTGCTAGATTTATTGTATTTTCATCTAGGTGATTTGCCTAAACCTTGGTCTCCAAAATAATTCTGATATCGTAGTTCTTTTTTCTTTTTCCTGTACTGTTGTATTCTCACTGTAAATAGGGCTTTCAGGTTTTGCAACATATGGAAAACACAGATTTTTTATTTTTTTTTTTTTCTTTTTATGACAAGCATGCTTTTTTGATTGATTTTTATGTGAATTCCACATGGAACTGACCACAGTGTTACCTAGCAGGGTACCCTGTATCTATAAAGCAGTAGTGGAGGGATTTTGTTAGAACTGGGGTTGTTTTCTTTATTGGGATCTAGTGCCTACAAATAATCCATATTAATGTTCGGGAGGCGCATGTATGATTTCACTGGAGTCATGCTTTCATCTCCAAAAGATGCATTATTGATGCTGGGTTTTAATATTAAACTAGTATTTCAAAATAAAAACTATTAAATTCTGTTCCTATTAAAAAAACCAGACCAAAACAATGAAGTCATAATAAATGCTTTGAAGATGCTTTTTTTCCTTCACATTAAATTATCAAATATATCTTTTCAGGGTTTTTTGTAGTATTCTGTGATTTTTAAATTACTGATTAATCTCTTATTTAGATGCAAACACTCCTCTCTCCAAAGGATAATAAATTGTGGTTTACGATGGTTGAAAATCATCAGCAGTTTAATTTAGGGAGGAAAAAGGATTCACTCCTTACATTTTTTTCAGTCCTGTGTTTGTGTTTTTACAATAAATTTTAAACATAATTTACCGTGAATAATTTTGCTGCTCTTTGTTTCTTAGGATTTCAACCATTCTCCATATTCAAAAGTTTTCAGCATTCTCTGCTGTCTTGGGATTGTATTATGTCTTGTTACATCAATAGCGGTGGAGTGGACTGGCTTGAAAGTCACCAAAAAGCTACACTCTTCTCTACTAAATAAAATTATTTTGGCTCCAATGAGGTATCCCTCTGATTGCAATACAAATTGTCTTCTAGTCATTTTGTGTATCTTACTTCAGGGCAGTCTTCTAAGTACAGTTTTTGTTAAGAAGTGACTGTGAATCACTTTTAATTTTTTTCATGTGTCATTGAAAATCACCAGGTATCGAACTACTGAGCAATTTTTGAAGGTGGTACCCGGGCTGCTGGGGTCCGTAGACACAAATCAAATGCCTCTCCTGCCTGACTGTGACTTTAGAGATTTACTTCCCTGAATGTTTAATTTTTCTCTTTGCTGTTTTTAATTAGGGAGAAAACACAATTATTGATCAATATGTTTCACAGTTCATTCATAGTGTGCATTATAATAATTGGAAATATTTGCTGTCAGGCAGCCATTGTGCAAGCCTATGAAAGATAATGAGCTTAGACAAGTGTCATCACAGGCACCATTAGAGCACACTGGGATGCACAGATACCAGTAAAGGCCTTTGTTGTCCTGCATAAATTTTCTTTGTAATGCACGAAAGGGAAGTTGTAGCTTGATTCAAACCTGCAGCTGTTACTGAACATCAGGAAAAATACCTTATTATTTTTAAGCTGACTGTATTTGACCTAGAAATCATGGAGAACTAATATACATGGAAAACATCAGATATTTTTTTTTAAACTTTTTTTTTCAGGCTAGAATTAGCCTTAAGGTTCAACATGAGTTATGAAACAGTTAACAATTACAGAGCAATAATCAAGTTTGCATTTTGTGTATGTAAATATAAAGGAAAGGTCTTTTAATATATTATTCCAATAGTTGTTCTTAGTTATGCATTTCTATTCCCAGAAAAATGCAAGACTTGCAATTTAACTTTGCATTTTTCGTGAGTTGAAGAGGCCTCAAACTGCGAATCTGAAAGCATTTTTTAAAATTGTGGTCATGTGTTTTGCATAGCTTAGGCAGTAGAGGGAGCTGAGGACATGCTTGCTGCTGTTGGGTTACATTCAAGACCGCCATTTTATTGGAAAGCCATAGTTACGGGGAAAAATGGGAGACTTTACTGTGGCTGTCAATTTATTTGCTTGTGTCTGTGATATAGTACCTAGCTTAAGGAAATGTTCAAAACTATGGTGGTATCAGTGTTGTCATCTTTCCCATTCCTTGTCTCATTTTAGGTTCTTTGAAACAACACCTCTGGGAAGCATATTGAACAGATTTTCAGCTGACTGCAATACCATCGACCAGGTACTGAATAAATGTATTCAAACTCCCAAGTTATCCTATCTTTCCCAGTCTGAAAGACTGGGTTTTCATTTATTGTAGACTCATTAAGATGAAGTTTACTGATGATCTATTATTTTGACTACTGTATCAATTTGCGTCAGGATTTTCTAGGCTCATAATGAATTTTTCATCTTAAATGCACATTGAAAAACCATTTATTTGATTAAGATGCCATGTATAGAAAAGGGAAGCAAAATTAAATCAATAGTGATATCCCCAAGTTAAGATCTACTTTTTTTAGAAGTGGGTAAACACATTCACTTGACACATACGAGCAAATGAAATGAGAAAAAGGCAAATGCTGTTGCCCAAAATAGAAATGACTGAAGTTCACATTATCAGTATTTACCCCAGACTGCACTGCCAGTTCATAGGATCGATGCAGATGCTGAAATTGTCTATTACATCTATCTGTAATCCTCTGACATAAGGAGTGTGGCCCACAATGCAGACACGTGAAGCAGCCCCACAGAAATCCCTTCAGACTTTCCCAAAGCTCAGCAGTCAATTCAAGAGCAGACCTGTATGCTTAGTGCTTCAAAGCCTCAAAATTTTTTTCCTCGTTTAAGTAGGAGAAAGGAATATGAAATAATGCTGTTTTAAACTTGATATGCTATGGAAGATTCTGTGTGCTTATTCTTCTTTATCTATACAGCACATTCCAGCTACCCTGGAGTGCTTGAGTCGTTCCACTTTGCTGTGTGTATCTGCTCTTGCTGTCATCTCATACGTCACACCAATGTTTCTCATTGCCCTGGTTCCCCTCGCAATCATGTGTTACTTCATCCAGAAGTACTTCCGAGTCGCATCACGGTAAGAGCATAAACCAGTATCATTCTGGCAATAGAAACATCTTCTGCAATGCATGATTGCATTGCAGAATTGCAGTGCTGAGGAACTTCGTGTTTAATTTCGGTCCTGTCAAAGCCATGGCCCTGTCTGAAAGTGAGCCAAATCCACTGTAGTGAAAATGCATCATTTTACAAGTGCCCTTGTCTGCAGCTCTTCAAGCAGAACTCCAGGGAGGCATGAAGGGGGTCTTTGTCCGTGAGCAAAGTTTCTTTAGAGTTCACAAACACACAAACAAACTGGATTCTGTCCTTCCCAAGGGCTGCATGCTGGCTAGGTCCAAGCAAATGTGGTGACAGAACAGGAAAATTGATGGCTGCCTATCCAGATGGAAGTGGAAATCTGTAAAGACTGGAGAATGCAGTACAACCATGGTGGTACTGTTGCCCATTATGGATCCAATACGCACGCTCTTGTTCTGGGTGCCTTTTAGTTTTAACAAGTTGAAAACTTTTAGCCATATCTGTGATTTTTTTCCTTCTACGGTCATAGAGCTTCCCCCTCGGTGGCACCTAAGAAGCGTTTGCAGCTATGCTGCGTTTATCCCTTCATGGATGCATGGATGGAGAGGGCGTCTGCAGCCAGTTTACTTCCTGCTGGAAGGAACTGAGACTAAATAGAATTTCACCCCACATGTGCTTCCACTGATTTGATGGCTAAACCTGAAACTGAGAAGCACAACCTAATGATGAGCGCATGCTCTCATTTACTGAGTGTATGAGTTATTCTGTTGGCTCAGTGAGAAGTTGTGCTGTCATCTGGGGAGAGAGAGGAAGCTGCATTTTGCCTTCTGCTTAACTCAAGCTCTTATTTGCAGTATCCCATTAAATTTATATTCAGCATAGAGCCAGAATGGTGTTTAAATGAATAAACAGTTGAGTATAAGAAATAGAAATGTAGGACAAATGAGAGAAGGCAGTGAAGGGAAAAGACCCATTCAGAACTCCAGCACTGTTTGTATGAAATGTTAAAAGAAAAATCCTCCCAGGGTCTTCATTCACTGCTTGGAGACATGCAGCACTGCTTTGCAATCTATCTGAACCTTACATATATAATTATTGTGATGATATTCCCTTTGACTCCTCGGGTCTGTTTCAAGAGAATAACTGCACAACAAAGCTGGCTTTTTACAAAATTCTTTTCATAACCCCCTCTAGGGACCTGCAGCAGCTGGATGACAGCACTCAGCTACCATTACTCTCCCATTTTTCAGAGACTGTTGAAGGTCTTACCACCATCCGAGCCTTCAGGTATAGGTTTTTAAGAAACATACATTACCTTGCTTTTGAATATCTGTCTCTGATTCTGTTCTGCATTGTGCAGTTATAAGTACTTGTTATTTGGATCATCTGGAAAATCCAGAGTCCCCAGAAACACTGGTCAGGGGGAACTCCAGAACATTGAAGAACTTTAAGCATTTTGCATGTGAAACTGTAAAAAAACAAGCTAATCTGTGTCAGCTGCCCTGCAGTAACTCTCCATACACTTGCACGCAGCCTGAAAAAAAAACTTGTGGGCAAATGTGATTTAAGAAGCTAAATTAGCTTGCAATTACCACAGCATGCAGTGTGGCAGACTATGCGCTTGGACAGTTTCCATGGGACAACTAATATGCACTAACTTGTTATGCCAGAGTAATTTGTGTATGAGTCGATGTCCTGGTGAGATAAGCTGTGCATGCTAGTGACTTCAGAGGATACAATAGCAGCCTAAGTTATTTTTCAGGTTGCTAGCTGAAAATGTGGTTGTTTATACTGATTTTGAAAATACACAAGCTGGAGACAGTCACCTGTTTTGATTCATTTTTCCGTCCACATAAGCTCACAGGAGAGCAGCCCAGGAACACCTGATAACGTGCCTGGGTTGCGTATCTGTGTTACCAAAACGGCAGTCACGCTGATACTAGCAGAGGTACCAATAAAACTACTGCTGAGCTTACCAGCTGCTTTCCCTGCACTAGTGCTATTCTTGTCTTTTCCCAGTTGACTCAAATGCAGTCAACCGTCTTCCACACCCATCTCATCTAGATGTCTGCATGTTCTGTCCGTGAATTATTACTGTTACCATTCTATCTTTGAAACCATAGTGCTTATTCCTCCTCACCTAGAATGGTAGTTTTACAACAGAAGTAACGCACAGTTAACTTTTTGTGAACTGTTCTAAGTAGGATACAGACAGCTCAATGAAAGAACAACCAATTTGTTTGTTTCTTTTTGACTGAAGGTAGCTTCCCAAAGAGTGGTAGAACTGCATAGCATTTTCTGTTATTAATTACTGTTATTGGATATTTAATTCATTAAGTGCCAACAGTGTTCTCTAGTTTGAAGCTATTTCTATGTTCAGTTTTAAGGAAATTCAGTTTCTCTTTTAACTGTCGCTTTTCTCATCCATATATTATTCTACTTCATCAACAGGATCTTTAGAGTATTATGGCTATATATTTTCAAGTGTTGATGCAATAAATAATATTCAGTGCTATTAAGCTAATGATTTGAGCCATTTGGAGCATTTCCTCTTGATTCTTCCTATCACCATGAAATTAATTCCTCTGCCAAACAGTTGTGTTTGGTGCCTCCTTTTTCTTAAACCCTGCGTTAACTGATGTGTGTCTGACCCAACAGCCACGTGCATTCAGTAAGTTCTGTATTCCATCTGCCTGCCAGCCTCCCGCGTCAGCTGGTAACCTAGCTATTTTTAGGACTGTGTAGCTTTTCAGCTGCCTAACATATTAGCAGGAGTGGAGTTTAGACTTGCTAGCTTGAGCATCCCTAAAAATAACACTAATTCAGGAATCCAGTCGTAAAGTTAGGGAGGTGCCAGTTGTTCCCAGAGTGTTCTTACTCTTGGTAACTCTGCCCGCTGCACTTACTCAGAATGCACAAGGAAAGAAATGTACAAAAAATCTAGGGGGAGATCAGAAAGACAGCTGCTGCTGCAGCTATAAATTCACCTTCAGCAGATGTCCTGGCCTGATTTATAGTTTGCTATCTGGCACTTCAGCTAGTGTTGGTGCTAAATAATCACTAAAACGTAAATCTGAAGGCTTCTGCAAAGACTGCTCTGTATTCTGAGAGGCCTGGTAGTCTGGGGACAGTTTCTGAAAAGAAATTCTGATATTTCTGCAGTACTCCACCAACAGCAGTAGCTTTGTCTGCATCCCCGTTCCACATGCATATGCATGACTGACTCGTGATGCATACCTCACATCTTCTAAGGCATATCTGCATCACATAATACCTCATGGTATAGAGATATGAAAGTTAAATGTGACTGAACTGGTTCCAGAAGCAGTAGAGCCATCTCTGTATGGTAGGGCACTGAGAGTAATTAGTCCTGGGGAAAGGCGGGGCTCACTAGTTCTGACGCTGCATGATGCTAATGCTCGCTTTCAGGGACAACCGTTCTGGGCTATGCAAGCACACCAACATGCTCAGAGCCAGCCCAGGCCATCCTCCACTGCGCATAGCAGACATATCTCTATGTCTTGGCACATGGCTAAGTTGTGAACAGCGAAATTATTTCCACAAAGTGGCACTTATTTCTTTTCCTCAAAAGCATAAATGATTTATGTAAAGTCATAACTTTATTATACTGTACTCAGAAGAAGGATTAAGATACCCTGCAGTGAACAAATTTGAAGGCTTCTCTAAGCCATGTCCTTCATACCTAAAACATCGTTGTATCTTTCTCTCATATCAGTATAAGGAGAGCTGAGTCTATAAATAAGTAGTGCTTGTTGCAAGCATAATAGCTAAAGATATAAATAGGGCAAAGTTTTATAGGGGGAGATTAGCAAATTTGTTAAACTTGCTAATGTAATAAAGAGGGGAAAAAGGCAAGCTTTGTGTGCTTAAACTAGATCTGCAGGCCTTCAAGTTTCTGTTACCAGCCTGGAAAAAGCTTTTGTGCCAGACATCTCCTTTATTATCAGACATAATTATTGATAAACTTTATTATTAACAGCACATTAATTTACACCTATACAAATAAATAAGCCCAGCTAAATGGATGACTGGCTGACCCCGCTCTAAATAGGTGCAGCAGGGAATGATCTCCCAGAGCTGCTGAACTCAAGGCAGAATTAATTGATGCAGCTATGCTGATGAGTGGGTGCAGATCCACTGCAGTAAACTGTAAACAGACCTATTTGCCACTAATCTTATTTTGTATTCTGTGGCTAATTCAGGGGCGGGGGGGGGGGGGCAGGGCCAGGCACCACACTTTTTTCCAGTCTGTTACTTCTTGTTGCACCATGTACTCGGACTTTTGTTTTCCAAAGTGCTCCATTTGTTTAGTGACAAGGACAAAGATGTTTGTCTAATACTTGAGCTACCATGAGTGGAGGTACTTTGAATTTATACTTTATAAATTATTACAATTTCTAGGCACTACAATAATATAAATTTTAAAACTTGAGCTTATATGATTGAGAAGAGGACCTGCATTCTGCAGTGCTAATACTTCTTTTCACAAGTACATGCATGATTATTTCTTTCATATATTTTTTTAATTTTTTAGTTTCAGAATTGTCTCTCTTAGAGTAACCATGTAATAAAATACATTTAGAAAATGCCCAGTGTGATCTAGAAGTCCTACGTAAAGTTTCATCAATGCAATAGCATCCATTTACTCCTGAAGATATTTTACAAATAGTTTGCATGTGTCTAATGCAAGTCTACAGATGATGTCACTCTGAACTATTGATAGGCTGATTTAGACCCTGTGTCAAGCTATCCATGAGCATATATACCCCCAGAAATTAAATTTTACTTTTCATTTTTCCAAGACCCCAAGGCCTGACCCTTTTTTCTTTTTCCTTTTTTCTTTTTTTTTCAAGGTATGAAGCCAAATTTCGACAAAAACTTCTTGAATACACAGATTCCAACAACATCGCTTCCCTTTTCCTTACAGCTGCCAATCGCTGGCTGGAAGTTCGCATGGCAAGTACATAGTTTTTGTGTATGAAAATGAATTTATCTGCCTTCATTCCAAGCAATCTGATGAGGCATCCAACAGTTATCCAGCCTCATCTGGGTTTCAAAGCTACACCTTTACCCTTTATATCTGTATCTCTCTGTGATGAACATGTGCCCAACCCATCCTAGAAACTGAACGGAGCATGAATTTTCCCCATAGCCTGCAGCTGTTTCTTGAAGACAAGAACAGTTGTTGTAGGTCACATTGGCTCCTCTGTGTGTGAAGAGTGATCAGAGCTGGTCGAGCTGTGCCGCCAGCCAGGTTGCCTTCATGGGACTGCGTTAGTCAGTGTCGGCGGCCCTTGACTTGTGGCTCCACAGGAACATTTCAACATCTTGGAAGCTCTCTAAATAAGCAGAAGGATGTAGACAGGTTTGTGCCTGTTTCAGGTCATCTGAAGAACACTAAAGATATTCAGGTGCCTGTTTCCTTAGAGTGCTCAGTAAAATGGCCTGGCATGAGAAACTATTAAAAATAATGCCTTGAGAAGCAAATCAAGGAATTTTATGTTGTTATATTAGTATCAGGCTTTGTTAGACCACGGTGTAGTACCACGTTTGCAGTAACATGGGCTCCTTTTATATGTGCTAAATGTATGTTAACTCATATGTCATGTCACACTCTATACCTCTATTTTGGACTCTATTTTAGGTGGTGCCTTTTGCTACTTAAATTCAGAAATTGAGTATAACTTAAACAAAATATAATTACCCTTCTATATGTTCAGTACTAGAGCATATCAAGTCCCTAATTCTGATCATTGCCTGTATCACTAGTAAAGAGTACAAACATAGACGAGTGACAGTTTCCCTCCTACAGGGTTCATTTTCTAGTGTTACACAATTTTACTCAAAGACTTATCTTCAGGAAGTCAAATCATTAATGGTTTAAATTAAAGCAGCAAACACCCATCATGGGCGGACACAGTCTGACTAATAGATACATGCTGTGCAAGAACAGCTTGTTTGAACAAATATGGATGGTAGCCACCCAGCAGCCACTGCAGTGCCTCCCTGCAGTCAATCATCAGCCGCAGAGAGGATCCACTCACAGAAGGGATCACACAAGCATTTCCCTCCTACCCCAGGTAACATCAGCTGCACAGTTTCAGCCACCTCCATTACATGCTTAAGATACCTGTGTTGACTTCTCCAGAAGAATAGGAGTGCTGGTGCAACTCCTTCTGTGTACAGCAGCATTTCCAACCACCACAGCCACACTAAAGGCAATGAGAATGGGTTCCTAGGCAGGGTCTGTATGGAGTTCTGTGGTATTTTCGGCCGGTATTTCAACCTGTGCAATTGGTTTGTTATTTGGTATACAAAGTTATGAGAATGTTTTAATCATTTGTAGACTTACAGTGATCAAGCTTATTCATATTCTTTCAGGAGTACATTGGAGCATGTGTGGTACTCATAGCAGCTGTCACTTCTATTACCAGTTGCCTGTATAGTAAACTCTCTTCAGGACTTGTAGGCTTGGGACTAACCTACGCTCTTATGGTAAGAATCTCAGCACCCTTTTTGTCTCTCCCAAACTTTTTTTGTAATTCTGCAGGGCACAAAGATGAACAGGAAGATTGAAGGTGTCTGTACATCTATAGTGGGTACTGTAACATCCCTAAAACTATGTGCTAACTTCAGTTCACATTCAGTGGTTGACATATTTGAGTGTATGCTTTCTTCAGTTTTTAGATAAAACATTTGTTGACATGTTAGTACAAATATGTCAACAAAACATGGCCAAGTTGCATCATATTTTTAATATTGTCTTCCATTGTGAAGAATATTTTTTCAGTTCAACTTTAGAATGATGTACCGGGGCATAATTAGACTCTCAAACCTTAAGGTACCAAGAAGATGGCTTTTCACCTTTATTTGCTGTTCCCTTCCCTCTTTCCTGCTGGTGTAGATCAGATCTCCAGAGTACCACAGTATCTGTGCACTGCAGCTAGGGAATCTAACCTTTAGTCATTGCTGTCCCCTTGTTGATGTGTACTATACAGTTCATTCACAACTTCAGCTTATTAAGGCTGAACAAGTGTTACTGTGGAGGAATATAAACTGCATGCTGGTCAAATGTTGCAGACTAAAAATCTGGAATTTAGGAGTGTATTTGCTTTACACCAGGTGTCTAACTATCTGAATTGGATGGTTCGTAACCTGGCTGACATGGAGATCCAGCTGGGTGCAGTGAAAAGAATCAATGGCCTTCTCAAAACAGAAGCTGAAAATTACGAAGGGCTCCTTTGTAAGTGCAGTTTTGTGCAGCATGCAGAAAGAGCTTGCTGAAATTTTAACAATTTTGCAGTGTATTACCATGAAAAACATAGTAAATCACTTAATGAGCTGATTAATTTATTATGAGATGGTTGATTTTTGGGGTTTGTTTGGGTTTTTTTTTCCCCTGTGCTCCTGGTACAGCCTCCTCACAGATTCCCCAGAACTGGCCAGACAGAGGGGAGATCCAAATCCAGAACCTCAGTGTCCGATATGACAGCAACTTAAAGCCAGTGCTGAAGCACGTCAATGCCCATATCTCTCCAGGACAAAAGGTAAAGAACTGCAGTGCTTCTGAGAAGCTCTTTAGACTAGCACATCATAGAAATCACAAAGTTGAAATAACATATCACAGTATGTTTTGATGACTGAATTACAGAAAATTTTTTCTCTAAAATAACGTAGCGCACTGGAAAGGAGTCTGTGAGTTTCTTAGTTTGGTGTGTTTAGGCATAGGCTAGGGTGACAAGTTAGAACTACACACCACTTCTCAGTGTCCCAGTGTCCTGCTGTCAGCACACAGTGCCAAAAGAAGCAGCAGTGACCCCTTACTTGGTTAGACCTACTTTCCATTATTCCCATGTAGCTCTCTTGCTTTTATTCCCATCATTGCCACTCTCCTCTTGTTCCTGTATATAGGACTGGCTTTGATTTATCCCTAAATGCTCAGACCCCTAAAGAAAAAGAGTGAACTTAGGAATTCTGTTATGGCCAGTTCAGTTTAACTGAACTGTCAGGAGGACATGAGGATCATGTGGATCAGAACAGCTCCTCCATCTGCTCATCTTAAGCGTCAAATACAGACATTATCTGTCTCCGCTCATCTGATGTTCATCTGCTTTCTGTGTCACAGATTGGGATCTGCGGCCGAACAGGCAGTGGAAAATCCTCCTTCTCTCTTGCGTTTTTCAGAATGGTTGACACTTTTGAGGGTAAGACTACATTTTTGCGTATTAGTCAAGCTTAGATCCTGAAGGTGCTTTGATAATCCTTTCCTTAGCAGCAGCAGCAGCTTTGAAGTGCAGTTTTTGAATCTGCAGGACACACTCTCTGGCCTTGTTTAAATATGGTATCAGCTGTCACCTAACAGGTGTGCCATTGATAAGCTGGATTGGTAAAAATTCTACTTGACAGAAGCAAAAGTGCTTTTATGCTGTTAAATCACAACAGTAGGAGCAAACCATAAAAGGAGAAGGTGTTCAAGTACAATGAAGGATTCACATACAAGGCACAGGTACGACCCACCAGGCCCAGAAAACTCAGCAACCAGGGATTTCAGTTCGACCTGCTGCCCTGGAATTTCTTGCTATATTTTCTGCTATGTGTGCCATGTCGATGTGCCTCACAGAGTGTCTTCCTGTGCACCTCAAAATATTTTAGCCTCAGTTTCCCAGCCACATCACCCACAGCGCCCTTATGCAGAGCCAGACGGTTGTACTTGGAGATAAAATTTCAACATGCTCAATAGTAATTTGGCTTTTTGAAACGCTTGTTCCTCCTGATAACTAGTCCCTGGTTGAAGTAACCTCTTACCTTCTTGTTTGATAGATGTTTATAATTGTCAAGCAGGTAAGTAGCATGTCTAATCATTCATAAAATATTACAAGTATACTTCATATTCCTCCCAGCTGAGGCTTAGCCTGAAGACAGTCATGCTTGCTGCTTAACCAAAACTTGTTTCATTAGTGAATTCAATTCAAGGTCTCTTCCTGCTGTACTGTATTTCAAGCTGAAAATGAGCCATGTCTTCACCAGCAGCTGTGTAGCACGATAAACAATCTAGCAGACTATCCATTTTCTTTTGAATAGGAAGGATTATCATCGATGGTATAGATATTGCTAAGCTCCCTTTACAGACATTGAGATCCAGGCTGTCAATCATTCTCCAAGATCCTATTTTATTCAGCGGAACAATCCGGTAAGAATTAAACACTAGCAATAAAAAAACATATAATGATTTATATGCCATTATATATTATAATTATACCGTATAATGATTTTTACAGAACTGCTGATAGAAAACTGTTCGAATTTTGGTCTCCTCTAGTTGGAGTAGGGATGATCACTGCCTTCTGTCTGTGCTTTTTACCTACCCCTGCCAGGCTACACCTTCCCCGTGCCAGTGCCTGAGCCTGGTCAGCATGCTGTCAGCAGAAGGTGTGCCATGCCTGGGAAGTATGGAAAGTCACTATCATTCCTCTAGCACTGAGTAATCAGTTTAGCGCTCTGATCAAATATCCATAACCATCCAGCACTTCTTGAAACCTTCTTTCTCCTACATCTGTTTTCATCTGTCTGCTTTAAAAACTGAGATAGAAAAAATGGAGACTAAAAAATTAATGTAGAAAAAGAGGAAGCAATAGAACAATATGAGAAGTACTGGGGGACATCTGGCATGTTTTATCCTGGAACCTCTATCCATGTTGCTCTGCTAGTCTTCGAGACATTCTTTCATCTGTGAGAATCTTTTTTCTCTGGAGGGGATGATGTAGTAGAAACAGTGTCAAAAAGCTCCACAGTTTCCAACAGATGTCCTTCCCTGTGTCTGTGGCATTTACCTTGGAAAGGAACAGCACAGTACTCAGTGCAGAGTTACCTCACCTGCAGTTACAGTTTCTACATAAGTCATTACAGTTCACTGAAAATGATACAAGCTTCTGTGGTTTGCTGACTCCATGCTAATACAGATCCCAAGATTATCTCCCGAATTTGCCTGAATAGAGCATGATTCATTCATGTCAGAAGATGAGGTGACTGTATACCTTTATTACTTAACCTATTAAAAAGTTTATTTAGGCCAGCATCAGTCATTCACAACACATACAGTAGAAGTAAAAAGTGTAATGCACCATTGAATCTTTTATATCTGATTAGCATTCTCTATTTTAATATGATGAGATTCACATTTGTTGCTATCATTTCTGGTCTCCAGCAAGCTAAAATAATATTCATCTGTTCATAAACCCAAGATTTGTTCAGTTGTAGTAAAGACTTGCATTTCATAATTCAGTATGAAGCTTGATTGTTCTGTTTAGTGTTTCTATAGCAGTAAAGAACAAAGAGACATTGGATTTAAAAGGAGAGATGGTAGAATTTTGGCCTTTGTTAAAAAATGGATGTTAATTTCAACTGATTATAGCCACAGCTTTTTTCCTTCAGAGATTTTTCTAGTAAAACATGAGTTTCTTTATTCAGAACAAAATAAATTCTAAAACCACAAAGATATCTGCAAAACAGTTCAGTGGATTTATACCAATCATAGATCAGATCTTTAGCATATCATTTTGATTATTTGAAAGTTTGTTTCTAAGCACACTAAAAGAAGAAATACATTGCAGGAGTTTATATTGACTGATATTCTTGAATTACACATAACTGTAGGTTTAACTTGGACCCTGAGAAGAAGTGCACTGACAGCATGCTGTGGGAAGCATTGGAAATAGCACAGCTCAAGCATGTGGTGAAAGCACTCCCTGGGGGCCTAGGTAATAAGACTTCCTTCTTGAGAAGGTTTCTTCCAGTGTTCAACAACGTTGTTGCTTCACTTTTACTATTTATTAACAAGGTAGTTGCTGAAGAAAAAGCTTTTTGGGTTCATGCAAGGTGACAAAAAGTGTTTGCCTGCAGGCACAGGTCCTATAACCATATAACTGCCTTACCAACTGCACCTGTGGGGCAGAATCCTGTTTCTATTCAAATCAATGGTAAAATTATTATTTTATTTCAGTATGTCTTTGTTATGAACCATTGAGGTTTCTGGGTCTTGTGAATACAAATAAGGTGTCAACAAGTCAGATGTTATCTAGAATATGTTCTTTTGTATTCTCCAATAGTCGTGTCCAGGAAGGAAGATTTAAAAAGTGTAAAGGTGTGAATCATTTGGCCATGCGGGGTAAAAAAAAAAAAAAAAGTCACCTTAAAAATGCTAAAGCCTTAGGGTAAAGAAATGATCGATGCCACTTTGACAGGGGGATGCAGTGTCCTAGACTGCACATGTTCCAGATAAACTCGCTCTTAAACATCCTTAGCTACTCTGATGTCTAATAGATATAAAGAATATAGTGAGACAGAAGTACTGGTTGTTTTGAACAATGGAAATAAACAGGCAAAACTGGGTCACCAGCTGTAGACCTAGGGAATGTTACTTTAAAAAACTTTATGCTGAAAGTAAGTCATTATTTTCCAAGCACATGCTCTACTCTGATCTGCCTCTCTCATAAACACACACACGCACACTGCATAAATACTGTTTTTGCTATATCATTTCCAGATGCTATCGTCACAGAAGGGGGTGAAAACTTTAGCCAGGGCCAAAGACAGCTGTTCTGCCTAGCAAGGGCTTTTGTGCGGAAGACAAGTATCTTCATCATGGATGAAGCCACAGCATCTATTGACATGGCAACAGTGAGTTTGGAGTGTTTCTGATTTTTTGCTTTCCTTAAGGGGAGACAACTGCTAATATGTGAAGAGAAAGGTGGAAAGCAATTCTATCTACTCTGTAATATGCTTACACCATATTTACTGCAGACATGTTTACCAGTCCAGGTAGTTGTGAGTCATTGCTAAGTAGTCTAAAGAGCTTTTAAATCATTTTACTAGAGGTGTCATAGTTACTCCAGCACTGCTTGCATTAGGAAAATGAAGCATGTGATTTTCATTGGCAGTTTGATTTCCTAAAGTAAACATAGCTTTGGAAGGTCAGCTGGGATGGTCAGTGAAGGGTAAATTGGCAAGCAGACAAATTTCCCCAGCATGGTGGACAGGACAAGTCAGAAAGTTGGAAGGTTTGAAAGTAGAGTCAAGGAAATACAAAGACGTATAAAAGACATAGTGGATTATTGCATTAATTGCCTGAAATTGCTAGACAGAGGCTAAACCTCTATATTACACAATAATAGTGCACTGACTGGATTTTAGCCAAATAGAACAGTACATTCTTAGGATTTTTTTTTCCTCTGTTATGTTGTTATGAGAAATGTTTCATTCTTCTTAATTCTATGAGTAAAGAATATAATTGGAGGGGTGGTTATTATAATAGCTACAATTTCTAGGTCTGTAAATGTTAGTGTATTGGGTGTCAGTAACATTGGGAATTATACTGTACACAGCTCAGTTAAAACACATTTTGAATTTTGACACATTGAGGATATAGTTCCTCCCTTGAGATATATATCTAAAGGGCAGGTAATAGCAAATAAAGGTATCTGTGCTAGTGACATTTCTAAGCACTTTAGTACACAGCATATTTCCTAAATAGCAAAGGATGAGTACTTGTTGAGTAACAACTATGTATGTTAAGACCACTGTAAATATCATATCCACTGTTAAATATGCCAGGTACAGCACACTCCCTTGCTTATCCCTGCCACCTCTTGCTGTTAGATGTCCCCAGGGTGCTGGAACATTCCTGGGCTTCCAGCAGGGTGAAGAACGCACTGCAGAGGCACCAGCACACAGGCAGCCTGGCAGCACCCTGAATTCACCTTCGATTTCCTCACTGTAAAACTGAGGTCAGGATAGCAGAGGTTTGGGGGCCAGAGCACAGCTCTAGTGTGTGCTGAAGCCCAGAGCCAGTGAGGGTGGCGGGAGCGAGCAGGGCTGTCTAGCTGGAGACCAGGCTCTGACTTAGTTCTGACAGGTGGTTAATTTTTCATTTCTGCAATGAAGGATCAATAAAAGCATGGAATAATCAGTGGTTACTTAAGCCTTCTTAGTGTCTGTGTGTCTATCATGTAACTTCTGTTGTTTGAAAGGCAACAAATGTTTTTCTTCACATAGGAGAACATACTTCAGAAGGTAGTCATGACTGCGTTTGCTGACCGTACTGTGGTTACAATAGCAGTAAGTACAGTCTCTGCTGCCGTTCTAGTGCAGACAAGAATCACAAGTGCCACATTAGTCAATTCTTGTAAATGTTAATAAATGTGTTAATTCGGCCATTAATCTTTTTTTAATGCAGTGTTTAAGTGTAAGGTTTCTTTTCCATTTTAAACTACTTTCTTATTTAAATACTTAACAACAGCTTCTTAAATGTGTTGCGTGACGCTAAGTCTGATGGCCTGTAAAGGCATGTAATCTAAGTATATAATCATAGAATCATTAAGGTTGGAAAAGACCTCTTAAGATCATCAAGTCCAACTGTCAACCTATCATCACCATGCCTACTAAGCCATGTCCTGAAGTGCCATATCTACACGTTTTTTGTATGCAGTCTATTTTTTGTTACCCATTTAGGCTAATTTGAAACATAATATGACATTGACTACTGTGAAATCTAAGAATAAGTTTCATCAAGCCACAGTAATCGTTTAACTAAGGACAAGTAAAATCGTGTGATAGTTCTGCCACTGGATAAAGCAATTGTTTCAGAATTTAAACAAATAAACAAGAAACTTACTACCTTCTGAAAATAAATATTCCATCCCTCTTGACAGTGAATGAATTTGCATATTCTTGAAGTGATTATACAAAGATCTCTAGTATCTATGAAAAAATTGTTTATGAAAGAGATTTGAGCAGTTGGTTCAACAGATATGTCAGAAGTAATACATATCCTTCAGTCCTCTATTTTCTAAAAATACACATATTTCAGGGAAGTCTAATAAAGTCATTATGCTTCTTAACATAAAATCAAACACAAGTTAAGAAATCTATGCTCAGGAATCTTACAGCACCTTTTTATTTTCACCTAGCAAATGTATAGTAGATAAACCTGATTTATCATATGGTATCCATTCAGTGTGTCGTTATAAAAAAAGCAAAGGAATCGTAACCATGAAATTTCCTGATTTCTCTGCATGAAAATTATGACTTGCACCACATTTCGCATTTATGTATCTTTTTCAGTTTGGGGATAGTCTGAGAAAGTTTTATTAGTCTTTCACTCTCTTAATGAGTTTTAAACTGCACAGTTCAAACAAACAGCATTTTGGAATAAAATCACTTTGAATGTTTTTACTTTCAAATGTAAATGTGGTTTACCGCAAGCGGATTTGTATTTAAAACACTCTACAACAGAAACATCACATGGATTTTTTGGGGGGAGTTGAGTAGTGGTTTCGTTTGGTTTTGTTTAGTTTTTTTTTCAAAGACGTATATTCCTAATTTGTGTTTAGGAAGAATAGGAATGGGAAGAGTGTAGTATTGGGTGTATATTATCATCTGTGTTGCTTCACCAGGACGACAGCACTGATTGTGTCATACTGAAAGAGATCAGACAGCAAGTACATGCGGAATGTGATATTTCAGTCCCCTCCCCCTGCCTGTGGACTGGATAAATGTCACAGAAGGACTGCAGCAGAGATGTGATTTGTAGATGCCATCAGTGATTATTTCACAGAACATCTGGCTAGGAAGCCACAGAAAGGAATAGAAGAGTTGTTTTCATACTGAGGGTGCCTAAGATCTGATTAGGAACCTTATGGGCGAAGAGTGACTGTGTAACAGGGACCCCACAGTATTCTGACATTAAATATCCCTGCAGGAGTAATGCAGACCCAACAAATCCAGTGCAGTTACGCTCAACTTTAAAAAGTGGAGTTCTGTAAAAATGAGGAGGCTTGCTAAAAAGAAAACCCAAAAATAAATGGGAGGAAAAAAAAACCTAAAAGAGGAAACGAAGAAAATGGAATCTATAGGGATCATGGAAATTACTGAAGAATTTTATTCAAAAATCCCAGAGCCAATGCATGCTATTTATTAGGGAAGGCTTGAGCAAGGATAGAAGGAAGCTGGTATGGCTAAACAAATGAAAAAAAGACTATTAGTAACAAGAAGGCATTCTTTTAAAAGCTGAACTTATAGCCAAATACAGAAAGCATAAATGATCGTAAGTTCTGGCATGTTACCTGTGTGAGCAGCTTCTAGAAGTCATCAAAACTAATAATGAATCCATGAATCCCTGAAACACATCGGGAGCAAGAAGTCTGTCAATCTGTGGGGCCATCTGATGATTAATACATGAAAGGAACGCTCAGGGAATATAATGGTATTGGAGAAAAGCTAAATTAATTATTTTTAGTATTCACTGTGGAAAAAAATGGGGAGGTTTCTTCCTAATAAAATAAATGAATCAAATGTCAGGACTTACTAGGAAAAGGGTAGAGAACAAAAAAGAAAACATCATACCACTGTGTAAGTCCATAGTTCGCACATATCTCGAATATTGCATGTAGTTCCAGTCGCCTCATCCCCAGAATGACACATTACAACTGAAAAATGTTGAGAAGCACAAGGATGATCGGAGGTGTGGAACTGCTCCTTGAGGGGAGCAGCTGAATAGGCTAGGGCTCTTCTGCCTGGAAGACGGACAACATAAGGACATGTGAGAGAGGTCTGCAAAATCATGAGGCAAGGGGGAAGAGGCATCAGACGAAGCTCTGAGCAGCAAGGCCCAAACCATACAAAAGGGGATACTTGTTGACGCAGTGGGGAGCAAGCCTGGAAGAATCTTTTCCAAAGGATGTGGATGCAAAACATTTATGAAGGCTCAAGCGAAGACATGGGCAAGATTTTAGAAGAGAGACCTATTCAGTTTTACAAATAGACAAACCACACCAAGCCAAGGAACCCCCCTGATCTAGATGCAGTCCAGGACGGTGAGAGTACCCGTATGCAGTACCGCACTCACTTGCTCTATTCGCACTCTTCCTGGCTGCCTTCTTGTGGCAACGTTTGGTGGCAGGACTCTGGGCTAGGGACATTGTAGTCTGAACTCATATGATGATTCACACTCAAGTACCTACGTGCAATTTAGGTACTTCAATATCCATGTGGCTTTTGGTCTGTATATTTATTTGCAGTATTTGCACAGTAAATTAGGATGAAAAGTAGGATAAGTAGCCTTACTCGAACTTGATAGGAAAATTAATTTCTGGAACTCTGTCTTATCCTGGAATGTATTTGATAGATACACTGAACTAGCATTTTGTTTATTTGTTTTTCAGCACCGCGTGCACACAATCCTCAATGCAGATTTGGTTATTGTAATGAAGAGAGGAGTTATTTTGGAATATGACAAGCCTGAGGTCCTGCTAGAACAAGAAGACAGTGTGTTTGCTTCTTTTGTACAAGCAGATAAGTAATAAAAATAAATGAAGCATTTTAAAGTACAATTGTATTATTTTCTAAAAATGTAAAATACCTGTAAATAAATATTATTTCATAATAAATTGAGGATTTCCTTTTTTAATAAAATAAGCCATTTTTCTCCATCTGAAACATTAATGAATTATCCACCTACTTCCCTTTTTCATATAGTACTACTTTTTTTATTTGCTACCAAAGAATCGTGAAATATGGTTGAAACAAACTACATGGGTGAAATATGACAGGATAGACATCAAACAAACATAGCCAGTGTAGAGTTTTTACGTAATTCTTAAAGCACTCCTGTCATTTTATTAACGTTATTTTTTATGCATCATAGCCCTACTGTAGATAACGTTCATGACTGACTATGTGCAGAAGGGAAAATTATATACCAAAGGTATTTCTCAAAATCTTGTATCTCTTTTAATCATATGACTCTGTAAAGCTTTAATATCTAAATATAAAATCTATAAAACTTTTTTTTATATTGTGGTTTATTGATAGTGCCTGTGTCTCTTGGTCTCTCCTTCAATACTTTCTAGAAACTAATCACAATCTGATTCTTTTAGTCTTTGTTAGGCTGCCTCACCTCCACCCCCACTAAATCATATTCTACTGATTCCAAACAGGATTGAGCCAGACTCCGTCCCAAACTGTGAGGAAGCAAAGAGGAGGCAGGCTGTGATAAAGTATCAGTGTTTAATGCACGCTATTTCCAGACCAGTACAGATGTACCAATTCATCTGGAAATTATCCCTCCAAATCTGATAAATAAACAGTATTAAACCTTTCACTGTAGCTAGGAGCCATGGGAGTTTGACTCATTGTCTCCCGGTCTCACATATTTCACCCAGTGTCACACTGCTTCTAGATTCACTGTGATCCTTACCAATAAATTATGTGTACTTATTAAGATAAGTTGTGGCCACTGAAATTATCCTAATTTGGCTGGACAACTACTTACCCCTACCCTGTTGATTCACTGTGACAACGATTCCAGGATTTATTAGTTGCTAAGGGGTCAGAATGTCAATGACCCAATAGAAGGCTACAATGAATTTTTCACTGTTACTCTTTTTATAGCAACTTTGGCTTTACATCCATTTTTGTTCTCTACCCCTTTTGGAAGAATTCCTAGTGCTTGGGAAAACTTTCTTTTTTTCTTTCTTTAGCCTGCTGAATTAATTTGGAATCTGTTTTTTTAAAGACTTTGTTTTCTAGAAAAAGACATCTCAGTGTTCTCATAGGACGTGATATTTTTAATGCATTACTTCTCTTCTAGTACTGCAGCAGAAAGCAAGGAAAACTGAAGAACTGTTGTTGCTGTTTAAGTAGCGTTACCAGTTCCACAGGGGAGTACTTGCAGCATCTGCCTGCTGTTATTTGTGCAATACCCAAGGGCATTAAACTAGGGCCAGAGAACATATAGAGAGAGTGTAGGATGAGCAACAGTAAATGTGGGGAGGTAGAACACAGTTACACAGGTGAAAAGCATAAGCTCTGTTATTGCCTACTACAGATGAAGAGAGAAAATGGGCACTTGAGAGATACCTCCTCCAGGGAATCATTTTACTGGGCAGCTTCAAAGAAAATGTAGCTGCAGAACTATTGATGTATTTTCACCCTGGGATACCAGGCATCCATTAGGGCTAAGTAAGAAGAAATGGGAGCCAGGTGACTGTCCTTCCAGGGTACCAGAAGGGGACTGTGAGCACAGAGCAGGTTGCTACTATAGCTACTGTGTGTGTTGTCTCCTAGCTGCCCAGCACTGGTCTAAGGCAGGATCTCAGCCTGTAATGGCTTAGGAAAACACCGCTCTGCAGGACGTCACAAACTCATGCTGCAGAGACTGATTCTCAGAAGCTTTGCAACCATCTGTGGAAGATCCTAAATCCTAATGGCAAGAGGAGAGACACAGAGAAGTGAGGTTTCATATGCTTTTAATAAAGTGCCTGGGATTTGACACTGCAATTTGGACTAGCTCCTATTCCACAAGCTTCTGACAACCTTACCTGGAAAGGAATGCAAGGGAGTAAAGGACACAGCATAGCACTAAGATGACTAGATTTTATCTCACAGTGTTAAGAAATAAGAACTTAAAGTACACGTGTCATACAGTTCCATTGTAAATGGGGGCTTATATTTCACAAAGCAGCATTGCAGGAGAGTAGGGCCAGTTGGTTCATATCCAGCTATTATATATCTTCTTAATGGTACCACGCTGCTGGATAAATATGTGTGAACAGGGAGGCCTCTTAGCTACCACTTGGGCAGAATGCCCTTCACATTTCCTCAGCACATTTTATGTGGTCTTGTTTATATGGGGCCAAGTCCCAGGGAGTTTCTGCCTTCTAACTCCAAAGGGTGGAGTGACTAGAGGCAATACCCAAGAAAATTGTTCTATGGTGGGAGGGTGACTGCCATTATGATTAGACCTATTGCCTTGAGATAGGTGTTCCAGAAGTCACTATAGAATCTGGCTCACAAATGTATTTTGCATGGCAATGAAGCATTGCCAAGCGAAGTGCTGTGCTAAAATGGGTGCAAGCAGCCCCAGAGCAGACATGTGGAGCTGCCGAGCAAAATTGTCACGTCCAAACTTTCATTTCTCCTCTGGGATGGGTCTTGGCTCAGTCCAAAAGGTGTTAGTGGGATAGGCTGCCCACAGAAATGCAACCAGGGTTTGTTTTGTTTCCTTTCTATAAATGCTCCCGTTATACAAAAACCTTTGTAGCATTTATCCCCTTATCTTAGCGTGGCCATTTCACCCTGTTCTACGTATTTCTAAGGGAACACTGTTGCCTTGGGAGGCTAGGAAGCACAGCATGCCTCCTACATTAGCCCTCATCCCAACTCTGCTCATGCCTTCCCCTGGGCCTTTGCATCATCAGCTCCGATCTCTTTTCGTCTGTCTTCCCACTCGTACAGCAAGGTGATTTGTGAGGCTTAATTCCTGCTAGGCTAACACTGTGTAGCCTTTGAAAGAAAGGTCTGCTTCTAAAGGCAGAGTAATACCATGGTGCCAACTAAATTTTAATTTCACAGTTATAGTAATATCTTCTTTGATAGCTGTTAAAATGAGGATAAATCAGGGCAGGGAGGAGTGTTGAAATGTAAAACCTATTTTGTGGGTGGAAAAACTTACCCCTCATGGTTCAATACTACAGAGTGCGATTATTCATTCCTGTGAGCCCAATTTGTTCAGCAGCTCTTAACACAAATATGTTGGCTCACTCGGAAGATCTGTCACTTTTTTCTTTTAAGTATCTGTCACTTGATCCACAAAGACAGGGCTTCTTTTTGTTCTGCTCTAGAAATTCTTCAGCAGAAGCCACTTGCTTTGCTGTCCCGTCTCAGCCAACAAGTGCTCAGAGGTGAAGGAAAAGAAGTGGCAAATGACAGTCCCAATAAAGCACAGAGGTGGAAACAAGGAAACACCCTTCTAGCTCTAAGGAGTTTAGGATTCCTAAAGCCAACATGGGGAGCGTGTTCATCCCACACTCTCTGCTGTCATAGGCTCCGTGGGTCACTCCTAGCACCTGATTATGAAGCAATTTACCTTTCCCTTTAAAACACTCCTCCCCGACCTTTTTTTTTTCATTCTACATTCATGTAGTTACTGCCCTCTGGAGGAAAAGGTACTGAATAGTACAACGATCAGAAAAGAGTAAGGAAAAATGGCACAAAACGAGTGACTGCTTCTTGAATACCTACGTCCATCTCTGCAAAAGAGCGTGAAATGTTACCAATGAACTGCGTGGTGTTACAGAGCCTCTTTAGGCTCACTTCAAAATGCTGGAAGTAACATGAGCTGCCAGCAGCTGGAGAACCACACCTTTGACAAGTAAATCTTCAAACTACTTCATCTATTTGGGGTTTTTTAAATGTTTAGGAAAAAAAGTCTAAAAAATACAATATTTTTAAAGTTAAATTGTATATATAAATCATGTATTTAAAGTAAAAGCATAGGTGCAGGTGACATTCACAGCAACCACACAGAAAATGTACAGCAAAGTAATACAGAGAAAGCGGAAGTATCTTTGGCTAAGCTCAGCAGCCTGGCAGCCAGGTGCCAGGAAAGCTTGTTGTCATTTCAGTTTTGTTTATCAAAGCAGCAAGAAAGATGACCCAGAACACCTGAAAGAGTGGAGTATTGGGAAACTGACCCCTCCAAAAGCAATGGATGCGTCCAAGCACATTCATACAGAAAAAGTAGAAATAGTCTAAATAGTAGTCATTTAATTACAAGACCTATAATGACTGCTTAGAGAGCTCTGAGTGGTTACTCAAAAATACTACTCCGAAATTCCAAGTAAAGTAGCTGTAGGTGGTGAAAGCTGATCTCAACCCCAAGTGGCTGGCTCCCAGCCATCAACTGGGCAATTGCCTTGCCCAGGCAATCGATGTCAATGATGCTTGCAGTGTGTACCAAAGCACTTAGGGCCAAAACTGAAAGGAAAGCCCATGGATACGTACAACTAGAAAAATACAATCATAAATCCACTGGCACTAAACAAAATCCTCTTACCCAGAATATCCTAGGATGCTTTAGCAACTCTACAATTTTGTTGTTTAAACTGAAATAGAAACAAAATATTTAATCAGAGTAAGTAAATATGAATGAGAATATTGCTATTTAAACAGTGGAGCAGCCACATTAGAGTGTTTCTAAATAACACGTTTTTGTCACAAAGATACATCCCAATACGCATGCACACAATATGCATTCATAGGCACCCAGGCAGCATGCTGCCACACACAAGTTCTAGCTTCCTGCCTCCTTTCGCCATCTCTTCTGGCCGTTTTGATGTGTCTGGAGGTTCGCAGGACGGTAGGTTAACCATTGGCAGGCAGATCACTTGTTTCCAACATTTACTGCTATTTGGACAGTAGGCATTTTCCTGGGCAGTCACAGCTCGCATAATTTCATGAGCTCCTTCTTTCGGAAAAACCCTTCCTGAACCAAGTCTGAGTAACTCTCGCAAACTTTGTAAGTGGGATTGAGGCCCTTTAGTTCCATGTCTGTGTTTAACCACTGCGTCCTTGGACTTGGCCACTTCAAGCAAATTTCCTACCACGCCTGCCCGACTCACTAGATAAATGCTTTCCTCCTACTTACAGAAAGACGTGCAGATTAATCTCAGGAATTTTTTTTTTTTTTTCATTAAAGATTTCCCTTTAAAAAAAATCCCGAGCACCACTTTGTTTTCGATTTCATGGAATAATCCCGTGAAACCACCCCTTCCCGCGAAGCAGCTGTTGTTAATGGGAGCCCGGTACCGGCAAGGAAATCCATCCTCAGACAAGTATTTACAGAAAGCTGCTCTGGGGAATGGGGATCCCTCACAGCACCGCGGCCCGGAGCCCGACCTCTCCCCTCCTCAGGGAGAAAAAAAAAAAAAACGACAAAAAAACCCCCCACAAAACTGAGGTAAAAAGGTAAAGAAACGCAGCCGGCGCTCACCGGGCAGCAACCCGGGACTCGGTTCCCCCCCTTTCCCTTCAGGCAGGGCGACGGTGCAGACCCGCGCCCAACGCTTTCCAACCGCCGCCCGTCGCTGCCGTTGCCCACCGACCGTTAGGCGGAGGCGCGCGCGGCTCCTCACGGGCGCGGGAACGCCTCAGCCCCTCGTCCCTCAGCTTCGGGCTCGCCGAGGGTCCGGCACCGCCTCGGGGACCGCAACGCCGAGGCCGGGAGTGGCCGAGCCCGGCCTCGTCGGCGCCGTCTGGCGGCC